>Ga0068855_100009318_pt1 | contig 11858 bp, 10 predicted proteins | sample KBSCornC52_FD_66592 | JGI IMG/M metagenome (GOLD analysis project Ga0068855, IMG submission 66592) | Corn rhizosphere microbial communities from Kellogg Biological Station, Michigan, USA - KBS Corn C5-2 | ecosystem: Host-associated > Plants > Roots > Rhizosphere > Soil ...
GTCAGCCCTTTGGCATTTACCACCTGTTTGCCCAGGTCAGGCTGTTCAAAGCCATTACCGCCGATGAATTTGGCGCGTTTGCTCCAGCAATCCTTTGCGGTCGGTGAGGATGCAACCAGTTCCAGCATGCGCTGCGGGTAGGCATTGTCCAGGTCGTAGTTTAGTATGCCGAAAGTTTGGTTGGGGCGTACTAAAGTGCGGCGCTCAATTTGCGGTAGATAGGTCTTCATGATTGTGATTTCACTGATTTTTTGGTGATTACACCGATTTTTTTAGTTCATGGTTCATAGATCATAGTTCATGGCCGATGAGGGAGAGTAAGTGGCTATGAACCATCAGCTATGAACTACCCTACCAATGCTTCAATGGCTGCTAACGTGCTGGTGTAAGTTGCGCTGCCGCTTTCAGGGGCGATGGATATGGCACGCGGGGGATAAGGTTCCCTCAGTTTATCGGGATTGGTTAATTTGAGTTTATAGCCGCCGTCAATGGTTTCGTCGGCAGCGTTGCGTTCGGCGTCGGTCAATATTAACCCGTTCACCGCACCGAATAATTCGATGGCTGAATCGCTGGAGTTATAGTTGTTTACCGCAATGGCTTTTACGCGCCCGTAGCCCATAGCCATTAGCTGTGTTTTAATGTCGACAGACAAACCGGCGATATTGAAATCGATCTCTTCTGTATAGCGTGGCCCAACCGAAGTTTTGGCCAGTTTTGACATGGTGCTGAAGCTGTTATTGGTGCCCTGGAACTTATAAATTTTGGCGCTGCCGACAGCAGCAAGACCGGTAATGATCAGGGGATTCGAGGGGTCGTAGGTGATGGTGATCTCATCCTGGTTGAAGACATAGATCACATCCTCGATACCCGCCGTAACAGGGCTGCCCGTGCCCAGGCTGAACCCGGCATTGATTTTATTGTAGATTGACATATTGTGAATAGTGAATGGTGAGTAGTCAATAGTGAACGGTGAAAAGTAAGTTTGAAATAGTTATTCACTACTCACTATTCACCATTCACAGCTAATTAAGCTGACAGGTAAAATATCTCGTTCGCGAATTTAAAGTTTACCGCCGCTTTCATACGGGCTTTCATGCGTACCACATCGTCATTGGTGTATGGCTTCATGTAAACAGTTGAGAGTTCGGAAGCATCGCCTAACAGGTCGACACCGAGGAAAAGATTCGACGAACGCGCACCGAGAATCGTGTTCGCCTGCCAGTGGTTCATTAGTTGCAACGGAACACCCAGGTAGTCCATCTTTTTAGGATCAGTGAAAGCGTTCAAAACGTTTGTGGCTTTGTTGGCCTGTGCCTGTGCATAAGCATAACCCACGTGGAAAGGTATCTGCAGGTTGAAGTCTTCCTGGCTTCGGTCGGCGGGATCGAGCTGCGCATATACCCCGCCCAATACCTGCAATACGTTACCGGCATTAATGTAGCTTACGGTCGCAGCTGTTGCCGTACCCGAAAATATCGCCGGTTTACGCGTATTTATCTCGTTGTAGTTGCGTACCAGCTTTATGGTTGTGGCGCTCAGCACCTGGATAAAGTACGATTGCCCCTGTAATGCAATGCCCGAACCACCGTTTGTGGTATCCTTGCTGGAACCGGTTACTGCAGTGATGGTTACTACATCGCCATCTGTGAGGGTAGAAGTGTCGGATACCGTTACTACGCCTGTGGCATCTATAGCCGTTGCCGCCATTGATGTGGCCGGTTTGCCGAGACCTACTTTATATACACCTGTTGCAGCCGCGATGGTTGGAAGAAGACCGGCGAACGATGCTGTGAATGATGCTTCTTTGGTGGATGATTTGCCCAGCCAGTATAAGCGCTCGTTGGCGATCTGGATTTTAGTTAAGTAGCGCTGTACCATAAAATCTGACAGGTCCACGACGCCCTCATAATCCAGGAATGCTCCCGGTTTCAGGCTTTGGGCCTCCCATGATTGTACGAGTTTATCCCATTGTTCCTGTTTCATAAATTCGTACACCACCGGGTCCAGGTAGCTTTCGTTTTGTGATGCGGTTGTGCCCTGGTCGGTAAAAATGCCCGAGGGGTCCTGCAATACTACGTCGTCGTCCACATCAAGTATTACCTTGCGCGATTTGACGTCGTTGATAACGGTCAGCAAACCACGTTTCACCGAATCGGCTTCCAGGAGCGTGCTGGCCATGAACCCGGCCAGCGCTTCGCCGGCATAGGTATTGTTTGTAAATGTAAATTGAGCCATGTTTTGTTTTTAGTATGATTAATGTTTTTAGGTTAGTTGGCAGTTTACTGTGGGCAGTTGGCAGTCTTTTATGGAGTCGAGCAAACTGCAAACCGGCAACTGCAAACTATTTGGAGATCGCTTTCTTTACCGCATTTTGCGCGAGGGTTGTTTGCGGAGCGAAGAAGGGAACAGGTTCGGTTTTGGCTTTGCTGCTGCGGCGTGAGCCCTCCGGAGTAAAGTCTGATCTGATCTCATTTTTTACTTCTTCGCGTGTTTTTTCCAGGCGTGCGTTGGCCGCTTCCAGCGCTGCTTTAGCTTCTGCTAACAATGCATTTTGTGCGTGTATTTTGGCTTTAATAGCTTTTACACGGTTTTGCACATCAGCCTTCTTTTTTGACCCGAATAAACTATCCGGAAGACTGTCATCATCGTCGTCAGCATCAGGGTCAGGATCAGCGGTCATTTTTTGTACTCTTCCGCCCGCAACGCTGAGTTTTTGCCCGGATGATGTGGTGTAGCTATCATCTGGCGCAGGGGTGGTCATTTCTTCATCCTGGTAGACTTCTGTACCTTCATCCATTTCACCCGCGTGGTGTAAAGCACCCTTGTCAGTAATGGTTTTTTTGTTGATGACCTTCTTAAAGAAGTTCATGATCTTATCCAGGACGGATGTGTTCCTGTCGATCAGGTCTTTGTTTTCAATGTTCATGTTCGTGTTTATGTTTAAGATCTTGTTGATGCAGCGCTGGTAAATGGCAGGGGCGGTGAGCGTATATTTTCTGATGATTGCGCTGTTTGAAATTTCGGCGTTGTAGTCCTCTACCTGGTCGATAAAGCCGAGATCAAGCGCCTGGTCAGCGGTCATCCAGGTGACGGAGTCGATCAAATTATTCACGGTAACGCCGTCCAACCCGGTTTTGTCCATATAGATCTGAGCCAGGCGCGATTGTACTACATTCAGCATTTGTATATCCTTAAGCAATTCGTCGGCATTACCGCCCGAACCCACCATTGGTTTATGGATCATCAGTAAAGCATATTTGCTCATGATGATGTTTTGTCCGGCCATAGCCACAATGGATGCAGCTGAGGCGGCAAGCGCATCGATATAGATAGTAACATTGCCGGGGTATTTTTTTAGCAAATCATATATGGCAATGGCATCAAACGCGCTGCCGCCCGCCGAACTGATGTGAACATCCACATCCTGCCCGGCTGCTGCATCCAGTTGGGTTTGTATATAGGCTGATGATAAGGTTCCGGTGCCGATGCAATCGGTGTCGGTATCGTATAGATAGATTTTCATAATTTTTTCTGTGATTTCAGCGATGTGTTTGTGATTACACCGATGATTTTTTAGTCCGAAAGTCCGCGTAAGTCGGAAAGTCCGGAAGGCAATTTTGGAACAGGAGGTTCTTTTGTTTACCCGATTGGATATATACAAATATCGGGACTAAAGTTTATTAATGTGGTGACAGTGTTTTGTCAGTAAATGGATTTCACCGATTTGGCTATGATTTCACCGATTCTTCGCGGAAGGACCAGGTTAGTAACGCAAAAATATATTGATGATTGTTATGATGATTGGCATAATCAAATATCGGTATGACGTTTTATTAAAGTGGTGACAGTGTTTTGTCAGTAAATGGATTTCACCGATTTGGCTATGATTTCACCGATTCTTTGCGGAAGGACCAGGTTAGTAACGCCAAAAGATAAGGAATGATTCTTATGATGATTGGCATATTCAAATATCGGAATAAGGCTTTATTAAAGTGGTGACAGTGTTTTGTCAGTATCCGATATTCGTTTAACTTAGCGCTATTAGCCTAAATCGTTATGAAAAAACAGTTCGCTGGATTGACTTTACTTATTGTTGTATCCTCATACGTTCAGTCCTATGCCCAAAGCTGCAATTGCCCGGCGAATGAGTTCGGTTATCTGAAGGCAAAAAAAGCAGATACGGTTTTTCAATTATCGAATGGCAAGTCAATTGCTTTATGCGGTTACAAGGATACCCAAATCGCAAAAGGTAAGACGTTTTATTCAGAATTTGTACTTGCTGCCTGCGGCGAAAAGAATATCATCAAATTCTGGGGTGCTGTGCTGGATTGCCAGTTGAAGGTTCACAAAGATACTTTGATAGTTGAGACGTTAGACAGTTTGCCTACCGGAAAAAATATGCAATACAAGTGGACGATCTGGACCATTGAGCGAATCTATTTTAAGAACGGGAAAGCAGTAAACGATTTTCAGGTTAACCGGCGAATACCTAAATATAACGAACAGGAAATACAGCGTGTGCTAAAACAATATGAACAGGCTGTCAAAATCGATGCTGCTTCTAATAATCCAGACCGCGCCAACAATGTCAATATGGAAATAGCGGACAAGCTTTTCATAAGCGCCACATCAGGTAGCCAGAAAGCCAGATTATATTTAAAACAGTTTAAAAACCATTTCGGTGGATTAAGCGGTGAATATCTGGAATGGTGGGTAGATGATATGCGAAAGCTGAAATTGTGGGATACTAATGTGGAAACTGATGAGGATTTCCTGCAAAATTAATCCTCCTCAAAACAATTCAGTGCCCGCCAATAATAATCAGTTAGAAATAGGTATTCACTGCAAATTCAAACTGATCTATAAATATCTTTTTGAAAGCGCTTATGTTGTTTTGCTCATAAAATAACAGCATGGCTTTTTTGTACTCAATAGAATCGACCGTCCGGAATGAGATAGGACAATAATGATGTGCCATTAATATTGCATTGCTTACAATTCGCGCGGTCCTTTTGTTCCCATCTGCAAAAGCTTGTATGTATGAAAGCAATACCAGCGTAAGCAGGGATTTTTCAAATGGATTTTCTTTACTATTTACTAATGCGCACATTTCATTCAATGCCTCGCGTATCTGGTGTTCATTATCCAATGGTGTGTAATTGGTGCCTGAGATACCGACTTTTCTTCGCCTGATATTCCGGTCTACCTTCAAGTCCTTTATTAGTAAACTGTGAATATCTTCAATGGCACCAATCTTCAATGGCATCACATAATCAGGATGTTCAATAATAAAGTTTATGGCATCTTTATGGTTTAACAGCATCACAGCATCGTCCTTTGGTTTGCCGGCGGCAGTCTCTTTATCTTTTAGTAAGCGCTCGGTTTCTAAAAGAGAGTAGGTATTCCCTTCAATTTGAGAGGATTTCCAGCTTAAATCAATAGCCAGTCTTTCCAGCTCTTTATTGTATGCGGATGGTGAAAGGTGAGATACATTATCGGTAAACTTTGATTGTAAAGCTTCAACGCGCTGTTTCTCTTCCGAAGTGAATAACTGAATTTGGTTTAACACAGCAGTGATAAGATCAAAATCAAAACTGCTTTTGATTTGCCTTTCGTCCTGTTCCTTTTCAAAATATTGATTAAGATCAACCGGGTAAAGTAATTGGTAGGATGAACTGATCACATATCTTGTTGCTTTTCCTTTTCCTTCCGTATTGACCAGGTTTTCTAAAAGAAGTTTGCTCAATACCCGCTTAACCGTGGCATATCCTATTGATCCCCCCAATCCATCGTGTATTTCTTTTGATGATTGCAGCGGATGAATTTTGATATATTCCAATATGCTATCAGTTGTACTGGCTTTCATGTTTACAGCTCATTATAATATCAAATATAGCTCAAATAAATAAGAAGATGAGCCACAAATGAATAGTAATTGAGCTTTAACTTAAATAGAGCTCACGGGAGGCCTGTTTTAAGCTCATTTTTGATTTTTATTGAGATGGAAAATGGTAACAATTGAGCTTATTTTATTATTGCTCCTCCTCAAAGCAATTCAATGCCCGCCATATCGTCCGTTCATCCCGGTTAAATTTGCCGCCTGCTTCCAGCACTGCCTTGTGCTTGCTAATGCCGCGCGTTTTCATTTGGGCATGAACCCACAGGTACATTTCGCGGTAGATAAATATCTTGTCGGTAATGAAACCGGCTTTATACATTTCGGAAAAAATGCCATCGTCGACTAAACTATTAACGAGATTTATATTCATATTATTCAGAATGTTTTTTGTTTTATAGAAACAGGCTATATTGCAGTTACTTAAAACCTTTTTCACCATGTCAAAGCATCTTAAAAAAATCACAAAACCTGTAATTATTTTTATGGTTTTGATCATTCCTTCATTTTCCTACAGCCAGAAAATGGATAAACCGGTGGTCGATGGATTTACACATGAGGTCACAACATCTACAACAGCTGATATCGTAGCATTTGCTTCCAGCGGTTATCTAATGGGGTGTTTTATCAGGAAAAGCGGTGTGTATACTTTATATCTCCGCAGCGACCTTGTCCCGGGCGGCCTTGGCTCTTATCATATCGCCAAAGGAAATAGTGTTTTTCTTAAATTAGCTAACGATTCCCTAATCACTTTGCCGATTAATAAGGAGGCCCAGGCAAATGTCGAGTGGCACGTAGATCATTATTACCGCCTGCCATATTGGTCGGCATACATCAAGTGTACAGTGCCGATTGAAGATGTGCGTAAAATTTCGCTTTCAGATTTCACGGGTATCAGAATTGAATCAGACAGTGCCGATATTGATTTTGGTATACAACCCGCGGAAAGCAAAAAGCTAAAAAAAATGGCGATGCTGATCTTGTCCCCCAATAATTAATTGTCGGTCGTGCTGGTTATAAGTTAACCCTGTTAACGGTTTGCGCCAATATATTCTGCTGATTATTAATGTCTTTTACATCCACATACACCGGTGGAAAATTGTTGATCATCTGGTAAGCTATGGTATTGGCAAGGTTCTTTTGATCGTTCATGGGTTGGTTGTAATACCTGTTGGCATTGCCGCCGTCGGAAAATATACCCCCAATCGCATAACCCCGGGCCGGATTTGGCACAGAAAAATCCCGGCCTCCATAAGCTACATTGATTGCGCTAACTAAGTTTCTTGCCCAGGGATCGCGCATAGCTTCAGACACAACGATCGCCTCGCCCGAACGAAGGTAGGCATTGGTATTGTCAGTTCGGCTGTAACCCGGCAACACAGCGCCTTTGCCGTCGGACTGAAAATACCCGCCTTTGGCGAGCGCGGGAGGCTGTTGCTTGCTGATTACCGCCAATTGCGCGGCTGTTTGGGCCACAATTGCTCCCAGGGCAATAGTTCCCGCTATTGGGCCTAATTCTGCTTCAGCTTTGGTTATAGCAATTGCGCCGTTGATAATCGCCTGGGCACGGGCGACTTTTTGATCAGCTTTGAATGCTTTTTTCTTCGCATCGTTTTCCAGTGTGTCGTATTTTTGGTTTGTTGCAGCGATTGCCGCTTTGTTGTCCCCGTCAGCTGCTAAGTCCGCTTTCCTGGCCTTTTCATCCTTTAATATTGCGCGGTCACGCACAGCATCGTTGCTTTTGGTCATGATGGTAAAAACAGACTCAGCCATTTTTTGGGTGCTGTCTATAGCGCTTGAACGTATTTTATCCTGGGCGCTTTTGGCGCTTGCTACTACTTGTTCATCAGTTGTTTGCGCTGTTTTTACCTTGTCGGCGCCCATCGATTCCTGCGATTTTTTTTCTGAATCCTGGATGTTTTGCTGACTTTTCTTATAATACCCCAGGATATTACTAAAGAAATTTTTGAATGGGTTTTCACTGGGCGGAGCAGCTATTTGGGCCTTTGTGGCACTTACCTCCTTTTGGGCCGCCGCCGCTGCTTTACCAATGCTGCCTACTGCTGTTCGCAAATTATCAAATAGTGCTGTTTGTTCTTGTGCATTCGTATTTACCTGCACATCGACAGTAATCTTTTTGTTAATGTCATCTGCCATGATCGTGTTTTTATATCGTTTTAAATTATTGCCGAACTAATATAGAATATGAATAATATGCCAAATAGCATAATTCAATATGCGGAATTTCGGAATGGACCCTAGAATGTTTTATTAAAAATCTGCTTGGTTTTTAGGACGGTTCAGATTTCGTAATGTTATATCCTGGTATTGCAATTGGATATATATCAGTGACATATGAAGAGAATTATCGAGGCGCAGAAATTCCAGCGCTAAACCATGACTATTATCAGACGTCCACAGCGTTTTGGCGGTTTCGTCGCCCTCCTGAAGATGTATTATACGGTATGAGTTGGTTTCTGATTTCCCGAAATTGTTGGTGAGTTCGCCTTGTCCGTAAACTGCACTTATGTCGCCAGCCAGATCGTCATAATAGCTTAGTGCATTATCCTGATCAAAATCGCGAAAAATGAAATCGGCTTCATAGGCTTTATTGTTGAAGAATTTAACTATGCATAGAGAAACTTTTCTATCACTAAATATAAAGTCTTTGAACCCAATGAAATCTTTTGTGGTTACGGAATAGTCCTCTTTTGCACCTTTTGATAAAAAAGCTTTCTTTACCAAGGCCGAATCACTTCCAAAAGGGACAGTCATAAATCCGTCAATAGGTTTCGTGGTTTGCGACAATGCCGCGACGGGTATTATAAGTATAAATAATAACAGCGCTTTTTTCATGTGTAAGGGCTAAGTTTTGCTAATTATATTAGCAAATATAGCGAACGGCTTTTTGATTTCCAAATTTTTAGCCAAGTTTTACCAACTCAACTTTGCATGGTTGTCCTTTTCGCCAGCTATCGATTTTATTGATATAATAGTATGCGTTATCCTGTTGGATGTAAACGGGTATCATTAGGTCCAACTCCAAAATATCCCGCGGAGTAAGAAGCAGGTAACGTGTTACTTTTTTGCTTTGGGTTAATACCTTTTGAAACTCCGGATAATATTTAGTTTGCATTCCCGGTACTTTCTTGTTGGTGTTTGATGGCATATCACAAAAGCACAAATTGTATTCGCCATCAGGTTTATAAAAATAGGGAATGGATATCAAATCGTTCACAACGATATTATTGGTCGCATTTCCATCATTAAACGTGACTGTTTTGCCTACTGACCGGAGATCAAATTTCTGATCGACCAATAGGCGCGCCTGGGTGCTGATTGAAAAGTCGGCATTGTCGCTTTTGGGGTCCTTTTTTAGGACCTGTGCGATGGTTCCTCCGTAAAACGGCCGGTTAAGGGTTGGCGCAAACTGGCTTTGAAACAGATCATTTGTGGCAGGCAAAGTAGTATCAGCTATATTAATTTGCGAATTCGCGAAATCAATAGGAAGCACGCCGTCATCTTCTTTGCATTTCAGATAATTTACCTGGCCGTAGCTGCCTAATTGAAATACAATTTGTCTACCCTGGTCGATACACTTAGTGCTCCAATCTTTAGCGATAGGAATGTTATTCACGATATCCCGAAGCGAATTGAAGCTGATGGTTCGGCTTGCGTTGTCCGTTTGACAAATGACGCCGAACCGTTGAAGAATATCTTTCAGCAGATCTTTTTGTGAAATGTCAGGGAAAATACGTTCGCATTGAATAGCCTGACCGTACTGTACATCCTGCGTTTTATTTTGAATAGTTAATGTGGCACCGCTAAGCAGCGTAAAAATACCACCTGCATTCCCCGAGAATTGATAGGTGACCTTAATACCCTGGCCAAGTTGCAGGACTTGATCAAACGATAGCGTTTGATTTGGTAACGAGATAACTCTCAAGGTTCCTCTATCGGCATAGTCAACTGTTATGTCGGCCAAGGGCGTGGCATCAGCATCGGCCTGATCGATGCTATCATACAAACGAATTTGGATGGCTATTTTAGTGGATTTTGCAGGGTTCCGGGACGGATCAGCGGACGAAAATGAGATGCCGAACGCAACAGAAATTGTTACGCTGGTGATCTCGGAAACAAAATAGCCATTGATTGCGGGATTGTAATAATGATTCGGATCTGATAAAACTAAACTGAATGGAATGGAGCCTAGATTGTCAGACTTAACTGGATACGACTGCGTGAAGTTTTGGCCGGTTTGTACCGTGATGCTTTTATAACTCACATTATTTTGTACGTCTGTCCCATGATCGAAAGAATCATTGGCGAACTGGCAAATAAGCTTTGGATATAAGGGGTCATCCAGGAGCGCCCCCTTTCCTTTATAGCCGGCTGACTTAAGCAACAGGTCGATAGCGGTTTTGATAAAAAATCCGGGCCGTTGGTAATGCACATCGATGGAGGTGGAATAATCGGAATTGCTAATCATGCCATAGTCAACCACCGGCCAAATCCAACCGTCTGTTTTGGTTTGAGAATAGGCGACATTGGCAACATCCCATTTATGATCGAATGGCTTCCATACCAGGTTTTGTCCATAACCGCTCCATTGGCTGGCACTATTGCCCATGTCATACAATTTGCCATCTATTGCATCAAAGAAATCAACATTGCCGGAAAGCACCGTTACATTCGCATTATCCTGGTCGACCTGGTTCAATTCGGCAATGCCATAGGGAATAATCTCCAGGCCATCCTGCACTAATTTTGCGGGGTATTGCTGGTAAGGCGCATTAGTAGTGAAATTGGGATCATCCGGAAAGCCCAGGATTTGCCGGTTGCGCTGCGTAAGCGGCAGTTTAAACTGGTTGCTGGTATTGCCCTGCTGATTCTGCACCTCGGCCAGGTTATTGATCTGGAAGGTGAGCGCTATCGGGCTATCGTCGTTCAGGTCGACCAATTGCTCATTGATAAATAGTTGGAGTTGATTCATATGCCCCCCAGCCCCCTAAAGGGAGAGTTTTTGATATTCATTTTAGTTTGTTTTGATTGAAATTTCCTCTTATTCCCCCCTCAGAGGCAATTGAACTATTGCGTCTGGATGTTAATTGACGGCATGTTGAATGTGATACTGAATGGGGCCTGTCCGTTCAGAGTTTCGTATTCGCTGTAAGTTGCTGTATTGATCACAATGGTTTGCCATTTTACGGGGTTTTTGTTCACCAGCATTTGCACCTTGGGCGAATATTTAATTGACTGAAGGCCCTTGATGTCATTTACGGACAAGTCTTCGGCCATCACCTTCATTTTTTGACCGGCGTCTTTGGCTATCACTTCCTCAATACCCTGTTGGTTTTCCCAGTCGGATACGAAATTTTTGATGATGGTGGCGTTCTGAACGTCAAGCGAAATTTCCTGGTTGTACACAAACCGGTAATAATTCCAGGAGCCTGTCAAACCTATCCAGCGCAGGTAGACCGAGTTTTCGTCGACGGCATCGTCGATACGAATAGTTTGCGTTTTTGTGATCGTATGTGTGACGCCATCCGCATCATATTTCAGGGCGATGGTAAAATAATAGGCCTCGGGCGGGAAGGTTGTATTGACGAGCAACCGGTTGAGACCCAGTTTTTCCGGAAACGTGGCGTCAGAAATCGTCTCGCCCGATATGATGAATTTGCTGCTATCTTCATTAAGCAGCCAGGAGCCATCTTCATTTAGCAAATCGGCAGTATTAGCATCGCCGGGTAAAGGGTTGCGGTTAATATCCAGGGGAATGATCTCGCAATAAATATTTAAGCCCAGCAGGTATTCGCTATAAATAAATCCGATGTCGAACGGATAACCATTTGAGAAAACAGGCTCGGCAAAATCGGTGACCCATGCCGCCGGTTGCGAGCTATCATCAACCGAAGCAAAAGGTACATATGTCGCCAGGTTCCCCCCGTGAAGTTGCCCTAAT
>Ga0068855_100009321_pt1 | contig 11854 bp, 9 predicted proteins | sample KBSCornC52_FD_66592 | JGI IMG/M metagenome (GOLD analysis project Ga0068855, IMG submission 66592) | Corn rhizosphere microbial communities from Kellogg Biological Station, Michigan, USA - KBS Corn C5-2 | ecosystem: Host-associated > Plants > Roots > Rhizosphere > Soil ...
CTGATTTTTTGGTCAAAAGCCATCAGGAAATCCAACGCATCGCCCGGCGAGCCAAACTGCTTTTCCCCGGCAATCCGTATCCCCTGCCATATTTGCAAAGCCATTTAACCCAAAACCCAAACACCAAGACGGTCAAGATGGATTTAATTATAAGACAGGCGCCTCTCACAAGATTTCGTCAGGTTGTGCTTCCAAAAACCAGCTGGCTGGAAAGTCCGACATTGCAATAGCCTGACTCAAAAATTGACTTTTGCAGACGAAAAAAATCCGGGAACTTGCGTTCCCGGACTTTGCAGAATCTGATTTGGATCTCGCTTAGGTGCGCGCGGCCGGCTTCTTCGCCGCCTGGTCCAGAATCGTCGTGAGGACGCTGTTCGGCACCTGCGCAAAGGTCAACGGCTCCATCGAGTAGGAAGCACGGCCTTTGGACAGCGAACGGATCGCCGTAGCGTAACCGAACATTTCCGCGAGCGGCACTTGGGCGTTGAGCACAGTCTGACCGTTCTTCGCCTCGATGCTGACAATCGTGCCGCGGCGACGATTGATATCGCCGAGCAAATCGCCCTGATATTCGTCAGGCGTCGTGCATTCGACTTTCATCAACGGTTCGAGCAAGATCGGACCGGCCTTTTTGAAGGCGTCTTTCAAAGCGAAAATGCCGGCCATACGGAAGGCGAGTTCGTTCGAGTCAACTTCATGGAAAGAGCCGTCCACAACCTCGACTTTGATGTCAATGACCTGATAGCCGCAATAGACGCCGCCCTTGATGGCTTCTTCAATGCCGTCAATGACCTTCGGAATGAATTCCTTGGGAATCGCGCCGCCGACGATCTCGTCAACGACTTCAACGCCCTTGCCCTTTTCATTCGGATAAACCTTGATGCAAGCGTGGCCGTATTGGCCCTTGCCGCCGGACTGGCGGATGAACTTGCCTTCGCCATCAGCGTTCTTGGTGATGGTTTCACGATACGCGATCTGAGGCGCACCGGTGTTGGCTTCCACTTTGAACTCACGTTTGAGGCGGTCAACGATGATTTCCAAATGCAATTCACCCATGCCCGCGATGATGAGCTGGCCGGTTTCTTCGTTGGTGAAGCAGCGGAACGTCGGATCTTCTTCGGCGAGACGTTGCAAGCCTTCGGACAACTTGTCGCGGTCAGCCTTGGTCTTCGGTTCGACGGCCATCGAGATAACGGGCTCGGGGAACGTCGGCGGTTCGAGCGTCACGTCAAACTCTTCATTGCACAGCGTGTCACCGGTGGTGATGTTGCGCAGACCGACGAGCGCGGCGATGTCGCCGGCATACACTTCATTGATGTCCTTGCGCTCGCTGCCCTGAATAACCATTAGGCGGGAAACACGCTCACGTTTGCGCGTGCGCGGATTGTAAATCGTGTCGCCCTTCTTGAGGTGACCAGAATAAACGCGGAAGAACACCAGTTTGCCCGCGTAAGGATCGGTCCAGAGCTTGAACGCGAGTGAGCAGAATTTTTCGTGATCGTTCGTCGGCACCTTGACGACAACGTCCGTGCCGAGTTCATGACCTTCCGCGCCGGGAATGTCCAGCGGGCTGGGGAGATAATCAATGACCGCGTCCACCAAAACTTGAACGCCCTTTTTCTTGAATGCCGAACCGCACAGCACCGGCACGAGTTCGATCTTGCAAGTGAGACGGCGGATGGCGGCCTTCAAAACTTCCGGCGTAATCGGCTTGTCTTCCAGCACGAGTTCGGCAATGGAGTCGTCCTTGTTGGAGACGGCATCAATCAATTCCGCCAGCGCGGCCTTCGCGCGGTCCTGGTCTTGCGGAGCGATGTCCCGGATTTCGTAATTGAGACCTTCGTTGGCTTCGCCCGGCCCCCAGTAAATGGTCTTCTGATTGACGACGTCAATCACGCCTTCAAAGCCGCCTTCAACAGCGCGGCCTTCGGCCTCGGTCGGACCTTGACCGAGCGGCAGGAAAATCGGGAACGCATACGCCTTGAGCTTGGTGCGCATGTCGTTGAGGGCGTTCTCAAAATTCGCGCCCATGCGGTCCATCTTGTTGACGAACGCGATGCGCGGAACGTTATATTTGGTCGCCTGACGCCAGACAGTTTCTGATTGCGGCTGCACGCCGGCAACGCCGCAGAACACGGCGACCGCGCCGTCGAGCACGCGCATGGAACGTTCCACTTCGGCGGTGAAATCCACGTGGCCGGGCGTATCAATGATGTTGATGCGGTGCGGGACGTTGTTGAACGCCTTGTAAACCTTGTCTTCGCCGGCCTTGGCCGTTTTCTGGGTCCAGAAACAGGTAACGGCGGCAGACGTGATCGTGATGCCGCGTTCCTTTTCCTGCTCCATCCAGTCGGTCACGGTGTTGCCGTCATCCACGTCACCGATCTTGTGGATCAAGCCGGTGTAAAAGAGAATACGCTCGGTCGTCGTCGTTTTGCCCGCGTCAATGTGCGCGGCGATGCCGATGTTACGGGTGCGTTCGAGGGTGTATTCGCGATCGGGCGAATTGGGGGATTTGACTTCAGCGCTCATAAAATTTCAAAGTTAAACTAAATACAATCTGGTCTGGGAACAAAAAACGCCCCGGCGATTTCCGTCGGGGCGTGTTTCGTAAAACTTTCTACCAACGGAAATGCGCGAACGCCTTGTTCGCCTGCGCCATCTTGTGAACTTCGTCACGTTTGCGGATGGCGTTGCCCTGGCCCTGATAGGCTTCCAGGATTTCGGTCGCGAGCGCGGCCTTCATCGGCATGCCTTTTTTGGCATCCGCAAAGTCCACGATCCAACGCAACGCGAGAGCATTCTGGCGATCCGTGGGGATTTCCAACGGCACCTGATAGGTCGCACCACCAACGCGGCGAGCCTTGGTTTCGATACGCGGCTTGGCGTTATCAACGGCGCGCTGCAAAATTTCAATGGGGTTGCTGGCCGGATTCTTTTCCGAGATGGTGTCGAACGCACCATAGACAATGCGTTGCGCCGTGCTCTTCTTGCCGGAAAACATCACGGTGTTGACGAGGCGGGCAACCAGCGTGTTCTGGTATTTGCCGTCCTTGGCCATCGGCCGTTTCGTTGCTTGACGTCTGCGGGACATGATTATTTATTCCTTAAAAAAGTTTACTTGGCGGCGGCCTTGGCGGCCTTGGGCTTCTTCACGCCGTATTTGGAACGGCTGACACGGCGTTTTTCCACACCGGCGGCGTCGAGCGTGCCGCGCACGATGTGATAACGCACACCGGGCAAATCTTTCACACGGCCACCGCGCACAAGCACGATTGAGTGTTCCTGAAGGTTGTGGCCCTCGTCCGGAATATAAGCAATAACTTCGTATCCGTTCGTGAGGCGAACCTTGGCGACTTTACGCATCGCGGAGTTCGGCTTCTTCGGCGTGCGGGTCATCACCTGGATGCACACACCGCGACGAAACGGGGAGTTTTCCAAGGCAGGAGACTTGGACTTATACTTAACTTTATTTCGGCCCTTGCGGACCAGTTGATTGATTGTCGGCATTTGCGTTAAAAATCGCGGTAAAAATGACCATTTCTATTTTTGGAGAAACGGAGCGCGGAATATAACAAACCGGCTCAACGTGGCAACATTATTTTCTGGCAATTTTGATACAGTTGCGCCGACCGCCGCCCTCCGGCCAATCCAGCCTTGAACTTTCCACTCCAAATCGTTAACCCATTTCACGGGAATGCGAACTTTTTTGGCCATTTTATTTACCGGGCTGAGCGTGACCTTTCAGGCGCTCGCAGCGGATGCGAATTACAAGCAGGTCCTGGTTTCCGCCGGAACCAACTTCGTCCGTGTGCGGCTCCCGCTCACGGATGTCACCGGTAAAGTGCGCGTGAAAGAAAAAACTCTCGACGGCTTCGGCCTGCCCGTCGCGCCCAGCAAAACGCCGCTCGGCAAAAAAAATTATCTCGAATGGCAAATCGGCTACGACACGTCCGATGTGAAGGATATCACGGTCGTTCCTGAAATCAAATTCACACGCAAGGGTGAGACGAAATATGGCCATGAACTTTCCAAGATTCTGTTTGAGAGCGTGCGGCTAGGACTGGTTTCGACCAATGATCTGGTTCGCGAACTGGCATTGTTGAAAAAGAATTCGACAGGAACCTTTGAAGAAAGTCGTGCCGTGGAAGTGGAGGTTTCCACCAACGTCACAGCGGATGGTTTTCAAAGCGCAGTGCAAAAGCTGCCGCAGTTCACCAAAACTACGGCGCATGGCTCCGTGCAAATCCAACTCAAACAAAAGCAGCGTGCCGTCGGCTATCAGGCCATGGTCTATGTCTGCCTGCCTATGAGCGAGGTGCTCGCGATGGACGGATCGCCGCGCAAGCCCGGCAATGCGAAATCCAAGGAGACGGTGTATTACGATTTCGACCGTGAAAATGCCGCGTTCCTCATGGACATCGTCCACGCCTTCGGCATGGCGTCACAACAGCACAATGAAGATATCCAAAATATCCTTGGGAAGATTTTGGAAGCGGTTCGTAAAACCAAAAATTGAACAGGAGCTAACAGAGGAAACAGAAAGTTTTTTAAAACAGCAATTTTAGAAATTATTTCCCGTCCTCCATTCTCTCCGTTTCCTCCTATTCAATCTTTCTTGCCCTGCTTCCGCCGCCAGCCGGCGACGAACATGCCGTTACCGCCCAGATCCTGCGGCCAGATAAACTTTTCCCTGTTTAAATTTTCATCCACCAGCGGCTCAAACTCCGGAAAGCGTGAATTGAAATCTTTCACCACGTCCGCCGTCTCAGATCGCGTCAAAGTGCAAACGGAATAAATCAATTTGCCGCCCGGCTTCACGCTGCCCGCGACATTCGCCAGGAGGCGCTTCTGGACTTCCGCCAGTTCCTTCACATCCTGCAACGTCGTCGTCCAACGCGCGTGCGGATTGCGCTGCCACGTGCCCACGCCGCTGCACGGCGCGTCCACGAGAATGCCGTCAAACTTGGTTTTCGTCGGCAGCTTGGTGCCACCGTCCCACAGGGCGGCGCGAAAGTTGAACACCTGCGCACGGGCGGCGCGGCGCTTGAGATTTTTCAACCGCCATTCGGCGCGATCGCTCGACCAAATCAAACCTTTGTTCTGCATCAGCGCGGAAAGATGCACCGTCTTGCCGCCCTCGCCGGCACAGGCGTCCCACCACGTCTCGCCCGGGTGCGGTGCGCACAGCCAGCCGACGGCTTGCGACGCGATGTCTTGAATCTCAAACTCGCCCGCGTGAAATTCCGGCCGACGAAACAAATCTTCCTCGCCCTTGTATTGCACCGCGTCCGGCAGCGAATCTTTTTCCAATTTGGCCGCGCCGAGCTTTTCGACAAGCGCCATCCCCTGCCCCGGCTTGGCGCGCAGCCACAGCTTGGGTTCCGCCTGGATCGCCCGCGCCCACTCAGGAGTAACTTCCATTTCCTCACGGACCCAGGCCGGAACAGCGCGTTCTACCAGACTCGCGTCTGAAAACGAATCGGGATTCTCGGCGAAGGAAGCGGCCAGTTCACGTGCCTTACGGGCTTTTTGCCCCACGGACCCGGCTGAATCCAGCCAACCCAGCCAGCGGAAATAATTGAAAATCGTCAATGAAATCGAGCGCGCCTCGCCCGGCAGGATGTTCCGTTGCGCCTTGAGTTCCTCGCGCAAGACCTTGTCCGCCGGATTTTCCCGGCTGGACGCCGAGATGATTTTTTCCGTCAAACCCGGCCCACCGGTTCCCCGGGTGGGGAAACCAAAGCTGCGATTGTAGTTCTCTCGGCGAAATTCAGACATGCCTCATCTTGCCTCAAAACAAAAGAGCCGTCGAAATTTATTCGACGGCTCTTTGCGAGACTTTACGCTCACGCCTTCGCGACCAACTGGCGCAACACATACGGCAGGATGCCGCCGTGCTGGTAGTAGTCAATTTCGATGGGCGTATCAATGCGGCAGCGGACGGCGACGTTTTCCACCGAGCCGTCCTTGCGCGTGATCTTCAGCGTGAGGTCCTGCTGCGGCTTGATGTTCGCGTCGAGGCCGACGATGTCGTAGGTCTCGGTGCCGTCCAGCTTCAAGGTCTGCGCGGTGGTGCCTTCCTTGAATTGCAGCGGCAGCACGCCCATGCCGACGAGATTGCTACGATGGATGCGCTCGAAGCTCTGCGCCACGACGGCTTTGACGCCGAGGAGATTTGTGCCTTTCGCGGCCCAATCGCGCGAGGAACCGGTGCCGTATTCCTGGCCGGCCAGAATCACGAGCGGAATTTTCTCGGCCTGATATTTCATCGAGGCGTCGTAGATGCTGACCTGTTCACCTGACGGCTGCAACTTGGTCACGCCGCCTTCCACGCCGGGAACCATGAGGTTCTTGATGCGGACGTTGGCGAACGTGCCGCGCGTCATCACGCGGTCGTTGCCGCGGCGCGAGCCGTAGCTATTGAAGTCTTCCACTGCGACGCCGTTCTCGACGAGATATTTTCCGGCGGGCGTCGTCTTCTTGAACGAACCCGCGGGCGAAATGTGATCGGTGGTCACGCTATCGCCAAAGATGCCAAGCGCACGGGCGCCGGTGATCGGAGCGATGCTGCCGGGCGTCATCGAGAAATTCTCGAAGAACGGCGGCTCCTGAATGTAGGTGGACTTACGGTCCCACTCGTAAACGTTGCCAGTGCTGGAGGAGATTTCGTTCCACTTCGGATTCTGCGCGGCAAAATCCTTGTAGAGCTTGCGGAAGACTTCCGGCTGCAACGCGGCCTGCATGAGGTCGCGCACTTCGCGGAGGCTCGGCCAGATGTCGCGCAGGTGAACGGGCTTACCGTCCTTGCCGGTGCCGAGCGGATCGTTGGCCAGATCAATGTCCACGCGGCCCGCAAGCGCAAACGCAACGACCAGCGGCGGCGACATGAGGAAGTTCGCCTTGATGTTCTGGTGAACGCGCGCCTCGAAATTGCGGTTGCCGGACAACACTGATGCGGCGACCAAATTATTTTTCACCACCGCGTCTTCAATCGCCGGATGCAACGGGCCGGAGTTGCCGATGCACGTCGTGCAGCCGTAACCGACGGTCTGGAAGCCGAGCTGGTCGAGATACGGCGTGAGACCGGTCTTGTTCAGGTAATCCGTGACGACGCGGCTGCCGGGAGCCAGTGAAGACTTCACGGTGGAATTGACCGTAAGCCCTTTCTCAACGGCCTTCTTCGCGAGCAGACCGGCCGCGAGCATCACGGACGGATTGCTCGTGTTCGTGCAGCTCGTGATCGCTGCGATCAACACGGAGCCATTGCGGATGTCGCCCTTGATCTGCGGCGCGCGACCATGGATCGGGTCAGCCGTCGGATGTTCACCGGCCATCTCTGATTCGCTGGGACGGATGGCTGCGCCTTTCTGGCTGCCACCACCGGAATGAATTTCGCCACCGGCCGAGACATGCACGGTGCGGGATAATTCCTCAGGCTTCATGCCAAAGCCATTTTCCGTGACCGGCTTGCTGAACGTGCTGATGAAACTTTCCTTCAGCTTCGGCAGCTCGATACGATCCTGCGGGCGTTTCGGGCCGGCGACACTCGGCAACACAGTGCTGAGGTCCAGTTCGATTTCCTGCGAATAGACAACTTCGCCCTTCTTCGGAATGCCCCACAGTCCCTGCGCCTTGTAATAATTTTCGTAGGTCTTGACCGCTTCGTCGCTGCGGCCGGTGGCGCGGAGATAATTCACGCACTCGGCATCAATCGGGAAGAAGCCCATCGTCGCGCCGTATTCGGGCGCCATGTTCGCAATGGTCGCGCGGTCCACGACCGGCAACGCCGCCGCGCCGGGACCGTAGAATTCGACGAACTTGCCAACGACCTTCGCCTTGCGGAGAATCTGGGTAACGGTGAGCGCCAGATCCGTCGCGGTGACGCCTTCGCGCAACGCGCCGGTGAGATGCACGCCGACCACGTCCGGCGTGAGAAAATAAACCGGCTGGCCCAACATGCCAGCCTCAGCCTCAATGCCGCCAACGCCCCAGCCGACGATGCCGATGCCGTTGATCATAGTGGTGTGCGAATCCGTGCCGACGAGTGTGTCGGGATAATAAACATCGCCTGCGCTCAGGACGCCTTTGGCGAGATATTCCAGGTTCACCTGATGCACGATGCCGATGCCCGGCGGCACGACTTTGAACGTGTCGAACGCCTGCATGCCCCACTTGAGAAATTGATAACGCTCGCGGTTGCGCGTGAATTCCAGATCCAGATTCCGCGACATGGAATCCGCCGAGCCGGCGAAATCCACCTGCACTGAGTGGTCCACCACCAAGTCCACCGGCACGAGCGGCTCGATGATCTTGGGATTCTTGCCCAGCTTGGAAACCGCCGAACGCATCGCCGCCAAGTCCACGAGCAGCGGAACGCCGGTGAAATCCTGCAAAACAATCCGCGCGACCACGAACGGGATTTCCGCCGTGCGCGTCTCGGTCGCTTGCCAGTTGGCGAGTTCCTTCACATTGGCTTCCGAAACTTTCTTGCCATCGCAATTACGCAGGACGGATTCCAGGACGAGGCGGATTGAGATCGGGAGCTTGGAGATCGGGCCGACGCCGGCTTTTTCCAGCGCGGGCAGCGAATAAAATTTCCCCGGCTGGCCGTTGCCGAGTTCAAAGTTTTGCAACGTGCCAAACAGATTGTGTGATGTGCTCATTTAATTGTGTGATTAAAAAACCTTCGCAAGAAAATGAAGATTACGCGTGGCAGTGTCAAGCGAAGCCCGACGTTGGAGTTCAAGCTTCAGCTTGTTCCCCGCCATCCCGCAGCTAAAGCATGAACTCCAACGTCAATTCGCCGCCGGGGTGCAGTGCAGCAGGTCACTGATGCGCTTTTCCAGCCGGTTCAAGTCCAGCGGCTTGGTGAAGAAATCCTCCGCGTGCATGGCGGCGGTGCGCTTGGTGACGCTGCTGGACAGCGCGCTCATGAAGATGATCGGGATGTTTTTGGTGCCCGGCTGGCGCTTCAGGATTTCGCAGACGGATAAGCCGTCGAGATCCGGCAACAAAATATCCAGTAGGATCAAGGCGGGCTTGAACTGCCTGGCCTGGCTCAGGGCATGGACGCCGTCGTTGGCCACGATGAATTCACAGCCGAGACGCGACAGCCGGAACTTCACCAGCTCGATGAAATCCGCCTCGTCGTCCACGATGAGTATTTGCGTTGCCACGCGGGCAATATACGCCCGCAGCACACTTTTCCCAGCGACAGGACGGTTAAAACCAGGTTACGAACAGATGACGGAAATGGGCTTGGTTTGGACTACGAACGTGGTCCTGGGTTGGGATCAGCCTGAACAAATTCCGCAAATCATTCCCGGCGCGCACGCCGCTCAAGTCTCGATCCCGTAAGCTTTGATCTTGTTGTAGAGCGTCTGGCGGCCGATGCCGAGGCGTTTGGCGGTTTCAAGCTTGTTGCCGCCGGTTTCGCGAAGCATCTGGATGATGGCGTTGCGCTCCACGCCTTCGAGCAAGGTGAAGCTGGTATCGTGACCTTCGGACGGAACCATGCGGATGTCGCTCACGGACAAATCGGCGGCGTCCACGTCCGGGCCTTCACAGAGGAGAACGGCGCGTTGGATTTCGTTCTGGAGCTGGCGGATGTTGCCGGGCCATTCAAAGCTCGTCAGCCGTTCCGCCGCCTGCGGGGTGAAGCCACGGAGCACGCGGTTGGCCTGCGCGGAAAAGCGTTTCAGGAAGGCTTGGGCGAGCGGCATGATGTCGTCACGGCGTTCGCGCAGCGGCGGCAGATGCACGGAAATGGCGCTGATGCGGTAATATAAATCTTCGCGGAGTTTGCCGTCCTTGATGGCGTCCTCGGGCTTGCGGTTGGTCGCGGCGAGGATGCGGCAGTTGGTCTGGTAATCGGTCTTGCCGCCGACGGGGCGGACTTTCTGGTCCTGCAACACGCGGAGCAGTTTGCTCTGAGTATCAATCGGCATCTCGGAAATTTCGTCGAGGAACAGCGTGCCACCCTCGGCCTGACGGAACAATCCGTCGCGGTCGGTGTGCGCGCCGGTGAACGCGCCCTTCACGGAGCCGAACAATTCGCTCTCGATAAGTTCGCGGGGCAGCGCGGCGCAGTTGACCTTCACGATCTTGTTCTTGCTGCGCGGGCTCAGGGCATGGACGAGATCGGAAATGACTTCCTTGCCGGTGCCGCTTTCGCCGGTGATGAGCAAGGTGACGTCGCTGGGCGCGATGCGTTCGATGGTGCGAACGACCGCCTGCATCTGGGGGCTTTGGAAAACGGGGGCGGAATTGCCGCTCATCGTGGAAATGGCGCGGCGGAGGGAATTGTTCTCCTCCTTCTGCTGCTGGTTTTCGATGGCGCGGTCAATTGTGACCAGCAGCATCTGTGGTTCAAACGGCTTGCTGACGAAATGAAAGGCGCCGCGCTTGGTGGCCTCGACGGCCGTTTCAATGGTGGTGTCGCCGGTGAGCACCACGACCTCGGCTTCGGTCCAGGATTTTTTGATCAGCGGCAGAAGGTCCAGACCATTGCCATCGGAAAGGTTCAAGTCCAGCAGCACCACATCCGGGGCTTCGCCGGCGAGCAATTTTTTCAGCGCGGCAACACTCTCAGCCTCGGTGGTGGCGTAATCGTCCTGCAAAATTTCCTTGAGCAGAAGCCGCAACGGGGCCTCGTCGTCCACGATAAGAATTTTACCTTTTTTCATTTTTATTTGACGTTTTTCGGGCACAGGCCGCGATAAATTTTCTGAAAATGGCGCGGTGCGCAGCGTGTTTGTCCGTCAGCCGTTCCGGATGGAACTGCACGCTCAACAGGAACGGCAGTTTCCGCGCGGTTTCCGGGTGCAACTCCATCGCTTCCACCAATCCGTCGGGGCTTACTGCCGTCGCGACGAAGGGCGCGGCCGGTATTTGCACGGCCTGATGATGCGAACTATTTACGCCCAAAATCCGCTTGCCGCAAATCTTGGCGAGCAAAGAGCCTGGTGTCAACGCCGCTTCGTGCACGATTTCGCAGGCCTTGTCCAGCCGCTGGTGGTTCAGCGAACCCGGCAACTGCCGGCGGATATCGGCAATCAACTGCCCGCCGAACGCCACGTTAAGCATTTGATGCCCCCGGCAGATCGCCAGCAACGGCTTGCGCTGGCGGAAAACTTCCTCGATCAGGATCAATTCCCGCAGGTCGCGGCCGCCGCCATCAGGCGTCTGCTCCACGGTGTCGCGGATTTTTTTGGGCAGCTTCGGATTGTAGAGATCGGAGTTGATGTCGTCGCCGCCGGTGAGCAAAACGCCTTCAACTCGGCGCACCACCTCAGCCAGCGCGGCGCGGTCGGTGGTCGTCGGCACGGTGACGGGAATGCCGCCGGCTTGTAGCACGGAGGTATCATATTTCACCGAGAGGCTCGCGGACAAATCATGAAACTCCACACCGCGCTTCTCGATGCTGGGGGAAACTAAAATCAACGGCCGGCTTGCCATGCGCGGAAGATAAGTCATTTGCACGAATTGTCAGGCAAAAGGTGGCGAAGGACGACGGACGCGTTTTAGAAACCCGAAGCCAAAGCGACAGAGCAACGGTGTTAAGTTGCAAGTTGGAAATGGGGATTTTTCAACAAGCGGTTCACTTCTCCACCAGCGCCCACGCGCACCACAGCACCGGGGCCTGACCGTGCAAATCCCCCGCCTGCCGCGGACGGTCCAGATAAAATTGCTTCTCCTTGCTCTGGTTCGTGCCAACGCAGATTTCGGTGAGGTTTGAGTTCGCATCAATTTTCGCGCACAACGCCAGCCAGCCGCGCCGTGCCGGCTCGCCGTATTCCGCCGCGTCCAGCCAGCCGCGTTTCACGCCCACAATCATCGCGTAGGTGAACAT
>Ga0068855_100009322_pt1 | contig 11854 bp, 8 predicted proteins | sample KBSCornC52_FD_66592 | JGI IMG/M metagenome (GOLD analysis project Ga0068855, IMG submission 66592) | Corn rhizosphere microbial communities from Kellogg Biological Station, Michigan, USA - KBS Corn C5-2 | ecosystem: Host-associated > Plants > Roots > Rhizosphere > Soil ...
GGGCGAAGAGGTGCGGGCGCGGGAGGGCGAAGAGGTGCGGGCGCGGGAGGGCGAAGAGGTGCGGGCGCGGGAGGGCCGGACGCAGGTGGCGCGGCGGGGCACGCTGCGGTGAGCAGGGCTAGAGCGAGCGGGGAGATGCGGGGCATGCGGGGCCTCTTTCGAAGGGGAAAAGAGGCACCCGCGGGGCCGCCTGGAAAGCGCGGCCCTGCCTCGACTCGATTTTCAGATGCTGAGCTGCGGACGGTGCTTCTCGGGCCAATCCAGGTGGAAGAACTTGCCGCGCGGTTGATCGACGCGCTCGTAGGTGTGGGCGCCGAAGTAGTCGCGCTGCGCTTGCAGCAGGTTGGCGGGCAAGCGGGCGGTGCGGTAGCCGTCGTAGTAGGCCAAGGCGCTCGAGAACGTGGGCAGGGAGATGCCGTACTCGACGCCGAGCGCGATGGCTTTGCGCCAGTTCTTCTGCGCCTTCTTCACCGTCTTGTTGAAGTAGGGATCGAGTAGCAAGTTGGCCAGCTTCGGATCGCGGGCGTACGCCTCGGTGATCTTCTGCAAGAAGCTGGCGCGGATGATGCAGCCACCACGCCAGATTTGCGCGATCTCACCGAAGTCGAGCTTCCACTTGTACTCTTCTTGGGCCGTGCGCATCAGCTGGAAGCCTTGCGCGTAAGAGCAGATCTTGGAGCAGTAGAGCGCGTCCATGACCGCTTCCACGAGCGCCTTCTTGCTGCCCTTGTACTTTTTGCCCGGACCTTTGAGGATCTTCGAAGCCGCGACGCGCTCTTCTTTGACCGCGGACAGGCAGCGCGAAAACACGGCTTCGGCCACCGTCGGTGCCGGCACGCCCATGTCGAGGGCGTTGGCGCTCGTCCACTTGCCGGTACCTTTTTGGCCGGCGGCGTCGAGCACGATGTCGACGAACGGCTTCTTAGACGTCGGATCCTTTTGGCCCAAAATGTCGGCCGTGATCTCGATCAAGAAGCTGTCGAGGATGCCCTTGTTCCACTTCGTGAACACGTCCGACAGCTCGGACGGCTTCATTCCCGAAAGGCCGCGCAGCAAGTCGTACGCCTCGCAGATCATCTGCATGTCGCCGTACTCGATGCCGTTGTGCACCATCTTGACGTAGTGGCCGGCGCCATTTTCGCCGATGTACGTGGCGCATGGCACGCCGCCTTCGATGGGTTTGCCGGGGCTCGCGCCCGTCAGCGGCTTGCCCGTCTTGGCGTCGACCTTGGCCGCGATGGCGTTCCAAATCGGCTCGAGCACCTTGTACGCCGCCGGATCACCGCCCGGCATCAACGACGGACCAAAGCGCGCGCCTTCTTCACCGCCCGAGACGCCCGAGCCGATGAAGCGGAAGCCCTTTTCCTTGAGCGCCTTCTCGCGACGAATGGTGTCGGTCCAGAGCGCGTTGCCCCCGTCGATCACGATGTCGTTCTTGTCGAGCAGCGGTAGCAAGCTGTCGATGACAGCGTCGGTCGGGCCGCCCGCCTTGACCAAGATCACGATTTTGCGCGGCTTGGACAGCGAGCCCACGAACTCTTCGAGCGTGGCCGAGCCGACGAGGCCGCCCGGGGTGTTGGGGTTCTCGGCCACGAACTTGTCGGTGGTCGCGGTGGTGCGGTTGTACACGGAGATTTTGAAGCCGTGATCCGCGATGTTGAGAGCCAGATTTTGGCCCATGACGGCCAGACCCACGAGGCCGATATCAGAAAGGTTCTTCGCCATTTGAGCGGCCACGAAATACCCAGACGCGCGGCCGGGAACCAGGAAAAAGCGCCCGACCGCGCCCTTCGGCCTCAATTTGTGTCGTCACAAACCGAGGTGGCCCGCGCTGGCCTCGCGCAAGGGTTGCGCTCGCCCCCAAATGCGAATCGGCCCACCCTGGCACGTTGCCGAGGTGGGCCAATTCAGCGTTACTGCCCGAGCTGAATCGCTCGGACGGCTACGCGCGTCGCGTCAGTCGGTGATGGCCGAGATCGGCGTCGACGTTGCCGTGCCGACGGCAGGCGTGTCGCAGAACGAGTGCAAGCCGCCGGGGAGGGGTTGCCCGACGCACTCGTCGTCCGAGTTGCAGCCCAACGGCTGGCAGGTCTTGTCCGGACCGCACACCGCGGTGAACGCGCCGTTGGTCAAACCACCCGGGTTGCAGTCGATGTCGTGCGCGCAAGGGACGTGGCAGGTGCCGTCGGTGCACTTGGCACGGATGTCACGAGCTTGTTGAATGCACTGCAGATCGGTCGAGCAAGCACCGATTGGCACGCACAGCGAGGTGGTCTCATCGCAATTGTAGCCGTTCGCGCAGTCGGTGTTCTCGCTGCACTTGCGGTAGCAACCGCCGCTCGGCTTGTCGCAAACGCACTCATCCGCGGTGCAGGTGTCGGTTGGATGGTCGGCGACCGTCGCGTTCAGGCACTTGGCATCCGTCGTGCAGCCGGCGACTTCGCTCGCCGGCGGCGCGCACTTGCTCGTCTTGGTGTCGCACGCGGGAATCGCCGTGCCGCCGCGCGTGTAGGCTGGGCAGCCACCGACGACCTGCGTCGCCTTGGTGCACTTCGCCGTGTACACGCAGGCGCCAGCGTCGCACGCCCAGGTGTTCTTTCCGCATTGGTCGTCGCAGTAAGCGCTATACGCCAAGCAGATGACGCCGTTCACGCCAACCGCCGTCGCGCAGTTGGGCACGGCAGCAGCCAGATCGGCCAGATCGGAGCACGAAGCGGCGCCGGTAGCGGTCTGTTGAGCGAGCGGCAGCTCGCAGCAATCAGCGGCATTGATGCATTCGTGACCGCAGGTCTTGCCACTGGGGGGGAGGCCGCTGTCGAGCAGCGTGCAAACGCCCACGCTGTTGGAGCCGATGGCGAGGACATCTACCGGAGCGGCGATACCGTTCGGCAAACAGGCCATGCCCGGTCCGCAGTCCGACGTGAGACCGCAGGTCTCGCCCGGGCCTCCGAGCGTCGGGCCGCTGCCTTCGCCGCCCATGCCCATGGAGCCGCCGTCCTTTTGACAGCGCTGGGCGAGACAGGCGAGGCCGTCTTCGCAATCGGCGCGCTTGGTACAGCTTTCGCCTTCGCCGCCCAGCACGGGGGGCTTGGGGCCGACGACGACGGTGCCAGCGGTGTTGCCGTCGCCGCCTTCGTTGTTGGCGCTGCCGCCGGTGCTGGTGCTCGACGACTTGTAGCAGGTGCCTTCGAGGCACTTGAGGCCATCGTTGCAGTCCGACGTCTTGTCGCACGACTCGCCGGCCGCGCTCTTCGCGATCTTCGCGTCGCTGTCGCAACCTGCCACGAGCCCGCCAGTAGCGAGCGCCATCAGACTAAGAAAAGACCAGATAACTGTTGTTCGCATATTTACTCCTCCGACTTGTTTTCGCCGGACTCCAAGGCTTTGCTCGGAGTCTAATTCTTTCACTTTTGCAGCAGCTTGAACTCGATGCGCCGATTCTCTTGACGGCCCTTGTCCGTCGCGTTGTCGGCCACGGGCTCGTTGGGCCCTGCTCCGCGCGTTTCGATGCGACCGGCGTCGATGCCCTTGCCGACCATGTATTCCTTCACCGACGCCGCGCGCGCCTGCGACAGCTCGATGTTCTTCTGAGCTTCGCCGACGTTGTCGGTGTGCCCGCTGACCATGATGCGTAGGTCGCCGTACTGCTTGAGCACTTTGACCGCGTCGTCCAACACCTTGTTCGACTCTTTGCGAATGGTCGCCTTGCCGAAGTCGAACTGAATGCCCTTGATCACGCCGGCAAACTTGGCGACCTCTTTGGGCAGCTCGTCCGGGCAACCGTCGGCGTCTTCGAAGCCGTTCTTGGTTTCCGGCTGGTCGGGGCACTTGTCGACCTCGTCCAAGATGCCGTCGCCGTCCTTGTCGTGCACGCAGCCATCGGGCGCGACGCCCTTTTCGGCGGGGCATTTGTCGTCGGGCAGCAGCACGCCATCGCCGTCGGCATCCTTGTTCGGACAACCGTCGGCGGGCGCCGGCTGGGCGCCGTCTTCGGCCTCGGTCGGGCAGGGGTCGCTGGCGTCGACGATGCCGTCTTTGTCGGTGTCGACCGGCGCCGCCACCGGCGCGGGACAGCCGTTCGGCGCGACGCCGGGCACCGCCAAGCAGGCGTCTTGCGGATCGAGGAAGCCGTCGCCGTCCGAATCCTTCGGGGGCGCGGCGGCTTCGGCGGGGGTGCGCCCGAGCGTGAATGACAAGCCGAGCAGGAGCTCGAAGTTCTGCACCAAGTCGCCATCCTTGATGGTCGGGTTGGCGCGATTTTCTTGCATGAAGTTGTCGCGGAAGTCGAGGCGCGCGCTGAGCGATTGCAAGATGGCGTACTTCACGCCCACGCCCACGTGCATCTCGGGGTCACTGTCCTTGCCGAGCGCACCCGCGTTGCTGCGCAGGTTCATGCCCCCCGCGCCGACGAGCACGAACGGCACCAAGCGGAACGCCGGATACTGCGCGACGGCGTGCAAGCGGTACGTCCAAATCGTGGCGCTGTCGCCGGTGTCCTTGGTCGAGCTCGCGATCACCCCGAGCTCGCCTTCGGCGCCGAGCCACGACAGCGGGTAGAAGCCGGCGCGCAGCCCGAGATCGAGCCCCGTCTTCAGCCGTTGATGGCCGACCGCCGGAGCCACGTCGATGACCTCCAAATTTTGGAGGTTGTGCTCTTTCGAGAAGAAGGCCGCGCCGCCGTAGATGCCGAGCTCCAGCGCCATCGGCGTGGGCCGAAATTGGTGCCAGTAGTCGTCGGCGCCGCCGGAAGCCGAGCCTTGCGCGCTCGCGCCGTCACCGGACGCTTGAAGGGAAAAGCCCGCTTCCGCCGCGTGGGCACGCGACGGCGCCACGGTCAGAGCAGACACACCAGCAATCAACCCAAGGAGGTAATAAGAAGGACGCATTTGTAGAAGACAGACCCCTGCGAAAATCCCGAAGCCGGGAAGGAAACATCACCTGAAAGATTTTCGCAACATCTTGGGGTCCCACGACCGCCGCCCGATAGCGCGCGCCAGGACGAATGGACAATTTGTCGCGCGCCCACGCATTCGCTTAGACGAGCCTCAACCCCGCGAATTCACTTGTCGAAGTTTGGCCCGACGCTCGGGCCTGGCGCCATTCACAAGTCCTGGACGAAGAATGCGGTGCCTTTGGGGGACGCTAACTTCGTATTTCTGAATCGGACGTTTTCACAATCGGCGGAGCGCAGGCCCTGATCGGCCACGATTTGGACGTTGTCGAAGGTGACGTCGCGGATCGGCAATTCGGGCAGGCCGACGATCTCGATGGCTTGCTGGGCCCCGCGCGCGCTGATGTTTTTGACGTGGATGTCACGGATGGTGGGCGGCGTCGTGGTCTTGGGTTGCAAGGTCGAGGTGCCGTAAAACGTCGTGAGCTCGACGACCATCAAGCGAATGTCTCGGTGGCGCACGTTTTCGTAGAAGACGTTTTCGATCACGCCGCCGCGGCCGCGCATCGACTTGATGCGCAGCCCGCGATCGGTGCCGATGAACTCCGAGTCGGTGACCCAGACGTTGCGCACGCCGCCGCTCATTTCGCTGCCGATGACGACACCGCCGTGGCCGGCTTCACCGTGCAAGCGCCGCACGACGACGTTCTCGCTCGGCCTGCCCACGCGCCACCCGTCCTCGTTCAGCCCCGATTTGACGACGACGCAGTCGTCGCCGGTGCTGAAGAACGAATCCTCGATCAACACGTTGCGGCTCGAATCTGGATCGCAGCCGTCGTTGTTCGGGCCGGTGGTTTCGACGCGCACGCGCCGCACGATCACGTTCTCGGAATAGACGGGGTGAATCGTCCAGAAGGGACCGTTGCTGATGGTGACGCCCTCCACCAGCACGTTCTTGCAGCCGATGGTTTCGACGAAGCTCGGTCGCAGGCCGCCCGGCTCGGCGAAGATGCGCCTCTCGGTAGGGACGCCTTCGAGCACCAGGCTGTACAGCTTGCTCGCCGACGCTTGCTGCGTCTGTTTCCAGGGCCACCACGCCACGCCTTGCCCGTCGAGCTTGCCGCCGCCGGTGATGGCAACGTTCTGGCAATCGCGCGCGTAAATCAGCGGGGAATAGCCGTAAAGCTCTTGCCCTTCCCAGCGCGTCAACACCGGCGGCAAGTAGTCCGAAAACTCTTGGCTGAAGAGCAGCGTCGCGCCGGCGGAGACGTGTAGATTGATGTCGTTGACGAGGTGAATGGGCCCGGTGAGCCACCGGCCAGGCGGCACCAGCACCGTGCCGCCACCCGCCGCCGATGCTCGGGCGATGGCGCGCGCAAACGCGGTGGTAGCCTTCGTCTTGCCGTCGGCGACGGCACCGAAGTCTCGGATGTCGAACATGCGCGCCGGAATCGTGGGGCGCTCTGGTTGCGTCATGGCGAACGGCGCATGCACGGGCTCGATGGGCTCCGTGGGCATGTATGACTCCGCCATTGGTGGCGAGGGCGCCGGCGCGGTGTCACCGGCCGGCGCTTTCGACCGCGTCACCGGCCGAGCGCTGCACGCCACCGCGAGCGCGCAAGCGAGCACGGTGGCGCGAACGGCTTGCATCACATGGGCCAAGCGCTGGGCATCGCGTCGCAGTCCCACACCGTGGTGCCCTTGGCGGCGTCGTCCCAGCATGCGCAGAAGCGGGTCTTGGCCGTATCGAGCGATTTGCAGCGATCACCCTTGGTGCAGCCGGTGGTGTTTTTTTCCAGGGTGTTGTCGTCGCTGGCGCACGCGGGCAGCGCCGCGGCCGGCGTCTGCACGATGCTCTCCGTTTTGCCGACGTAGCTGCACGACGAGCACATGAACATGCCGGACGCGGCCGCGCAGTTGCAGTCTTTGGCGCCGATCTTGAAGACGCCGCAGGTCGCCGCCGGGCAGCTGACCGCTGCGGTGCACGCGACCGAGCTGTCGATCTTTGCCGGACAGGCCGGATTGGCGGCGCCCCCGGTTCCGCCGCTGGCGGTGCCGCCGGCGGCGCTGCCACCGCTGGCCGTGCCGCCCGTCGCCGTGCCCCCGGCTGCGGTTCCGCCGCTACCGCCGGCTGCGGTGCCCCCAGCCGCGGTGCCGCCGGCTGCGGTGCCAGCGGAGCTGCCGGCAGTGCCGGTCCCGGCGGCGCTGGTCGTGCCGCCGACGGCGGGGGTGCCGGCCGTGGGGGTGCTGCTGGTGCCGGCCGAAGGCAATTGGCTGGAGGTGCCGGCGCTGCTGCTCGCCGTCCCTGCGCTGGGCGTGGTGTCGGGCGTGGCGTCGCTGCTACAGCCGGGCCCTCCCAAGGTGGCGAACGAAGCGAGCAGGGTCAAAGCGGCAAACGAAGTGCGTTTCATGAGCGTCTCCTAGTGACCCGCTAGGACGCGCCGAAAGATGAGAGGCGCGCGTGACGTAATCGCGCTCGCCCTTGGATCGATCACAAAAAGCGACGGGCGCGACCATCATTCGATGATCACGCCCGTTTCGCTCAGGTAGGGCGAGGGCCCTACCTATCACTCGGGATCAGCCCGCGCTGGCCGAGCCACTCGCCGAAGCGCTGGCCTTGACCGACACGTTGATCGAGACCGTGGCCTTGGCCTGGGCTTCGAGCGAAGCGGCGAAGCAACCGCCGACCTTGAGGGCCGCAGCGCCACCGCTCGTGACAGCAGCCTTGGCACCCTCGCCGGCCACCTTGACGGCGCCAACGACGTTCTCGAGCTTGCCCTTCATGCCGACCGAGATCTTGAGCAGAGCCGGCAGGTTCTTGGTCAGCGCCGCCTTCAGCTTCATGGCGGCCTCGGCGTCAGCAGCGCCTTCGACCTTCACGAACACGGTCGCCGGCTTGCACTCGGCTTTGCCGTTCACTTCGGCGTTGCAGTGCGCTTTGCACTCCGCGCTCATCTCTGGCGGCTTGACCTCGCCGCTGCACTTGGGGGCCTTCATTTCCACCGAGCACTTGCCCGAGCAGGTGCCCTTGCACTCGCCAGCGGCCTTCATCTCGCAGCTGGCCGAGCAAGAGCCCTTGCACGTGCCGTTGCACTGAGCGTCGGCTTTGCCCTTGCACTTGCCGTCGCAGGTGCCCGCGCACTTGCCTTTGCTGTCCTTGCCGTCGCACTTGCCGGCGCAGTCGCCGTCGCATTTGCCGGAAATGTCGGCGCTGCACTCGCCCTTGCACTCACCGCTGCACGAGCCTTCGCAGTTGGCCGAGGCCTCGACGGTGCACTTGCCTTCGCACTTGGCGCCGCATTCACCGCTGATTTCGCCGCCCTCGCAGGTGGCCTTCACCGAGCCGGGCTTCACGTTCGCGTCGCACTTGGCGGCGCAATCCATGCTCGCGTCGAGCGATGCTTCGCACTTCGGCGGCTTCACGTCGACGACGACTTTGCCCTTGGCCTTGGCCTTGAACTCGCCGATGAGCTTGCTGGCGACGTTGCAAGCGGCTTCCGCCTTCTTGCCCGGCCCGTCTTCCTTCGGCTTCAGGTCGTCGTCCTTCGCACCCAGGTCTTTGGCCAGGTTGCTGCAGGCCGTCACGACTTCACCTTCCACGTCGGCGGCGATCGCCTGGACGTCGGCACCAGCGGCCAGAGCCGCCTTGACCTTGCCCTCGAGCGCGCCCTCGAGCCCGAAGTTCGTGCTCATGATGGCGGAAGCGTCAGCGATGTTGGCGGGACAGCCGCCGGGAGCACCGGGGACGTTCGGCACGCCGGGCATACCGCCGGGCATCTTGCCGCAATTATTGATGAGCGGGACGCTCGCAACGAGCAACACCGCCATGAGCTTCGACGAAAGGCTTCGGCCTCGTTTGGCTGACATTCTATTATTCTCCCTTAGGAAGCCGGGCTTTCTGCCCGAACCCAGGCGCGGAACCTATTCCCCTTTTCTCGGAAGGGAAAGCCGCCTGCAAATTGCCCGGAATTTATGCGGAATCAGCCTGAGCGGCGCGCTTTCAGCATCGTCTGGAAGTCCCAAACCGGCCCGGCGATAAAACTGAGCCCGTCGTCGCTGAAGGCCGGGGCACGCTTTTCGAACGCGGCATGCCCGACCAAATTGAGGGCCCAGCCGGTGGCGAACGCGCCGAGCGAGCCCGCCCACAGCGCGCCCGTCACGGGACTGAATGGCTTGGACGCGAACAGCCCCGCCGCTCCGCCCAAGATCAGCGGAATGCCGATCAAGTGCAGGGTGCGGTTGGTGCCGTTCTGATGAGTGTCGCGATAGAAAGAGAGAGACGCTTGCCAACGCTCCGCAGCGTTGCCGACGAACTCCGGGTGACGCGCGCGCCAGTCCTTCTCGAGCAGCTTCACGCCCGCGCCGAACAGCGACAGCGCGCTCAGCTTGAAGCCGGCGCACAGCGCGCCCATCCCCGCTACCGCGAGCCCCACACCGAGCGTTGCCGTCGAGGAACGTTGAGCCATGAAAGTTACACTACTACGCCCCGCGGCGTTTGGCGTGCGGTGTCGTTGCATGTCGTTGCGGGTCGCCGTGTTGGGCGGTCCACTGCCTCGCCATGCACGCGCGCGGAGACTCCGAGCACACTTTTCTGAGCTAGCGGCCACGAAGCTGGGCACCTACATCGGTCGGCGCGTCGTCGGCGCGTGAGCGGCGGGCTTTTCCCGAGGCTTACGAATGGGTTTCTGACCTTCGGGCACTAATCATCCATGGTCATTTCGTCGCGAAGCCGGGTTCGTTCCGCGTGGCTCATTTCGGCTGCGGGCGCGCTGGCCAGCATCGTCAGCGGCCTGAGCGCCTGCACCACTGACGGCGCCACGCCTGACACGGGCTCGGCGGGCACCGCCAGTGGCGGAGCTGCCGCTGGCACGTCGGCGGTCGGCGGCGGCGGCGCGGGCACCGGCAGCGGCACGAACGTCGGCGGAGCAGGTGGCCCCACCGCCGGCACCGGTTCGGACGCGGGCGGTGGCGCGGCTGGTAGCGCCACGGCTGGTAGCGCGGCGATGGGGGGTAGCTCCGGCAGCGGTGGCGCCGCGGCTGGCAGTGGCGGCACGCTCGATGTCAGCCCCGAGGGTGATGGCGACATCACCGCCGGCCCCACCTACACCACGGATCCAAATCTCACGGATCGGGGCAAGCCGAAGGGGCAAAAGTTTTCGTTCAGCATGAAGCTGGCCGACAGCAAAATCTTCAAGGGTGACGACGCCACGCTGACCAAGCCGGCCGCCACCACTCGCGGCATTACCGTGTACGTACCGGCGCAGTACAAGGACGGCACCGAGGCTCCCATCTTGGTCATTCAAGATGGCCCCGGCCCGATCGATCGCATTTCGCGCGCGCTCGACAACTTGACGGTCGAAACCGATCCGCTCAAAAAGCTCCCTCCGTTCGTGGCAATCGCGGTCGCCAACGGCGGCGACGACAGCATCGGTTCCGAGCGTGGGCTCGAGTACGACACCATGTCCGACCGCTACTCGCGCTTCGTCGACACCGAGGTGCTGCCCGCCGTCATCGCTGACCCGAAGGTGCACGCTGCGTATCCGGGGCTTAAATTCACGACCAATCCCGAAGGACGGGGCGCTTTCGGCTGCAGCTCCGGCGGCGCCGCCGCGCTCGCCATGGGCTGGTTTACGCCCGACAAATGGCGCCGCATCATCACGTACTCGGGCACCTTCGTCGATCAGCAAAACCACGCACAAACCGCCGAGGTTGCGCTGTTTCCTTTCGGCGCGTGGGAATATCACGCCGACAAAGAGCTGATCAAAAACGCCGACAACAAGCCGCTCCGCATCTTTCTGAACGCCAACGAAAACGACAACGGCGCCACCGCGCCCGAGAGCGGCCACCACAACTGGTTGATGGCGAACCAACGCACCGCCGCCGCCCTCAAAGCCAAAAACTACCACTACCGCTTCGTCTACGGCCAAGGCCTCGGTCACTGCGACTCCAAGGTCCAAGACCAAACTCTCGCCGAAGCACTGTCCTGGACCTGGCGCGGCTACGTACCCTGATCGCTGAAGCTAGCGAACCGCCGGTCCCAACGTCGTGAAGGGCACGGGTTGCGAGGTTGTGAAGGGCACGGGTTGCGAGGTTGCGAATGGCGCGGGTGCCGCGAAGCCTTCGGCCAACGTAGCGAGCCCCGAGAGCGGCAACCTGAAGCACAAAAAGAGGTCTTTCCCTGCGCAATTCGGTCTTACGGCTGTAAGTAAAATTCCTCAATGATTTCGGCCTTAACACTTTCGGAGTGCCGATGCTCCAACGTGTAAGCAATGCGCGAGCGCCCGCGCTCCGGCTCTCGACGAAGCGGTGCTGTACTTTGCGCGGTCGGCTGATCCGTATCCGCACCGTGTAGCCGTCATGGTCACAGCCCGCGCGGCCGCGTGCGCGGCCAAGCGCGATCGGGCTTCCGCACCTACTGAAGAACAATGAGCAGCGACTAGGCCAGTCCTAAAACCGGGACCGACCTCGGCAAAGAGGCGCGAGCCGTCCTAGGCGCGACGACGAAGCGCACTGAAGTACGCAGAGGAGGAGCAACGACGGGATGCGCCGCGGAGCTGCCGGCGGGCGACGGGAGGGATTTGGGATTGGCTCTTAGCCCGACCGGCGGCGGGCTTGCACGGCAAGAGACGTCGGCGATGGCCTCGACCGCACGCATGGTCGAGCTCGAGGATCAGCCTGATCCTAGCCATACTCGATGCGGGCTTGCTGCGGAGACTACCCCTCCCTGAGCGCGCTCGGCGCGCGATTGGGGAGGGGTCGGCCGCGCGCAGGCCGCAGGCCGAGCACGGACGGGGGTGGGCACCCCAACCGGATGGCATGAGCGTCGCTTACGAACGGGATGGGCGTCGCGCACGGATGGGGATGATCGTCGTGCACGGATGGGGATGATCGTCGCGCACCGATGGGGATGATCGTGGCGCACGGATGGGGATGAGCGTCGCGCACGGGTGGGACGGGCGTCGC
>Ga0068855_100009324_pt1 | contig 11852 bp, 10 predicted proteins | sample KBSCornC52_FD_66592 | JGI IMG/M metagenome (GOLD analysis project Ga0068855, IMG submission 66592) | Corn rhizosphere microbial communities from Kellogg Biological Station, Michigan, USA - KBS Corn C5-2 | ecosystem: Host-associated > Plants > Roots > Rhizosphere > Soil ...
CCCTCGAAGATGTCGAGGATCTTCGAGTCGCGGGCCCACTTCTCCAGCAGCGAGTTCTCGCCGTAGCCGAACGACCCGGCCAGCTCGACGCAGCGCAGCGTGATGTCGACCCCGACCCGTCCCGCCTTGGCCTTGGCCATCGATGCCTGCAGCGAGTTGGGCTGGTTGTTGTCGGCCATCCAGGTCGCTTCGAGCATCAGCAGGTAGGCGGCCTCCCAGTCGGCCTCCATCTGCAGGTACGCGGCGGCGGCGGCGTGCTGGGTGAAGGCCGGACGGTCGTAGTCGGGCTCGACCCCGGCCTCCTTCAACAGGTCCTCGATCTCGTCGAGCGCGGCGCGGGCGCAGCCGATCGCCATCGCGGCCACGAGCGGACGCGTGTTGTCGAAGGTCTGCATGACGCCGGCGAAGCCCTGCTCGGCCTCGATGTCCGGCGAGCCGAGCAGGTTCTCCTTCGGCACGCGGCAGTCGGTGAAGCGGATCGTCGCCGTGTCCGACGCGCGGATGCCGAGCTTGTGCTCCAGCCGCTCGACGACCATGCCCGGCGTGCCCTTCTCGACCACGAAGGACTTGATGGCCGCGCGGCCCTTCGACTTGTCCAGCGTGGCCCAGACGACGACGGCGTCGCAGCGGCCCCCCGCGGTGACGAAGATCTTCTCGCCGTTGAGGACGTAGTGATCACCGTCGAGCACCGCGGTGGTCGAGACGGCGGCCGAGTCCGAGCCGAACGACGGCTCGGTGATCGCCATCGCCGCCCACAGCTTGTCGAAGCGCTCGTGCTGCTCGTCGTTGGCCACCGAGGCGATGGCGGCGTTGCCGAGGCCCTGGCGCGGCATCGAGAGGACGAGCGCGACGTCGCCCCAACAGGCCTCCATGATCGACAGCACGCCGGACATGTTGCTGCCGTTCTGGTTGCCCTGCGCGCCGGACTTGCGGCGCACACCGCGGGCGCCGGTGTTCGTCTCGCCCGAGGCGTTCATGCCGTCGATGAGCGAGGCGAGCATGTCGAGTTCCTTCGGGTACTCGTGCTCAGCCCGGTCGTACTTGCGCGAGATCGGGCGGAAGATCTCGGTCGACACCTGATGCGCCTGGTTGATCAGCATGTCGAACTTCTTCGGCGTTTCCAGATTGATGGTCATACGAGGACGACCCCCTCCATGATCGCCGCGGCGCGAAGATCTCGGTACCAGCGCTCTACCGGATGCTCCTTCACGTAGCCGTGGCCGCCGAGCAGTTGCACGCCGTTGCTGCCGATCTGCATGCCGTACTCGGCGGTGAGCCGCCGGGCCAGCGCCGCCTCGCGGGCGAAGCTCTTGCCCTGCTCGGCGCGGGACGCGGCCCGCAGCATCGTCAGCCGCGCGCCCTCGAGCTCGATGCCGATGTTCGCCACGGCGAACGCCACGGCCTGCCGGTGGCTGATCGGCTCGCCGAACGCCTGCCGCTCGTTCACGTACGGGATCACGTAGTCGAGCACCGCCCGTCCGGTGCCGCAGACCAGCGCCGCCCACCCGATGCGGGAGAGGCGGATGCAGTCGGCGTATGCGCTGTCGTCGCCCTTGGCGAGCAGGGCGCCGGCGGGCAGGTCGACGTCCTGCAGGATCAGCCGGCCGGTCGCCGCCGCCCGCAACCCCATGCCGGGGTCAGCCTCGACCAGCACGCCCTTCGAGCCGGACTCGACGATGAACAGCGCCGGACGTCCCTCGAGCTGGGCGGCCACGACGAACAGCTCGGCCGTCGCCGCGCGGGGCACCAGCGACTTCGTGCCGCTGATCCGGAACCCGCCGCCGGGCGTGCGGGTGGCGGTCGTCCGCAGCTCGAACGGGTCGAACAGCGGTCGCGGCTCGACGACGGCGAGGGCGGCCGCCGGAACGTCGTCCCCGGTGAACGCCGGCAGGTAGGTCGCCTGCTGCGTCTCGTCCCCCCAGAGAACGAGAGCATTGCTCACGGCCGCCGGCGCGAGGCAGGCGACCGCGAGGCCCATGTCGCCGTGCGCGAGCGCTTCGGCGACCAGCGCGCCGGTCGTCGTGGAGCGCTCGGCGCCCAACCCGCCGAGCGTCTCGGGGATGCCGACGAGCGTCACGCCGAGCTCGGTGACCGAGCGCTTGAGGACGGTATCGGGCGCAGTGCAGTCAGTGTCGGCTTGGCCGGCGACCGGCCGCAGCTGCTCGGCGGCGAACTCCCGGGTGGCCTCGACGATCATCTTCTGCTCGTCGGTCGGGGTGAGGTCGAACAGGTCGCGGCCCGGGGCCGGGCCGGGGCGCTCGGGCCGGTTGCGCTTCTGCACCGCGGCGAACGTGCGGTTCGCCGCGCCGACCGAGCGGAAGCCGGCCTTGCTGCCTTCGAACACCGCGCGTTCGATCGGCTTGCGCAGCTTGAGCCGGTCGATCACGGCGGCGCCGGCGAGGCGGTTGATCGCGGCCAGACCGACGCCCATGGCGTCGCGTCCGCGGCGGTTGCGGCCCGACATCGGCCCTCCCGGGGAGATACGAGGGGTACTGGGTACAGCTAGTTCCAGGTAAATCTACCGCCGGGGCGCCGGGGCGCAAGCACGAGTGACGGACACGACCTCGCCCGCCCGTCCCCGATGCTCGCGGGTGGGACGGGCCGGGAGAACGTGGGGACGCGTATGGGGGAACTGCGCGCGCGGACGGTTCGTTCTAGGGTCGAGTCATCAGCTCTCGAGGAGGTTGGCCGCAGTGCCCAATCCGGTGATCAATCAGTTCGGTCGTTCGGCCGGCGGCAGCGGCGTGCCCTCGGCCGGTGACCTGCAGGGGATGTTCGACAAGCCGGCGTACGCCGGCCCGCGCCCCACCGATCGGTACATGACGCTGGACGACGTCGTTCAGCGCACCGCGGCGATGCTCGGGACGATCCTGGTCGCCGGCGCCATCGCGTGGGTCGCCGTCCCGGACCGCCTGTTCACGCCCGTCCTGATCATCTCGCTCATGGGCGGGCTGGGGCTCGGGCTGTTCATGTCGTTCACCCAGCGGGTCAACGCGCCGCTCGCGCTGCTCTACTCCGCGTTCGAAGGCGTGCTGCTCGGCGCGATCAGCCACGCCTTCGAGAACTGGAAGTCGGGCATCGTCGTCCAGGCGATCACCGGCACGGTGATGGTCGCGGCCGGCATGCTGTTCGTCTACAAGATCGGCGCGATCCGGGTAACGCCCCGGCTGACCCGCGTGGTCGTCGGCGCGACGATCGGCGTGTTCGGCCTCATGATCGTGAACCTGGTGGCCTACCTGTTCACCTCGGACGGCCTCGGCCTGCGCTCCGGCGGACCCATCGCGATCATCTTCAGCCTGGTGTGCATCGGCCTCGCCGCGTTCAACCTGATGCTCGACTTCGACATGATCGAGCGGGGCATCCGCCAGGGCGCGCCGCAGAAGACGTCGTGGCTGGCCGCGTTCGGGCTGACCGTCACCCTGGTCTGGCTCTACATCGAGATCCTGCGGCTGCTGGGGTACCTGAACCGCAACTAGCCGCACCGGCCTCCGACGCCGGCGTCCACCGTCACAGGTGGGCGCCGGCGTTTTCGTGTGTCGATACGGGGCGCCTACTCGCGTGCGCGTCAGTGCGCGCCGGAGAGGTTGAGGATGACCACGCCGGCGATGATGAGGGCCAGTGCGCCGGCTTGGAGCAGTCCGAGCCGCTCGCCGAGGAACAGGAAGCCGATCACGGCCACGCCGGCGGTGCCGACACCGGACCAGATGGCGTAGGTCACCGACACCGGGATGTGGCGGATGACCAGCGCCAGCAACCAGATCGACGCGGCGTAGCCGGCGATGACGGCGGCCGTCCAGGCCGGGTTGCGGAACTGGTCGGTGCGCGGGAGCGCACTGGTCGATGCCACCTCGATGCCGATGGCGGAAACGAGCAACAACCACGCGAAGGGCATGGCTGGTTCACCTCAAGTCTCTGTAGCAGTCGCTACAAACGTAGCAATCGCTACACTGAGATGCCAAGTCGAATAGCTGGGAGGCCCCACGGGTGACCAGGCGTGACGAGCTCGCCGAGGCCGCGACCGACTACGTCCTCGAGCACGGAATCATCGACCTGAGCCTGCGCCCGCTCGCGGCCGCGATCGGCACGAGCGACCGGATGCTGCTGTACCACTTTCGCGACAAGGACGACCTCGTCGCCACGGTGCTCCGCGTCTCGAACGACCGGTCGGTCGCCGAGGTGCGCCGGCTCCGGACGCCGCGAACCGTGCGGGGCGCCGTCCTCGATCTCTGGGCGGCGTACACCGCGGGCCAGCTGGAACGCTGCCAACGCCTCTACGTCGAGGCGGCCGCGCTGGGACTTCTCGGTCGCGAGCCCTACCTGACCGTCGTGCGGGCCAGCAACGAGCGGTGGGTCGAGGCGGTCGTCGACCACGTGGTCCGGGCCGGGGTGACGCGACCGCGGGCTCGGCGCGCAGTGGCCCTGCTCGACGCGGCGTTCATGGGGCTGCAGCTCGACCTCACCGTCGAGGACGACGCGGCCGCGCTGCGCCGAACCGTCCTCGACCTGGCCGACGCGGTGGTCGCGATCGCCGGCTGAGGCGCGTTCGGCGCGATCAGCAGGCGAAGGGCTTGCTCGCCCGGCTGGCGAGGTGGCTGCGGTCGCCGGGGTAGGTGGAGACGATCCGGCAGGTGCCGGCCGCCGGACGGCTGAAGTGCGTGGAGTAACGGCTGCTCGACGACAGATGCGGGTGGTGCGTGGCGAGCGTCCGGAACCGGCCGTGGCTGCGGCGTTGCAGGGCCACCGTCACGGCGTGCCCGGCTCGGCGCGGACGCACCACGCCGGCCGCGGTGACCTTCGTGCTCGTCTTGGACACGCCGACCGACGTGGCCGTGCCCAACACGCGATGGCTTATCGGTGGGCTGACCGATCCACCGGAGTCGACCACTTGCAGCGTCACGGTGTACACCGGCGCCGTGTGGGGCGAGGTCGGGTAGGTGTGGGCCACGCGCGGCGTGGTGGTGGTTGCCGTCCGGCCGTCGCCGAAATGCCAGCGCCAGCGGGCGATCGGGCGGCCCGCGGTTCCGGGGCTCGAGGTCGCGCCGTCGAAGTGACCGGTGAACCCGGACAGCGACGTGCTGAACCGAGCGATCGGCGGGAAGAAGGACAGGTTGACCAGCACGGTCGCCGAGGCGGACATGGCCCGCGCCTCGCCGGGCACCGTGTCGTCGACCTCGCTCGAGTAGTCGACGGTCAGGTCGTAGTCGTCGGCCGGCAGCATCGCCGACTCCGCGAAGCTCAGCTGATGCGGGTTGGTCACCCCGCAGTCGCCGGTGTGCACGTGGAAGTGCCGGCTGAAGCTGGCCGAGGTGAGGTCCACGGTGACGAGCGAGCAGGAGTCCGCCGCGTCGGTGTTGGCCGTGTGCAGGGTGCCGCTGAAGAACACCGGGACGGACGTCGTGCCGCTGACCGTGAACTCGACCGTCAGCGACCCGTTGGAGTCGGAGTTGGGGACGGCGGGCCCCGAACCCGTGGCGGTGGCCCCTGCGGTCGACTTGCCCGAGACCGCGATGTCGTTCAGCGGGCCGGTCGGCAACGGAGGTTGGCCCGGGGTCTCCATCGTGGCCGCCATCGACGCAAACGCCGAGGCGGTGCCCTCGGTGCCGTGCACCTTGGCCGGGGCGCGGTGCTCGGCGAAGGCGAGGAAGCCGTCGCCGGTCTTGTTCGTGCTCGTCTTGTGCGCGGAGTCGACGAACTGGTCGGTGCCCAGATCGGCCGAGGTGCTCTGCAGCTGGACGACCGGGGGCGCCGCTGCCACTGCGTCGACGACCGGGTAGGTCATCGCCGCGCACAGCGTCGCCACGGCGACGGCGATGCCGGAGTTACGGAGTCTGCGCATGGCGCCCGCCCGCTTCCAGCCCAGGTCGGCCCCCGGGCGACGGGTGGAGCGTAGGAACGAAGCGGCGGCCGGTCAACGGTCACCGGCGCGGCAGCACCGAGTCGATCGGAATACACGTCGTTCGGAATCCGGATCGGCCTGCCACGAAGCGGACACCACGCAGTCGGCGGCCGGCAGCGGGACGGACGGTACGCCGAACACGCCCGCGGGCGCTCCATCCCTCGTCGCACCCCGCATCGGCAAGATCGGCGGCCGAGCCTGCCCGGGTCGACGAGCAGGACGTCCGGTCGGCCACGCCGGCCATCACTTGCTTGGTGTCGGCGTCCCAGACATCGGCCGAGTAGGCGCCGGCGGTCCGGCGGCCGCCGCCGACAGCATCGCGACGTCCAGTGCGAGTAGCGAGAGCGCTGCTCTCGTGATCGGGCCGCTGAACGATCTTGCCTCGTTCGTTCGTAAAGTGAACAGAATGGGGGACGTGCCGCAGTCCACCCCGGGCGTCCTCGCCCTGGGCATCGACGTGGGAACGACCAACACCAAGGTCGCCCTCGCCGAGCTCGGTGACACCCTGCGCGTGCGGGCCGCGGCGGCCGCGCCGACCCCGTCCCCGGCCGATCTCGCCGCGGTGCTCGCCGGGCTCGTTGCCACGGTCCTGCGCGGCACCGACCGCCCGGCCGCCGTCGGTATCGCCTCCATGGCCGAGACCGGGGTCCCGCTCGACGCCGACGGGAAGCCGCTCGGCGACTGGCTGCGGTGGGACGGGCACCGGGCCGGCGCCGAGGCGCGGGCGCTGGCCGACCGCCTCGGCTGGGCCGAGCTCGTCCGCGCCACCGGCACTCGCCCCAGCCCCAAGGTGCCGCTCGCGACCTGGGCCTGGCTGCGCACGGCCGAACCCGACCGCTTCGCCGCGCTGCACCGGTGGGCCGGAGCGGCCGACCTCGCCGGGTACGTCCTCACCGGCCGGCTCGTCACCGACCACACGCTGGCCGCCCGCACGATGGCCTACCGCCGGCCGGTGAGCGGCCGTCTGGGCGAGCGTTTCGACGCCGAGCTGCTGGCCGAGGTCGGGCTGCGGCCCGAGCAGTTGCCCGAGGTGCGGGCCGACGCTGGCCGGGTACGGGACTTCGCCGGGCTGCCGGCCGGCCTGCCGGTCACCATCGCCGGCCACGACCACGCCGTCGGTGCCTACGCCGCCGGGGTCCGCCGGCCGGGTGAGGTGGCCGACTCGGTCGGCACCGCCGAAGCCCTGCTCACCGTCGTGGCCGCCGCGCCCGACCCGGTCGCCGTCGCCGCGGCCGGGATGAGCTCGGTGCTCACCGTCGACGCGGCGTATCCGGCCGTGCTGGCCGGCTCGCCGGCGGCCGGGGCCTTCGTCGAGTGGTGGTGCGCCGAGCAGGGCATCCCGGTCACCGACTTCGCCCCCGACGACGGGGACGAGCCGGTGCCGCTGCTCGTGCTGCCCTACCTGCACGGGCGGCAGGCGCCCGCGCCCGACCCGGCCGCGCGGCCCCGGTTCGTGGGCCAGGACGGCGACCCCCGCGCCCGCGCGCGGGCCGTCCTGCAGGGACTGTGCCTGCAGGCGGAGTGGATCCGCCGCGAGCAGGCCCGCCTCGCCGGGCTGCGGCCCGACGGCCCGCTGGCCGTGCTCGGCGGGCCGGTGGCCGCGAACCCGGCGTGGGCCCGGCTGAAGGCGGCGATCGCGGCCGGCCCGGTGCGGCTCGTGTGCGAAGGGGACGCCGTCGCCGCCGGCGCCGCCCTGCTCGCCGCCGTGCGAGCCGGCCTCGTCGACGCGCCCGGCCCGGCCCTGGCCGCCCGACCCGTCCCCGCCCCCGACCCTCGACCCGACTACGAACCGACGCTCGCGGCCTTCATCGCCGCGGCGACAGGAGAAGCTGGATGACCTCGACCCTCGACAACGTCGCGCGCCCCTCGGGCGCACCAGTAAAGGTCCAGTTGCTGGCCTACGTCGATCGCCTCGGCGGCGACCTTCCTGGCATCGCCCGGCTGCTGACCGGGGACGGCCCGCTCGCCGCGTTCGGCGCCGCCCACTTGCTGCCGTTCTTCGTCCCCTTCGACGGGCCGGACGCCGGCTTCGACCCGATCGATCACGCGAGCGTCGATCCACGCCTGGGTAGCTGGGCCGACGTCCGGGCCCTCGCCGACGCCGGCGTCGAGCTGACCGCCGACCTGATCGTCAACCACGTGTCGTCGCAGTCGACCGAGTTCACCGACTGGCTGGCGCGCGGCGCCGCGTCTGCGTGGGACGGGATGTTCCTCACCTACGACCGCGTGTTCCCGGCCGGGGCCCGCGAGGCGGACATCACCGCCTTCTACCGACCGCGGGTCGGGCTGCCGTTCACGCCGTACCAGCACGCCGACGGCACCCGCCGCCTGGTGTGGACGACGTTCCTGCCGACCCAGGTCGATCTCGACGTCCGCCACCCGAAGGCCTTGGCTTACCTCGAAGCCATCCTGCGCACGTTTGCCGTGAACGGCATCCGTACCGTGCGCCTGGATGCGGTCGGGTACGCGATCAAGACGCCGGGCACCGACTCGTTCCTGACGCCGCACACGCTCGAGTGGGTTTCGGAGATCACTGCTCTCGCTCGGTCGCTGGGGCTGCAGGTGCTGGTCGAGGTGCACGCGCACTACTCGCAGCAGCAGGCCATCGCGCCGCTGGTCGACTATGTGTACGACTTCGCGATCCCGGCGCTGCTGCTGCACGCGTTCGGCACCGGCGACGTGTCGCGGCTGGTGCGGTGGTTCGAGATCCGGCCGGCGAACGCGATCACCGTGCTCGACACCCACGACGGGATCGGCGTGATCGACGCCGGGCCGTCCGGCGAGCGGGCTGGCTTGATCGACCACGCCGAGATGGCCGCCATCTTCGCCCGCGCCGCCGAGGCGACCGGTGGCCAGTCGACCGAGGCCTCGCGCCGGCCCGCGTGGACGACCGTCCCGCACCAGATCAACTCGACGTTCCCGGCCGTGCTGGGCCCCGAGCGGTACCTGATCGCCCGGGCGTTCCAGCTGTTCAGCCCCGGCGTGCCGCAGCTGTATTACGCGGGGCTGCTCGGCAGCGCGAACGACATGGAGCGCTACCGGCGCACCGGCGAGGGCCGCGAGGTCAACCGGCACGCGTACGACACCACCGAGCTCGCCGCCGCGCTCGGTTCGCCGCTGGTCCGCACCCAGCTCGAGCTGGTGCAGCTGCGCTCGAACCACCCCGCCTTCGACGGGCAGTTCGCGCTGACCACCCGCGGTGGGGCCGTCCTCGAACTAGCCTGGACGAACGGGCCGCACCGCGCCGCGCTCACCGTGGACCTCGACCCGGTCGCACCCTCGTACCGCGTGGACGTGACATGAGCTTTCGAGTGATCGACCTCGTCGATCCGGCGCGCCCGCTCTTCGTCCACGCGGAGCTTGTAACGGTCGGGCTCCGGGTGGCCAATGAGTGGTGTGACCCCGCCCAGCGCTGACGACGTCGGATCGATCGCGACGGACCCCGACGCGTTCGAACGCTTCTATCGCGAGCACCTCGAGGCCGTCCGGCGCTTCGTGGCCCGGCGGGTGGCCGATCCGCACCTCGCGGCCGACCTGACCGCGGAGATCTTCCTGGCGGCGGTCGACTCCGCGTCCGCCTACCGGCCGCACCGCGGGGTCCCGCAGGCCTGGCTGATCGGGGTCGCCCGGCACGTCGTCGCCGGCGAGTTCCGGCGCCAGTCCCGCGACCGGGCGCTCGCCGGTCGGATCTCGGGCCGCCGCCTGCTCGACCCCGACTCACTGGGCCGCATCGAGGAGCGCATCGACGCCGAACGCCAGGCGCGGCAGCTGTACGAGGCGCTCGCCACCCTGCCGCCGCGCGATCGCGCCCTCATGGAGCTCGTCGCGGTCGACGGCCTGTCCATCGCTGAAGCCGCCGCCGTACTGGGGGTGAAGCCAGGTACCGCGCGGGTCCGGCTGCACCGCAGCCGCGCCCGGGTCCAGCTCCAACTCCAACCCTTCGTCCAGGAGGTTCTCCCATGAGTCTCGACACGTTCGAACGAAACCTGTTGACCGAGTTGCGGCACCACGTCGCCGCGCGGACGTCCGTCGGCGCCGTGACCCGCAGCCGGCCACGGCGGCGGTGGACGGTGGCCATTGCCGGCGGTGGCCTGGCGAGTACGGCCGCGGCCGCCGTCATCGTCCTCGGCCTCGGCGCGGCGAGTCCCGACGCGGCGTACGCCGTCCAGTCCCGCCCGGACGGTGCCGTCGTCGTGACCGTGTTCGATCTCTCCGACGCGGCCGGGCTGCAGGGCGCACTCGCGGCGAAGGGGGTACGGGCGGAGGTCAGCTACGTCCCCGACTTCCAGCAGACCGGCGGTCAGGCGCCGACGGCCGGCTCGGGCGCGGCCTGCGCCATCGCGCTGGCCAAGGTGGACGGGGGACTGCGGTTCACGCTCACGGCCGCGCAGATCGCCAGTGGCGCCACGCTCGACATCGTCACCAGCGGCTCGAGCCCGACCGACGTCGGCTCACCGGTGGCCGTGACGTGGTCCGGCGGCCCCTGCTGACCGAAGGGGCAGCCGCCGGTGCCGTCCGCCGGTCGTTCGTGGACACCTCCCGATCCGCCGCGCTAGCTTCGCCGGCGAATCGGGAGGTGTCCGTGCGCCTTGCTCACCTGCGTCGGGTCGTGGGGGTCGCGTCCATCGCGGCCGTCGTGGCCGGCTCGTTGATCGCGGTTCAAGCGCCGGGCGCCGCCGCTGCGGTGCCGCTGAGCATCTCGATCAAGGGCAAGCACTTCGTCAACGGCGCCGGCCACGTCGTGCGCCTGCTCGGCGTGAACCACACCAGCGCCGAGTACGGCTGCGTCGATGGTTTCGGCTACGACGACGGGCACTTCACCGCCGCCGACGCGGCCGCCATCGCGTCGTGGAAGGCCACGGCCGTCCGGGTGCCGCTGAACGAGGATTGCTGGCTGGGCATCAACGGCCAGCCCAACAGCTCCGAGGGCGCGGACCCACCGCTGACCCGCGACGGCTACCGCCACGAGATCGTCGACTACGTCGCGGCGCTCAACCGGCACGGCCTGTACGCGATCCTCGACCTGCACTGGAACGCACCCGGCACGCAGGTCGCGCTCGAGCAGCAACCGATGCCCGACTGGGATCACTCCCGCGCGTTCTGGACGTCCGTCGCCACGACCTTCAAGGCCAATCACGCGGTGGTGTTCGACCTCTACAACGAACCGTTCGATCCGACCGATCCGCGCTCCGGTGACGACCAGAACCCGAACGACAAGGTCACCTGGAACTGCTGGGAAACCGGCACGAAGGACGGCCCGGATGGCGGCGCTCCATGCTTCACCGCCGCGTACGACGAGAACGGCCAGAAGACGGGCACCTACCGCGTGGCCGGGCTGCAGGGCCTGCTCAACGCCGTTCGGGCGACGGGCGCGCGACAGCCCGTCATGTCCGGCGGCCTGGACTACGCCAACGACCTGGGCGATCGGGATCACGGTGGCGCCTGGATGAACCACGCGCCCGACGACCCGCTCAACCAGGAAGCCGCGTCGTTCCACAACTACATGGGCAAGGCGTGCGACCACCTCACCTGCTGGAACGGCGTGCTCGCGCCCATCGCGGCGCACGTCCCCGTGGTCACTGGCGAGTTCGCCGAGGACAACTTCCTGCAGCGCAAGTGCACCGCGCCGCGCTCGACGTTCGACGCGCGGTACATGGCGTGGGCCGACTCGAAGGGTGTCAGCTACCTGGCGTGGGGCTGGATCGTCGAGTCGCAGGCCGAGAAGGACGCCGACGGGTGCAGCGCCTTCTACCTCATCGAGAACTACAGCCACTACACGCCGGCCCAGCCGAACGGCGTGGCGCTGCGTGATCACCTGCGGGCGCTGTTCGCCCCGCTGGTGCGGCTCACGCGGTTCCACGCCGTGGTCAAGACCGGGAACCGGGCCGGCCGGATCACGCTGCGCTCGCCCTCCAACAGCCGGGGCACGATCACGGGGCGAGCGCAGCGTGATCCG
>Ga0068855_100009325_pt1 | contig 11852 bp, 9 predicted proteins | sample KBSCornC52_FD_66592 | JGI IMG/M metagenome (GOLD analysis project Ga0068855, IMG submission 66592) | Corn rhizosphere microbial communities from Kellogg Biological Station, Michigan, USA - KBS Corn C5-2 | ecosystem: Host-associated > Plants > Roots > Rhizosphere > Soil ...
AGACCATCTGGATTGAGGAGACGCGGCGCATGCGCCGCGACGGCACCGAATGCGACGTGTCGCTCTCGATCGCGCCCATCTACGGCGAGGGAAACGCGGCGATCGGGACCATGGTGACCCTCGCGGACATCTCGAGGAGGAAGCTCGCCGAGCAGGCGCTGCGCGAGAGCGAAGAGCAGCTGCGCCTCGCGATGGAGGCCGCGCAGATGGGCATCTGGTACTGGGAGTGCGAGAGCGACCGCTTCGTGCACTCGGAGGGCCTGAGCGTGCTCTTCGGCGGCAAGGCCTCCGATCCCATGTCGCACTATCGCGTGTTCCAGCAGCGACTGCACCCGGAGGACCGCGACCTCCTCGACGCGACGATGCGCCACGCCGTTCGCCGTGGCGTCGACTTCCAGGTGGACTACCGCGTGGTGTGGCCCTCGGACGGCTCGACCCACTGGCTCACCAATCGCGGGCAGATCCACCGCGACGAGAAGGGGCGGGCCAGGCGCGTGATCGGCGTCGCGATGGACATCACGGACCGGAAGCTGGCCGAGCAGCGGATCGCGCACATGGCGCACCACGACGCGCTCACCGGGCTCCCCAACCGCGTGCTGCTGCGCGACCGCATCCAGCAGGCGATCGCGCAGGCGCACCGGAACGCGAAGGAGCTGGCGGTCCTCTTCCTGGACCTGGACCGCTTCAAGACGATCAACGACTCGCTGGGCCACCAGCTGGGCGACCGGCTCCTGCAATCGGTGGCGAGCCGCATCCTCGTGTGCGTGCGCGAGGGCGACACGGTGGCGCGCGTGGGCGGCGACGAGTTCGTGATCGTGATCCCGGGGATCGAGTCCGCGGCGGACGCCTCGTCCGTCGCCTCGAAGATCCTGGAGGTGCTCGCGAGCGCCTTCCACCTCAACGGCAACGACCTCCACGTCTCGGCCTCGATCGGCATCAGCCTCTACCCCTCGGACGGAGCGGACGCGGAGACGCTCATGCGCAACGCCGACACCGCGATGTACCACGCGAAGGATTCGGGGCGCGGGAATTTCCAGTTCTTCACGCAGCACATGAACGTCGCGGCGCAGCAGCGGCTCACGCTGGAGAACGCGCTTCGCCGGGCGCTGGAGGCCCGCGAGTTCGAGCTCCACTACCAGCCGCTCTTCGACCTCGCGACGCGGGCGATCACCGGCTTCGAGGCGCTCCTGCGCTGGAACGCGCCCGGCGGCGAGGTGGCCTCGCCGGGACAGTTCATCGCGGTGGCGGAGGAGTCCGGGCTCATCGTCCCGATCGGCGAGTGGGCCCTGCGAGAGGCGCTGGGGCAGGCGAAGGCGTGGCAGTCGGCGGGCCATCCCCTCACGATCGCCGTGAACGTGTCCGCGAACCAGCTCGCGCGGCCCAACTTCGCCGCGCGGCTGAAGGGCCTCCTCGAGGAGACCGGCGTCGAGCCCTCGCTCCTCGAGCTCGAGGTGACCGAGGGCGTGATCGTCGAGGGCGCGGGCGAGGCGCGCGAAGCGATCGACCAGGTCGCCGCCTTGGGCGTGGGCATCGCGATCGACGACTTCGGGACCGGCTACTCGGGGCTCGCCTACCTGAAGCGCCTGCCCATCGATACCGTGAAGATCGACCAGTCGTTCGTCCGCGACCTCACCGTGGACCCGGACGATGCCGCGATCGTGACCGCGATCGTCGCGATGGCGGCGAGCCTCGGCGTCGACGTGGTGGCCGAGGGCATCGAGACCGAGGAGCAGCTGGAGCGGCTGAAGGAGCTCGGCTGCCGCCGCGGCCAGGGCTACCTCCTCGCCCGCCCGATGAACGCCGCGGCCGTCACGGCGCTCCTGGGCGCCGCCCTCGAACCCGCCTGATCGGGGACAGGCCCCGATTTCGATTTCAGTGGTTGTCGAGGGCGAGGCGCTTGAGGTCTTCGGCGAAGGCGCTCTTCGCCTGGGTCTGCCGCAGCGTGGCGACGAGCTTCACCTTGACCGCGTCGTTGCCCGGCCAGACCGTCTCCAGCCAGTTGTAGCCCGCGTTTCCGTGGCCCGTATAGGTGTAGCGGTTCATCTCCGCCGAGACCGCCGCGAGCACGCCGTTCCCGTAGTAGTCCTGCCACTCGAGCTTCTCGACCGAGCGCCCGGACTTGATCGCCTGGAGCTTCGCCTTGATGTCCTGGGTGCGCGACTGGCGGCGAAGCGTGCCGAATTCCCCGCAGCGCTCCTTCAGCCACAGGTTCGCGGTCGCGACCGGCAGTGCGCACACGGGCGGCGGCTGGCCCGGCAGCTTCGAGAGCATCAGGTCCTGCGCGAGTTGCATCCGTCCGTGGGAACCGACCTCGAGCACCATCATCGGGAAGTACGAGTTCGCGTACGGTGCGAAAGCGCTCGCCGACGAGTCGTCCGCGGAGATCATGATCGGCGCCTTGCGTCCCGGCACGTCGATGAACTCGCCGCCGCTCATCACGCCCGCCGAGTACGCCGCTAGGCGCTTCACCTGCGGCTTCAGGCGGTAGACGTAATGCGTGGTGCAGCAGTTGGCTCCGCCGGTGAACGTGGAGAGGTGGAGGTCCGGCGTTCCGTCGCCGTCCAGGTCGCGGCCGATCGAATGCACCGTCCAGCGCGCGCCGGGCTCCGCGTCCTTCGGGCCCGACTCCCACACGGGTTTCCCCTGCTTGAAGACCACGACGCGCTGCTCCGCGGGCGCGCCCTTCGGATGCGCCACCACGGCCTCGTACTCCTGGTAGTCCTTCGTCTCGCCCGCCTCGAGGCCCTGCGACTCCAGCCAGGCCTTCGAGTCCTGCGCGAGCACGCCGCCCGCGCCCATCGCCGCGATCGCGACGAGGATCATCCGCCAGCGTTGCATTGCCGCCCTCCCGTTTGCCGTGCGCATGCCATTTTTGTGCGCTAACTTACCATGCGCTGGCCCGGTTCGGGAGCAGCGGGAACGTCCGCCCCTGCACGTGGCGGCCGCAGCGCCTATGGCAGCGAGTCGCGAGCCACGAATTTCTCGAGGGCGGCAAGGAAGGCCTCGCCATGGGTGGCGTAAGCGAAGTGTCCTGCGCCGCTGATCAGCGCCATCGCCTTTCGGGGTGCCTGGATGTGTTGGAAGTAATCCTCCACCAGGGCGGTCGGCGTGATCCGATCCTCGGAGCCCTGGATGATGAAGAAAGGAACAGGCATCTCGTAGCCCTCCGCGGCCGGAAGGTCCGCCGCAAGGACCGCACCGGACAGTAACCGCATCGAAAACTGTCGTCCGTCGATCCAGCTTTGCGTCTCTTGAGGAGTGGACTTCGGAGCGGCACGCACCATGTCGACCATCGTGTGCAGGTAGTCTGCGTCCGCGCGCGGAAGATAACGGTCGTTCCATGCCTGGAGCTCGAAGAACTTCGGACCCATTTCGTACGGTGGTGGGCCGATGTCGTGGAGCTTCAGGAGCGCGTCCTGGTTTCCCTCGGCGCCCGCTCGCCGCACCAGGTCGCCGTATTGGGCCTTCGTGGCACGGGCGAAGCTCACGACCTGCCCGGTTCCCACGTAGGCCGAGAAGAGGTCCGGACGCTTCCGGATCATCGTCACGCCCAGCAAAGAGCCCCACGAGTGCCCCAGCAGTATCACCTTCTGCTTGTCCAGGCGATGGCGGGAATACTGCGCCACCTCGATGCCGTCCTCCGCGATGCGCTCGGCGGTCACATCGGGCGTGGACTTCCCATTGCGGCCGAAGGTCTTTCCGGCGCCGCGCTGGTCCCATTGGACAACGGTGAAATTCCCTTCCCACGCACGGTAAGGGCCGGGTAGCGAGGAATTCGCCACGGCCGGGCCACCGTGCACGACGACGATGACGGGATTTCGCGTGTCCGCTCCGCGGATGCTCACCCATTGCTCGATACCGCCGATCCGGACGAACTTCTCCTCGGCGATAGCCGATCGCGAACCCGGTGGAAGAAACGTCCCGCGCTCGCCCGTGGCGCAAGCGCCCAACACGAGAGCCAATGCGATCCAGATTCGGGCCATCGTTCTGTCCCCCTGCCGCAAGGAAGCCGGTCGGGCCGGCGAAGAGGGCAGGTTATGGGGCGGCCGGGGGACGCAAAAGGGGCACGCGATGGAATGCAGAAAGCCGGGGCTGGAACGCAACCCCTCCCCTTGGGGCGACGACCGAGAAGATGGCGGAAGGTGTGAGATTCGAACTCACGAACGGGTTGCCCCGTTGCCGGTTTTCAAGACCGGTGCCTTAAACCGCTCGGCCAACCTTCCGTGCCTCCGCGAACCGCATGAACGACGTCCTTGAACAGGGGGTATGATTCCTCAAGGGATTTTAACCCCGGGCACTTGAAACCGCCGGCCACGCCCCAAACTCTAAGCAGAGGTCGGCTTTCCGGCCCGTACGACCACCTAGGAGACCGCACATGCAACCCGAAACCCCGTTGATGGCGCAGCCTGGCACCGCCACTGCGCCGGCGCTCGCCCGCAACCGGGTCCTGCGCAACACCTACATGCTGCTCGGCCTGTCGATGATCCCGACGGTCTTCGGCGCCTGGCTGGGCCTGCAGCTCAAGTTCACGCTGTTCGCCGGCCACCCCGCGATGGGAATGATCCTCTTCCTCGCGATCGCGTTCGGCTTCATGTACGGCATCCAGCGCGCGCGGAACAGCTCCCTGGGCGTGGCCCTCCTGCTGGGCTTCACGTTCTTCATGGGCCTCATGCTCTCGCGCATGCTGGGCGTGATCCTGGGCCTGGGCAACGGCGCGCAGCTCGTGGGCTTCGCCTTCGGCGGCACCTCGATCATCTTCGCCACGATGGCGACGATCGCCACGACCACCAAGCGCGACCTCTCCGGCATGGGGAAATTCCTGCTGGTGGGCGCGGTCCTGCTGGTGCTCGCGATGTTCGCGAACATCTTCCTGCAGATCCCGGCGCTCATGATCGCGCTCTCGGTGCTCGCCATCGCGATCTTCTCCGCGTTCATGCTCTTCGACGTGAACCGGATCGTGACGGGCGGCGAGACGAACTACGTGATGGCGACCCTGGCGCTGTACCTCGACCTGTACAACGTCTTCGTGAACCTGCTGGCGCTCCTCGGCATGACGAGCGGCAGCCGCGACTGACCGGTCCGGCATCGCGAAAACAAGGGCGGCTTCGGCCGCCCTTTTCATTTCAGCGCTCGAAGAGCGCGATCGACTCGACGTGCCCGGTGTGCGGGAACATGTTCACGACGCCGGCCGCGACGAGGCGATAGCCCTTGGCGCCCACGAGCACCCCGGCGTCGCGCGCGAGGGTCGACGGGCTGCAGGAGACGTAGACGATGCGGCGCGGCCCGTCGTCGCCCAGCAGCCTGCAGATCTCGACCGCGCCGTCCCGCGGCGGGTCGATGAGGAGCTTGTCGACGCGCCCCAGCCGGGCGAGCGCGCCCTCCGCGTCCTTGTACAGATCGTGCGCGACGAACCGCGCGCGATCGTGGAGCCCGTTCGCGCGCGCGTTGGACGTGGCACGCGCGACGAGCGACGGCGCGCCCTCGATGCCCACCACGTCCGCCCCCCGGCTCGCGAGGGCGAGCGAGAAATTCCCCAGCCCGCAGAAGAGGTCGCCCACGCGCTCGCCCGGCCGCGGGTCGAGGAGGTCGACCGCGCGCTTCACCAGCACGCGGTTCACGCCCGCGTTCACCTGGGTGAACTCCGTGGGACCGAAGGCGAGCGCGAGTCCGAACTCCGGGAGCCGGTAGTCGAGCGCCGGCGCCTCGAGCGGGTAGAACGGATGCGCGGTCTCCGGTCCTTTCGGCTGCAGCCACCACTGGATGCCGTGGCGGTCCGCGAAGTCGCGCAGCTTCGCCGCGTCCTCTTCCGGTATGGGCTCCAGATGGCGCAGCACGAACACGGTGACGCAAGCGCCTACCGCAAGCTCGAGCTGCGGAATGCGGTCACGCACGCGAAACGACGTGAACATCTCGCGAAGCTCGGGGATCAGCGCCGAGACGGCCGGCGGCATCACCTCGCACGAGAGCGTATCCGCGACGAAGCTCGAGCGCCGCTCGTGGAAGCCCACCAGCACCCCGCCCTTCTTCGCGACGTAGTGCACCGAGAGGCGCGCGCGGTTGCGGTAGCCCCAAGCCGGCCCCATCACCGGCGGCAGCACCGTCTCCGGCTTCACCTTCCCAAGGCGCTCGAGGTTGTCCTCGAGGACGCGCTGCTTGGCCGCGACCTGCGCCGCCGGCTCCACGTGCTGCATGGCGCAGCCGCCGCAGGTGCCGAAATAGCGGCAGCGGGGCTCGGCGCGCTGTGCGCTCGCGCGAAGCACTTGCGTCACCGTGCCCAGGTCGAAGCTGCCGCGGCTTCGCCGCCGCACGAACGCGACCCGCTCGCCGGTGACACCCCCGTCGATGAAGACGACCTTCCCGTCGACGTGCGCGACGCCGATGCCCTCGTGGTCGAGGGATTCGATGACCGCTTCGTCCAATCGCCTAGGGCTCGCAGTCGGTGCGCAGGTTGCCGAAGACCTGGCGCTGGATCGACTTGGTGACGCTCACCCCGTTCACGGTGTAGGTGAGCGTGCCGGTGTTGCCGTCCGTGAAGCTGAAGGTCATGTTGCCGACCAGCTCGTTCGGGTTCGGGGGCAGCACCCACGGCGACGCGTTGAAGGCCGGCCCGCGCGTGCGGAAGAGCTGGCCGGAGTAGGCGCCCACGGAAGTCTTCTGGCCGCTCGGCATCACGAGCCACATCCCGTTTCCGCTCGCGTCGTACGTGAAGAGCGTCGCGAAGAAGATGTCGCCCTGGTGCGCGATGTTCACGCCCCAGCCGGGCTCGCCCGGGTTGAACCAGAGGTCCTGGAAGTTCGCGGCGAAGCTCCGGTCGAACGCGGACCATCCGCACTTGGGCGCCGTGGAGAACGACTGGCGCGTGATCGACTTGGTCACGGCGGTCCCGAGGTAGGAGTAGGTGAGCGTCCCGTTGTCCGATCCGGCGAAGGCCACGCGGAGCGTGCCCACCTGGGCCGCCGCGGGCTTCGGAAAGGGAACCGTGTTGAAGGCGGCGCCGGTGGTGCGGAAGAGCGCGCCGGAGAACGAGCCGTCCGCCTGGCGCGTGCTGTCCGGCATCACGAGCCACATCGGCGCGCCGCTCGCGTCGTACGTGAAGAGGGTCGCGAAGAGCGTGTTGTCCTGGTGGTTGAAGTTGATGCCCCAGCCGGATTCGGCCGGGTTGTACCAGAGGTCGGTGTAGTTCGTGCCGAGATCGTCCGCGCGCATGCGCAGGTTGTAGGCGCCGGTGCCGGCGGGATCCCAATGCGCGACCTGCAGATAATAGGTGCCCGGCGAAAGGAGCTTTGTGATGCCGAAGTGGTTGCTCGAGGTCTGGCCGTCGTCGTTCACCTCCACCTTCTTCCCATCCGCGTCGAGGATGGTCCCCACGTCGTCCAGGTTCGCCCCCTCGGTCCAGGCGCTCACCCACCGGGAGCTCCCGAGCTGGAAGCGGTAGATGTCGATGTCGCCGGCGTAGTCGATGCGGCGGTTGTCGAGTGCCAGCGGCGTGGAACGCTGGTCCAGGAACTCGGCCGGGGAGACGGGCGTGCCGGCGAGGTCCTGCAGCCGGTTGGGCGCGTCGTCCGCCGGCTGGCCCGCGTTCGTGATGTACGGCACGATCTCCGGCTCGAAGATCTCGAAGCGGCTGTAGAGGCCGTCCTCGTTCAAGTCCGTGCAGCTCAGGCCCGTCGAGCCGTTGCGCACCGTCGTGCCCGTGAGGATCCCGCGGAGGACCAGCTTTCCGTCCGAGAAGGTGAAGAGGCCGGATCCGCTCGAGCCTTCCTGGATGATGCCGCGGCTGTAGCGCACCCCGTAGAACTCCTGCGGCCAGTCCTCGAGGCGGAACTCCTGGCTGATGCTGCCCAGCGCATAGCGCGCGGTATCGCCCTGCGGATGGCTGATGCTCACGATCGGGTCCGAGGTCGCGAGCCGCGTCGGGTCCCATCCCGCGTACACCGCGTCGTCCGGCGGGGGCTGGTTCATGAGGAGGAGCGTCGAGTCGACGTTGTAGTTCGAGAAGACGAGCTGCATGCCGCCGCTCACCGCCTGGAAGGACGGGAGCGTGCCAAGCTCCGGGCAATTGGCGTCCGAGACGTAGAACCAGCGGGTCGCGATCGTGCGCGCCGCGGCGGCCGTGGAGATGCAGTGGTTCGCCGTGAGGACGAAAGGCGCCGGAAACTTCTCCGTGGCGATCAGTGTGCCGCTGCACTCGAAGCTGCTGCCGCCGTCGACGAACGTCATCCGGACCACGGATTTCTCGCGCTCCGCGATCGCCGCGGCGAGGCCGGGATCGAGCGACGTATCCGTCGCCGCGCAGGCCGTCTCCAGCGTGCAGAGCCCCGCGGCCGTCGTGAGGACGGACGTGTCGAAGTGGACGACCGCGCCGATCTTCACCGCGTCGTCGTTGCCGGGCAGCACCGGCGTGAAGAGCTCGACGACCTGCACGGGGCCGTCCGTCCACGGACCCCAGATTTCGGGACCCAGCGTGGGATCGAGCACCTGCGTCTCGATCCGCCCGTCCGCGCCCTGCGCGCGGATCTCCATCTCGCCGGGCACGACGCCCAGGTCGAAGCGCGTGCGAAGCCCCAGCGCGCCGGTCGAGCTCACGCGGACCTTCGCGACGTATCCGCCGCGCACCGGCACCCAGGCCGCGATGCGCGGCGGGGAATCGATCTCGCGGACGCTCCCGACGCGCACCGGGCCGGGCGAGGCGACCGCCGCCGCTTTCGGCTTCGTCAACGGCGGAAGGGACACGACGTCCACGGGCGCCAGGCGCGGCGCGCGGAACTGGGGCAGGAGGTAGTGGCTGGAAGGCAACGCCGGCCGGGAGGGCATTCCGGCGGCCGCCGCGACGGCGAAATGCAGCGCGGCGAAGGTAGCGAGGACGATGCGAGAGGTCATGGGAAGAGCGTCCGGGCCGCGGCGCGGTGCGTGCGCGCCCGTGTCGGCTGAAATGAGTCGGTTTTCACTTGATTTTCAGGAGGTTATGTTAGCATAGGAAATCGATCCGGCGCGCGGTCCGCGTGCCTTTCCGACCTCCCGCAAGCCCTTGATCAAGTTCTGCAATTCCTGCGGCGCGCCGGCGACCCACCGGGTCCCGGAGGGCGACAGCCTCCCTCGCGCCGTCTGCGACGCCTGCGGCCATATCCAGTACGAAAACCCGAAGGTCGTCGTGGGCTGCGTGCCCGTGCGCGGCGAGCGGATCCTCCTCTGCAAGCGCGCGATCGAGCCCCGCTTCGGGCTGTGGACGCTCCCCGCCGGCTTCATGGAGAACGCCGAGACGGCCGCGGAAGGCGCGGTGCGGGAAGCGCTCGAGGAAGCCAACGCGCGGGTCCAGATCGAGGAGCTCTACACGGTGTTCTCGGTCCCGCACATCAGCCAGGTCCACATGATGTTCCGGGCGAAGCTCCTGAACGACGACTTCAGCGCCGGCACCGAGAGCCTCGCTGTGAAGCTCGTGACGGCGGAAGAGATCCCCTGGGACGAGCTCGCGTTCACGGTGGTGCGGCGGACGCTCCAGCACTATCTCGAGGACCGCGCGCGCGGCGCCTTCGTGCCGCACTTCGAGGACCTGCGCACCCCCACCCGCTGATCAGGCGACCTTCAGCCCTTCCTGCTCGGCGATCACGAAGGCGCGGGCCCAGCGACGCGCGAAACGCGGATATCCTAGGCGGGCCCGTGACCGCCGAATCTTCCCCCGCGCCCATCTCGTCTCTCGCCGGCCCGCTCGTGAGCATCGTCGTGCGCACGATGGGCCGGGAGACGTTGGGGCGCGCGCTCGCGTGCATCGCGGCCCAGTTGCACCGGCCCATCGAGATCGTGCTCGTGGACGCGGCCGGCGCCGGCATCGCGATGGACGAGCGCGCCGGAATTCCCGTCCGCGTCGTGCGCGACGGCCGCCTCGACCGCCCGCGGGCGGCCAACGCCGGGCTCGCGGCGGCGACGGGCGAATGGCTCGCGTTCCTGGACGAGGACGACGAGATCCTGCCGGAGCACCTGGCCCAGCTCCTCGCCGCCGCCCGCGCGAGCGGGGCGCGCGTCGCCTACAGCCAGACGCAGCTCGTGGACGCCGCCGGCCGGCCGCAGCGCGCTTTCGGCGGGCCGTTCAACCGCGCGGCGCTCATGAGCTCCAACTATCTCGCCATCCACGCCGTGCTCTTCCACCGCTCGTTCGTCGATGCCGGCGCCCGCTTCGACGAATCGCTCCCGATGTTCGAGGATTGGGATTTCTGGATCGCCTTGTCGCGGCAGGCGGACTTCGCCTTCACCGGCCGGCGGACCGCGATCTACCGGGCCTCGATGGGCGAATCGGGCGCCGGCGCGGGGCCGAACCTCGACCGCGAGCGCGTGCTGGCGCTGCGCGAGCGGCTCATGCGCAAATGGGGCGCGTGAGGCATGCGCTTCGCGTTCTACGACCGCCTTCCCGCCGGGAGCAAGCGCACCTACCGCAAGAGCGACGCGATCCGGCGCGTGGAGCTTCCGGACGCGGCGCCGATGGTGCCGCTCGCCCGCGCGATCGAGACGGCGCTCGAGGGCGCCGAGCGGGCCGCGGTCGAGCGCGCGTGCCAGGCCTTCGTCGACGCCGTGAACGCGCGGCTCGCGACGCCGCCCATCCGCGTGCGCGTCCTCGAGCGGCGCCCGGCGAATTCCGGCGGCGAGCTCCAGGGCCTCTACGAGCCGGACGAGGTGACGGGCGGCCTCGCGCGCATCACGGTCTGGATGCGCACCGCCCAGCGCGAGCAGGTGGTCCGGTTCCGCACGTTCCTGCGGACCGTCATCCACGAGGTCTGCCATCACCTCGACTACGAGCTCTATGGCCTGAACGAGACCTTCCACACGGAAGGCTTCTACGCGCGCGAATCCGCGATGACGCGCGACGTCCTGGGCGAGCCGCCCGCGCCGCCTAGGGCTGGAGCGTGAGCGTGTGCCGGGCGTCGATCGCCGCGCGCGCGGCCGGGATCGCCACGTACTGCACCTTCGCCCAGCGCTCCCCGAAGCTCGCGTACCACGGCGAGAGGACGTTCCCCGATTGCCCCGTGGATTGCATGAAGCGCGAACGGTCGAGGTCCGCGAGGTCGTAGATCGCGCGAAGGCTCGGCGCATGGCGGTTCGCGAACGGCCGCGCCTCGTCGCGGATGAAGAAGTGGCCCACGTCCACGGTGAACCCGTCGCCCGGCGTCTCCGGCGTCACGTCGAAGAGGCGGCCGATCACGGGGATGAGCCCCAGCGGCCGGTGGTCGCCCGCGGCCCGGTGGGGCTCGCCCCATTCGACGAAGCCGCCGAAGCGGCGGTGGACGTCCGCCGCGGCGAGGTCGAACGCGCGCGCCGCCATGTAAGCGCAGGTCTCCACGCCGGGCGTGCGCACGTCGTCGCACCAGCGCTCCTCCCCGTCCTTTCCCGTCATCACCGCGATCATGAAGGTCGCGCGCAGGTCCCACGACTCGCGGAAGAGCGGCCCCAGCTCGTCTGCGTAGACGAGGCGCGTGAGCTCGCGGTACCAGGCGGAGAAGGCGAGCGGCGCGCGCTCCCCGGCCGCCATCTCGCCCTTCCAGCCCGCGAGCAGGCGCTGCGCCTCGCGCCCCTCCTCGGTCGAAGGCTTCGCCGCGAGGGCCACGGGCAGCAGGTCCCGCGCGAGGCGCGAGAGCGCGTCCGCCTGGATGGCGCCAAAGCTCGCGATGGAATGCTTCGGGCGCGCGGCGAGGAGCTCGTGGATGCGATCGGCGCGGTAGGGCGGGAACCAATCGACGGAGAGGAACGGCCGGTAGCCGGGCGGCGTGATCTTGTGGTTCGCGGTCACGATCTCGCCGTCCGGGGGATCCATCACGGAAGGCATGTCCTCGAAGCGCAGGAAGCCCTGCCAGTCGTACTTCGCC
>Ga0068855_100009327_pt1 | contig 11852 bp, 17 predicted proteins | sample KBSCornC52_FD_66592 | JGI IMG/M metagenome (GOLD analysis project Ga0068855, IMG submission 66592) | Corn rhizosphere microbial communities from Kellogg Biological Station, Michigan, USA - KBS Corn C5-2 | ecosystem: Host-associated > Plants > Roots > Rhizosphere > Soil ...
CGCGGTAGACGGCCAGTACGTCCGTCCCATCGACGACCACACCCTCGAAGCCGTAGGCCTGCGCGCGGTCGGCGAGGTGCTCGACGGCGTATTCGAGATGCGTCGGGGTCGAATAGGCCCACTGGTTGTTGTCGCAGACGAACAGGACCGGCAGCTGGCGCACGCCGGCGAAGTTCATCCCCTCGTGCGTGTCGCCGCGCGCGGATGCGCCCTCGCCGAACCAGGCGACGGCAACACGCTTCTCCTCCCGAATCCGGAACGCGAGCGCGCAGCCGACCGCGACCGGAAGAAGTGCGGGCAGATGCGAGACCATCGCGATCAGGCCGAGCCGCTCGTCGGCCATGTGAACGTTGCCGTCGCGGCCCTTCGTCGGGCCGTCGACGCGACCCATGTAGTTGGCGAAGACGCGCCACGGCTCGACACCGCGCGTGATGTGGACGCCCATGTCCCGGTGCAACGGCGTGCCAACGTCCTCCGGCCCCATCGCGGTCGCAACGCCGACCGCTGCAGCCTCGTTCCCGCGGCCGGTATAGAACGAGCCCGGAATCTTTCCCTGGCGGTAGAGGATGTGCCCGCGCTCTTCGACGCTGCGCGTCGTGAGCATGTTGCGGTAGATGCCCAGTAGGTCCTCGCGGTCGAGGCCCCACTCCTTTACCTCGCCGAGCGAGCCACCCGGCTCGGCCACGCGTGCTGTTGCCATTACCGGTCGAACGATACCCCGCCGGTATCGTCCGTGAACGTGGGCAAGGCGTCCGACTGGCTACGCGAGGAGCGGCGCAAGGTGCTCGGCGACTGGGCGGCCTTCTGCCTGGCCTGCGGCTCGGCCCAGCGCTGGTTCGAGGAGTTCGAGGCCGAGCTGCCCGCCACGTGCCCGGCCTGCGGCGGCGAGTTGCTTCATCGCTGCCCGGCCTGCAATGCGCCGTTCTCGTCGGCCTTCGCCGTGGAGTGCGAGGAGTGCGGCGGGAAGCTCCGTGAGGCGGAGCTCTTCGGTGGGCCGATCCGCCGCGCTCGCTAGTGCGAGTTCTTGATGGCCGAAAAGCGGATCACCGTGACCGTGTCCTCCTCGGACACCTCGCGGTTGTAGAGCTGGGAGAGAAAGGTCGCCATCTCCTCCGGCCGGCGGATCTCCGGGTTGTCGTGCTCGATCTCCCGGGGTGAGAGATCGCGGAGCCGCTTGACGTCGACCTTGTCGATCACGGCGTTGAAGACGTGCTGGCGCGGGCCGTAACGGGCACCGACGAGCACCGAGACGATCATCCCCTTGTTGTATTTCCGCGACTTGTCGCCGAGCCGGATTGTGGCCGTTTTCCGGTGCGAGCGAAGCTGCGCCTCGACGATCGGCGAGTAGAAGTTCAGCGCAAAGCCGGGCAACCGGCCCTCATCCTATTTCTTCCTCTCCGGCCAGAACGGCGATCGCCTTCTCGGCGAGCCGTCGCTCGCCCTGGTAGGCGAGCAGCCGGGGTGCGTCGTCGAGCGGGAGCCAGCGCACCTCGGCCACCTCGTGGCGGAACGCCTCCGGGATCTCACCCAGCTTCCCGCTCTCGTAGCGGACGAGGAAGAAGGAGACGACCTTGAAGATTCGCTCGCCCTCCCACATGAACTGGTAGCGGACGTCCCCGAGCTTTCCGAGCGAGCGGCCGCTCGCCCCGGTCTCCTCGGCGATCTCCCTCAGGGCGGTCTCCTCGCCGCTTTCGCCGTCGTCGATCTGGCCCTTCGGCAGCGCCCAGAGCCCGGGGGGCCGTCCGGCGGGACGGATCGCCGCCACCATCCAGCGGCCCCGCAGGCGCCGGACCAGGACGCCGCCGGACGAAAACTCACGCCGCATGGGTCTGAAACCTCAGCCTCGCCGACTCATATTCTTCCGCTATGCTCCTCTGGCTGGCACTCTCCCACCTTGAGTGCCGAAAGTTCCGAAGGTTCCCAGTTGAACTGTCACCAGTGGAGGTTGAACGTATGAATCTGAAGCCGCTGGGCGACCGTCTGATCGTCGAGCCCCTCGAAGAGGAGCAGACCACGATCGGCGGGATCGTCCTTCCAGACACGGCCCTCGAGAAGCCGCAGCGCGGCAACGTCGTCGCCGCAGGCCCCGGTGTGCGTAGCCAGGAGACCGGCGAGGTCATCCCGATGGACGTGAGTGAGGGCGACACGGTCGTCTTCTCAAAGTACGGCGGTACCGAGATCAGGATTGAAGGCACCGATTATTTGATTCTGCGCGAGAGCGATGTTCTCGCAAAGGTCGTCGCAGACCGCGCGCCCGCCCGGGCGAAGGTCAAGGCTTAGGAAACGGGAGGAAAAGAGATGGCTCACAAGGAGTTGAAGTTCAGCGAGGACGCGCGCCGCGCTCTCCAGCGCGGCGTTGACACACTCGCCGACGCGGTCAAGGTCACCCTTGGCCCCAAGGGGCGCTACGTCGTGCTCGACAAGAAGTTCGGCGCTCCGACGATCACCAACGACGGCGTCACGATCGCGCGTGAGATCGAGGTCGAAGACGTCTTCGAGAACCAGGGCGCGCAGCTGGTGCGCGAGGTGGCGACGGCGACGAACGACGTGGCCGGCGACGGCACGACGACCGCGACCGTTCTCGCCCAGGCGATCGTTCGCGAAGGCCTGAAGAACGTCTCGGCCGGTGCGAACCCGATGGGGCTCAAGCGCGGCATCGAGAAGGCAGTCGAGTCGGTGGTCGAGAACCTGAAGGCGCAGTCGACCGAGATCAACGGCAAGGAAGACATCGCCCGCGTGGCGACGATCTCGTCGCGTGAGCGTGAGATCGGCGACGTGATTGCCGATGCGATCGAGAAGGTCGGCAAGGACGGCGTCGTGAACGTCGAGGAGGGCCAGACGTTCGGCCTCGAGCTCGAGTTCACCGAGGGGATGCAGTTCGACAAGGGCTACCTGTCGCCGTACATGATCACGGATGCGGAGCGGATGGAGGCGGTCCTCGACGACCCCTACATCCTGATCGCAAACCAGAAGCTCGGCGGGATCAAGGATCTTCTGCCGCTGCTCGAGCAGGTGATCCAGGCCGGTAAGGGTCTGCTGATCGTTGCCGAAGACGTCGAGGGCGAGTCGCTCGCGACGATCGTCGTCAACAAGCTGCGCGGCACATTCCAGGCCGTCGCGGTCAAGGCGCCGGGCTTCGGCGACCGCCGCAAGCGGATGCTGGAGGACATCGCCATCCTCACGGGCGGCGAAGTGATCACCGAAGAGATGGGCCTCAAGCTCGAGAACACGAAGCTCGCTCAGCTCGGCCGTGCACGCAAGGTTGTCGTCGACAAGGACTCGACGACGCTGATCGACGGCGCCGGCGATCCGGAGGCGATCAAGGCCCGGATCAAGCAGCTCAAGGCCGAGATCGAGACGACCGACTCGGACTTCGACCGCGAGAAGCTGCAGGAGCGGCTGGCCAAGCTCTCCGGCGGCGTTGCCGTGGTCAAGGTCGGCGCAGCCACCGAGACCGAGATGAAGGAGAAGAAGCATCGCGTCGAGGACGCTCTCCAGGCGACTCGCGCGGCGCTCGAAGAGGGCATCGTCCCGGGAGGCGGCGTTGCGCTTTTGAACGCGACCGACGCCGTCAAGAAGGTCGCCGACGGGCTCGAAGGCGACGAGCGGACCGGGGCGCAGATCATTCTGCGTGCACTCGAGGAGCCGCTTCGCCAGCTCGCAACGAACGCGGGCCTCGAGGGCTCGGTCGTGATCAACACGGTGCGCTCGGCGAAGCCGGGCCAGGGTCTGAATGTCGACACGAACGAGGTCGAGGATCTCGTCAAGAGCGGCATCATCGACCCGACGATGGTCACGCGCTCGGCGCTTCAGAACGCCGCGTCGATCGCGAAGAACATCCTCACCACCGAGGCGATCGTCGCCGAGGCGCCCGAGAAGAACTCGGGTGGCGGCGGCGGTGGCATGCCCGACATGTCGGGGATGATGTAACCCAGTCCCTGTACTTCGGAAACGAAGCTCGAGAAAACCGAAGGGCCCGCTTAGCGGGCCCTTCGCATTCTCAGGGGTGAGGGGTGAGGGGGTGTTTCACTCATTCTTATCGGCAGGTCGGTGGCCGGCTTTAGTCCCAATTGCGCTCCCTCATTCGAGGGAATTCGCGGGGCGCTAGAACGAATACCGCTCTTCTTTCCAGGGATCTGCATCGTTGTGGTACCCGTAGCGCTCCCAGAAGCCGAGCCGGTCGACCGCCGAGAGCTCGATCGCCCGGAGCCACTTGGCGCTCTTCCAGAAATACTTGCCCGGGATCACGAGGCGCATCGGCCCGCCGTGCTCGAGTGCGAGCGGCTGGCCGTCGGCGTGGGTCGCGAGCAGCGCGTTCGCGGCTTCGAGCGAGGCGAGCGGGACGTTGGCGGTGAAGTCATGCTCGGCGTGTGCGATCACGAACTGCGCACTCTCCTTCGGATTGCACAGCTTCGCGAGCTCGCGCCAGTGCACGCCCTCGAACGCGGTGTCGAAGCGGCTCCACCGCGTCACGCAGTGGATGTCCTGCACGTTCGACGAGCGCGGGAGCTCGTTGAAGGCCTTCCAGTCGAGCTCGACCTCGTGCTCGACCTCGCCGTAGACGCGGAATGTCCACGCCGCGACATCGACTCGAGGCACCTCGCCGGCGTGCAGCACAGGCCACTTCTCGGTCAGGTACTGGCCCGGCGGCAGGCGCGCAGGATCAAAGCCGGCCGCGCGCACCTTCTTTTCGGCCATCGACCTGAACACCGTCCCTACACTAGTTCGCATGGGTGTTGCGACCAAGAGCTATGTCCGTCCCCGTGCATATGTGCGCGTGCAGGGGCCCGATGCCGCCGATCTGTTGCAGCGGATCGTCTCCAACGACGTCCTCGCTGCCGAGAGTTGCGAGGCGCTGTTGCTGACTGCCAAGGGCCGAGTGATCGCGCCGCTGCTCCTCTGGCGTCGGGGCGAGGACGACTTTCTGCTTTTGACCGAGCCCGAGCTCGGCGCCATCGTCCTCGAACACCTGCGCAGGATGCGGATCGCGTCACGGTGCGAGATCGAGCTGGAGGAGCACACCTCGGCGATCGTGTTCGGCCACGGCGACGGCATTCCCAACCACGACTACGGCGAGCCTGCGTTCGAACTGCTTGATCCTCCGTACCAACCGGATCCAGCGGACGAATCGTTAGAACGCCTGCGCATCCTTGCCCGCACGCCGCGGTGGGGTCGCGAGCTCGACGACGGCATCCTGCCGGGTGAGGCGGGACTCGAGGCGCGCGCGATCTCCTTCACGAAGGGTTGTTATCCGGGCCAGGAGCCGCTCGCGCGGCTGCACAACCGCGGCCACGTAAACCGGACGCTCCGCGTGCTCGATGTCGAGGGCGAAGCGGGCCAGGCGGACGAAGTGCTGTACCAAGGCGCAACTGTCGGTCGAGTCACGAGCGCGGTTCCGGGACTCGCACTCGCCTACGTGCGCGTCGAGGTACCCGACGGCGTGGCGCTCGAGGTTGGCAGCCTCAAAGCGCGGCTACACTCCCTGAGTTGACGGAGCCAGACGGAAGTCTGGCACCGATCAGTAGATAGCAAGCGCCCGTAGCTCAGGGGATAGAGCGCTGCCCTGCGGAGGCAGAGGCCGCAAGTTCGAATCTTGCCGGGCGCATTCTCGCAAGCCGGACGTATTTTTTCTCCACCGGCTGTCTCCTTCCCCCAGTAGATCGCAGCCCGCGATCGGAGCAAACAAGGAGACTTCAGATGATCAGCCGCACTTCCATCCTCACGTTCGCCGTTGCCGGCATTGCCTGCGTCGCACCCGCCGCCCAGGCCCACTCGCTTGCCGGCGACAGCGCACGCAGCAACGCGACGTCCGTCTCGGCCAAGAGCTCGCTCTCGGTGATGGAGCTCGCAGGCATCCGCTACCACGCGTCGGCCAACTACAAGAACGAGCGGTTCACCGGCCTGTCGACGTCGACCGGCGTCCGCCCCGACAACCGCCCGGGTGTGCGCGGGATCTAAGCGCGTCCAGCTCGATGGCGCTCGAACCGGGGCGGGTTCTCCACGAAGAGCCCGCCCCTTGCGTTTCCGGGCCTGAAGCCGCGGGAATCCGCTCCCGATGGTTTCCAGGCGCATTGCCCCGTTCGTGGCCGTGTTCGTCCTTGCCGGCTGCAACGGCGGGACGGTCGACCGTCACGCGCTGACGAACGATTCGGCGACGCTCGACTCAATTGCCTGTGAAGGCGCCGTCGTTGCGAACGGCGTTGCCCGCGGCCGGACGTACGTGTTCTTTACGCGCGAGCAGGCCGAGGAGCTGATGATCCAAGCCGCGAACCTCGCCGATGCGCTCTCGAAGCGGCCGACCGCTACTGGTCTCGAGGCTCGCGTGCGCGCGAAAGCGAAGCATGCTGCCCAGTTGGCGAAGCTGCTGCGGCAGTTGCATGACCATCCGGGCGATCGCGCGACCGGGGCCACATTGGAGCGTGCTCTGCATAGGGCCGGGCACTGTCCGTGAACAAGATCTTCGGCCTCGCACTCGGGATCCTCGCGGCGATCGGCGGTTTCGTCGACATCGGCGATCTTGTTTTCAACACGGCGGCAGGCGCGACGTTCGGCTACCAGCTGATGTGGGTGATCCCGATCGGTGTGGTCGGAATCATCGTCTACTCGGAGATGTGCGGTCGCGTGGCGGCCGTCTCGGGCAAGGCCGTGTTCGATGCGGTTCGCGAGCGGGTCGGCTTCAAAGCAGGCCTGGGCGCCCTGGTCTCCTCCGAGGTCGTGAACCTGATGACGCTCGCAGCCGAGCTTGGCGGCGTCGCGATTGCGCTGCAGCTTCTCTGCGGACTTCCCTATCGCTGGCTGATCGTGCTCGCGGTGATCGGTTTCGCGGTCGTGATCTGGATCACCTCGTTCAACTGGCTCGAGCGGATCTTCGGTTACGGCGGTCTGTGCATGCTCGTCTTCGCGGTCGCAGCGGTGAAGCTCGCGCCGGATTGGACGAAGGTCGGCAACGGCTTCATTCCGCACATCTCCCAGAACAACCCCTGGCTCTACCTGTACTTCGTGGTCGGACTGCTCGGCGCCGCGATGACGCCGTACGAGGTCTACTTCTATTCGTCAGGCGGGGTCGAGGAGGAGTGGAAGCCCAGCGATCTCGGTCTCAACCGTGCCAACGCAATCGTCGGCTACGCGCTCGGCGGTACCCTCTCGATCGCGTTGATGATCGTTGGCGGCGTGTTCTTCCTCGCCCACGGCATCAACCCGGAGCACCTCGGCACGATCGCGCTCGGCGCGCAGCAGCCGCTCGGCGAGATCGGCCTGCTGCTCGCGATCGTCGGCATCCTGTTCGCCGTCGGCGGCGCCTCGATCGACACCGTCTTCTCCGGTGCGTACAACCTCGCGCAGTTCTGCGGCTGGGAATGGGGCCGCTACCGGCATCCAAGCGGTGCGCCACGGTTCACCATCACCTGGCTCGTCCTGCTCGTGCTTGGCATGGGAATCGTCCTGACCGGCGTCGACCCGGTCGTGCTGACCGAGTACGCGGTGATCTTCTCCGTTGTCGCACTCCCGCTCACATATGTGCCGATCTTGCTCGTCGCGAACGACCGCTCGTATATGGGCCAGTACCGCAATGGTCGCCTGGCGAACATCCTCGGCGCCCTCTATCTCTTGATCATCATGGTCGTTGCCTTGACCGCCGTTCCGCTGATGATCATCACGAACGCCGGCCAGAACTGATGCCAAGTCTCGATCTCGGCCTGGGCATTCTCGACCGTCAGCTGCTCGACAGCGAAGGCCGCCGGTGCGGCAACGTCGACGATCTCGCGATCGAAGGAGGGCCTGGTGAAACCCCGCACGTCGTCGCCATTCTGGTCGGCCCCGGCTACTGGCCGCAGCGCGCCGGTTGGATCGGTCGGCTCGCTGGTTGGATCGGCGGCGGCAAGCGGGTCCGTGTTCCGTGGGAAGATGTCGCCGAAGTGAGCTCCCACGTCAAGTTGCGCAAGCGCGCGGCCGAGCTCGGCCTCGGAACCGGCGACGACCGTTTGCGGCCGCTGCTCGAGAAGATCCCCGGTGCCGACCGATGAGGACGCTCTCGTCGTTCATGCGACGCAAGGTGGTCACGGAGTCCGGCCGCAAGCTCGGCTACTGCCATGACATCCGCGCTGAGCTCACCGCCCGGAAGTTGGAGGTGACCGGCCTCTGCGTCGGTCGCTCGGGACTCGTCGAGCACTTTGGGTTACGTGCGCATTCGCGCCACGACGAGGTTCCTTGGTCGTCCGTAGTTCGGATCGAGGGCGATCGGATCATCGTCAGCGACAACGCGTGACCCTGTATCTGCGTGAGGCCGAGGTCGCCGAGCTGCTCTCGCCCGCGGACGCGCTCGCCGCAGTCGAGAAGTCGTTCCACCGGCAGGCGCGTGGCGTGGTCGACAACAGGCCGCGCGAACGGCTTCCGCTCGACGACGGCCAGTTTGCGGTGATGGCGTGCGTCGACCGCGAGCTCGGGTACGCGGGGCTGAAGTCGTATGCGTGGACACCCGCGGGCACCCCGTTCGTCGTGCTGCTCTTCTCGCTCGAGGAAGCGAGGCTCGAGGCGGTGATCGAGGCCGACAAGCTGGGCCAGCTGCGCACGGGCGCGGCTTCGGGAGTTGCGGCGCGGTATCTCGCCAAGTCGGGCGCGGCGACACTGGGTGTGATCGGGTGCGGCTGGCAGGCTGCCTCGCAGATCGCGTGCATCCGCGCGGGGCTGCCGTCGGTCGGGCGCGTCGTCGTCCATTGCCGCAATCAGGAGCGGCTGGCCGCATTCTGCCGAGAGAACGACTGCGAGCCCGCGGAGCTCCACCGTGATGCCGCCGAGCATGACATCGTCGTTACCGTCACCACGTCGAAGGACCCCGTCGTCCGCGGTGAATGGCTTCAGCCCGGCGCGCTCGTCTGCGCGGTCGGCGCGAACGATCCGCTGCGTCGCGAGCTCGACAACGCGGTGGTCGAGCGCGCCGCGTTCGTCTGCTGCGACTTGCGTGAGCAGTCGCGCAAGGAGTCAGGTGACCTGATCGAGCCGGTCGACCAAGGCGTGCTCGACTGGCTCGAAGTGCACGAGCTGCACGAGGTTGTCGCCGGTGAAGTGCCCGGTCGCGCGTCGGAGGACGACATCGTCGTCTTCAAGTCGAACGGAATCGCAGCGTGGGACCTTGCAGTGGGCGCGCGTGTCGTCGAGCTCGCCCGCGAGCGTGGGGTCGGCTCAGAGCTTTGAAATATGCGCGTTGGCGACGTCGTCGCCGAGCGCGTGGATCACTTCGGGACGTTCGAACACGCGTCGGATCTGCTCGGGGGAACAGCGGTTCGTCACGTAAGGATCGTCGAGGATGTCGTCCACTGACCGCCCGCGACGATGCTCGCGGACGAGGTATTCCGCGATCAGCTCTTCCTTCTGCGTCCGCGCAAACAGGAATGAGAACGGATTGCGGAAACGCGCCACGAGCTCATCCTACTTTCGTTGCGCCGCCGGCCATTTCAGGTTCGCGTCGGGAATCGGATCACCGTGCGGATCATGGGTCGGAAAGCCGAGCGCCCGGTCGATCCGCGCTTCGAGCTCCTCGGAGATCACGTGCTCGAGCCGATCGGCCTCGTCGTGGACGGCATCGACATCCAGGCCGAGCGTCTGCGCGAGGTAGAGCTCGAGCAGCCGGTGGTGGCGGATCACTTCGAGAGCAACGCGCTCACCGGCGTCGCTCAGTCGCGCCCCGCGGTAAGGCTCGTGTTCGAGCAGGCCGAGCGCAGCGAGCTTCTTCACCATCGCCGACGCAGAAGCGGCCGACACGCCCTGATCGCGTGCGAGCGCCGTGATCGCGACAGGGTCGGCTCCCTGCTGGAGCTTGTAGATCCCCTTCAGGTAATCCTGGATCGCCTCCGAGAGCGGCGCTTCGGTCACCGCCCCAGCTTAGTGCGGTACCGTCAATTCGGTGCTAATTCGCGTCGGCCACAGCGCAGACCCGGACGACGCGTTCATGTTCTGGGCGCTCGAAGCGGGCCGGGTCGATCCACGCGGCCTCGAGTTCGAGCAGGTCGTCTCCGACATCCAGAGCCTGAACGAGTGGGCGACAGAAGGCCGACTCGAGGTGACGGCGATCTCGGCGGGCGCCTACCCGCACGTCGCCGGCCGGTACATCCTGCTGCCGCACGGTGCATCGATGGGCGACGGTTACGGCCCGGTCGTCGTCGCGCGCGACGAGGTCGACCTCCATGATGTCGAGATCGTCATTCCCGGCCGGCTGACGACTGCATACCTCGTGCTTCAGCTTGCGCTCGGCGATGTGCGCGTTCGTGAGCTGCCGTTCGACCAGATCGTCCACGAAGTGGTCTCGGGACGGGCCGACGCCGGCCTGCTGATCCACGAGGGGCAATTGACCTACGCGGAGGCCGGGCTCCGCAAGCTGCTCGACCTGGGGACGTGGTGGCAGGAGGAGACAGCCCTGCCATTGCCGCTCGGCGTCACCGTCGCACGCCGCGATCTCGACCGGCTCAGCGACATCTCCGCGGTTCTCGGCGAGGCGATCCAGGTCGGCCTCGACAACCGCGAGGAGGCACTCGCATATGCCGAGCGCTTCGGCCGCGGCATCGACCGGGAGACAGCCGACCGGTTCGTGGCGATGTACGTGAACGAACGGACAACCGGCTACGGCGAGGAAGGCCGACGGGCGGTGGCGGAGTTGTTCCGCCGCGCCGGGTCGGACGTCGAGGCGACCTATGTCTAGGGCTGTGATCTTGAGCGCAGTGCGCACGCCGATCGGGCGGCGCGACGGCGCGCTCTCGGGGGTGAGGCCAGACGATCTCGCGGCGATCGCGATCGAGGCCGCGGTCTCCCGCGCAGGAGCGCCCGCCGGCGAGATCGAAGACGTGTGGTTCGGCTGCGCAAACCAGGCGGGTGAGGACAATCGCAATGTCGCCCGGATGGCGGCATTGCTGGCGGGGCTGCCCGCTTCGGTCGCCGGCGTCACGATCAATCGGCTCTGTGCATCGGGGTTGACGGCGGTGGTCGGCGCGTGTCACGCCGTGATTGCCGGTGACGGCGACCTCTTCGTCGCCGGCGGCGTCGAGTCGATGTCGCGTGCGCCATTCGCGCGTGAGCGCCCAGGCTTCGGCGATGACACCGAGTGGGACACCCAGCTTGGCTGGCGCTTCCCGAACCCGCGGATGGAGGCGATGTTCCCACTCGAATCGATGGGCGAGACGGGCGAGAACGTCGCCGAACGCTGGCGCGTGTCGCGCGAGGACCAGGACGTGTTTGCCCTGAGCTCACAACGGCGCTGGGCGGCGGCGGCCGAGGCTGGGCGCTTCGACGACGAGCTCGTGCCGATTGGCGACGTCACGCAGGACGAGCACCCGAGGCCCGACACATCGCTCGAGAAGCTCGCCACGCTGAAACCGGTCTTTCGCGAGGGCGGGACGGTCACCGCGGGCAACGCCTCCGGGATCAACGACGGAGCCGCCGCGCTCGTGATCGCATCGGAGGAGCGCGCACGGGAGCTCGGCGTCGAGCCGCTGGGTGCCTTCGTCGCCTCCGCGGTCACGGGGGTCGATCCGCGGGTGATGGGAATCGGGCCGGTCCCGGCGGTGCGCCGGCTGCTCGAGCGTTCCGGCGTTGCACTCGGGGAGGTCGATCTCGTCGAGCTGAACGAGGCGTTCGCATCGCAATCCCTGGCGGTCATTCGCGAGCTGGGGCTCGACGAAGAGAAGGTGAATGTGAACGGCGGCGCGATTGCAATCGGTCATCCGCTCGGGATGAGCGGCGCGCGGCTCGTCGTCTCGCTCCTCCACGAGCTTCGGCGCCGTGGCGGCCGCTACGGCCTCGCGACGTTGTGCGTCGGCGTCGGCCAGGGCCAGGCCGCGCTCTTTGAGCGAGTGTGATCCCGAGTG
>Ga0068855_100009328_pt1 | contig 11852 bp, 10 predicted proteins | sample KBSCornC52_FD_66592 | JGI IMG/M metagenome (GOLD analysis project Ga0068855, IMG submission 66592) | Corn rhizosphere microbial communities from Kellogg Biological Station, Michigan, USA - KBS Corn C5-2 | ecosystem: Host-associated > Plants > Roots > Rhizosphere > Soil ...
TTTACGCGCTCTGGAACATCATCCCCAAGTCGGCCGAGTTCAAGGATCGCGTCGTGGACGCCATCGCGCGCGGCGATCTGGGCAAGGCGGCCGCGCTGGCCGAGATGTCGCAGGTGCCGCTGGCCGACGTGTTCGAGCGCGGCCTGCAGGTGTTTCAGCGGACGCCCCAGAAGACCACCGAGGCGGTGAGCTCGCAGCGGGGCGCGACCGTCCTGACGCTCAAGCGGTACTTGTGGGCGCTGGGGACGGTCGGCTCGTCGGCGCCGTTCGTCGGCCTGTTCGGGACGGTGGTCGGCATCCTCAAGGCCTTCCAGTCGATGTCGGTGGCCGGGACGGGCGGCTTCAAGGTCGTCTCCCAGGGGATCGCGGCGGCGCTGGTGGCGACGGCCGCCGGCCTGATGGTCGCGATCTACGCCGTCATCGCCTACAACTACTTCGTCGCGCGCATCAACGGGATCGCGATGCAGTACAAGCTCTACTGCGAAGAGTTCCTGGCCGCGCTGGGCGAGATGCCGAAGACGCGCCCGGCCGCCGCCGCGCCCGAAACCGCCGCCACCGGCTCGTGAAGGTGACGCGATGGGAATGAACGTTCAGCTCGACGACGGCAGCGGCGGAGGCGAGGACGCCGACGTCGGCAACGAATCGGTGGTCGCGGAGATCAACATCACCCCGCTGACCGACGTGTTCCTGGTGCTGCTGATCATCTTCATGGTGACGTCGACCGCGATGGTCGAGTCGGAGGTCGCGTCCCGCGCGGGCATGAAGGTGGTGCTGCCCAAGGCCAACGCGGCGGGGCCGGTGTCACAACGCCACAGCGATCCGGTCCTGACGGTCACCAAGGCCAACGAGCTGTATCTGGGGACACGCAAGGTCGACGCGACCAATCTGGAACCGGAGATCCGCAAGGCGCTGACCGAAGCCAATTCCGAGACGCTGCTGATCCGCGGGGACAAGAACGTCCTGCTGGGCGCGGCGGTCGACATCATGTCGACCGCCAAGAAAGCCGGCGCCAGCCACATCGCGATCCTCACCGCGCCCACCAAGTAGCTGATGTCCGTCCGGGTGTGAGGCGGTTCGCCACATCCCGGCTGACGTTTGAGCGCAGAACTGCCTCACGGCGGGGCCCATCGGCCGGCGGCGCGGCGCGTAAGTCGTTGATATCGCGTGAAGCAGGGAGGCGGGCGCGCGTGGCATGCGCGCTGCATCGTCCCGGCGCGCGGCGCGGTCAGCACGAACGCCGCGGACCCAACCCCAAATCAGGAGTCACCCATGCTCATTCGCTCGATCTTCCTCGCCGCCGCCCTGCTCATCCCGACCTCCTGGACCATCGCCATGGCCGCTGACGCCCCCGCGGGCGACACCGCCGCCGAGGGTGGCGCCAAGAAGGAGAAGAAGTCCAAGAAGTCGAAGAAGGGCGCCGACGACGCCGACAAGAAGGCCGGCGAGGCCAAGTAATTTCGCTTCGAGGTTGATCGGGTGAGGGCACCCTAAGAGGGTTCCCTCCCTTCCCGCGAAGGACTCCGCTGGGCACAGCCCAGCTTCGTCCACGCGATCGGCCTCGAAACGAAGAGACCCCGGACCGCGCGAGCGGCCCGGGGTTTTTTTTTGCCCCAGATCTTCCGATGCACCCGTGCGTCGGAGTGTCCATGACCAGAACCCAGGGGCTGCTGAGGGGTGCGTCGCTGTTGCTGGTTGCCGGGATCGGGTGCGCCACGGCGCCGCCGGTCAGCGGGCCGGGGCTGTCGCTGAAGAAGGTCGTCATCTATCGAAACGGCGTCGGCTACTTCGAACGCGGCGGCCGCGTCGACGCCGACCGGGTCGAGTTCAACGTCCGCAACGACGAGGTGGGCGACTTCCTGGCCACCCTGGCGGTGCTGGAGCGCGGCGGCAGCTCGGTGCGGTCCGCCTCCTTCCCGCTGGACGTCGCCGGCGATCCCCCGGCGCCGAAGTCCGCCGACGCCAAGGCGGCGCAACAGCGCGAGCTGCGCCACGTCGTCATGGCCCTGGACGGCAAGGAGCACGACCTGGAGGTCGGCTACATCGCGCAGACGCCGGTCTGGCGGCCCTCGTACCGGCTGGTGATCGACAAGGACGGCGCCAGCCTGCAGACCTGGGGCATCGTCCAGAACCTGTCCGGCGAGGACTGGAACAACGTCGCCCTCTCGCTGGTGGCGGAGGCGCCTCTGGCCTTCGACGCCTCGCTGGGGACGCCCGTCATTCCGGGCCGGCCGACGGTGAGCGACAGTGGCGACGTGATGGCGGTGGTCCCGCGCAGCGAAACGTCGCTGGCGCAGCTGCCGCCGCCACCGCCCCCCGCGCCGGCCATGGCCGCCGCGCCGTTCGCGTCGGGCGGTCCGGGCGGCATCGCACGGCCGTCGGCGCGCAAGGCTGCCGCGCCCCGCGAGGAGGCCCAGATGATGTACGAGCGTGAGGCGGACATGCCGGAGGCGGCGCCCTACTCGCAGCAGGTCCGCAACCTGGCCGCCATGGCCGCCATCTCCGTGCAGTCCGGCACCACCCGGTACGACCTGCCGGCCGCCGTGACCATCCCGAACAAGAGCTCGACGATGGTCATGCTGGCCGACCAGCACATCCCGGGCGAGGTGGTGGCGCTCTACGCGCCCGACGGCGGCGTTCCAGAGTCGGCCAGCCACCCGTTCCGCGTGGCGCGGTTCGTGAACAAGACCGGCGGCATGGTCGAGCGCGGGCCGCTGGCGATCTTCGCGAACGGCGCCTTCTCGGGGCAGGGCGTGACCGACGCGCTGCCGGACGGCGCGACGGCCACGGTGCCGTTCGGGCTCGATCGGCGGGTGGCCGTCGAGGTCTCGCGCGAGTCGCGCGACGAGGGGTCGCGCCTCTATCACATCGAGGGCGGCCTGCTGACCGTCGCGCGCGACGTCGTGTCGCTGACGACGTACAAGCTGCGCAACGGCGCCGCCGAGCCGGCCAAGCTGCTGATCAAGCACGCGCGCGTCCCGGGCGCGCGGATGAAGAACTTCCCGGCCGGCACGGAGGACAACGTGGGGACCGGCACCGCGCTGGTGCCGGCGCAGGTGGGCGCGCGCGCCACGATCGACCTGGTCCTGGACGAGCGCCAGCAGACCACGCGCGCGCTCGACTGGCTGTCGCCCCTGGCCGACGACGCGGTCCACGGCTACGTGACCGACCGCCGCGCCGACCCGGCGGTGGCGGCGCAGCTGCGCGCGGCCTGGGGCATCCGCGGCGCGCTGCTGGACGCGCAGGCGGCCCGCCAGAAGCTGTCCGCCACGGACGCCGAGCTGCGCCGCGCCACCGACGAGACCCGCAACAACCTGAAGGCGCTGGAGAAGAACAGCGCCGCCGCCGACCTGCGCGCCAAGCTGGCCGCCCGTCTGGCCGACGCCTCCGCTCAGCTCGACGTCGTCGGCAAGCAGATCATCGAGGCCGACCTCAGGATCAACGAGAGCCAGATCCGCTTCAACGACGCCATCCGCGCCGTCAAGGTGCTGCAGCCGCTGGCTGGGGAATAGCGCGAGCGCCAGCCGCGCCCGTCAGGCCCCGCCGACGATCTGGAGCGCGGACTGAATGGCGCGTTCCAGCGGCGGATCCGCGTCCTTCTGGAAGCTCCTCAGCATCGCCAGCGCCTGGGATTTGTCGGACGCGCTGCACAGCCGCCGGCGAAACATCTCCTCGAGCGCCAGCACGATCCGGTACTTGACGTGCAGCCGGGTCACGCCTGGCGCGATGCGCATCAGACGGTCGAAGTCGCCCGCCGACGGCGCCGCATGGGCGGCGGTCGCCAGCGCCATCGAGAGCCCCTCGTCCTCGGCGGCGGCCAGGGCGTCGCGGGAAATTCCCTTCTCGACGACGTGCCGGTACATCGCCGCGGCGAGCTGGTTCTTGGCCGCCAGCCGCTGCCCGTAGTCCGCGACGCTGACGGTCATGTACTGGCGCGCGAGCTCGCGCAGCTCGTCGTCGATGGGAGCGCCCCCGCCGGACCCGGTCGTCGAGCGTTGCTGTGCCTCGGCCGTCGCCTGCAGGACCTGCTTGGCCGTCTCGGCCGACGTGAGCTCGTGCCGGAGCTGCAGCATCTCGCTGCTCAGGCCGCGCTCGGCTCGCACCAGGGCTCCCTGCAGGTAAAGGCGCGTCAGCAGGTAGGTGAACAGGAAGCCGCCGATGATGAAGAACAGCACCAGGGCCAGGCCGAAGCTCTCGTGTCCCTCGGCCCCGCCGTTGAGCGAACGGCCGACTCGCGCCGCCAGGCCGTCCAGTTGCGGGACGATCGTCTTCAGGTTCACCAGCCCCAACCCGACGACGATCTTGGTCAGCCAGTCCGAGATGTCTTCCAGGTTCGTGTTCACCCGCTGCTCGTAGCCGGTGCTGCCCCCGTCGGCGGCGGGGCCGCTCGCCGCGGCCGCGGTCGGAAGGGCCTGGGGCCTGCCGGCTTGCAACACCTTGGGAATCCCGAACAGGAAGCCCACCAGCCCGCCGACCACGGCCAGCGCCAGCGCCCACATGACGGCGGCGGCGCCGCGCAGACCGGCCTGAGCTGCATAGGTGTAGGACACCATGGCGCCCGAGCCCAGGAGCAGGACGCCGCCGATGAACACGGTCATCGCGTCGTTCGGCTGCTCCGCCGGCAGGGCCAGACCAGACGTGGACTCCGACGATTTCGCTGCCCGCCCGAGACTCAGAAACCCGCCGACTCCCGCCATCTTGGGACTCCTTGTCCCTGAAACGGCCGCGGGCGCGAATCTTTCGTCGAAATGTCTAGGCGGTCTGCGGGACGGCGGTCAGCGCGGAGGTGACGACCTTGCCGCCGGCCGACGCGATCCAGTCGGAGGTCTGCACCGTGTCGGGGATGCCCAGGCCGGCGCCCAGGGTCTTGGCGGCGGCCACCAGGGTCTGGGCGAACGGGATGTCGCCGCCGGACTTGGCGGCCCCCGAGGCCGAGTCGATGTCGCTGGCCGCGTAGCCGCCGTCGTTGTTCGAGGTCGGGACGGCGCCGCCCACCACGCAGGACTTGAAGTTCTTGCCGATCATCACCGTCACGTTGTGGTTGCCCCAGTGATCGCGGCCGGTGCGGGAGGTGACCTTGGTGATGCCGGCCAGGTTGCGGCCGAACACGTTCATGGTCGAGAAGGTGACCTGGTCCAGCAACCCCAGGCTGGCCAGCACGCCGTTGGCGGTGTCGGGCATCAGCAGCTTGTTGATGGCGGTCAGGCCCGAGACGTGCTGGTCGGCCTCGGCCTGCAGGTTGCTGTCCGAGTGATTGTCGCCGCCGAACGAGATGTGCACGGTGACGACCGGCGTGACCTTGGCGGCGATGAGCGCGCCGGCCGCCCAGAGCTGGCCGTTGACGTCGTTGGCGGTGATGTTGGACAGCGTGTTGGCGAGCTGGTCGGCCAGCGAGCGCACCTGCGTCTGCGTGGTGGCCAGCGCGTCCAGGAACTGCGCCTGCACGCTGCCGCTCGGGTACTGGGTCTTCACCAGCGCGTTCAAGCTGTCGAGGTCCTTGTCCCGCTGCGCCTGCAGCCCGACCAGCGGATCGTTCTTGGCGCCCGTCAGGAGCTGCTTCAGCTGCATGGGCGTGATCGACGGCAGCGTCCGTCCGGTGAAGCTGACCAGCTCGCCGGCGTTGCTGCCGGCGCCCACCGCGATGGGCGCGGTCTGGACCGTGCCGAAGCAGGCGGCCAGGTGCTTGGCGAAGGCGGAGACCACCATCTCGCCGCCGGCGGTGGCCCCCATCATCTTCATGACCTTGGGCTGGTCGCCGTGGACGACGGTGCCGGTCGAGTGGTGGAAGAAGGCGGTGCGGGCCAGCACCGCCGAGCTGAGGCAGCCGGCCGCGCCCGCGGTGGTCTTCACCGAGGGGTCGGCCCAGGGGAGCGCCGCGCCCAGCATCTGGCCGCCCACGGTCACCTTGGTGGCGGTCATCTCGTCTTGCTGCGGGTGGATGAGCGCGGTGTTCTCGTAGGTGCCGGGGCAGTTGCAGTTGATGGGGTCGCCGTTGCTGGAGGTGCTGAGGATCAAGAACTGGTTGTTGTTCTTGGCGTTCAGCATGCACTGCAGGTCCTGGGCGGACGCGCGGCGCGGGTTCAGCAGGAACCAGGGCGGCAGCCCGGTGGCCAGCGCCCGCAGACCGATGTAGCCGGTGCCGAACAGGCCGGCCAGGAGACTTTCCCGTCGCGTGATTGGCTTGGTCATGGCCGGTCTCCTTAAAGCCCGATGCCCAGAGAGGTGGGGGACTCGCACGCCAGCACGAACGTCGATCGCAGGCCGGTGGTCTGCCCGGACGCCGCGGTGCCGCCGCCCGTCGGCCGTCCCCCCGTGGTGGTCGTCGACTTGGTGGCGCTGGCCGTCATGCAGTGGGTCTGGAGGATCTGCAGGGCCTGATCGTGAATGGGGTCGGAGGGCGGGATTCCCATCACCTGCTCGACCATCTTGGTCAGCACGCCGTCGCCGTTCGTGCAGGAGGTCGAGCTGCTGGTGAACGGCGAGCCGGTGGCGTCGACCACCTGGTTGGCCAGGTTCTCGCACAGCTCCTCGGTGGCGGCCCGGTAGAACAGGTCCGGGTACGAGGGCGTGACCGGCGTCTGCGAGCCGCGGCTGAAGGCGTCCTGGGCCACGCTGCCGGCGATGGTGACCGTGGTGTTCTGCGCCGAGGTGGGCACGGCGGCGGTCAGCGCGCACAGGTCCGGCACGTTCAGGCGGTTCGACAGCGCCGCGCACAGATGGGCCTCGCGCGAGATGCTGACCGGCACGGTCTCGTTGCCGGCCGAGTCGGCCGGGAAGGTCGACGTCGCGGCCGCCCCCGTGATCAGCGCCGACGAGAACAGCTCTTTCACCAGCGCGGGGAAGTTGTAGTTCGCGGCCACGAAGTCGCCGACGACGCCGCGGAAGACCGGGTCGTCCGTGGCGCAGGGGGCGGAGTTCGCCCAGAAGCAGAGCTGCTGGGCCACCTGGCTCGCGAACAGCGGCAGCGGCTTCTTCGAGTCCTGGTCGGTCACCTTCGCGAGCAGCGGCCCCAGATCGGCCATCGAGCTGCCCGTCGACGGGCTGGCCCAGTTGACGTCGGCGAAGGCGAAGCCGGCCTGCAAGGGCCCGGTGGGCCGCGGGTTCGGCTGCGACCCGCTGAACGGGTTGGCCACGAAGTCGTTGCGGTCGTTGAAGTCGAACTGGTTGCCGAAGAACATCCGCATCGGGTCCAGGCTCTTGTGGCAGCCGTAGCACTCGCCGGTGGTGGTGGTGTGCGACGACGCCAGCCCCGCCTCGGTGAGCGGCGCCAGGTTGTTGTCGCTGGTGAACGACATCCCCAGGGCGGCCAGCAGCGTCTGGTTCATGGTGACGCGGTGCTGGTTGCTGTCGTTGGTGTTCCAGAGCGCCAGAAAGGCCGGCGTCGTGTAAAAGCCGATGCGCGGCATGGCCAGCTTGATGGTGGTGGCCTTGCGCAGCGACGGCAGGTCGTAGGGCTGGATGTAGCTGTCGCTGGACTGCTTGGGCGCGATCGTGACCCATCGCCAATCCGAGACGTCGCCGTCGGTCATGTACGGCTTGGACGGGTGCTCCCAGCACTCGACGCCGCTGCCGACGAACGGGTAGCGGGGCGTGTAGCCGATCAGACGCTGAAACAGCTGCGCATAGCCGCCGGTCGGGCGCTGGAGGTTGGTGGTGCTGCCCCCGAACGTCACCACCGTCTGCGTCGTGCCGCTGGCCGTGTCGCCGACGCCCTGGCAGGTCGGCGTCAGGAACGAGTTCTTCGCGACCGCCGGCTTCTGGTCGTCGAACGTCATGTAGTTGGGGCTGTTCGGGTTCAGCGAATCCTCGATCGGAATGCTGTTCACGTAGTCCAGCTTCCACTGCAGCTTGGCCGTCTTGTTGGCGCCGCCGCTGAAGTTGTAGGGCTCGTCGTCCGGCATCTCGATCTGCGTGTAGAGGCTCATGAGGCCGGTCGTCATCATGAAGCGCGTGGTGGTAAGGACGTCGCTGAACGGCTCGGTCCCTTCCTGGACCATCTGCCAGGCGGTCAGCGCGAAGCTGTCCTGAAGGTTCTGAACCAGCTTGAAATAGACGTCGTCACCGACGGCGCCCGTGCCCAGCGGGCCGAAGTCGAAGCCGCCGTTCTCGAGCAGCTGCGGCTTGAAGTCCTGGGTCGGCGTGAACCCGACCTGCTGGAACATGTTGCGGAAGAACGGGATCATCTTCCCCTTGAACAGCGGCTGGAAGCTGGCGTCGGTCATCCAGCTGATGATCAGCTTCTGCAAACCGGCCGGGCCCATGCTCTTGACGGTGCTGACGTCGTCGTCGGTGCAAGGCAGGCCGACGAGCAGGTCCTTGACCTTGCGGCAGGTCGGCGCGGCCAGCGCCGGCGTGAACGTGGCGGGCGGGACGGTGACCGACCCGGGATCGACGTTGCTGCCGCCGTTGCCGGAGGTGCTGCTGCCGCCGCTGCCGGTGGTCGCGTTGCTGCCGCCCGAGCCACTCTTGCTGCCGCCGCCGATCTGGCCGCCGCCGCAGCCGACCGCGGCGACGCCCAGGAGCACCAACGTGAGCGGTCGACTCTTTCCCTTCGACATGATCCCTCCTGGGCCGGAGACAGCGCCCCATCCGGCAGTAGCGTTTCCGGAAAGGATCGGTGCCACTTTCGTGATGAAAACATCATTGGGGCCCCTTATGAGAGATGTGGGTCGGGCGGCTACCTTTGTTTCACCTGCCCGGGCGCATCACATAAACTCCGGCCATGACAGCAGCGATCGTGATGCTGGCGGCCACGCTGGCCGCGTCCAGCGGTGCCAGTCCGACCGCGCCCGGCAAGCTGGCGCCCGAGACCTCCCGGCAGATGCAGGCCGCCATCGTGGCCGTCAACAAGGCGCTGGGCCTCGAGAGCTGGCCCATGCACAACATCAAGCCCTGCGTCGACCGCGGCGGCCAGGGGATCACCGCCAAGGACATCACGCCCGAGGAGACGCGCAAGTGCGCCGAGACCGCCATCGCCAGCGGCTTTCCCGAGCTGGGCAAGTCCTTCGTGCTGGCCATCCCGATGGCGCCCATCGGCCCGGTGACCGTGCTGGCCCTGGGCATCGGCGACAGCGCCGCCTGGGCCGCCTACTCGTGCGATCCCGACCGGAAGTGCCTGCCGGTCAAGCTCGGGGGCACCGCCAAGTGGAGCAAGCGCATCACCGAGCGCCAGCAGAAGGCCTGCAGCGAAGCGACCACCTTGTGGTTCCCCGCCGACCAGAAGGCCTGCCCGTAGCCGCGCGACCCCCGCTCAGAAGAGGTCGAAGTCGTCGTCGTCGAGGTTGTAGGTCTCGTGTCGGTAGTGGCGGTAGATCATCCCGCGGCTCTTCTCGAACACGCTGACGAACTGGTCGGACGAGCTGCGGACGTAGTCGAAGACGTAGACCGGACCGGCAGACGACGCGACCGCGTCGGTCAGCTCGCCGGCGGTGACGATCTTGTACGGATGCTTGTACTCCCGAAGCAGCTTGGCCGGGTCGTGGCGGCCCGACTCGTCCCCGGTCCATTTGTTGAAGTCGACCAGGACGTAATCGGGAATCAGCAGGGTCCCGGTTTTCAGCTTCGCCATCTGGGCGTCGTCTGAGAAATCCTCGAACAGCCAGCGGCGGAAGGCGTGCTGAAGGTCGCGGTCGACCGAGGTCAGATACATCTCGATCTGACCGGGGCTCCAGTTTCGAAAGCGCGCCGCCTGGTAGTAAGCCACGGGGCCGTCGTTCAGGAACATCGTCTGGAACTGGCCCAGCGACCCGAATTCGATGTGCAGCTCGCTGCGCGAGTAGACGGTCGCCCCCTCCAGCGGGTTCGGGTTCTGGCCGGCGCGAACCAGGCACAGGTAGAACCGGTTGTGCTGCATCAGCTGATGGAGGTCCGGGTTCGCCGCGGTCTTCGCCTCGAAGACCTCCCACTCGCCGCTGATGAGGAAGTAGGAGTACCGCGACCGGTCCGCGTACTGGTTGATCTCGGAGATGGGGGCCACCTTCACGGGGGTCAGGTGCCAGGCGCGGGCGAGGGCCGCCTCGAACAGCGCGCGGTAGGGCGCGTCCTCCGGCCGGATGAAGAAGATGGTGGTGGTCGACTTCAGCCACTGCATCTCGTCGGGCTTGAACGTCCGCTCGCTCATGAACCGCTTGTCGCCGGGGTCGTTCCACCCCTTGCGCACCATGGTGCTCAGACAGCCGCAGGCCGTGGCGGCCAGCAGGATCAGCCCCACCCACAGCGTCGAGAAGCGCGCCCGCCGGTTCGTCATGGCGCGGCAGTGTGCCACGCCACGGATGAGGTTCCGAGCCTTTTGTCGCAAAACTGGCGACTGACTAGCGGAGGCTCTCGACGCTCACGCCGAGGCGCCGGGCGTAGAGGCCAAGGGTGCGCGCCCAGGCGGGGCGCGCCAGGCAACGTTCGAAGTAGTCCTCGAGCCGCGGGAACGGCTTCATCAGGTCGGTCTTGCGGATGCCGCGCAGCACGCCCGCCATCAGGAGGTCGGCCACCGTGAAATCCGTGCACGCGATCCACGGCCGATCTGCCAGGCGGCGCTCGACGTGTGCCAGCCAGCGACGGGCGAGCTCGCGCGTCTCCGCGTGCAGCCTCGGGGCGGCCTTTTCGCTGTCGAACATCCCGATCAGGTCGAGCGCCGTCAGCGTCGGATTGATCGTGCTGACCGCGGCGAAGCACCACTGGACGACCCGCGTGCGGCCCTGGAAGTCGCCCGGGATCAGCTTGCCGGCCTTCTCGGCCAGGTACAGCACCACCGCGGCCGATTCGGCCACCACGAATCCGTCGTCGTCGATGACCGGCGCCTGGCGAAAGGGGCTGATCCGGCCGTAGGCCTCGCCGTCCAGCTCGCCGGCGGTGTGGTCCAGCGCGTGCACGCGGTACGGCAGCCCCGTCTCCTCCAGCGCCCACTGCGCCCAGAGATCCTTCGTCTCACCAATCCCCTCGGGGAAGATGCGTCCGAAGGCGTAGAGGGTGATCAGGGCGTCACCGGCTGGTAGTCCAGCGCCAGATCGTCTTCCCAGGGCGCGCCGTCGCGCGACATCTGACCCTTGCCCGTCAGGCGGCGGCCGTCGGGATGGACGGAGACCGTGAAGCGTTGCCGGAAGGCGGGATCGTCGCGCCACCAGGAGATCTCGCCGTCGCCGCTCTTCCAGACATAGCGCCGCGAGACGCCGCGCGCGTCGAAGTAGAGCACGGTCCCCTCGCCTTCCGCGTCGTCGCTGCCGAAGATCGCGACACCGGACGGGATCTCGCGCTCGGCGCTGGTGGACCGCATCCGGACGAACGCGCCGCCTTCGATGGGCTCGAACGAGACCGCTCCCCGCAAGGTCCGGCCGGGCAGATAGGGGTGCGTCCCCGTGGTCGTCCACTGGCCAAGCAGGGGCGCAAACGCCGCGAGGCGTGGATTCTGGGTGGTCACGGCTGGCGGCGGATCAACCTACCCACGCGCGGGCGTTCTGGAAGATGCGCATCCAGGGGCTGTTCTCGGGCCAGTCGGGCGGGTGCCACGAGAGCTGGAGGGTGCGGAAGACCCGCTCGGGATGCGGCATGAAGATGGTGACGCGGCCGTCCGTGGTGGTGACGGCGGTGATGCCGTGGAACGACCCGTTGGGGTTCTCCGGGTAGCGTTCGGTGGCGCGGCCGTCGTGGTCGACGAAGCGCGCCGCCACCAGCTGCGAGGCCTCCAGCGCGGCGCCGCCGGCGTCCGAGGTGAACTCGACCCGCCCCTCGCCGTGCGAGACCGCGATGGGGATGCGCGAGCCCTCCATCCCGGCCAGCAGGATCGAAGGGGTCTTGGCGATCTCGATCAGCGACAGGCGCGCCTCGAACTGATCGCTGCGGTTGCGCACGAAGCGCGGCCAGGC
>Ga0068855_100009334_pt1 | contig 11847 bp, 8 predicted proteins | sample KBSCornC52_FD_66592 | JGI IMG/M metagenome (GOLD analysis project Ga0068855, IMG submission 66592) | Corn rhizosphere microbial communities from Kellogg Biological Station, Michigan, USA - KBS Corn C5-2 | ecosystem: Host-associated > Plants > Roots > Rhizosphere > Soil ...
GGTTCTGGGGTTTCGATCGCTCCGTCGCGGCGCGCGACGCGAACCGCTGCGCTTGTGGTGGTCGTCGCTTCCTGCATACGCCGTGCTCGCAGTGACCGCAGCGTTCGCGGTGCCGGCGGCACGTCTGCTTGCGGTGCGACCGCTGACCGACTCCGATGCGTACGCGATCTGGGTGATGCGCGCGCATGCGCTCTACATCTTCGGCCATCCGATCGCACCCGTCTTCACCGCTGCGCCGTATCCAGCACTTCAGCATCCTCTACTCCTGCCGGCGCTGAATGCGCTCGACTTTCGTGCCATGAGGGAGTTCGATCCGACACTCGTCCACCTGCAACTGCTCGGGTTCGGCGTCGCGCTGGTGGGGGGTGGGTGGGTGCTGCTGCGCGAGCATGCCCCACCGCTATTGCTCGCGGCGACGCTGCTCGCCGTGATTACGGCACCGACCTTCTTGATTCAGCTCCAGACGAACTTTGCCGACGTTCCGCTGGCGTGCTTCGTCGCGCTCGGCGTCGCATCGCTCGCTACGTGGCTCCGCAGCGGCGGCCCAGGCCTGCTGCCGGCATCGACTCTGTTCCTGGGCGCTGCCGCGCTCACGAAGAACGAAGGCGAGATGTTCGCGCTGGCTGCGTTTGCCGCCGCCGCATTCGTCGCCACCCGGGCTCAGCTTCGCCCGCTCGCGTTTGCGGCGCTGGTCGTCGTCGCTGTCGACCTGCCGTGGCGCATCTGGATCTGGGCGCACAACGTCAAGATCGCCGAGTACTCGATCGGCGACCTGTTCAACCCCTCGTACCTCTACGACCACCGAAGCCGGGTCGGCCCGTCGGCGAGCGAGCTGTGGAAGCAGCTCTGGCGGCTCGAGGCCTGGAGCTTCCTCGTTCCGCTGATCCTGCTCGGCCTGACGGGCGCCGTCGTCCTGCGACGCTTCCGGCCGATGCTGTTTGGGGCCGTCTGGTTGCTGCTCTCTTTCGCGGGACTGCTTGCGATCTACTGGATCTCCACCAACCCGATCTCGAGCCATCTGTTCAACTCGTCCGATCGGACGATCGACTCGATGGTGATCGGCGGCGCGCTGCTCGTGCCTGTGCTCTTATCTCGCGAATGATCCGCGGAGCATTTGCAGCGGCACTGACGCCGCTTCGCGATGGGGGCGGCGCACTCGACGAGGCGGCGTTCGCACCGTACGTCGGCTTTCTCGCGGACGGCGGTGTGGACGGGATCCTTGCGTGCGGGACGACGGGGGAGGGGATCTTGCTCTCGCTCGAGGAGCGCCGCCGCGCCGCGGAGCTCTTCTTGGCGGCTGCGCGTGATCGCGCTCTCGCTGTCGCGGTGCACTGCGGCGCGCAGACGACCGCCGACACGGCCGTCCTCGCTGCGCATGCCGCCGAGTCGGGTGCCGACGCCGTTGCGGTGATCGCACCGCCGTACTTCGCGCTCGACGACCGCGCGCTCGAGGCGCACTTCGTGGCGGCGGCGGCAGCGTGTGCGCCTCTGCCGTTCTATCTCTACGAGTTTGCTGCGCGCAGCGGGTATGCCGTTCCGGTGGAGATGGTCGAGCGCCTGCGCGAGCGTGTGTCGAATCTCCGCGGCCTGAAGGTCTCCGACAAACCGTGGGAGAAGGTCGAGCCGTACCTGATCGACGGCCTGGACATCTTTGTCGGAGCCGAATCCCTTGTGGCGCAAGGCCTGGCACACGGTGCGGCCGGAGCCGTCTCCGGGCTCGCGGCGGTCTACCCGGAGGTGGTCGCGGCGCTTGTGCGCGAGCCGATGCCCGAGCACACCGCCGAGGCAGAGCGGCTGCGTGCGGAGCTCGAGCGCTTCCCGTTCCACGCGGCTGCGAAGGTCGTTGCAGCGCGGCGCGGCGTGCCGATCGAGCCCGACGTGCGCGCGCCGCTGCGCGTGCTGACCGATGCCGAGCTGAAGGAGCTCGCGCTGCCGTGATCGTCGTTGCCGGCGCGGGCGCGATCGGCGCGAGCGTCGCGTACCACCTCGCGCTCCTCGGTGCGGCGGACGTTGTCCTCTGCGACCGCGGCGAGGTTGCCGGCGGCGCGACCTCGAAGGCGATGGGCGGCGTTCGCCAGCAGTTCTCGACCGCCGCTGAGGTACGGCTCGCGCAGGAGTCGATTGCGTTCTTCGAGCAGCTCGGCCCGCCGTACTTCCACCAGGTCGGCTACCTGTTCGTCGCCACGACGGCGGCAGGCCTCGAGCGGCTCGAGCAAAGGATGGAACTGCAGCGATCACTCGGCGTGCCGGCCGAACGGGCTGATGTTCCCGACGGCGTCTACGGAGGCGATGTCGCCGGCGCAGTCGCGTGCTGGTCGGACGGCGTTGCCGATCCTCCGGCGGTCACCCGCGAGCTCGTGCGCCGCGCAGCCGAACTCGGCGTGCGCGTGGAGGAGGGAGTCGACGCGCGTGCTCTCGACCGCGACGTGCTCGTCGTCTGTTGCGGTCCCCACTCGGCCGAGCTCGCACCCGAGCTGCCGGTTCGCCCACTCTGCCGCCAGCTGCTCGAAACGAGCGCGCTCGAGCTCGACGAGCGCCTGCCGATGATTGTCGAAGAGGAAACCGGCTTTCATTTTCGCCGGCGTGCTGACCGGCTGATCCTGGCGATGAGCGACGCGGAACCACGCTGGGGCTTCGAGGTCGCGGTCGACGACTCGGTGTACGCCGACCGGCTCGAGCGGCTCGTGCACCGCTTCCCGTCGGCCGCCCGTACGACGATCGATGGAGCTTGGGCGGGCCTCTACGACATGACGCCGGACGCGCACCCGATCATCGGCCGCATCGGCGACGGGATCTACGCCGCCTGCGGCTTCTCAGGCCACGGCTTCATGCAGTCGCCGGCCGTCGGTAAGGCCCTCGCCGAGGAAATCGTGCTCGGCCGCTCCTCGATCGACCTGACGCCCTACCGGCTCGAGCGCTTCGTCGCGGGTGCAGCCTTCCCGGAGACGCTCGTCCTGTGAGCTCTTCAACGCGCCTGACCACCGCATTCGAGACGGCCCTGATCGCCGGTGGGTTCGTCGTCCTCTTTGCGCTGCTGCCGCACGCGCTCTTTTCGACTGACGACCAGACGCGCTTCGACGACATCGAGCAGTTGCTCCAGCACGGTCATCTGACCGGCAGTCATTTCTCGCTCGTGATGCCGCTCGCATCGGCGCCGTTCCTGCTGCTCGGCAAGGTGCTCGGGTCGCCCGAGTGGTGGGCGGCGCGTTTCAACGTGATCGTCGTCGCGGTCGGCACGCTGGTCGTCTTCCGCCTGGTTCGCGGCCGCGCCGATCTCTCACTCGTGCGGATCGCAGTGCTCGTGCTCTGCTTCGCGTCCTTCCTCACGAGCGCGCTGCGCGGATACGGCGCCGAGACCTTCTCCGCCACGATGGTGGCAGTCGGGATCGTTGCGCTCGTGACCGGCCGCCGCGTCGGCGGGTGGGCGGCAATGGTGATCGGGGTCGTGAACACGCCTCCGGCGTTGATCGGCCTCTCCCTCATCGCCGGCGCCGAGTTGCTGCGGACGAAACGGCTGCGATGTCTCGCACCGCTCGTGGCCGCGGCGGCGCTGATCATGCTCGAGTCGTGGGTCCGCCGCGGTGGACCGCTGGTCACCGGCTACCACGGCGACCACGGCGTGAAGACAATCCTTCCGTACTCAGGCCGACCGGGCTTCAGCTATCCGCTGCTCTTCGGCATCGCCTCGATCCTCTTTTCGTTCGGGCGCGGCTTGCTCTTCTACATGCCCGGGTTGCTGCTCTGGTTCGGCGTCGAAACGCGACGGCTGGTCCAGAGCTGCCGTTCGACGATCGTCTCGATGCTGCTCTTCGTTGCCGGGCTCGTGCTCGTGTACGCAAAGTGGTGGGCGTGGTACGGAGGCTTCTCGTGGGGCCCTCGGTTCTTCACCGTCGCCGCCATCCCCGCGTCGCTGTTGATCGCCGTTCGCCTTCAGCGTCCGAGCGCGTCCATCCGTTCCGCGGGCATCACGGTCGTCGTGCTTGCGGCCTCGGCCTGGGTGAGCATCGCCGGCGCTGTCGCCGACCTCAACTGGTTCGCCACGTTCTGCAACCAGAACGACTATTCGCTCGAATCGATTTGCTGGTACACGCCGGAGTTCAGCGGGGTCGGTCGTCCGCTGGTGCAGTTCCCTGGGTTGACGGTTTCGACTGCCGTCGTGGTCGGCTACTGCGCGCTCGTCTTCGCCTATCTCGCCGCCCGACCCTGTATCACCCTCGTCCGCGCGTCCACGTCTCTCCGGCCGGCGCTCGCACGGACACGACCGGTTTCCCGTTCACGAGCTTCCAGGCGACCGTGAGATCGCCGTTGGGTGTCGGCACCGTCCCCGACGCCGAAGTAACCGTCTTGCCCGGGTGGGGATCGACGATGAACGTTGCGAAGCCGGGGCTCGTCGGCCGCACGCCGAGGACGTAGCTCGTCAGCGCAGGAGCCGCGCCGCTCGACCAGCCGTGATCCCACGATGGATCGGCACTTTTCGGGCCGTCGCCCCACGGACCGATGTCTTCCCACGTCGTCGACTCCGGGCCGTGCGCGAGCATGAATCCCCACTCGCGCCGGATCAGGTCGATCGCCGAGGTGTCGAGCCCGGCTCGGAAGCGAGCAAGCAATTCGAAGTAGCCGATGAACGGGAAGACGCGGTCCTTCGCATTCGATCCCCAGACCGCCGGGTAATCCCACGTGTTGTTGTCGGCGATCGTGTTTCCGTACGGCCTCGAGTTCACGTGCGAGAGATAGTTGAGCGCGGATGTCGCTCTTGCCGGCGCGGTGAGGCCGGCGAGGATCGCAAAGACATTGCCGTCTTCCGGATGGACGGCCGGTCCGGTTGGCGAGTCGACGTAGGCGCCGGCTCTCGGGTCCCAGAACGTCGCGTTGAACGGCGTGGCGAGTGCCGCCGCGCGAGCGCTCCACGTGCGGGCATTCGAGCTGTTCCCGATCCACGTCGCGATCTGGGCTGCCTGTTCGAGCGCCAGGGCATAGCCCGCGTTGAAATACGCAATGAGCGTGCCCTGCCGCCAGATCGAGGCGTAGTCGCTCGCTCCCAGATCGTTCACGACCAGGCCGTCGGCCCGCGCCTTCGACGGATACCACGTGTCCATCAGTGCGACGAGATTCGGCCAGACCTCGGATGCGATCGTGCGATCGCCGCTGTAGAGCACGTAGTCGTAGAGACACTGGACCCAGTACGACTCGTAGTCGAAGAGCACTTGGTCGCCTCCCGCGAGAGGGGTCGCCGGAATCGCCCCGTCGCTGTGCTGGTTGGCGGCGAACCAGTCGAGCTCGTTCCTGATCGCGGTTCTCGCCGTAGGGGTCGAGACGAGGAGCGTCATTCCCGTCACCGCCTCGTCCCCGATGTAGGGGCAGCGATCTCTGGTGCTGCCGTCGACGATGACGACCGGCTCGTCGATCGCGCAGGGATCGCCGGCGTAGTCGACGGTGAGTGGGCCGGGCGCGAGCATGTCCGTGGCGGTCTTGACGGAGGCGATCCAGATCCGGTTCAGCAGCGGATCGCTCGAGGTGAACGAGCCGTCGGCGAGAGACGCAGGCGCGTAGGCGAGCGCAGCCGTGGCGAGGAGGATTGCGCCGAGCGTCTTCACATGCGAAACACGCCGAACACGGTCTCCGGAATCGGCGCGTTCAATGCGGCCGAGATCCCGAGCGCGAGCACGCTGCGGGTGTCCAGCGGGTCGATGATCCCGTCGTCCCAGAGGCGGGCGGTCGAGTAGTACGGATTGCCCTCGGCCTCGTACTTGGCACGGATCTCTTCCTCGTCCGCGTCACCGACCATCGCCAGCACCGTCGCCGCTTGCTCTCCGCCCATCACCGAGATGCGTGCGTTCGGCCACATCCAGAGCTGACGCGGCGAATACGCCCGTCCGCACATGCCGTAGTTGCCGGCGCCGAACGAGCCGCCGATCACAACCGTGAACTTCGGCACCTCCGCGCACGCGACAGCGGTGACGAGCTTCGCGCCGTCGCGCGCGATCCCACCCGCCTCGTACTCCTTGCCGACCATGAAGCCGGTGATGTTCTGCAGGAACACGAGCGGCAGCTTGCGCTTGCACGCGAGCTCGATGAAGTGGGCGCCCTTTTGCGAAGACTCGGCGAAGAGCACGCCGTTCGACGCGATGATCCCGACCGGATAACCCTCGATCCGCGCCCAGCCGCAGATCAGCGTCTCCCCGTACAGCGCCTTGAACTCGTCGAAGCGCGAGCCGTCGACGATCCGTGCGATCACCTCGCGTGGATCGAGCTGCGTGCGGTGGTCGTCGGGAACGAGGCCGTACAACTCGTCCGGGTCCGCGACGGGGGGCTCGGGCTCGGCGATCTCCCACGGTGGCTCCGGCCGTCGCCCGTGCGTATCGGCGACGATCCGGCGCGCGATCGCGAGCGCATGTTCGTCCGAGGTCGCGTAGTGGTCTGCGACCCCCGATTGCCGGGTGTGGACGTCGGCACCGCCGAGCTCCTCCGCGGTCACGTCCTGGCCCGTCGCTGCCTTCACGAGCGGCGGGCCGCCGATGAAGATCGTGCCCGTTCCGCGCACGATCACGGTCTCGTCGCTCATCGCGGGGACGTACGCGCCGCCGGCCGTGCACGAGCCCATCACGACGGCGATCTGCGGGATGCCGAGCGCCGACATCCGCGCCTGGTTGAAGAAGATCCGCCCGAAATGGTCGCGGTCGGGAAAGACCTCGGCCTGCAGCGGCAGATACGCGCCCCCTGAGTCGACGAGGTAGATACACGGCAGCCGGTTCTGCTCGGCCACCTCTTGCATGCGCAGGTGCTTCTTGACCGTCAGCGGGAAATACGACCCGCCTTTGACGGTGGCGTCGTTGGCGACGATCGCGCACTCACGGCCTTCGACGACACCCACGCCTGTCACCACGCCGGCCGATGGAGCCTCACCGTCGTACATCTCCCAGGCCGCGAGCGCCCCGAACTCGAGGAACGCGGAGCCAGGGTCGACCAGCAGATCGATCCGCTCTCGTGCGAGGAGCTTGCCGCGGGAACGGTGGCGCTCGACCGAGCGCTCTCCGCCGCCGCGGGCTACCAGCCCGGCGCGTTCGCGCAGCTCATCGACCAGCGCCTGCATGCGCGCTCGGCGCCGCTCGAACTCGTCCGTCCGCTCAACTTGCGACTCGAGCAGCGCCACGGCTGGATCCTAGTACCTCGTCACCGCGTTCCAGGAGCACTCGCTCGACGTGCGCGTACAGCTCTGCGAGCTCGAACGGCTTCTGCAGGAAGGTCGACCGCTCATCGAGCGTGAGCCCTGATGCCGGATAGCCGGAGATGTAGAGCGTGTCGAAGTGGCTTCCGACCGCCGACCGGATTCGTTCGACCAACTCGCCGCCGCTGAGACCCGGCATGACCACATCCGTGATCAGGAAGTCGAAGACGCCCTCGTGCTCGACGTAGGCGAGGGCGTCGGCAGGCGCAGGCTTGGCGATTACGGTGTAGCCCTCTTCCTCGAGCCCGGCGGCGAGCAGCTCGCGGACGACCCGTTCGTCTTCGACGAGCAGGATCGTCGAGGTTGTACCGTGTGCGGCCGGAGTACGCGTCGGCAGAGGCTCTGCGACACTCGGCGCCGTCGCGGGCAGCGTGATCGTGAACGTCGTCCCGCGCCCGACCGCGCTGTCGGCCTCGATCTGTCCTCCGCTCTCGGTGACGATGCCGTAGGCGCTCGCGAGCCCGAGCCCGGTGCCATGTCCGACCTCTTTCGTGGTGAAGAACGGCTCGAACACGTGCGGCTTGACGTGCTCGGGGATGCCGGTGCCGGTGTCTTCGACCAGCAATTGCACCTGGTCCGAGCCGGTGTCGCGGGTGCGGATCGTCAGCACGCCGCCGTCCGGCATCGCATCGCGTGCGTTCGTGCCGAGGTTGAACAGGACCTGCTCGAGCTGTGCACCGTCACCGGTCACCCACGCCGGTTCATGCAGGTCGAGCTCGATCGCGACCGACGGCTCGATCAGACGGCGCAGGAGCTTGGTTGCTCTGCGGGCGACGGCATTGAGATCGACGGCCTCGACGCGTCGTTCGCGCCGGCGGGCGAAGAAGAGCAGCTGCTCGGTGAGCACTCGTGCACGCGCAGTCGATTGCTCGATCTCCTCCAGATCGTGTCTCAGGATTGGGTTGTCCTCAGGAACGCGCTGGAGCGCGAGCGACGCATAACCGCCGATTCCCATCAGCAGGTTGTTGAAGTCGTGCGCGATCCCGCCGGCGAGCTGGCCGATCGCCTCCAGCTTCTGCGATTGCCGGAGCTCCTCCTCGAGCTTGTTTCGGCTGGTGACGTCGCGCACGTGTCCGAGCCCGCCCACAACTCTTCCCCTACCGTCGAAGAGAGGCGCGTAGACCACGTCAATGGCGCGCTCGCCCGATTGGACGGACACGTTCCGAAGCTCCGACCGGCCGCCAAGAAGCGCCACCTTTCGCGCTGGGTGCGCCCCGTCGATGAGCCCCGCCGGTGTCTCCGCAGGAAGGCGCCCGACCACGTCGGCCCGCGCGAGCCCGGTGAGCTCCTCGGTTGTCCGGTTCCAGATCGCGTAGCGGCCGGCCAGGTCGTACGCGAAAATTCCGTCGGGGCTGCTCTCGATCACACTCTCCGCGAGCGCGCGAGCGTTCGTCGCAATGGTGTTCGAGCGAACGAGCCGCCAGAAGAGCAGTCCGGAGCTGATCGCCGCGAGGAGCACGGCAGTGAACGCCGAGCCGTCGGCGATCAGCTCTGCGCGGTTCGCCCGGTCGCCCAGGTCCGCTGCGGTTGCGGCGAGCGAGCTCTGGTCCTGGACCGTCCGCGTGTCGCGCTGCACGTGGAGAAACGCGACCTGGGCGTCTCTAGCCGCCTCGGCGTGCATGCGCAGGTCGACGCAGGCCCCGACGGTGGCGCCGGCGAGGGCAAGTCCGAGGGCAGCCAGCACTGCCACACGCCGCGGCCGTGCAGTGCGAAAGGCTTCTTTCATCCACCTGAAGAATCGCGTGGCGGCGCTCGCCTGCCCATCCCCGCTACGGCGCGGGTGGTTCCCGGAAAGGGGGTTACCTCCGGTCAACTATCGTCCTCAGGCCGTGTGCTTCGAGCTCGACTCCATGCCGCCCGTGCCCGCGATCGCAGGCGCTGCCGTCTCGCACGACGATCTCGAGCTCGAGGCTTCGGACGGCAACAGCTTCGCCGCCTTCCACGCCACCCCTGACGCGCCGACCGGGATCGGGGTCGTGATCCTGCCCGACGTGCGCGGCCTCTACCGCTTCTACGAAGAGCTCGCCCTTCGCTTCGCCGAGCTCGGCCACACCGCGGTCGCGATCGACTACTTCGGCCGCACCGCCGGCGTTGCCAAGCGCGGGGAGGACTTCCCCTATCGCGTGCACGTCGACCAGGCGACGCAGCAAGGGGTTCAGGCCGACACTCGCGCGGCCGTCGACTTCCTGCGCTCGCCCGAGGGCGGGAGCTGCCGCGCCATCTTCACGGTCGGGTTCTGTTACGGCGGCTCGAACTCGTGGAACGCCGCCGCGTCAGGCCACGGGCTTGCCGGTGCCGTCGGCTTCTATGGCCGTCCAGGCCGGGTGGAGAACGTCGCCGGGATCGCGGCGCCGATCCTCGCGCTGATGGGAGGGGCCGACGAGGCGATCCCTCGCGACGAGGTGGACGCCTTCGATCACGCGCTGACCGAGGCCGGAGTCGAGCACGAAGTGAAGATCTACGACGGGGCACCGCACAGCTTCTTCGACCGGAAGTACGCGGAGTTCGCCGATGCGTCGGCGGACGCCTGGGCGCGGACGCTCGCGTTTATCGAGAAGTACTCCTAGATCACGCGGCGGGATCTAGGATGAGCGCCGCGCCGCCGGTCTGAAGCGCCGTCAGCGAGTACGTGAACATGTGCGGCAGCGTCAGCTTGTCGATCGTCGCCGACTCGCCGGTGTCGGACGACGTCGGCAGGGGCGGGGTGACGAGCGGAAGCGTCTTCGTGAGCGGCTGGCTCAGCTCGTCCTTGAGGTCGTCCTTGCGCAGATAGAGGATCTGGCTCACGGTCGCCCCCGGCGCCGGCGTCATGAAGGCCGCGATCGTGTCGATCGCCGGCTCGAACTTGAAGGTGTAGAGCGCGATCTCGAGCGCCTCGCGCCGCACCAGCCGGCCGCGCTCCTGGGTCGGCGTGCCGGTGGCGATCGAGCAGTGGGCGCCGAGCCCGCAGAACGTGTAGTTCTCGGTCTTGGTCGTCGTGTAGACCTGAATTCCCGTATTGCTCTGCGGCGCCTGGCGGACGGCGACGGCGCTGATCGCGATCTTCTGCGTGCCGCTCGTCACCTCCGGCTTACTCGGGATCACGGCGACGAGTTGGCCTTCCTTCTCGCCAAGGCGGTAGCGGGGGGCGACGTGGTCGGCGATCTGCGCCGCGACCTTTTGCGTCGTCCCCGGCGTCGGCTTCCAGGTCGACCAGGACGGACCGGCATGGTGGCCCGGCTGAATCACGAGCACGATCAGGCCGGTGAGCGCTGCTGCGAAGACGACGCCGAGACCGGCGTAGGCAAGCGCGAACCGCATCGTGAACCGCTTGGGCTCGTTCGGGGTCAGGCTCAAGGGGGCAACGGGCGCCGTCTCCGCGGCCGGGCCGGCCGGGGTGACGGGATCGTGTGGCGGCACGGGAGCGTCGGTCATCCGTGCATTCCCCGCTTCGGCTTGTCGCGATCCTGCTCGTCAGGCGACCAGACCAGGATCTGCGGCCAGATCTTCTCGTCCGTCCAATCGATCTCGGGCTTCACGAAGTGCTGTGCGTCGAGCAGACGCACGAGGTCGTCTCCGTAGATCTCCTTCTTCTCGATCACCGCGTCGGCGATGTTCTCGATCTTGTCCCTGTTCGTCTCGACCATGTTGTACGCCGTGACGAATGCCTGGCCGACGAGTTGCGCCGCGTACATCCGCTTCCGCGGGTCGCTCAGGACCGACGCCGTCGGGTCGCCCTGCATCCCCCCGGCTTGCCGGTTGAGCAGGCGAAGTCCGATGTCCTCGAAGCGCTTCATCACGCGCGCGCGGCTCTCCTCCTCGTTCTCGTCGGCGAACGTCTTGCCGTGCAGGTCGATCGGAAGCGGAGACATGCCCGCGGCGCCGACCATGTTGGCTGCCACCCAGGTTGTCGACTGAAGATCTCCTCCGACGCCGTTCGAGTTCTCGCCGTAGAACGCGAACTCGGCGGCCATCGCTCCGACGAACCAGATCAACTCGCCGAACATCTTGCTCTGGAACCTGCCGAAGCGCTCCTCTTTCTCGAAGACGTGATGGTGGCCGAGCGAACCGGCGCGCATCTTGATCGAGATCCGGCTGGACTCGAGGTCGGGCCGGTAGACGTGGGCGGTGGCCGCATGCCCGGCTTCGTGGATCGCCGTCGCACGCGCGTCTGCGTCGTGGTAGGTGACGTTGATCGCAGAGCCGGACTCGATCACAGTCATCGAGTCGACCAGGTCCTCCCAGGTGAAGAATGCGCGGCCCGTGTGATGTGCGTTCGTCAGCGCCATCGAGCAGATCTGGTCGATATCCGCCGGTGAATAGCCGTTCGTGATGCGCGCGATCTCGTCGCGGCGCGCGGGGGTGTCGAGGTCGGGATCGTGCGCGACCTTCTCGAGGTACAGATCGAAGATATCGACACGGTCGTCCTTGGTCGGCGTCCGGAACCAGACGTGGCGGCCCATCCGGCCCGGCCTGGTCAGTGCCGGGTCGAGTCGATCGATCGGGACGTTGGTCGCGCCGATGAAATAGATCTGGTTGCCGGTCGGGCGCGCGACGGGCATGCGGAGCGAGACGGTGCCCTTGTCCAATGCGTGGCGCCACATGCGGACCCCGGAGTAGATGAGCAGCACGTCGAGGCCGAC
>Ga0068855_100009336_pt1 | contig 11846 bp, 5 predicted proteins | sample KBSCornC52_FD_66592 | JGI IMG/M metagenome (GOLD analysis project Ga0068855, IMG submission 66592) | Corn rhizosphere microbial communities from Kellogg Biological Station, Michigan, USA - KBS Corn C5-2 | ecosystem: Host-associated > Plants > Roots > Rhizosphere > Soil ...
GCTTGCACAGGGTGCTGAGGGTATTGCCGTAGGTTTGGCTACTAAAATATTACCGCACAATTTTGTGGAGTTATTGGATGCATCTATTGGGGTTTTGCAAGGTGTCAGGCCAAACCTGGTTCCCGATTTTCTCACAGGGGGCATGGCCGATTGCTCGGCTTATAATGAAGGTCAGCGTGGTGGGAAGGTGCGTGTTCGTGCGAAGATTGTGGAGAAGGATAAAAAGACTCTGGCGATCACCGAGATACCCTTCAGCACGACTACCGGCGGCTTGATAGATAGTGTGATTGCTGCGAATGATAAGGGCAAGATCAAGATCAAGAAGATCGAAGATAATACAGCTGCCAATGTAGAGATCATCATTCACCTGGCGCCGGGTATATCGCCGGATGTGACAATTGATGCGCTATATGCCTTCACTGATTGCGAGGTTTCTATATCGCCCAATACCTGTGTGATCCAGAGCGATAAGCCGCGTTTCATCAGCGTGAATGACATGCTTACCGAGAGCACGCATTACACCAAAGAACTGCTGAAACTGGAGCTGCAGATCAGGTTGAAAGAGCTAATGGAGCGGATATTCTTTAGCTCACTGCTCAAGATATTTATCCAGGAAGGGATGTATAAGCACCCTGACTACGAAACTGCAGGAAGTTTCGAGTTGGTGGTTGAAGTACTGAATGGTTTGTTTGCACCATTCTTCCCTCAATTCTATCGCGAGATATTGCCCGAGGATTATAAGAAGCTGATCGATAAACCGATGAGCAGCATTACCCGCTTCGACGTGAAAAAAGCGGATGAACAGATGAAGGCGTTGGAAGGGGAGATAAAGGAAGTAAAACATCACCTGAAACATCTGAACGATTATGCTATCGCCTGGTTCCAGAAACTGAAGGATAAGTACGGCAAAGGCCGCGAACGCAAAACGGAACTGCGCACTTTCGACAAGGTAGAAGCCGCGCAGGTGGCATTGGCTAATGTGAAGCTGTATATGAACAAGGTCGACGGCTTTATTGGCACGGGTTTGCGCAAGGATGAGTTTGTGTGCGATTGTTCAGACATTGATGAGATCATCGTTTTTCGGAACGATGGCAAATGCATCATTACCAAGGTTCAGGACAAAGTGTTTGTAGGGAAGGATATTGAACACGTGGCCGTCTTTAAAAAGAATGACGAGCGCACGGTTTACAATATGATCTACAAAGATGGTCAGAGCGGAGTTGGATATATCAAACGTTTTAGTGTAGTTGGTGTAACCCGCGATAAGGAATACGACCTGACCAAGGGATCAAAGGGCTCAAAAGTATTATACTTCTCCGCCAATCCTAACGGCGAGGCTGAAGTAGTAAACGTTCAATTGAAACCACATTCCAAACTGCGTAAGCTACAATTTGATGAGGATTTTGCATTGATCGCCATCAAGGGCCGTGCCTCGATGGGTAATATCATTACCAAATACCCGATAAAGAAGATCGTACTGAAAAGCAAAGGAGTTTCTACCCTGGCGGGACGTAAAATTTGGTACGATGATATCCTGAAACGCCTTAACGTAGATGGCAGAGGCAAATACCTGGGTGAGTTTGACGGTGATGACCGCATATTGACTGTTATAAATAACGGGGTGTACGAGCTGACCAACTTCGACCTGAATAATCACTTTGATGATAAGATGATCCTGATTGAAAAGTATGAACCGGAGAAGGTTTATTCGGTGATCCAGCTTGAAGGGAAATCGAAAAACTACATGGTAAAGCGTTTTGTGTTTGAGAATACCAGTTTGGGCAAACAAACCAGCATCATCAGCGAGGAAGGCGGCTCGAAATTAATATTGATATCAGGTGCAGCACAAGTAATGGTAAAAGTAGATCAGCTCAAAGGAAAAACCGAAACACCGGAAACGATGGAGGTCGAGCTGTCAACCCTCATCGATGTGAAAGGTATGAAAGCTATGGGCAACCGTTTGTCGCAGCATCCTATAAAATCGGTTGAACTACTGGCCGAAATTAACCCTGAAGTGGAAGAAACGGAGCCAGAACCAGTGGCCGAAACAGAAGAGGTGACGGAAGCGGAAGAGCAACCTGAAGAAACATCGCCAAAACCGGCGGAAGCAAAACCTGAGTCGCCGAAGCCAGCCGAACAATCCGCGGAATCAGATCAAAAATCTGTGGAATCTCAACACAAAAAAGTCGATTTTGAAATCACCAACCCGGATGATATTGAAATGGATGATAACGGACAGTTGGGATTGTTTTAACGATATACTTTGTCGAGGCCCTCAATTATTGGGGTACCTCGACAAGATATATGTCATTGTCTATGATACAGTGATTAAGCTTTTAACAATCCACGTGCAGACACTTCTCATCCGAAAATTCCGGTTCGAAGGTGCTGTGGGTAATGGACAAATGCTCCAGCCTGTGGCGCAGATCATGTTTGATGCTGTCGAAAGTTGACACTGAATTCTGGTCAATCACCAGGTGGGCGGTTAGGGCATTCTCAGTAGTACTTAAGGCCCACACGTGTACGTGGTGAACATCTACAACGCCCTTGGCCTTCATCAATTCCTGTTTGATCTTTTCCAGGTTCATTTCTTTTGGGACGCCATCCATCTCGAGACGTAAACTGTCGCTCAATAAGCTCCAGGTGCCACGCAGAATAACGATCGCAACGATCAGACTAACAGCACTGTCTATCCAGTATAGCTTGGTGAAATAGATAATAATACCTGAAACTACTACACCGAAGGATACAATGGCATCAACCGCCATGTGTAAATAAGCGCCTTTTACATTCAGGTCCTTATCCTTATCTTTTACAAAAAGCCATGCTGTAAAGGCATTAATACCTATGCCTGCAAAGGCTACCCAGGCCATTGTTCCGCCTGCAATGGTTTCGGGATTAATGAAACGCATTACAGCTTCGTAACCAATAAATCCAACAGCAACAAAAAGTATTACCGCATTGAAAAACGATACGATGATGGTGGATCGCTTGTAACCGTAGGTGTATTCGCGGTTTGAACTTACTTTGCTTAGTTTGAAAGCCAATAGTGCCAAAGCAAGACCGGCAACATCACTCAGGTTATGGCCTGCGTCCGTCAATAAGGATAAGGAATGGCTCCATAACCCTGCAATTACTTCCAATACAACAAAGGCAGAGTTTAGAACAATCCCAATAATAAAGGCATTGTTTAAATGATCCAGCTTAGGGGTATGGTCGTGGTGATGATGACCGTGCCCATGTGAATGGGAGTGATCGTGCGAATGTGAATGACCTGCTGACATGCAGGCAAATTTAGTGTTTTATAATCAGATTAATTATTCCCCTGAAGAACTCAAAGACAATATGATAAGTGGTAACAGATATTTTACCACATGATATTTACGAGCGTTGGTCAGGAGTGATGATACGGCTCGCCTTTAATGATGGTAAAAGCCCGGTAAAGCTGTTCCACAAAAAACAAGCGCACCATCTGGTGAGAAAAGGTCATGCGTGAGAGGGATAGCTTATCATTTGCCCGCTGGTAAACCGATTGATCAAATCCATAAGGTCCGCCTACAATAAAAACAAGGTTAGTAACCGAACCGATGGCTTTTTTATCAATATATGCGGCAAACTGGGGAGAGGATAACTCCATGCCTTTTTCCTCCAGCAAGATGACATAACCTGTAGCTGTTAACTTTTTAAGGATGAGTTCCGCTTCTTTGGCTTTTTGTTGCTGCTCGGTAAGGGCTTTGGTGTTTTTTAATTCGGCTATTTCGGCGATCTCAACCTTCGCATAAAACTTTAGGCGTTTCAGGTATTTATCAATCCCCTCCTTTAAATAAGCATCTTCTGTTTTGCCGACTATCAGCAGGGTGATTTTCATTTTTTTGTTGTAAAGTTGTAAAGTTGAAACGTTGTAAAGTTCAGCTCCAAATTTAAAATAAATCGGTGGAAGAAAATATTGTTGAGGATTACCAAAGCAGAGTTAAAGCAGCGGCAGAGCAGGCCGAGAAATACCGGGAGCTTCTGAATACCTATTCCCTATACAGGCTGGGCATATTCGGTTTGTTTATTGCATCGATATGTGTAGGTGTTAGTTTGGATGATTTTACGATCATTATGTTTACACTGGTGATTTTGAGCCTTTGTTTTGCGTGGATAATAAGCAAGCAAAGCCAGTTTGAAATACTAAAAAACTATTTTCAGAACGTAAAGGCAATAAATGAAAATGAAATAGGCAGCATATCGAAGAAGTCGAACATCTACAACAACGGCGACTGGTTTGTAAACGATAAGCACAACTATACTTCAGATCTCGACATCTTCGGCGAAGGTTCGTTATTTCAATTGATCAACCGCGCTGCAACTTTTCCGGGTATAGTAAAATTGGCTAAGTGGCTCAATGCACCTGAATCTAAAGATGTGATTTTATCGCGCCAGCAAGCTGTTCAGGAAATTGGCTCAAAAAACGATTGGCGGATAGATATGCAGGCCAACCTGGTGTTCTCGATAAAACAACGAAGGGAGCAAATAAAAAACCTGCTCGATTATCTGAAAATCCCGGTTGAACTGGAAGACCAGAAATGGTTGGCCCTTTATAGCAAAATAGCGCCATACCTGTTATCCGGCATAATTATAGTCGCCATTTTTTATGAGCCGGCGCGCTATTTTGCCGGAGTGCTGGCTTTGTTCAATGTCAGACTTGTTCTGTCAAAAGCTAAGGTTGTTAACAAGACAGACCTGATAGCAGGAAAAATAGGAGAGTCGCTAAAGTATTTTGTTTCTGTTTTTAAAAGCATAGAGGGTGAACAATGGGAGTCAGCCTATTTAAAAACACAGTCTGGCAGAATTAAACGCGTTGATGATGTGGCAATTTCTGTTCGTGTAGAAGAATTGTCTAAACTGATTAACCAGCTGAATTACCGCCTCAACGTAGTTGCAAGTTTTATACTCAACACCTTTCTGCTTTGGGATATACGGATGGTGATCGCCATAGAAAACTGGAAGCGGAACAATCATCAAAACCTGGAAGAAGCATTTGATGTGGTCGCAGAATACGAAGCGCTCATTAGCCTGGCGAGTCTTCGCATTAATTACCCGGATTGGTGTTTCCCGGAAATCATCGAAAATGCAACTTATACCATTGCCGCAAAACAGATTGCTCATCCATTGATACCAATAAATCAGCGCATTGCTAATGATTATGAACTGACGGATACTTATAAGATCGATATCATAACAGGCTCAAACATGGCTGGAAAGAGTACATTCCTTAGAACTATCGGCATTAACGCCGTTCTCGCCCTATGTGGTGCCCCGGTTTGTGCCGGGTCAATGCAGGTATCTGTTATGACCGTGTTGAGCTATATGCGTATCAAGGATTCTTTGAATGAAAGCACATCGACCTTTAAAGCTGAACTGGATCGATTACAGATGCTGCTTGCCGCGGTTGACAGTGACGCTAAGATATTCTTCCTGATAGATGAAATGTTGCGCGGAACAAATTCAGTTGACAAATACCTTGGCTCAAAGGCGGTGATACAACAATTGATCGCCAAAAAAGGTGTAGGGATGGTGGCTACGCACGATCTGCAAATAGCTGAACTGGAAAAACAATATCCTAATTACATCCGCAATTTCTATTTTGATATCCAGGTAAAAGATGGTGAGATGCTGTTTGACTATAAGATCAAGCATGGGGAGTGTAAAACGTTCAATGCATCGATGTTATTGAAACGGATTGGGATAGATGTTGAATCGTAACTGATGTGTCCGTCCGTCACGGGGTGCTGCTATGCAGGACAGAAGCCGACAACTTCTTTTTCGCGTCATTGCGAGGAACGAAGCAATCCCCGATTAGCAGAGCGGCTATGCTAATTCTACACCGTTCTATTCGCCCTGTACAGTTTGGGATTATTGATGTTTGTTTTTGTTTCTTAATGGTATCAATGAGCTCCCTAAGGTCGGTTGTCTTCGCCGCTCACTCCTCGCAATGACGAAAGGGAGTTTCGTTATCCCTCAAATCCCAAAATCGTGTAATAAAAAATGTGCAGGCAATTTCTCACCTGCACATCCAAATATAGTTGACAATCTAATATTTATTATCGTGTACCCGGGCCGCCGCCTGGTGAATTGGAATCACCCTGTTTCATGTCGTCGTTGTTAACACCTTTCTTTTGCTGCGGATTGCTGAAAGTAGTTTTACCGAAGCTATAGCTAAATGTTAAACCAACTGAACGGAATGGGAACGCAAACGTGCTTCGTTGTGAGAAGCCAGGGCTTGATATGTCCGTATCAAAATGTTTGTATTTGTTAAATGGCTCCAGTGTGTTGATACCTATGGATGCTTTCTTCTTCAATATCTGTTTCCTTAAACCTGCACCAAGGATGCTGAACGAAGGACTGCTGCCTTGTAATGTGTAACGTGGCGAATTCTCAACTGCAAACATTTCGAAAATAATTCCGCTCGGGAAGTTAAATGTCGCTGCTGCAAAAGCATTGTATTGCACATGAGTGCCGGTATTGGTAAAGTCTGCCGCATATTGCGCAAATGGCGTAGGGTTATAGGTGTATACATTGATACTGGCCCTGAGGGTTAATATCTTTATTGGATTTACCGAACCAAAGAAGCTGCCGCCTAATGAATTGTTAGTAGCTGCGTTTTGGAAAGTGCTTAACGTACCAGGCAAACCTATCAAAGGTTCAACGATATTTTCGATCAAGCCTTGTGTATGTTTGTAATAGGCGGACAGGTTTATTACCGATGATCCTATAAAAGTAGTATAACCTAATTCAACCGTTTGCGAAACCTCAGGAGACAGGCTCGGATTACCCTGGGTTTGTGCTAAGTTGTTACTTGCATTAATAAACGGATTCAGGAACTGTAAACTTGGCCTGGTAATACGTTTGCTATAGGTAAGCTTAATGGTCTGAGTTGATGTCAGCTTCTTTTGTAAAGTTAAGCTTGGTATAAATGTATTATAGCTATAAGGTGGTACACTGGGCTGGTTTGGTGATTCCGAATCACCCCTGATACTGGTTATTTCGTCTCTTGCACCCGCCAGTATTGAATAATCTTTTGGTAATGTTATGGTCAATACTGTGTAGGCTGCTGTAACATTTTGATGGTAACTATAATTGCTTGAATTTACGTCATCAAGTACAAAGCCGTTAGGTGATGTAGTACTGGGTTTAAAGAGTTCAGAATTACTACTTAGCCTTCTGATGATCTCCTTGCCTCCTGATTCTAGTTTGAAGACCTTATTGACAGGTAAAGTATAATCTACCTGTAAGGTGTACTCATTATTTAATCCATCAATATTATTCTGTGAATTAGCGTTTGTTGAAGGTGCGTTGAAATATAATGAAGTATAGTCGGTTACAATTTTGCTATGGCTCCACTGGGTAGAGATATCAAGCTCTTCGCCCTCTTTTTTAAATTTATGGGTATAGTCCAAATTCCAGTCGAAACCTCCGAAGGTATTATGACTTTTAGAGCGGCTGTTGTATAACCTGCTTGAGTCCGGGGTAATGAAGTCTGTAAACCCATATTGCGTTGTACTGGTCGGATCAAATCCACCCTGGTTCAAACGGATATTGGTATGCAGGTTATTAAAGGCATTGAAGTCATAGCCTGCAGATATATTGCCGATGCCGCCATGCCTTTTCAGATAGGTTGAACCATTTGAGGCGGTTGCTGTGTGTGTAGGGTTGCCAAGGCTATCCACACCGTGAATCTCATTATTAAATGTGGTTAACGAAGTTTGAGGCCAGGTGAAATTACCACCTGCGTTGATAGAAAGATTGAAGCGGTTCTTATTATAATTCAGGTTAAAGTTACCGTTGTTTTGACGTGTCCCGATACCGCCGCTTACAGAGCCGCTGATGCCGCTCATGTTTTTCTGTTTAGTAATAATATTAATAATACCCGCAGAACCTTCCGCGTCATATTTTGCAGATGGCGAGGTGATCACCTCGATGCTCTTGATCTGGTCGGCAGGGATGGTTTTCAATACGTCAGATAAACTGGCCGAAGTAGCGCCAGATGGTTTACCGTTGATAAGTACGCGTACGTTCTGGTCTCCCCGAAGTGATACGTTACCGTTAATGTCAACTGCTACCAACGGTACTTTTTGCAGTACGTCGGTTGCGTTACCACCGGCAGCGGTAAGGTCTTTTTCGGCGTTGTAAACTATTTTGTCGATCTTATTTTCAACCAGGGCAGCTGTACCGGTAACTTCTACTCCTTTAAGCTGTTTTGAGCTTGACGCCAACAGTACCACACCTACGTTTTTATCAGGTTTTGAATCAGTGGTAACTACGCCGGTCACGAATTTATCAGGATAGCCTACATAAGTGATCCTCAGTTTATAACTACCCGGATGAATGCCGTCGATCTTGAAACCGCCCTTTTCGTCAGTTAAAACACCATTGATAGGAGAGGAGCCTGTAGCGCGGAAGATACTTACAGAAGCATAATCCAGTGGTTTTTTGGAAACAGAGTCTACCAATGTGCCCGATACCTTTCCCACTATAGATGAGCCGCCACCTACGCCGCCAAGCTGCGCTTTGGCTGTAAGAACGGTTAAGGATATTATTGTAAAAAGTAAAAGTATTCGTTTCATTTCAAATCATTTTCGTAATTGGAGGCGAAATTAGTGTAAATGTTACAGTGAGCCGGGCCTTTTTTTAGCGACTGCTGCTTTTGTCACTTATTCGTTACAAGGGTTAATAAATAAGGATGTGTCCGTCCGTTTTGGGGTATAACAATTGGATTATTGCAAATTGGACGGGTGTTTTAAATGCGTTAAGTTTTGTTCCGTTCGTTATTTTGAAACAGTGGTTGGTGAAACACAATCTTTAATGGGTTACAGCGAGGAAAATTCCTCAATGTGTCATTGCGATGAACGGCCTGTGTGGTGAAGAAGCAATCGCGAACTATGCGGGGCGAAGATGCGTGTCCGCTCTGTATAGTTCGCGATTGCTACACTGCGTTCGCAATGACATGGGGGTGAGTCTAAACCACAATATTCACAATCCTACCCTTCACCACAATCAGTTTTTTAGGCGCCTTGCCATCAAGGTATTTCTGCACATCGGCATTGGCTAATACAGTACTTTCAATTGCAGGCGCATCAAGGCTTAATGAAATATTCAGGTTCATTTTCATTTTGCCGTTGATGGAGATCGGGTATGCAAACTCATCCTCTACCAGGTATTCAGGATTAAATTTAGGATAAGCGGCGTACGATAGAGTACCCGCCTCGTTACCTAACAATACCCAAAGCTCCTCACAAATGTGTGGCGCATAAGGTGATAAAACGATCACTAAGTCTTGAAGAATAGCTTTTTTATTGCATTTCAGATCGGTCAACTCATTTACTGCGATCATAAAGCTGGATACGGATGTATTGAACGAAAAACGGTCAACATCTTCCTCTACCTTGCGGATGATCTTATGTAATGACTTTAACTCAGACTTAGTAGGTGCATCTGCTGATACCCTGAAGTTGAACTGCTCATCATGAAAAAGCTTCCAGAACTTACGCAGGAACTTAAATACACCTTCGATACCGTTGGTGTTCCATGGTTTGCTTTGCTCTAATGGCCCGAGGAACATCTCGTACATGCGAAGGGTATCGGCACCGTAACGGGCTATCAGGTCATCCGGGTTAACCACGTTGAACTTGGATTTCGACATTTTCTCGATCTCCACGCCACATACGTATTTGCCGTTTTCCAAGATGAACTCAGCATCCTTAAAGTCTTCACGCCATTGCTTAAACTTATTGATGTCGAGGATATCATTCTCTACAATGTTCACATCAACATGCAGTTCGTAGGTCTTGTATTCTTTTATCAACCCATGAGAAACGAAGGTATTGGTGCCACGTCCCTCATCATCAATCAAGCGATACACGAAATTACTTCTTCCCTGAATCATCCCCTGGTTGATGAGCTTTTTGAAAGGCTCTTCTTCAATCACCAGGTTCATATCCTTCAAAAACTTGTTCCAGAAACGGCTGTATAGCAGGTGACCGGTTGCATGTTCTGAGCCACCTATATACAGGTCGACATCCTTCCAGTATTCAATGGCCTTTTTAGATGCAAACTCCTTGTCGTTCTTAGGGTCCATGTAACGGTACCAGTAAAAGCTGGAACCTGCCCAGCCCGGCATGGTGCTCAATTCATACTCAAAACCATTATAATTCCATCCCGCAGCACGTGCCAATGGTGGTTCGCCTGTTTCGGTTGGTAAGTATTTGTCGATCTCTGGTAACAGTAATGGCAAATCTTTCTCATCTATCAAATGAGGCAAATCATCCTTAAAGTAAACAGGTACAGGTTCGCCCCAATAGCGCTGGCGACCAAATATGGCATCACGCATACGGAAGTTTACTTTAGCTTTTCCTGCACCTTTGCCTTCTAAAAACTCGATCACCTTGGCTGTTCCGTCCTTATAGTTCAACCCGTTCATAAAGGCGGAGTTGATATAAGTGCCTTCTTTGGTCGGGTCGGCTTCGGTTTCTATTTTTTGTATGTCGATGATCGGTACTATCGGCAGATCAAAATGTTTAGCGAAAAGGTAATCCCTTTGATCTCCTGATGGTACTGCCATTACTGCGCCTGTGCCATATCCCGCCAAAACATAATCGGCAATGTATAAAGGCACACGCTCGTTATTCGCCGGGTTGATGACATAGCTGCCCGTAAAAGCGCCCGATACCGTTTTGGTATCCGCCATACGGTCCAACTCCGATTTCTTTTTACTTTGCGCGATGTAGGCGTCTATAGTCGCTTTCTGTTCAGGTGTAGTTAGTGATGCCACTAACTCATGCTCTGGAGCGAGTACTAAAAAGGTAACACCGAAAATAGTATCGACGCGGGTAGTAAAAACCTCTATGAAGTCAGTAGTGAGTGGTGAGTGGTGAGTGGCGGATTCGATAGGGAATTTAACAGATGCGCCAACACTTTTACCTATCCAGTTCCTTTGCATTTCTTTCAAAGGTTCGGGCCAATCAATGGTATCCAAACCTTGTAGTAAACGCTCGGCATAGGCGGTGATACGCATGCTCCATTGCATCATTTTCTTTTGCTCAACAGGGTAACCGCCACGCTCGCTAAAGCCGTCTTTTACCTCGTCGTTAGCCAATACGGTACCTAAGGCGGCACACCAGTTTACGGTGCTTTCGCGCAGGTAGGTAAGGCGGTATTTCAGCAATTCATCCTGCTGATCGTTATTGCTCATGGCTTTCCACTCAGCAGCAGTGAAGGTTTTGATATCTTCATCGCATACGGCGTTGATGCCAGATGAACCGTTCTGCTCAAAATGAGCAACCAATCTTTCTATCGATTCAGCTTTATCCGCAGACTTATTATACCAGGAGTTGAACAACTGCATAAATATCCACTGCGTCCACTTGTAGAAGTCGGGCGAGCTGGTGCGTACCTCGCGGCTCCAGTCGAAAGAGAAGCCTATCTGGTCAAGCTGACGGCGATAGGTAGCAATGTTAGTCTCGGTAGTAATAGCGGGATGCTGCCCGGTTTGGATAGCGTACTGCTCGGCAGGTAAGCCAAAGCTGTCGTAGCCCATTGGGTGCAGCACATTAAAGCCGCGCAAACGCTTGTAGCGCGCAAAAATATCAGAAGCGATATAGCCCAGCGGATGCCCAACATGCAGCCCCGCACCAGATGGGTAAGGGAACATATCCAGCACATAATACTTGGGTTTGGCAGAATCGTTATCAGCCTTAAAGGTTTGATTTTCGGCCCAAAACTGCTGCCACTTTTGCTCTATATCTTTAAATTGATAGTCCATTGCTTATAATCTCGCGTTTGAGGTTGCGAAATTAAGAAAAATG
>Ga0068855_100009339_pt1 | contig 11844 bp, 9 predicted proteins | sample KBSCornC52_FD_66592 | JGI IMG/M metagenome (GOLD analysis project Ga0068855, IMG submission 66592) | Corn rhizosphere microbial communities from Kellogg Biological Station, Michigan, USA - KBS Corn C5-2 | ecosystem: Host-associated > Plants > Roots > Rhizosphere > Soil ...
TTCTGAAACCAAATAAATCGCGCGCGCGAAATCGCGGCTATGGATGTAAGATTTTTCCGCCGCGCCGCCGCCATGGAGTGGCAGAACTTGGCCGGTCAAGCCGAACAAAATTGCCTTTGGAATTACGCGGTGCAACTGCTGCCCCGAACCATAGGCATTTGACGGACGAATGATATTCATTGGGAATTTTTTGAAACGCGCCATGGTGATGAGGTACATATCAAAGGCCGCCTTTGACGCCGCATAGGGGCTGGACGGCACGATGGGATCTGTTTCCTTGGACGGGGTATGGACGGAGCCGTATAATTCCGAAGTGCCGATTTGAATAAAGCGCTCCATGTAATCCCGCGCCATTAATTCTTCGGCAAATTTGGACAAAGCAGTACAGTTGGTATCAAAAAAGCGCCAGGATTTCGTGAAGGACGCCGCGCCTTCACCTTGCGCCGCGATGTTAATGATGACATCCGGTTTTTCTTTATCCAATAACTCCATCAAAATATCTAATTCATAATTAATATGAATGGGATGGTAGCTGTAACGTTTGTCGCCTTCACCCACTCCCATGGTAAAGGCGCGCTGTTTCGGCGGGTTGCGGCCGATCGAAATCACCTTTTCCGCATCGGCATTTTCAAGCAGGTATTTAGAGGTATGGAGGCCGAAAGACCCGCCACCACCCAGGACGACGTATTTTTTGGATTTTTTAGGCATGGTTTGCTTCCCCGTTGGATTTAAAAGGCGGCGGTTTATCCCATGTTTTGGGCGGGATTGGAAGGGCCGGGCAGGTTTTTCTTGCATGGCGGGGGCGGAGGATGCTATTTAAAGGCTCTAAACTTAAAAACCGGAGAAATTTAAAATGACTTCTGCAGCACTAGACTGGCGTACTGGCAAGATCCCTGAAAATACTACCGTTTTCGCGATAGGCGATATTCATGGCCACAATAGCATGCTTGTGACGATGCTGGAGGCGGTTGAGGAAAAAATCCGCGCGCTTCCAATGACAACCACAGCACGTGTCATTTTCATGGGGGATAACACCGATCGCGGACCCAATAGCCCACGGGCCATTGATTTAATTTTAGACTTTAGAAGTCGTATGGAAAAAGTTCCAAATGTTATCGTCAATAACCTATGCGGTAATCACGATGAATATACGCATCGCATTATTGCGGCTGAAAGAATTGTGCCTGCGATCATCCCTTATAATCCGAATGAAAAAGGTGAATTAGATGAAAAAAGGCTTTGGAGCTGGTTGCAGTCACCGAACCTAAAAGAAATGCCAATTGACGGCTTTTGGGATTTCCTGGTGAAAGGTGGCGGTTACACTGCAGTTAAGGATTATTTTAAGCGCGCAGGCAAGGAATTTAGTGAAAATGATTTGTGGGATGTCGTTGGCGGCAAGGATGCGCCGCGCAAAGACGCCGATTTAGCAGCTGTCAATAAGTGGCGTCAAGAATTCGTAGATTGCATTCCACCGACACACCAACAATTTTTTGCGGATACTTTTAATAATATGTTTGTTGAAATTGGGGATTATATCTTTACGCATGCTGGCGCTGACCCTGGCCGCACATGGGAAGCGCAAAGAGATGTGGATCCAAATAATTTAGACGATCACTTTACCCGCGTGATGTATCGTAATGGTTTTTTATGGGGTAAACATCCTAACAATCATTGGGTAGATAATTCTACCAAATGGGAAAAGGTCATTGTACATGGCCATACGCCATCTGTGGTGCGCGCGAATGACGCGGCTCTTTTAGGTGAATTTGGTGCCATTCCAAAAGATGCAGACCGTGGCCCAACGTTGCCCGATGGTCAAAAACCTTGGCGTCTATGCGTGGATACCTGCATTTTTGATCCGAAGGATGGTGCCTTGACCTGTTTCGTCCATGATGGAAGCAAGGTTGGGTTTATGAGCGTACAGAAGAGAGATCCCAATCGCGTAGTGGAATACAGTGTCGTTGGCAGGGCTCAGGAAAGAGTACATAAAGCGATGAATCCACAATTGCATCCACAACCTGCGTAGTGATTTACCTCGGCCAACAATCCATCCGTGCGGCGCTGTTCGATCTTGATGATTTGCTGGTCGATAGTACGCCGTCGCGTATAGTGTTTATTTTTGCGGCTTTGGAAAAACTGGGTGTGCCATACAACCGCGGCCGCGATCGCACTGTTGTCCTCAGCAAGGGTGATGCGCCGGGTACTTTAGGAATTTGGGATTTTCCTGGTACAGTTTTAACGCTGAGTGATGATGCTTTAAAGGCATTGGCTTATCCATCTGAACTGATTGCATTGCGCGATCCGCAAGGCTTTATGAATTTCGGCTGCGATGTTTTGCGGCAAGCTATGAATGAATCCTCAGACGAAGGTACAGTCGTTATCGATGGCGCGCCAGAGTTACTGACATTTTGTAAAAATAATAATGTGCCGACCGGAATCATTAGCAATGCGGCGGAACGGAACATCCGCCCTTTGCTCCAGCGCTTGGGTCTGAATGATTGGGTTGATATCGTTTTCGGCGATAATCCGGAACGCCGGAATGTGGACGGTCAGGTGATTACTAAATCATCGGATTCTGCTGCGGCTTTTGCGATTGTCGTCGAGCAATTGCACGCGTTACGGCCTGATTTGGCTGATATTCAACCCGGTGAAATTATTTATGCCGGGGACCGCCCATCCGATATCGCCTTTGCACACAAGGTGGGTTGTATTGCTGTGCATGTGCCGTCGATTATTTTACCGACGGTGGGGTCTTGGCCAGAAAACATCCCGGCGCCGAACATCACTGCGCCAAATCTTCATGTGCTACGAAGGAACTTCGCAACAACCAGTGCAACTTTATCCGGCGGCATAAAAACCCTGACCAATCCAACAGTTCCCTAGGCAATTGCTTGACATCATAGGTGGATTTCGCGATACAGGCATATGTCAGCCCAACCCGCTTTAAAGCCTGAATCTCATGGCCTTGCGCCCGATCTGCGGCGCCGATTGTTTCAAGATATGCTGCTGGTTCGCAGGGCTGAAGAGAAAATTAAAGCACTATATCCTGAAGGCGACATGCGTTGCCCCACCCATTTCAGCATCGGCCAGGAAGCCGTCGCTGCGGGCGTTTGCGCCAATTTGCGACAGAGCGATTATGTGATCAGCGCACACCGTTCCCATGCGCATTATATTAATAAGGGCGGCGATCTTCGGGCCATGTTCGCGGAATTATACGGCAAGGTTGACGGCTGTGCTTCGGGTAAGGGCGGATCAATGCATTTGATTGATCTAGGAGTGAATTTTCTGGGTTGTGTGCCGATTGTGGGCAGCACGATTCCGATTGGTGTCGGTGCGGCGTTCGGCGCACAATTGCAAAACAATGATGCGGTGACGGTGATTTTTTTCGGTGATGGGGCAACAGAATCTGGTGTCTTTCATGAAAGTTTAAATTTTGCCGCGATGCATAAATTGCGTGTGTTGTTTGTTTGCGAAAATAATTTATATTCGGTGAATACGCCGCTTGAAGAACGTCAGCCTGCAGGCCGCCCTATAATCGACCTTGCAAAGGCGCATGGTATTTCATCCATCCAGTGCGATGGCCAGGAAGTGGAAACAGTTTATACGGCGACTGCGGATATGATGAATCAAATCCGCAGCCAGGGTGGGCCAGGGTTCATGGAATTTGCGACTTATCGCTGGCTAGAACATTGCGGCCCAAATGAAGATTTGCACTTAGATTACCGCCCTGCGGGGGAATATGAATACTGGACGTCGCGCTGTCCGCTTAAATTACATCAAGAATTATTGGCGGCGGATGGTGTTTTGCATGGTAAAGATTTTAATCGGTTTGCAGTGGAAACGGATGCGCGCATTGATGATGCGGTGGCCTTTGCCCAGCAGTCGGAATTTCCAAAACGCGGTGATCTTTATCAATTCCTATTTGCGGATGCATCATGACCGAACGCCAGCTTAAATATTCCGAAGCTTTGAATGAGGCAGTGGATATCTGCTTGGCGCGCGATCCAAAGGTTTATCTATTGGGCTTGGGTGTCCCGGATCCAATCGGCGTGTTTGGTACAACGTCGGGTTTACGCGAAAAACATGGTGCCAACCGCGTATTTGATATGCCGATTGCAGAAAATGCGATGACGGGTGTGGCGCTTGGCTCTGCTCTGGTCGGCATGCGGCCGGTGATGACGCATATGCGCCTGGAATTTGCCATGACGGCGATGGATCAGATTTGCAATCAGGCCGCCAAATGGCATTACATGTTTGGCGGGCAATCATCGGTGCCGCTGACAATGCGGATGATTATTGGGCGCGGCTGGGGGCAGGGGCCGCAACATTCCCAAAGTTTACATGCCTGGTTCGCGCATGTGCCGGGTTTGAAGGTTATGATGCCGACAACACCATACGATGCTAAGGGTATGTTGATCGCCGCGATTGAGGATAACAATCCGGTCGTGTTTATTGAACACCGCTGGCTCTATAATATTCATGGACCCGTGCCAGAGGGATATTACACCGTGCCCTTATCAGACGGGCCGCGGCGGATGCGCGCGGGCAAGGATGTCACGATCGTTTGTTCTTCTTATGCGACTCTGGACGCATTGAAAGCAGCCAACCAATTGGCTGCGGATGGGATAGAGGCAGATGTGATTGATCTGCGCGTCATCGCGCCATTGGATGATAAAATGATTTTGGAATCCGTTAAGTGTACCGGACGGTTGGTGGTGGTGGATCAAGGCACGTTGACGGCCGGGTTTTCAGCGGAAATTATCGCACGCGTAACGGAAAAAGTTTTTGCCTCTCTCAAGGCACCGCCCGCACGGATTGGATTGCCGGATTGCCCAACGCCGACCACACGTGCGCTATCCAATTTTTATTATCCGACCCCGGATCATATTGTCGCCGCCGCACGCAAGATGATGGGGTTGGATTATGATCAGGATCCATTCGCCAATGTTGATCCCGCGAATAAAAATATGGATGTACCGGACAAAGCCTTTACGGGACCGTTTTAATCCGCGAATAATTTTTCCTTGCGGCGCTTAAAGCAAAATAAATCCCAGATTAATTTAGGACGTGTCAGACATGCGACGATCAAGCGCAACAACAAACCGTAGTAACGCGGTGAGGCAAGCAGAAAAAGCAGCATTTCCTTACCGAATGACAGCGCCAAAAAGGGTGAGCGAATAAACGCATTTTCAAAAGAACGCAATTTTTTCCGGTGGGCGCAGGCGAAGAAGCGTGTCAGCAGGCGGTAATATTTCATGCCTTGCTGTTTAATATCGGATGAAACCGAACCCGTCGTCAGGCGGAAGGCGGCCAAGGCCTCCGGCACAAAAGCAGCGCCGCCACGCATGGCGACGGCATAGACCATAAAGACATCCATCATTTGTTTGAGTGCGGGACGATAACCGCCGATTTCCCGTGCGATTTTGGTGTAGAGTACCGCAGTATTAGATGGCAGCCAAACGTGATCTGTTTCATAGGTTTTTGCGAGTGCTGCCGCAGATAAAAACTCCCCAAAGCGGTCAAAACCAGCGCTGGGTAAAATATCCCGCAGCGCCAACGGTTCAGGGTGACGGGCGGAGAAATAGGACTGCTCACAAGTACCCAGGCCGACGCCCGGATGGCGCGCGATCACCGGCATGATTTTTTCCAGGAACGTGAGCTGTAGAAAATCATCAGATGAGGTCCAGCAGAAGTAATCCGCTTGAACCAGTTCCAGCATCTTGGCGCCGTTTTTAAAAACTCCCTGGTTGCGTTCGTTAAAGATAACCTGCAACTGCGGATAGCGCGCCATGTAATCGCACAAAATCTCGCGCGTATTGTCGGTGGAGCAATCTTCGACAATCAAGATTTGATCCGCCGCACGCGTTTGCAGCAGCATTGCATCCAATGCGCGCGGCAAAAATGGCGCGTGGTTATAAGTGGAACAGATAAAGGCAACGGTGGGCTGGGTCATTAACTGCGGCTGATGATCTTGCCCGCTTCCATTTCGATAAAATGGTTGCAAACCCGGTCCGCCAGTTCTTTGTTATGGGTGGCCAGCACCAAGATTTTCGCCTTGGCGATAAATTTTTCCAGGCGGTCGTGCGCCTTTTGGCTAAAGCTGGCGTCACCAACGCTCAGCCATTCATCCAGCAGTACGATGTCCGCCGGGACCGTCGTGGCAATGGAAAAGGCCAGCCGCATCGACATCCCAGAAGAATAGGTGCGGACAGGCAGGTGAATATAACTTCCCAATTCCGAAAAATCACAAATTTCATCCAGATAAGGGCGCAGGCGCGTCCGGTCAAAACCCATAATCGCGCCGCGGATGAAGATGTTCTCATAACCGCTGGCGTCCGGGTCAAATCCAAGGCTGATCCCCACCATGGAAATGATGGAGCCACGAGTAATCAATTTTCCGCTGACTGGTTTATAGGAGCCTAAAATCGTACGTAGCAAGGTCGTTTTGCCGGCGCCATTATGGCCCGTAATGGCCAGTTTATCGCCTTCGCGCAGTGAAAAGTTGATATTCTCAAGCGCAGTGACGGATGGCGTTTTATGATCTTGATCGCGTTTGATAATGCCGCCGACCACATAGCGTTTGATGAGAGACGTCATCAACATCTTCCGCCGCGCATCAAAGACGGGAAATTCAACGGTTACGTTTTCGAGGGTGACTTCACTCATGTTACAGCCAGTAAGCTACGCGGTTTTTAAGATAGGAATAGGCCCAAAGATTCAGGAAAAATCCGATAACCGCCGTTGTGCACAGAAAAATAAAACTGATAGGTTCTGCGACATAGCCCAGGAATGGCGCGCGGATGACTTCCAGCATATGGTAAAAAGGATTCAGATTGATAAGGTCAATATATTTGCTGACCATGTCTTTTTTCCAGAAAATTGGGGTCACAAAAAAAGTGATCTGCAAAACGCTGGCGGTAATGGGCGTGATATCCCGGAAACGCGTGCCAAAAGCGGCGATTAAAAAACTGATGAAAAAAGCGTTAATTAGGATAAGGAATAATCCAATGGGAAGCATCAAAATAGAATGCCATTCATAGTGTCCAAACAAAGCCGTGGCAGGAATAATAATAATCAGGCTGTTGAAATAGATAATCAGATTCCGCCATAGCATTTGGAAATGATAAACCGAAAACGGCAGGTTAACGTCTGTGATATATCCGGCATTGGTAATATAGACATTCGGCATTTCCGTAAAAGTTTGGGAGATGAATTGCCAGGAGAGCATGCCCGTAATCATGTAAACCAAATAACTGACCATCGGCACTTTAAACAAAAAACTATAAAGCGGCCCCATGACCGCGACTAAAATTAGTGAATTAATCAGCAGCCAAAAGGGTCCCAAAAAAGAGCGCAAATAGCGGCGGTAAATATCGCGCCACCCCAAATAAACCCACAGATAATGGCGCCCGATGCCCAATTCCAGATCTTTTAGAAATTCCATGAATCCTTTTTAGCCTTGCTGGGAGCAAAACTCAATGATGGTAAGTTTGAGGAATGATAACTGCTTTCCAGTAAAACTTCATAACGCGCCAGGAAGTCTTGCCCCAGGCGCCCGCGGAAAAGCACATCTGCCGCCTCGGCAATCTGTTTGAATTTTTGCTGACGTTGGACATCACTAGATGACGGCTGTGAAGCAGATGAAAGTATGTCCATCATTTCTTTTACGGCGGCCACAATATCATAGGGGGTATTGGATAGCGGCTTTAGTCCGAATTCTGCCAGCGTTTTTTCTGAATCCAAAAAGCCATAAGGTTCTTGAAACTGTTCTTCAAAGGTTAAAAGCCGATTTTTTTCATAAGACCACATCAGCTTTGGCAAAGTGATGGTATTCCTGTGATGTGATAAATCCCCAATCGGACCCCAATTGGTTAAAACGGCAGGAATACCAAATGTTCCTAGCACAAACGTCGGCCCAGAATTCGTCGCAATGGCAAAACGGCATTGGGAAAGAAAGAAGACATCCAGCCAGTCTTTTTGTTGGCCGCTGACGGCGTAATCAAATACCCGCTCCATGTCTGGCAAAGGTGAACCCATGGAATCGCCGATACGAATGACCCATCCACCCACATCTGTAATTTCCTTAATACCTTTTAGGTAAAGAGAAATATCTGAATTACGGATGCTGGCCGTATCATTGGCGGCGCCATTTACGGGGCCATTTTCCCGAACGTGCAGGGTGACAAACCAGGCATTTTGGGGAACGCCTTGGCGGCGCAAAAACTCCCAACCGCGTTTGATTTCCGCATCGGGTAACATGAGGATTGGTCCGCGGCCAGTTGCATCCCAGCGGTCTTGCAGTAATGCCATGGCATTGTGCTTCCACATCCATTGGCCGTCAATTTCAAAAACAGCAGGATATTCTTCATGCAGACTGCGTGCATAATATTTAATGACTTCCGGATCAGAAATGATTTCAAATTTATCTTTCCAGCAATTCAGATAGGTTTGGTTCGCAATTTTTTCTACAGGCGCCAAAACGCGGTAAGCGTTCGTAGCTAGGCCCAATTCGCGCTTCTTTGCAAAAAAATCCAAGAGTGAAATATGGCCAATGGCATTAACCCATGAAAATCCTGGGAAAACCCTTGGTTCAGACAGGGTCCCCCGTTTTTCCAATTGCCGCTCCTGCAATCGCATGCCGCGAGACCAGGCTTTTACAGCTTTTTTCCGGTAACCATGATGATTATACAAAACGCCAACACACCATAGAATCCGGATCTTTTCATAGGGATCATAAAGTCCGCGAAGTTTTAGAAAAACTTTATAACCAAATTCAGAAAGTTTTAAGAATGAGCGATAGAGTTGGACGAACTTTGCGACTATTCCGCGTATGAGATAATATAATTTCAAATAGGCGCCGGTGAGCTTTGAAATCGCAAAGATTTTAGCCCGCGTTAGCTTTACTTGTGCATTAATGTATACCTGTTGAAGTCGTTTGCCGATGATCTTCTCCATTAATTTGCTGGCATACGGTCGTCCGGAATTGGCGCGCTTCAGCCGCACATAAGATACATAAAGCCTCATACGTTTTGCTAGAGCAAGACGGTCTGTTAATATTAATAAAAGTTTCGATCGCGTCAGACCTTTATTTAGTTTTTTTACGATGGTGTCGGATTGTTTCAATGCATTCTGCCAAGCACCGCGATCTGCATCGCCGATTCGCATAAAAATAGGTGTTTGCAAAAATTGCCGATGCCGAGTGTGCGCTCCAAATTCAGCCCAATCAATCACGCCTTTTGCAGAAGCTTTAGGAATGCCAAATAAATACATTTGATTTTTATCACTTAATTCGATCATTAAAAAATCATCCGAATCCGAAATGACATGGTCATATCGGTTGTCTGGACAGGCGGTTAAAATAAGATCGGCATCAATAGTGCTAAAAAATACTGCATTTTTCCGCTGCGGATAAATTAAAATAATATGTAAATGATAGCACCGTGCAACAATTCCTTCGTTGCCCGCGCGCCAATATAGGTTGGCTGCAACTAAATCATCCCCGCCTTCATCCCAGAATGACGAATAAGAAACCGGGTGCAAATTATCCAAAGTAATCTGCATCAAATCGCGCGGCGGAACGGTAATGGTATTGTTGTGTTGATATCGCTTTAAGGCGCGCGGCACCGTTTGTTTAATGGTGCGGATGCCGGGAACCAGGATCACATCCTTCCCTTCTTCGGCCAGGCGTTTGACGGTGCGAAATGAACCATCCGCAAAAACCAAATCAGGATTTAAGAATAACGTTGCCGCGTCGGCTGCATCCGCCATTGCCAGTCCGCGTCGGTGGCAGAGCGACATTGTATCATGTTTCGGTATTTGGCCGGAAAGCGGATGGGGTTTGGGCGCCAGAATATATTCGATATTGACCGTAATCGTTTCGGATAAATCTTTGAAAACAGGCGCAGCGCGAATGGTTTGCGCGTCTTCATAGGTAGTGAAAATAATGAATTGCGAGTTGGGATCGTTTTGGAATACAGGCAAATTTCCAGGCGATAATAAGGCAGGCACACATATATCCAAAAACAGGCGCGTGTAGGATTCCCCCCAAACGGGCGTAAGGAAGTAATACCCCTTGGGACGCGGCCGGTTTAATTCTTTTTGTTGCATTGGATTATTTTGCGTCGCAGCAAACCGCAAATAGATAATGCGCCATTTTATGATAACCTGTGTGCACTACTTCATCATTCATGGAAAACATGAAAACAGTATGGAAATATTTTTGCATCAGCGCTTTGAAATCCGGCATGGATTTGCAGTTTACGTGACCGGCCTTGCTAATTGGCGAGGCGTAAACTTGAGATTCCAAGGACGGCATACCGAAAATCAGCGTACCATGTGGGGCTAAGGATTTAACCGCATTTGCGACAAACTGATTTTCATCCGCCGGTTCAATATGTTCCAAAACGTCCAGCGCATAAATTCCGTCATAGTTCGCGGGCGGCACCGGACCGGACAACATATCATGCTGGAAACATTTGAAGGACCATTTATCGCTCATGCGTGCATTGACGTCCTCGACAAAGACCGGATCAAAATCAATCGCGGTGAGCGCTCCCACATCCTGGCGCACCACGCGTGTGGCAAAGGCATCGGCACAGCCGATCTCCAAAACATTTTCCTTGCCGGCAAACATTTTCGCTACGAATTTATAACGCGCAAAGGTAAAGGTCAGGCGTTTGGGATCATCGTCCCATGCCTGGCTGGTCATGAGGCCAAATGAGCTCAGCCCTTTTTCCTGAAATTTATCGAGCATGACCTGGTATTGGCGTTCGCGTGACTGCATTGTTTTTTGCACCATTTGTTGATTATTTTTCCGACCGGACTTGATAGCGGTGAATAGGCCGACGTGCAAGGGCGACCGGGCATTCCACATAAAATTCCCATTATTTTCTTGACTTCCGGCACCTGCTTTGCCTATTTTGACCGCACTGAGGGTTCATCAGGCAAACTTAACGGAGATTATTCGATGACTGCGCAATTGATTTTACTCGGCACCGGTGGGTCTGGCGGCAAAGAACATTTGATTTATCCTAAAAATAAATATGGCCGGGATTATGCTTCTGCGCTTTACACGGCCGAAGACGGGCGAAATTATCTGATTGATGCGCCGTTTACCGTTCGGGGCCAACTTCATAAGCATATGGGTGATATCGTAATAGGCGGATATAAATATGATGAATATCCTGCTTATAACGGTGGTGTGATGCGTTTAGAAAGACCTGTCGCGCTTAATATTGAAAGCGTTATCGTGGTCGGAAAAAATGATACTTCGATCAACGGCCTTTCAGCTTTGCGGGATGTGGCGACTATTAATAACGGGCAGCCTTTACGGATTTTTGCTCCAGCTGCAACAATAGCGCATTTACAGGGCACATTCCTCGGGTTTGCTTTTGAAGGTAGAATGGGTATTTATACCCCTGAACTTGAGCGGGCAAAATTAAAATTTGAGGGCTATCCGTTTCAAGATAATGCACCCACGCCGGTGAGTGATAATGTATTACTCCAGCATGCCGTGGTTCGCCAAGGAGGTCCTCAGGCAACTTCAACTGCGATCGCATTGCCGGGTATCGTTTATGCGCCTGCGATCTCGCATGTTGAGGATAATTTTTTAACTCTTGTTGCAGATACCCAGCCGCATACAGTCGTACTAGCTCTGCAAACCCAAGTCAGACTGAATGATAATTATCCGTATTTGGGCGTGGCGGAATTTTTAACAGCCTGCAGACAAATTGCTGAAGTATCGCCTGCAACAACTCAAGTTGTTGCTACCGGAATGGGTGACTTAGCTGGTTCGAGTGCAGGGCTTAAAGCGATTTTAAAAGCTGAGAGAAGTAAATTTGGCAT
>Ga0068855_100009342_pt1 | contig 11841 bp, 13 predicted proteins | sample KBSCornC52_FD_66592 | JGI IMG/M metagenome (GOLD analysis project Ga0068855, IMG submission 66592) | Corn rhizosphere microbial communities from Kellogg Biological Station, Michigan, USA - KBS Corn C5-2 | ecosystem: Host-associated > Plants > Roots > Rhizosphere > Soil ...
TAGCGCCCTATGCCTGTCCAAATGAAATTGGACAGTGAAATGGACAGTCTATTTAGGCCGCAAAGAGCGTAATGGCGGTCGTCCTGCCGCACCTTGGCTTGCGGGGCACAATCGGCCCATGTACCAGCCTCCCCAGTTCAAATCGGCCGATCCGGATGTCGCGGCCCAGTTGATGCGAGAGCATCCATTCGCCAGCCTGATTTCCAATGACGATGCCGGCCTCCCGTTCGTCACGCACCTGCCGTTGCACCTGGAAGAGCGGAGCGGCTCCTTTGTGCTGCTAGGGCACTGCGCGAAGCCCAACCCTCACTGGCGATACCTGCAGGATCGTCCGGCGGCGGTGGTCACGTTTCTGGGTCCCCATGCGTACATGTCGCCCAAGATCTACCCCGATCTCGCGCGGGTGCCCAGCTGGACCTATCTGGCGGTGCACTGCACGGTATCGGCAACGCTGATCCATGACCCTGTCGCCAAGGATCGGCTCCTGAAGAAGCTGATTGGCGACCACGAACCCGCTTACGCCGAGCAATGGCGCAGCCTGGGAGAAGAGTTCGCGCAAAAAATGCTGGCGGGCATCGTTGCCTTCGAGCTTGCCGTGGTCGACGTGCAGTGCAAGCTGAAGTTGAATCAACATCGTCCGGAATCGCACGCCAAAATGAAGGCGTCCTACGCGCGGGGAAACGACGACGAGCGCGAGTTGGCCCAGTGGATGGACAGGCTCGGCTTGGGCAAGCCGGCGCAAGCGTAAGGGAGATCCGATGCGAATCGTGTTTAGTGTGTTGAGCTTGCTGGTTGTCGTGGCCGTGATCGGCATCCTGGTCAAGAAGCAACTCGGTGGTAGCGCCCCAGTTGCCGTTCCGGCAAGCGCCGGCGCCCCTTCCGGGACGCCCGTGCTCACGGGTACGCCGCAGCAGCAAGTACAGCAGTTCCGCCAAGCCGCCGAGCAAGCCGTGCAGCAGGCCCGGCCCATGCCCGACGACAAGTGAACGACGCGCGCTTCATGAGCCTCGCGCTGGACCAGGCGCGGTTGGCTGCGCGGGCGGGCGAAGTGCCAGTGGGCGCCGTTGTGGTCAAGGATGGACACGTCATCGCCGAGGGCCGCAATGCCCCGATCAGCAGCCGGGACCCGACGGCGCATGCGGAGGTCAACGCGCTGCGGGCCGCGGCCGAAGCATTGGGCAACTACCGCTTGGATGGCTGTGAGCTGTACGTGACGCTCGAGCCGTGCAGCATGTGCGGCGGCGCGATGCTGCACTCGCGATTGAAACGAGTGGTCTTCGGCGCAGCGGACCCCAAGACGGGCGCGGCCGGCTCGGTGCTGGATCTCTTTCGCCACGCCCAGCTGAATCACCAGACGGACATACGAGGCGGTGTGCTGGCCGACGAATGCGGCGCGCTGCTGGCTGACTTCTTCAAGAGCCGAAGGCAGCAGGATCGCGCGGCCAACACCCCGTTGCGAGAGGATGCGCTGAGGCCGGCGGATGCACAGTTCGCCGAGTTGCCGGGGTATCCCTGGCCGCCGAGCTACATCAGCGACCTGCCGGCGCTGGGCGGGCTTCGCATGCACTACCTGGACGAAGGGCGGGTCGACGCGCCGGTCACCTGGTTGTGTCTTCATGGCAATCCGTCATGGAGCTATCTCTATCGCAAGATGATCCCGGTGTTCCTCGCCGCGGGCGGTCGGGTGGTCGCGCCCGATCTGATCGGGTTCGGCAAAAGCGACAAGATCAAGAAGGATTCGGCGCACGGATTCAACTGGCATCGGCAGGTGCTGCTGGAATTCGTCGAGCGCCTGGACCTACGCGACGTGGTCCTCGTGGCGCAGGACTGGGGTGGGCTGCTGGGCCTGACACTGCCGATGGAGGCGCGCGCGCGTTATCAAGGCCTGCTGGTGATGAACACGACGCTCGGCACGGGTGATGAGCCCCTGAGCCCGGGTTTTCTCGCGTGGCGGGACATGTGCGCCAAGAATCCGGATTTCGATGTAGCCCGGCTTTTCCAGCGGGGCAATCCTCACATGAGCGCGCAGGAACGCGCCGCATACAACGCTCCGTTTCCCGACCGGGGACATCGTGCCGCACTGCGTGCCTTCCCCGCCATGGTGCCGGATCGGCCGGAGGCGGACGGCGCTGCGATCTCCAGGCAAGCACGCGAGTTCTGGTCCACGCAGTGGACGGGCCGGACCTTGATGGCCGTAGGAGCGCAAGATCCGGTGCTGGGACTGGCGGTGATGCAGGAGTTGCGGCGGATCTTGCGAAATTGCCCCGAACCGATGGTGATCGAACAAGCCGGCCACTTCGTGCAGGAGCACGGAGAAGGGATTGCGCAGGCCGCAGTGCGATACTTCGGACGGTGACAAAACACATCTATGTCTATTCGCCGGCCAGTGCGGTGCGCGACAAGGCGGTGATCCGGCGCGGCGTCGCGCGCCTGAAGGCGCTGGGCCATGAAGTCGAACTGGATGCATCGGTGTTCGCGACGCACATGCGGTTTGCCGGGGACGACCAGACGCGCCTCGACGCAATCCATCGTGCGGCGGCGAGCGGCGCCGACGTGGCCCTCATCACCCGCGGCGGCTATGGCCTGACGCGGTTGCTGCCGGGCATTCGGTACAAAGCAATCGCGAAGGCCATCGATAAAGGCACGCGCTTCGTGGGCCTGAGCGATTTCACCGCGTTGCAGACGGCGGTGCTCGCCCGCACCGGTGCTGTCACGTGGTCAGGCCCGGCGCTCGGCGAAGATTTCGGCGTGGAGGGGGAACCCGACGACGTCATGCAAGCGTGCTTCGAGGACCTGGTGAGCGGGCAAGGGGAGGGCGCTGGCTGGCAATTGCCGCGCAACGAACCCGCAAGCAAGCCGATCGGAATCAAGGGCGAGCTCTGGGGTGGCAACCTGGCCATCCTCGCTTCGCTGGCGGGAACGCCGTGGCTGCCGAAGATCAACGGCGGCATCCTGTTTCTGGAAGATGTGCACGAGCATCCTTACCGAGTCGAGCGAATGCTGACCCAGCTGCTGTATGCCGGGGTCCTGAAGCGCCAGAAGGCGATCCTGCTTGGGCATTTCACCAATTACAAACCAGCGCCGCACGACAAGGGATTCAGGCTGCAGACGGTGGTCGAGTGGCTGCGGCGCCAAGTGAAGGCTCCGGTGCTGACGAACTTGCCGTTCGGCCATGTCGCCACAAAGGTATGCCTACCGGTCGGAGGCAAGGTGCATCTGGCCGTGGACGGCCGCGACGCGTTCGTGCTGTGGGGACACCGGCATTGACCGGCTTGCCGCGCCGAGACGCGGCGCGACCGCTATCCGACGAGTGGACTCGGGCGTGAATTCAGGCTGCTGGGCAACAGGCCCTGAAACTGTGCAGTGATAGACGCGATCTTTTCGCGCGCCGCCACTTCGCCATGCATCGCGGCCAAAGCAGCCATCAGGTCGCCGCGCAGGTACCACAGCGCCTGGATGTCGTTGGCGTACCGGATGCGCCGGGTGACCTGTGGAAAGTGCTTCGGGCCGGCTTCGCCAAGCACCACGAGCATCGACTCGCGAATGTCCTCGGTGCCGCTCTCGAGGATCGATTCCGAAGGTGCTACGGGGTTGCCCAGCAATCCGTAGATGCTGCTTCTGAGGTTGGGTTTGAGCCAGCGCATTTTCGTTTTATTCCCGTGCGGAAACAAACCTTCGATCCGCACATCCAACTTATGCGCGCAGCAGGCAAAGGTCAAGTTTCGGGCGTGATCTAGTTAACGAAAATTGGCAAATAAATCAAGGTGTTGGTATCGACATGTGAGTGCATGGATGAGCTTAGGCCTTTGGTTAGTGAAGGGCGCGCGTGCAGCTCGGGCTTCAACATTGGCTCTTCCTCGTATTAATTGACATAATATACATCGTATAAAGTGAATCGGTAGAAAGTGGCGCATTCGCGCCAACGGCGCACCTTCAGGCGACCTCGTCTTCTTGTTACTAAGGATTAGCTATCAAACATAAGCCACTGTCACCATTTACCTTTTGGTCTTGAAGACCGCAAGGCCGCGGCAATCAGTTCCGCTGAGTCGTCTCGGCTGACGCGCGTGGCGAAGTTAATGGCTGTCAATCCCAATTGGTTCTTCAGCGACGGATCCGCGCCGGCATCCAGCAGCAGCTTGACGGCCGCCGCCGAACCATATTGGGCAGCCATCATCAGAGGCGTCGTTCCGTTCGGAGACTCGGCATCGATGTACGCATTCTGGTCCAGCAGCAACTGAATGATGTCCAGGTGCCCACCGGTCGCGGCGTAATGCAGCGGCGTCCAACCGGTCTTGTTCACGTCCGCGCCGCGGGCGATGAGTTCCTTGACGAAGTCCAATTGGCCCTTCAGCGCGGCAATCATCAAGGGTGTCTCATCCTTGGGTGTCCTGATGTCGACGTTCGTGTTCGGCCACTCGACCAGCACCTTGGCCGCCTTCAGGTTCTCGTCTCGCAACGCCAGGTAGAGGCCGGAAATGCCGCCTGGATCGACCGTGTTGGGGTCGAAACCGCGGTTCAGCAAGGACTGAAGGTTGCCCGCGTTGTCCCTTTTGACAGCCGCGAAGAAGTCGTCGTATGAGCCAGCATGCGCGAATGTAAATACAGAAAAAACAACGATGATTCCAAGATACTTTAAGTAGATTCTCATCATGAAACCAGATTGAATAAGCGGTCGAAATTGGCGCTGGTGACGCGAGCTATCTCGTCCAGCGGCACTTGGCGCACCCGGGCCAGTTCGCTAGCCACATAAGGTACGTATGAGGGGTTGTTGGTCTTGCCCCGATACGGCACGGGCGCCAGGTAAGGACTGTCGGTCTCGATCAGCAGGCGGTCTTGCGGAACGAACGCCGCGACATCTCGCAGGTCCTGGGCATTCTTGAACGTCACGATCCCCGAAAACGAAATGTAGAAGCCCAGGTCGAGCGCTGCCCGGGCGACCTCAGCGGTTTCGGTAAAGCAATGAAACACCCCGCCCGCTGCGCTGGCCGAACCGTCCTCGCCCTCTTCCTTCAGGATCGCGAGCGTGTCCTCGGACGCTGAACGCGTATGGATCACAAGCGGCTTGCCGACTTGTCGCGCGGCCCGGATGTGGGTGCGAAAGCGATCGCGTTGCCAGTGCAGATCCACGATGCCGCGACCGCCCTTGCGCGCATCCATTTCGTAATAGTCCAGGCCGGTCTCGCCGATGGCCACCACTCTTGGCCTGCCAGAGCGTTCCACGAGGTCCTCCACCATTGGCTCGGTGACTCCCTCATTGTCGGGATGAACGCCGACACTGGCCCAGAAATTCGGATACTGCATGGCCAGCGCATGCACGTCTTCGAACTCTTCCAACGTGGTGCAGATGCATAGCGCGCGATCCACCTGTGCTTCTTGCATTGCCTGGCGGATCTCCGGAAGACGGGCCGCCAGTTCCGGAAAGCTCAGGTGACAGTGGGAATCGACGAACATCGGCTGGCAATGCGTGAGCCAGGCGGGAATCCGCGCGGGCTACAAAAATTGTAGCGCGTCAGATGGTCTGGGTGGGCCGTTCGGACGCCAAATGGGCGCCCAGGAGCTCTTCGATCTTGATCTTGAGCAGCCTCGACTTTTCGTCCGAAGGGAAGGTCACGCCCACGCCTTGCGTCCGGTTGGCCGCGGCCCGGGCCGGTGTCACCCAGGCCACCTTGCCGGCCACCGGGTATCGCTGCGGGTCGTCGGGCAAGGACAGCAGCACGTACACATCGTCACCAAGCTTGTAATCGCGTGTGGTTGGAATGAAGACGCCGCCATCGGCGAACAACGGCACATACGCCGCATACAGCGCGGCCTTTTCCTTGATCGCGAGCTGAATGACGCTGGGGCGGGGAGTCGAAGCCTGATTGCTCATCAAGGCCTCGAGTTTAGGGCCAAGCGGGCCTGGCTCACAAGCGCCTCGATCATCAGGCCGGCATTGAAGGGGTGTTCCACCGTGCGGGCGGTGCGCACCAGTTCCCGCGACCATTCGTTCAAGGAAGCGATCGATCCTGATGCTGGGAGATCTGCGCTCTGAAAGAACCGCGGCGCCCCTCCCGCATCGACGACCAGCAGGTCATGGCAAAGTTTGAGCAATGCGTCCACGGCCTCGGCCGGCGACCAGCCCGCCAGCACGGTGGTGTCGCCTCGTGCAACGGCCTTGGGCAGCTGAGCCCACAATCCGGGGTCACCGCCGCCTTGCGCAAACGCCAGCGCGTGCTCCGGTCGACCGCCGCCTGCGCGCAGCAGCCCCGGCACATCGGCGCGTTCAAGTCCCTGTGCAACGAGCCAGTCGACTGCTTCCTGCTCGCCTGGCCACGTCATCGCGTGGCCCAGACAGCGGCTTCGGATGGTGGGCAGCAACTGGTGAGCGGCTTCGCTGGACAGCACGAACCGAGTGTCTCCAGCGGGCTCTTCAAGCGTCTTGAGCAGGGCGCTGGCCGTGACGTAGTTCATCCGCTCAGCCGGGTAGACGAGGACCACTTTGCCCCGCCCTCGCCCGCTCGTGCGCTGGGCAAATTCCACGGCATCACGCATCGCTTCGACGCGGATCTCCTTGCTTGGCTTGCGCTTCTTGTCGTCGATGTCGGCTTGCGCCTTCTCGCCGAGCGGCCAGCCGAGATCCAACAAAGTGGTCTCGGGCATCAGCACGCAGAGGTCGGCATGGGTGCGTACATCGACGGCATGGCAGCTGCCGCACTCACCGCAGGCGCCGGCTTGGGTCGGGTGCTCGCATAACCAGGCGCGCGCGAGTTCCAGCGCAAGAGAGTACTGGCCAAGACCCGCGGGACCGTGCAACAGCCACGCATGTCCGCGTTGCGCCAGCAGTTGCCGGGCCTGGGCTGTGATCCACGGGGCAGCCAGTGTCATGGGAGCCAACCCCGGCCGCGCAACGCGGCGAGCACGTCCGTCCACACTGCTTCGCGCGATTGGCCCGCATCGATGCGGGCGAAGCGGGCCGGATCTTCTTTCACCCGGCGAGAGTAGCCGGCCGCGACGCGTGCAAAGAAATCAACCGGCTGCGACTCGAATTTATCGGGCACCCGAGCTCCGGCCAGGCGGCCTGCGGCAATCGCCGGATCGAGTTCGAATAGCAAAGTCAGATGCGGTTGGCGCAGCGTGTTTTCATTGGTGTGCTGAACCCAGCGCTCCAATTGGCCGAGTACCTTCCAATCGAATCCGCGGCCGCCGCCTTGATAAGCGAAGGTGGCGTCGGTGAATCGGTCGGACAGCAAGACTTCGCCGCGCGCGAGTGCGGGCTCGATCACTTCCAGCAGATGGTCGCGCCGGGCCGCGAACATCAGCAGCGCTTCGGTGAGCGGATCCATGGCATCGTTGAGCGCCATCGAACGCAGCTTTTCGGCCAAGGGCGTGCCGCCCGGTTCTCGAGTGAGCGTGACCATCCTGCCCTGCGCGCGGAACGCATCCGCCACGCCTTGCACATGGCTCGACTTGCCGGCGCCGTCGATACCTTCGAAGGTGATGAAAAGACCTTGCGTCACCGCTGATCCGCCGCGTTCATTGGCCGCGCTGGTATTTGTTCACCGCCCGATTGTGCTCGTCCAGGCTGGAGCTGAAATGACTGCTGCCGTCGCCCCGCGCGACAAAATACAGCGCCGTGCTCGGCGCCGGCCTCACTGCCGCCAGCAACGATGCCTTGCCCGGCATCGCGATCGGCGTGGGGGGCAGCCCCGGGTGAAGATAGGTGTTCCAGGGGGTGTCGGCCTGAAGATCCTTCTTCCTGAGGTTGCCGTCGAACGCAGTGCCCATTCCGTAGATCACCGTCGGATCGGTCTGCAACGGCATGCCCATGCGCAGCCGGTTGTTGAACACCGCCGCAACCAGCGGCCGGTCGCCCGCCTTGCCGGTTTCCTTTTCGATGATGCTCGCGAGGATCAGCGCTTCGTCCGGGGTTTTCACCGCGGCATTCGGTGATCGCTCGGCCCACGCGGCTGCGAGCCGCTTGTCCATTGCGCGCATCGCGCGCCTGAGCACCGCGACGTCGCTCGAACCCTTCGCATAGGTATAGGTGTCGGGGAAGAATCGACCCTCCGGGTGCAAACCGGGCCGCCCGAGCAGCGCCATCACGGCGTCATCCGCAAGCCCTTTCGTGTCGGGTTTCAGGACGTCTTCCTTGGCCAGCACCGCGCGGAATTGCCGGAATGTGAGGCCCTCGACCAACGTGACTGCGCGCAGGCTCTCTTCGCCGCGCGCCAGCTTGGACAGCAGGCGATGGGGCGTGATCCCCTTTTCCAGTTCGTAGCTGCCCGCCTTGATCGCGCGGCCCTGTCCGGAGATGCGGAACCACAGGTAAAGCAGGTCCGGATTGACGTCGACGCCGGCATCCTTCACGGCTTGCGCAACGCCACGCGGGAGGGTTCCCTGCTCGATCGACAGGTCGACCGTCGGCGCAGGCAAGCGCAGCGGTTGGTACACCCACCACAATCCCCAGCCGCCGGCACCGAGCACGGCCAGCGATACCAGCAGGAAGACTGCCCAAAAAAAACGCCGCACCGACTGCCGCCCCTACGCCGTGGAGTGAATTGAGAGACGATGATAATTCACCCCATGAGCCATCCATTGAACGGTGTATCGCCGCTGCAGCACCTCGGCGTCATTGCCGTGCAAGGCGACGATGCCGCCAGCTTCCTGCAAGGGCAATTGACGCAGGACTTTGCGCTGCTCGGCCCCGCGCAGGGGCGCCTGGCCGCCTACTGCACGGCGAAGGGCCGCATGCTGGCAAGCTTTGTCGGATTTCAACGCGCAGACAATGAGTTCCTGCTGGTGACCAGCCGCGACATCCTCGCGTCTACGCACAAGCGCCTGTCGATGTTCGTGCTGCGGTCCAAGGCAAAGTTGCGCGATGCCTCGGCTGACTTCGATCTCTACGGTGTCGCGGGTTCCGCGGCCGAGTCGCTTGCGCCCGACCTGCGCGAGCCTTGGAGCCGTGCGCAAGTGGGCAGCGCGACGGTCATCGCCCTTTATCCCGCCGACGGACAGCGCCGCCTGTTGTGGGCGGCGCAGGTTGGGCAAGCAGCGCCGCGAGGGCCTTCCCTTCGCGATGAGCTCTGGTCCTGGAGCGAAGTGCGCAGCGGTATCGCCACGATCACCGCACCCGTGGTCGAGGCGTTCGTGCCGCAGATGCTGAACTATGAATCCGTGGGTGGCGTCAATTTCAAGAAAGGCTGCTACCCCGGACAGGAAGTGGTGGCCCGCAGCCAATTTCGCGGCACCTTGAAACGGCGCGCCTTTCTCGCGCACTCGTCAGGCCAATTGCAGGCCGGCGACGAAATCTTTCACGAGTCCGACGCCAGCCAACCCTGCGGAATGGTGGCGCAAGCGGCGGCAGCGCCTGCCGGCGGGTGGGACGCAATCGTTTCGATGCAGATTGCTCTTGCGCAAAACGGCGCTCTGTCGGTCGGCCAACCGCAGGGCCCCGGCCTCTCGATCGAGGCGCCGCCTTATCCCTTGCTCGCCGACGTCTGATCTGCTGCGCCAGGCGATGCCGTTGCCGGCGGTAAACCAAGTGGGGCGCGATAGTCCGCGGGGATATGCGGCAGCAGCGCGCCTTTTTGCGCGTCCGGCGTGATCAGCACGGCGCGCCTGAACGCATCGAGCGCCTTGCCGCGATCCTTGGCGAGTGTTGCGTACATGTTGCCCAGTTGAACATAGCCCTGCACGCGAGTGTCGGGCCAGCCGAGCATCCGCATGCGCATCGAATCAGCGGCAAGTTGGTAGTCGCCGGCCCGGGCCGCCAGTGCGAAGCTCGCATTGAGAAGGTCGTAGTCGTAAACCTTCTCCTCGACCGCCTGGCGGGCTATTTGCAGCGCCTTCGCCTCCTGGCCGGCGCGGCCATACAGCAGCACTTGCACGGAACGCACGGCGGGAGCATGCGGCTGGATCTTCTCGGCCCGCGCAACGTACTGCAGGGCTTTGTCCATCTGGCCGAGCGTTGCGTAACCCCGCGCGACATTCGTGATGATGGCCACGATGTAGGGCCGCGATGCCAGCACGCTTTCCCAGATCCATGTGGCGTCTCGCCAATCGCCCCACCGCGCCAGCTCGTCGGCGACCATCGGCGTGATCTTGCGGTAATGCGGATTGATGGCAATGCCCTCGCGAATCAACTCAAGCATGCGGGCCTTGGCCGGGTCCCATTTCGGGTCACGCGGATTTTCCGAAGCGGAAATCGACAAGGCGATCTTGGTGGCCCTCACGATCTTCTGCTCCGCCTGCGCCGCCTGCTGCGAAATGTAGGCTGCAAGCGCCAGGCTCATCGTCACGAGCAACATCGCCCCCTGCGTCATTGCGGGTCGCCACGCAACACGGGCCGCAGCCCAGGGTGCGATCGCACCCAGCCGCGCGTCGGAAGCTGCCAGCCCGGCCAGGCACAACGCGAACAGTGCGCCGGTGCTGGCCATGCGCCACGGAAAGCCCACGTTGCTGACCACCAACAACGAAAGCAGACCGCACAGCAGGACGGCGCGCCAAGGGCCTTCCGCCTGTGTTTGTGGCAAACGTCCTTGCAATGTACGCCGCAAGGCATCGAGCAGGTACAGCGCGAGGCCAATCAGGAACACCCAGCCCACCAGCCCGTACTCCGCAATCAACTGCAGGAATTCGTTGTGCACGTAGTAGTCGGTTTCCAGCTGCGCGCCTTCTGCCTGGTACAGGGGGATCTTGTCTTCCCACGCGCCCGCGCCAACGCCCGACAGCGGCCGGTCGAGAATCATGCGTGCGGTGGCTTTCCACATGACCATGCGCACGCCTAATGAAGGATCGTTGGGTGAGATCGAGCCCGTGCGCCTGAACCCGCGCTCCAGCGCGTTGATGCCCCGCCCTTCCGCAGCGAGCTTGGAGTTGCCGGTGGGAATGACGCCCAGGCCGGCGACGGTCGCAACGAGTAATCCGGCGGCGAGCCATCGTGTGCCACGGCCCCATTGGTTGAACGCCAGCTGTTTGCGGTAGAGCCACGCAATGTACGGAAGCACCACCAGCAATTGCAGCCAAAGCGCGATGAGCGCTGCACGGGTTCCGGTCATCAGGATGCACACCACGATGAACCCGGAACTGACCGAAAGCAATGCGACTTGGGCGCTTTGGCGAGCCCGCGCGAGCAAGATCGCCGCGAACGGCAAGGTGCAGACCACGAACTCGGCAAAGAAATTGCGGTTGACAAAGGTCGAGGCTGGCGGCGGCCCTTCAGGGAACAGCCGGAAATCAAACCAGAATTGAAGCGCAGCCCACAGGGATGCAACCACGGCGCCCGCATGGATGCCTACCGCAAGGATCGGCAAGCGCTCGCGAGACAAGGTGTTCAGGCCCAGCCACAGCAGCAAGCTGAAAATGAACCAGCGGATCGCTTCGACGCCGCCGAGATAAGTATGCGACCACGCCATGCTGCCCAGTGCGTAGGCGGTCAAGCCCAGTGGCAGCCACATCGCGGCATGCCACCGCAAAGGCTCGGTTCGTCCCCGCAATTGGCCGAAAAACACGAGGGCCGCCGCGAGGGCGCCGAAGGAGACCACGATGGACTTGAGTGTGTCCTGCAGCATTTCCTCGTTAGGCACGCCCAGCGCAGGTGCCAGAAACATCAGCGCAGCGAAAAATACCACCGGCGCGTAGCCTGCCACCTCGATTGGCACAAGTGAGGCGCTCGGCGCTGGAATGGGAGCGGTCGATGCGACGCTCTGGGGGGCTGCGGCTGGCGAGCGCGCAGGGCTTCGTTTCCTGCGTGCCATGGTCAGGGCAAGGCCCGCACCATTTCTATGTGCGCAATGCCGGCCTCATCAAAGATTTCACCGCGCGCCGAGAATCCCGCTTCACGGTAAAACACTTCGGCACTGC
>Ga0068855_100009343_pt1 | contig 11840 bp, 10 predicted proteins | sample KBSCornC52_FD_66592 | JGI IMG/M metagenome (GOLD analysis project Ga0068855, IMG submission 66592) | Corn rhizosphere microbial communities from Kellogg Biological Station, Michigan, USA - KBS Corn C5-2 | ecosystem: Host-associated > Plants > Roots > Rhizosphere > Soil ...
GCGCGTGTACGGATACTCGCCCGGATGTCCGAGCGCCGAATCGTAATCGCCCTTCACATCCTCGGGCGTGTAGAGCGGTTCGACTTCCATGTCCGACAGCGTGGAGAAGCGCACCGGCCGCTCCTTGCTGTGGTTATAGACTTTCGCCAGCCATTCCTGCTTCGTACTCACAGCGATATCCTCATCGGTTCTGCAGCACCTGGCTCGCAATCACGAGCCGCTGGATTTCCGAGGTGCCTTCGTAAATCTCCGTAATCTTGGCGTCGCGAAAATACCGCTCCACCTTGAACTCTTTCGTATAACCGTAACCGCCGTGAATCTGCACTGCTTCGGTCGCGGCCTTCATTGCAGCCTCGGCGGCAAACAACTTCGCCATCGCGGACTGCTTGGTGCACGACTTGCCCGCATCCTTGAGCGTCGCCGCCTGCAACGCCAGCAACCGCGCCGCGTCGATTTCGACCGCCATGTCGGCGAGCTTCCATTGGATCGCCTGGTTGCTCGCGATCGGACGGCCGAAGGCTTGGCGCTGCTGCGCGTACTTGAGCGACGCTTCGAGCGACGCACGCGCGATTCCAATCGCCTGCGCCGCGATCCCGATGCGCCCGCCGTCGAGCGTCTTCATCGCGATCTTGAAGCCCTCGCCTTCCTTCAGCAGCAGGTTTTCGCGCGGCACGCGCATTTCGGAGAACGCGAGTTGCGCGCTATGGGAACCGTTGATTCCCATCTTGTCTTCGATCCGCGTCACCGCAAATCCCGGCGTCGCGGTTTCGACGATAAAGGCGCTGATCCCGTGATTACCCTTTTCGGCCGCCGTCATCGCAAACACGATCGCGATCGCCGCCTCGGGTCCGTTCGTGATGAAGTTCTTGGTGCCGTTGATAACGTAGCTGTCGCCGTCGCGCACCGCGCGGGTCTTTTGCCCGGCGGCGTCGGAGCCGGCCTGCGGCTCGGTCAGCGCGAAACATCCGAGCGCCTCGCCGGTCGCCATTCTCGGCAGATAGCGGCTCTTCTGATCCTCAGTGCCGGTGCCTAATATCGGCCACGAACCCAGCGACGAATGGGCCGAGACGATCACGCCGGTTGACGCGCATTCGACCGACAACTCCTCGACCACCAGCGCATAGGCGACGTTATCCAGCCCGGCCCCGCCGTATTGCTCCGGGATAAACACGCCGAGCATCCCGAGCCGGCCCAGTTCGGCCACGGCCGCCGTGGGAAACTGATGCGTTCGATCAATTTCCACGCCCACCCGCTCCAGGCGCTCGCGGGCGAACCGGCGCGCCGTATCGCGAGCGCCGCGTTGAGCTTCGGTTAGTTCGAGATTCATCATCGCCGCCAATGGCCGTTCCCTGTCACTCGCCAAGCGTCACAAACCGGCGAGCCACTACATTCCTGTTGTATCGCAGCCGCTTTGTCCCGTCGATAAGAGCGCGGCCATGCCGCCGTGAATCGTATTCATTTATCTTGACCGGCGCCAGAAGAGCGGAGTGGGAAGTGAGGAGAGGAAGGGACCTTGAAACCTTTAAAAGGTCAAACTTCCCATGTGAACGGGGGTGATCGACGCTGCTTGCGATCCCGATGACACCTTTCGTGGGCGCGTACGCGACATTTCCGCGGTCGGTGGCATCAAGCGTTAGCGTGGCAGGATTCGGCGGCATACCGGAGCATCGCCAGCGGCGACCGATGGAGGACGCCTCTTCTGATGATGAGGTTTTCTGAGGGCGCAGCCCGCATCTTTACAAAGGGGGAAGTCTGAAACCTTGGTAAGGTTTCAATTTTCTGAAGAGTTTATAGTTTCGAGTTCCTCAACTACTCTCCCCTTCGCGACCTTATTTGTGCTGCCACTTCGCCTCGCGTTTTTCGAGGAACGCCTTCATCCCCTCATGCTTGTCGGCGCTGGCGAACAGGCCGCCGAAAGTATTCTGCTCGAAGCGCAGGCCCGCGTCCTCTTCCATCGTGGCGGCGGCGCGCAAGGCGGCCTTGGCCTGGCGCAACGCAAAGCCCGACTTCGACGCGAGCTTCTCGGCCAGCTTGCGCGTCTCGGGGATCAGCTGATCCGGCGCGACGACCTTGTTGACGAGTCCCCATTCATAGCCGCATTTGGCGTCGAACATCTCGCCTGTCATGATCAGTTCGCGGGCGCGCGCGTGGCCAATCCGATGGGGCAGGCGCTGGGTGCCGCCGAAGCCCGGGATAATTCCGAGGTTGATTTCGGGCTGCCCGAAGCGCGCCTTTTCGCTCGCGATAATCAGGTCGCAGGCGAGCGCCAGCTCGAGTCCGCCGCCCAATGCGAAGCCGTTGACCGCCGCGATCACCGGAATCGGCAGCTCCTCGAAGGTATGCATCACGCGATGGCCCAGGCGGGTGAATTCAAGTCCTTCGACGATTTCCATCTCGGCCATCGCGGCGATATCGGCGCCGGCGACGAAGGCGCGGTCACCCGCACCGGTAACGATCAGTATGCGCACCGACGGATCGTGGCGCACGTCGCGCAGCACGCGCGTAATTTCCTCGAGCACGGCACGATTCAGCGCGTTGAGCGCTTTGGGCCGATTGATCGTAATCGTCGCGATCGCGCCACTTTCAAAGATCAGGTCTTCCACCGTAACTCCTCACTTGCACAGGGCGTCGGCCAGGGCCCGCAGCAGCGCGGCTCCATCGCCGCGCCACGCGCTGCCGTGCATACAGGCCATCGTTGTCGGCTTCGCCGCGGCGAGGCGTTCGATCATGCCGCGCGCGTTTTTGGTTTGCGAATAATAGTCCATGCGGGCGCGAAAGGCCTCGCTCGGGCCGAGAATGTCGCCCTCGGTGATCGGCGGAGGATGTTCTCCCGGCTGCGTCAGGAGATCGCCGCAGAGCAGCGTGTTGGTGGACTTTTCCATCAGGAAGCCGCATTCCCACGCATGCGGCAAATGGGGCGCGTCGAACCATTGCACCGAATGTTTGCCGAGCGACAACACCTCGCCGTCGGCGATCGCACGCGGCATGCGATCGGCCAGATCCTCGATCGAAACCGACGCCGCCACCCGTCCGCACAGCGGCACCGAATCGGGCGCCGCCGCCAGCCATTGATTAAGCGCGCCGCATTCGTCGGCCTCGACGTGGGAGAATGAGATGTAGCGCAGGCGTTCGACCGGAATCACGCTTGCTACCGCCTCGCGCACGAGTGGAAACATCTTGCGCAAGCCGGTGTGAAACAGGAGCGGCTGATCGTCCACGATGAGATATTGATTGAAGGTGAAGCCGCCCGGGATCAAGTCGGGACCGACCGGCGTACTGATACGATAGATGCCGGCCGCTATTTCGTTGACGTTGGTGCCCGATTCCTGGTTAATGATGCCCATCATTCTCCTCCCGCTTCGCCCGTCTGTTCGTTGACCGAGATGCGCTGCGCCGTCAAGCCGCAGCGAGCTTTTCACGGACCATCCAGAGGCGGTCGCCGCCCCAGAAGATTTCGCCGTCGATCACAAACGTCGGCACGCCGAAGACGCCCAACTCCTCGGCCTCGCGCGTGATACGCGCGAGTTCGCGGCGGCCTTCGCCATCGGTGAAATCGAAGAAGGCGGTGGTTTCGGTGCCGCTCTCCGCGAGCACGCGGCGCATGGTCTCACGATCCTCGATATCGAGTTCGCGCTTCCAGAACCGCTCGAAGGTGAGGTCGTTGTACTTGCGAAAGGCGCCGCGCCGCTGCGCATAGATCATCCCGATCGAAGCGATCGTGGTGTCGAAGAGCTTTTGCGGGCCGCGCACGGTCAGCCCGCGGCGATTCGCCAGCCGGCGTGCGTCCATGTAGCTGTAGCGCACGCGCCGCCACTGATGGTCGTTGCGGCCTTCGACGGTACCGAGGAAGTCGGGGATATGCAGATTGATCGGCAGCCAGGTGAAGCTCACGCCGAATTCGCGTTCGAGGTCATAAACCGGATCCTTCGCGAGATAGGCGTAAGGACTCTTGTAGTCGATATAGAAACGCAGATCTTTTGCCGCCATGCCCGGAGCTTACGAATCCCCCCGCACACTTGCAATCGCCGACCCTTTGCCAGGTCAGAGATCGTGGAGATCAATACTCGGGTTTGAAGTCGAAGTGATGGATCGCTTCGATGAAGCGGATGGTGCGGGTCTTCGAGCGCATCACGACCGAGTTGGTCATCGCGCCGCCCGAGAAGAAGCGCACCCCGCGCAGGTAGTCGCCGGTGGTAACGCCGGTCGCCGCGAACATCACGTTGTCGCCGGCCATCTCCTCGAGCATGAACTTGCGGCGAAGATCGAGAATACCAGCGGCGAGGCAGGACTCGGCCTCGCGATCGTTGCGCGGTGCAAAGCGGCATTGCATGTCGCCGCCGGCCGAGCGGATGGCGGCGGCCGCGAGCACCCCCTGATGCGCCCCGCCGATACCGATCAGCAGATCCACTTCGCCCTCGGGACGGGTGGTCGCGATACCGGCGGACAGGTCGCCGGCGGTGAGCAGCTTGATGCCGGCGCCCGCGCGCCTGACTTCGGCGATCAACTTTTCGTGGCGCGGACGGTCGAGAATCGCGACCTTCAAGTCCTCGACGTAAACCTTCTTGGCCTCGGCCAACGCTTTCAAGTTGTCGGACGGGGACTTGTCGAGATCGATAATGCCGCGGCCCTGCGGACCGCAGGCAATCTTGTCCATGTAGGTGTCGGGGCAGCGCAGGATCTTGCCACGTTCGGCCAGGGCCACGCAGGAGAGCGCGTTGGGACCGCCGGTCGCGCAGATCAGCGAGCCTTCGAGGCCGTCGAGCGCGACATCGACTTCGGTGCCGGCGCCGGTGCCGACGATCTCGCCCGCGTAGAGCAGGTCGGTCGCGCCCTGGTCGCCCTCGCCCACCACGATCTTGCCGTCCATCGCGACCGAGTTGAGCGTGTTGCGCATCGCCTCGGCGGCGACGCGGTCGGCCATCTGCTCGTCGCCCTTGCCGATAAAGCGGGCGGCGGCGAGTGCCGCGGCTTCGGTCGCACGAACCACTTCGAGGGCAAGGTTACGCTCCATCGCGGCGCTCCTTAGAAATCAGGTCAAATCCGGAACCGACAGGCGCTGGTTACTGACTCAGTTGGAAGTCAGGGCAGCGCCGAACAGCGAATCGATCAGGCGATATCCCTGGTTGAGCACCAACCCGGTGCGGCCGCCTTCCGCTTCGGTATATCGACGCGCGGCGCCGCCGCCCGCGACGGCGGATTTGCCGCCCTTGAGGATAGCGAACGGCACCGCCTCATTCGAGTGCGTCTTGAGTTTCGAGGGCGTCGCGTGATCGGGCATGAGCAGCAGCGCCCATTCGCCGAAGGAAGGCAGCTCGGCGAGCATGGGACCGAGGATCAGTTCGTCGATGCGCTCGATCGCTTCGACCTTGTAGTCGGCGCGGCCCATGTGGCCGGCCTCGTCGGGCGCTTCGATATGGAGCAGCAGGAAGTCGCGGCGTTTGAGCGAGTCGAGTCCGTAGCGGGCTTTGGCGGCATAGTCGGTATCGAGGAAGCCGGTCGCGCCGGGAACCGTGATGACGTCGAGACCGGCGAGGCGTCCGAGGCCGTTGACGAGATCGACCGCCGAGATGACCGAGCCGTCCACCTTGAAGCGGTCCTTGAGGGTCGGCACGGCGGGGCGCTTGCCCTGCCCCCAGAACCATGCGGCGGTGGCGGCGGTCTTGCCTGCGGCGCGGCGGGCCTCGTTGACCGGATGCCTGCGAAGGATTTCACCCGCGGCATTCATCAGAGTGGACAATCGGTCGGCGCCCTCGCCCTGCGGGAGGTGCGGACTAACCGGCTTGCCAGTTATATCGTGCGGAGGCGTTAGCCTGGTGCCAGTGAGGCCGTGGCGCCAGACCATCAGATGGCGGTAGCTGACGCCGTTGAAGAACTCGATGCCGTCACCGGCCAGTTCGCGCCGGATATCGTCAACGATGCGCGCCGCCTCCTCACTGGTGATGTGGCCGGACGTGAAGTCGTGCATGAGGATCGCGCCGGTGGAGTCGGGTTCGAGCGAGACCAGGTTCATGCGAAAGACGACGTCGTCGGGAGCGAGTGCGATGCCGAGGCTGGCGGCCTCGATGGGGGCGCGGCCGGTGTGGTAGCGGGCGGGGTCGTAGCCTAGCATCGTCATCGTGCCGACGTCGCTGCCAGGCGGCATCCCGGGCGGGATGGTCGCGACCAGGCCGAGTTCGCCGCGCGTTGCGATGAGGTCCATGTTGGGTTTGCGGGCGGCTTCGAGCGGGGTCTTGCCGCCGAGTTCGTCGCAGGGCCAATCGGCCATGCCGTCGCCGTGGATGATGACGTACTTCAAGGTTCGATCTCCGCTTAAGGTTGCGCTTAAAGTTGAAGCTGCGGTTATTAAACTAAAGCCTGCACTTCAGGTTCGGCGGTCGTGCTCCGAATCTCCGGTAGTGTCGTCAACTGTCAAGAATTTTAAGGACCTTCGTGATGTCGGGCTCGACGACGATCGTATTGCTCAAGTTCTTCATCGCGGTGTCGGGATCCTTCAGACCGTGGCCGGTAAGCGTGCAGACGACGATCGAGCCCGGCTTGAGGCCGCCGCTGGCGCTGAACTTGAGCATCCCGGCGACGGAAGCGGCCGAGGCCGGCTCGGCGAAGACGCCATGCGCGGCGATCAGCCGATAGGCCGTGAGAATTTCGGAATCGGTGACCATATCGATAATGCCGCCGGACTCGTCACGCGCGGCGGTCGCGCTGGTCCAGCTCGCGGGATTGCCGATTTTGATGGCGGTCGCGACGGTGTGCGGATCGTCGATGGGATGGCCGACGACGATGGGCGCGGATTCGGCGGCCTGATAGCCCATCATTTTGGGCAGGCGTTTGGAGAGCCCGACCGATTTGTATTCGCGATAGCCGGCCCAGTAGGCGGTGATATTACCGGCGTTGCCGACCGGCAGAAAATGATGGGTGGGCGCTTCACCGAGTTGGTCGCAGATTTCGAAGGCGGCGGTCTTCTGGCCCGCGATGCGATCGGGGTTGACGCTGTTGACCAGGCGGATGCGCAGCGGATCACGTTCGGCGACGTCGCGCACGACCTTCAAGCAGATGTCGAAGTTGCCGATGACCTCGACGACGCGCGCCCCATGCATCAGGGATTGCGAGAGCTTGCCGAGGGCGACGGCGCCTTTGGGAATCAAAACGTACGCTTGAAGTCCGGCGCGACCCGCGTAAGCGGCGGCGGAGGCCGAGGTATTGCCGGTCGAGGCGCAGATTACGGCGCGAACGCCCTCGCCCAGCGCCTTGCTCATCGCGACCGTCATGCCGCGGTCCTTGAAGGAGCCGGTGGGGTTGGCGCCCTCAAACTTCAAGTAAACCTTTACGTTACGGCCGACGCGATCGGCGAGCGCAGGGCTCTCGATGAGCGGAGTGTTGCCCTCGTTGAGCGTGACGACGGGGGTCTGGTCGGTAACGGGGAGGAAACGCCGGTAGTGCTCGATCAGCCCCGGCCATCGAGTAAGCCGCGCTCCCGCCGGGTTCTCAGTCTGTGTGCTATCAGCCATCGCGTTTTACAAACGCTCCTCGATCCGGATGAAGACCGGCGGCCGCTCGACCATCTTGAGCCGGCCGATGGTCGCCAGCGCGCGCTTCAGGTTTTTTTCGCGCGCCTCGTGCGTGCGCATGATGACCGGCACGGTGGTCTCGACGCCGCGTCCCTTTTGAATCACCGACACGATCGAAATTCCATTGCGTCCGAGCACCGACGCGATTGCACCCAGCACGCCGGGCTTATCACGCGCGTCGAAGCGCAGATAATATTCGCATATCACGTCGTCCATCGGCTTTACACGCGCGCGCTTGAGATGTGCGACCGGATAACCGAGCGCATGCGCTCCGCCACGGACGCCGGCGAGCCGATGGCGCGCGATTTCGAGAATGTCCGCCATCACGGCGGTCGCCGTGGGCATCTGGCCGGCGCCCTGGCCGAAATACATGCTGGAGCCGAGCGCCTCGCCGTGGATGTAGATGGCGTTGAAGGCACCGGCGACCCCGGCCAGCAGGTGGCGCGCCGGGATCATGGTCGGATGGACGCGCGCCTCGATCGCGCCGTCGTCGTCCTTGGCGATCGCGAGCAGTTTGATGATGTAGCCGAGTTCGCGTGCGTAATTGATGTCGGCCAGGGTCAACCGGCTGATGCCCTCGGTGTGGACCTGCGCGGGTTCGAGCAGCACGCCGAAGGCGAGCGTGACCAGCAGGCAAAGTTTGTGGGCGGCGTCATGCCCTTCGATATCGACGGTGGGATCGGCCTCGGCCAAGCCGTCGCGCTGCGCCTGCTTGAGGGCGTCGGCAAACTCGGCACCCCCGTCGGTCATCATGGTGAGGATGGAATTGCAGGTGCCGTTGACGATGCCGTACACGGCGCGTTGACGGTCGCCGGCCAGCGCTTCGCGCAGGGTGCGGATGATGGGGACGCCGCCACCGACGCTCGCCTCGAAGCCGACCGCGAGATCGGCTTTGACGGCGGCGCGGAAAATCTCGCCGCCATGCGCCGCGAGCAGCGCCTTGTTGGCCGTGACGACATCCTTGCCGGCAGCGAGCGCCTGCATGATGAGCGCGCGCGCAGGCTCATAGCCGCCGAAGAGTTCGACAACGATATCGATATCGGCGCGACCGACCAGCGCGGCCGCATCACGGGTGATGAGCGTCTTGTCGATGCCGAGGGCAGGAATCGGTTTGAGACTGCGGTCGGCGACGCCCGCCAACTCGAGCGGCACGCCGAGCTTGCGCTCGAACATCGCGGAGTTCTGGCGGAGCAACCGCACGACACCTTCACCGACGGTGCCGCATCCGAGGAGGGCCAGGCGGATGGGGTTCAAGCGGGGGATACCGGAGGTAATTCAGTGGTTGAAGAGCGCAAAATTTTAGCTTTTTTCTGAAACCTCTAAGAGGTTTCATACTTCCCTTTTAATAAGATGCGGGCTTCGCCCTCAGAAAACCTTCATAAGGGAGCGGAATTGCGTTGGCCTGATAGTGGCCAAGTTGAGCGGGTGCGTAGAGCGCGCGCGATTCGAGAGACCTTCAGGGATTTCGGCGGTGTCACCCTGAGCGGAGCGAATGGGTCCCTGCGCTGAGTTTTTCCGGGATTCTTCGCGGCGCTCAGAATGACAGAAACGAACGCGCCGTGAGGACCGCGCGAGATCCTTCGACTCCGGCAGCCTTCGCTCAGGATGACGGAGGGTATGGCTGAGTCGCGCGGCTACGATGCTGCCGATGCGATCATGACGAGATCCGCGCATTACTTAGCGTTCCATCCGGGCGTCGCGAGCGTCAAACCATAAAGAGTTTTTCAACGGGCGAAGTCCATATCGTCCGAATGGGGAGTTTGAAACCTGGTGAGGTTTCAATGACGTAAAGGTTTTGCGTTCCTCAACCACTCTCCCCTTCCTCTCCTCGGATGCTCAGGAGCCGGCGGCGATCGCACGCTTGTGATGCCCGGGGACTTCGGCGCGAGAGAGAGCATGCCGGATGCCGCGAATTGCCTGGCGCGAGCGATGTTCGTTTTCAATCAGGGCGAAGCGGACGAAGCCGTCGCCGTCGGCGCCGAAGCCGACTCCGGGCGAGACGGCGACCTTGGCCTCGCTCAGCAGGAACTTGGAAAATTCGAGCGAGCCCATTTCGCGAAACGGCTCGGGGATCGGCGCCCATACGAACATGGTGGCCTTGGGTTTTTCGACCGGCCATCCGGCGCGGTTGAGGCCTTCGACGAGGACGTTGCGCCGCTGCCGATACATCTCGACGATCTCGGTGACGCATTCCTGCGGCCCGTTGAGCGCCGCGATCGCCGCGACCTGCACGGGGGCGAACATGCCGTAGTCGAAATACGATTTGAGGCGGCCGAGCGCCGCGATCATCTCGCGATTGCCGACGGCGAAGCCCACCCGCCATCCGGGCATGTTGTAGCTCTTGGAGAGCGTGAAGAATTCGACGGCGACGTCGCGCGCGCCGGGCACCTCCATGATCGAAGGGGCGCGATAACCGTCGAAACAGAGGTCGGCGTAGGCGAAATCGTGAACGACGAGGATGCCGTTGTCGCGGGCGAAATCGACGATGCGCTGCATGAAGGCAAGGTTGACGATGGCGGTGGTCGGATTATGCGGGAAGTTGATGATGAGCAGTTTGGGACGCGGCCAGCAGCGGCTGACGACGTTCATCATCTCGTCGAAGAACTCTTCGCCGTTGCGCACCGGCACGCCCTGCACCTGTGCACCCGCGATCACACATCCATACTGATGGATCGGATAGGTGGGGGTCGGCGCGAGGACGACGTCGCCCTGGTCGAGAATTGCTAGCGCGAGGTGCGCGATACCCTCTTTCGAGCCGATGGTGACGATGGCCTCGGAGTCGGGGTCGAGTTCGACGCCGTGGCGGCGTTTGTACCAGTCGCAAATGGCGAGGCGGAGTTTATAGACGCCGCGCGAGACCGAGTAGCGATGGTTGGCGGGTTTGGAGGCGGCCTCGATCAATTTGGCGACGATGTGCTGGGGCGTGGCGTCGTCGGGATTACCCATGCCGAAGTCGATGATGTCCTCGCCGGCGCGGCGCGCCTTGAGGCAGAGGTCACCGATCGCGTTGAAGACGTAGGGCGGTAGCCGTTTAATCCGGGGGAAATCCATGGTCGTCGCGAACCCATCCCCAACCCGCGCGCGGGCGCGGATTGAATCATTAATTTTTAACCGACGCGGGAGGGAATCGCCAGTAGGTAACGAGTTAATTTGAATTTCGGGCTGCCAATCTATAGATTGGCGCGCCATGCCGGATGCTGGCGACGACAGACACCGCTTCGAATTCGACCTGGACAGGGGTATTCGCGATCAAGTTGTCGAGAAGCTGGAGTCGAGTCCACTTCTTCCGCTAACGAAGGGAGCGGGGCCTCAGTTGAGTGGAATTTACGCCCTGTATTTCAAGGATAAACTGGTTTACATCGGCAAGGCGTCGAAGGGCACAACCAAAAGCAAGCGGACACTGCGCGCCCGACTGAGCGAGCACGTTACAAAGATCGCAAGCCGTCACAATATTGCACCGGCCGACGTGAAGTGTCGCTATCTGACCTTTTCCAGCGAATGGTGGGTGTTCGCAGCTGAATTTGCGCTCATGTCTCATTACCTGCCGGAATGGAACGAAAGCGGATTTGGGAGCAAGACGCCGGGAGTGGGCCGTCCCGGAACACATCGAGTAAGCCGCTGGAATGAGCTATTCCCGAAGCGTTCAGGATGACGATCGCTCACAGTCGTCACCGTTACGGCATACAATCCAAAAACAGTGACGCTTGCGCGCGTGATGAGCCTCTTTCCATTTGGTGGAAACCATCGGGCCATTGCGAATCTTGATAATCAAATCGCATACAGTGAATCCGGCCTCTTCGGGCATTCGCATGAAGTCGCAGTGCGGCCATTTCGATTTGTGGTTATTCACCATGTCGGTGATCTTCGCCAACAGCAGGCCCTCGGGTTTAAGTACCCGCTTGGCTTGTTGCAAAAATGGCGGATACAAATAGCTCAGGTTCCAGTCCTGCTCCTTGCCGCATTCCACCGTCGCGCCGAAGTCCACGTCGAATCGCTTCCTGCTCTTGTCGCGCCCTTGCGGTCCGACGTGGGGCGGGTCGTACACTACGACTCCGAACTTGGCCGAGGGTACGCCGATCATCTTTCGGTTGTCGCCAACGATCGTCGGCTTGTGCTGCGGGTCGATGTCCATCGACACGATGCGCCGCTTTGAGCCTTTCCAAAATCGTCCGGAGTTGTAGGTTGAGTCCAGGATCGGTTCGGGCGGGATGGTGGCGTAAAACTTGAACATCGCTTCGAGCAAGTCCCCGTCGCTGCCTTCCCATACACTACTGA
>Ga0068855_100009346_pt1 | contig 11835 bp, 8 predicted proteins | sample KBSCornC52_FD_66592 | JGI IMG/M metagenome (GOLD analysis project Ga0068855, IMG submission 66592) | Corn rhizosphere microbial communities from Kellogg Biological Station, Michigan, USA - KBS Corn C5-2 | ecosystem: Host-associated > Plants > Roots > Rhizosphere > Soil ...
CTCAGCGCCATCGCGAGCAACAAGGTCCTGCTTCTCGAGGCAGGTGGAGAGGACAGTCACCCGCTGCTCGGGATGCCGCTGGCCCACAGCCTTTTCGCGTTCAATCCCCGCTACGGCTGGGACTATCAGAGCGAGCCCGAACCCTTTCTCGGCAATCGGCGCGTCGCGGTGCCGCGTGGTCGCCTGCTCGGTGGAACATCAAGCATCAATGCAATGACCTACACGCGCGGCCAGCGGGACGACTATGACGGTTGGGCTCGTTATGCTGCGAAGGGGTGGTCCTATGCGGATGTTCTGCCCTATTTTAAAAAGGCGGAAGGCAGTTGGCGCGGTGCCGGACCGTTTCATGGTGCCGATGGCCCGCTGAAGGTCCTCAACCCGGCCAAGAGTGAGATCTTCTACCAGCCATTGATGAAGGCCGTGGAAACTTGCGGCTTTGGTGTCAGCGACGATCTGCAGGCCTCGGACACCGGCGGCTTCAATCATTTGGAGTATACGGTCACGCCGCGGGGGCGACGGGCGAGCGCCTCGCGGCAGTATTTGCGGCCGGCGCGGCGCCGTCCGAATCTGACGGTCCTGACCGATGCGCACGCCTCGCGCGTCCTGCTTGATGGTCAACGCGCTGCGGGCGTCGAATACTTATCCCAGGGAAGGACGGTTCGGGTCGATGCCCGGCGGGACGTGATCCTATCGGGCGGCACCTACAATTCGCCTCAGTTGCTCCTGTTGTCCGGAATTGGACCCGCCGACGAACTGCGTGCGCTCGGCATCGAACCGCGGCATGATTTGCCGGGCGTCGGACGCAATCTCAGCGAGCATGTCCAGGCGGTGCTGTCCTACGGGGTTCGCAGCGGCGAGTCGTTTGAACGCAATCTTCGGCTGGATCGGCTGGTTTTGATCGCTCTGCAATGGGCGCTGACCGGCCGGGGCAAGGGTGCGCATCTGCCGCTCGTTGGCTGGGGATTTGTGCGCAGCCACGGCGGCGTGGAGCGACCTGATCTTCAGGTCCTCGTCTCGCCAGCGGCTCCCGGCGCTGGCATCTGGGGACCTGGCTTTGGCCAGCGGGTGCCAGCGACGCTTGTTTTCTACACTCACCTGTTGCGCCCGCTGAGCCGCGGCCAGATCAGGTTGCGTTCGGCCAATCCCCTCGACAAGCCGCTGATTGAGTTCAACCTGTTGGCCCGCGAGGAAGATCGTGCGGTCCTGCGCAACGGTATCCGTTTGATGCGGCGCTTGGCACAAACCGAACCGCTGGCAGCATTGTTGAGTGAAGAAAGCAGGCCCGGAGCCGGTGTTGTCACCGACGCCGACCTCGACGCCTATCTTCGCGACACTGCAGGGCCGTGGCACCATCCGGTCGGCACGTGCGCCATCGGCGAGCATGGCGAGGCTGTGGTCGACAGCACTTTGCGGGTCCGTGGCCTCCAGAATCTCAGAGTGATCGACGCTTCGATCATGCCGGAGTGCGTCAGCGGGAACACCAACGCTCCGACCAACATGGTCGCTGAGCGGGGCGCTGATCTTATCTTACAAGACGCCTAAAACCTGCATTGTCGCATTTCGCGGCGCGCTGGTCAGCGCCAACGGACAGACCTTTGCGGCCAAGGCGGCAATCGTTCAATTCGAAGAGACCGGACTATAGCTGCGTGCCTCTGAAGATACCGCCAAAGGCCACGGCGATCACGGCCGCACTATGGAATCAAAAGAACCTTGCCGACCACCTGTCGACTGGCGACTCTCTCCATCGCCTTGGAAAACTCACCCAGCGGATACCTGCCTTCAATCATGGTTCCGATGCGGCCGTCGGTCACCATTTTAAACGCGTTGTCCATCAGCCGACGAAATTTCGCGTTCGGATTCACAAAAAGTCGATTGATCGACGACCCTGCAACACGGATATCTTTCAGTAGCAAGTAATTTGCTGGAATGGACGGTATCCGTCCGGAAGCAAAACCCACAATAGAAACACGGCCCTCGGGCCTGATACAGCGAAGGAGGCCATCAAACGTATCCCCCCCGACAACGTCCATAGCGGCATCGACGCCATCGAGCCCTTGCTGATTGAGCGCCTCTCGCAATCCCTCCTTCAAATTCTCAATGCGATCACTGCGCAGAACAATCTCAGCGCCGATGCGTCTTACAGCGTTCTCTTTCTCCTGCGAAGAAACCAGAGCAACGACGCGTCCGCCGAGCGCCCGCGCATATTGAACCCCGGTCGATCCGACGCCGCCCCCAGCCCCCGTTATCAAAATCCATTCGCTGGGCCTGAGGTCTACACGCAGACTGATCGCACCAACGACAGTTGCGATTGTCGTGTTGCACGCCGCAGCATCTTCAAAGGACATTCCATCAGGGATTTTCGTGCAATAGTGCGCTTTACTGATGGTTTGAGCGGCAAATGCTCCATGGCCGGGCTGCGCCGCCACGCGATCCCCCACAGAAAACTCTTTGACGTTGCTTCCGACCGCCAGAATAACGCCGGCGGCGTCACGGCCAGGTGTAAATGGCACCGGAGGCCGGTTTTGATACTTCCCTTCGATCATAAGTACGTCAGGGAAGTTTATGGATGCCGCCTTAGTCTCGATAAGGACCTCATCGGGACCGGGCCGTCGAATGACAACCTCATCAAGCCGCGTGAGGCGCCAATCTCCAAAGTTGTCGACGACCAGACCTCTAACTTTCTCTGGCACGTTCATTTGCATTGTCATCCAGATACGTTTGAAATTGGTCCAAAGCGTAATCAAAGTTACGACGCCAATCATTTGCCGGTGAAGCGCGGGGGCCGCTTTTCCTTGAAAGCGGAAACGCCCTCCTCGGCGTCAGCACTCGCATAGAGACGCCTTCTGGCAACCGCGATATGAGCGACCGACGCATGCCAACCGTTGTTTAGAAATTCGCGGCCGTTTGCGATTGTGGCCTGAACTGCGAGCGGTGCCTGCTCCGCGATCAATTCAGCGAGTTCAACTGCGCGTGTTAGCTCCTGGCCCAAGGGCACGACCTCCTGGACACAATTGAGGCGCAGTGCTTCATGCGCGTCGAATTCGGCTCCAGTTAGCAAATATCGCATCGCGTTGCCCCATCCCGCGCGATCGACCAGACGGGCAATCCCCCCGAGACCCGCGATAATGCCGCGCTTGACCTCAATAATTCCGAATCGACAATTGTCCGCCGCGATCGCGATATCGGACGACAGCGCCAGCGAAACCGCCGTGGTGTAGGAAATACCCTTCAGCGCAATGACGATGGGCTTTGTGCGCAATGGCTCTCGCATACTGAAGGGGTCCACCTCATTTGCAGGAATCAACGGTTTCCCCTCTGCCTGGAGCGCTGCGATCTTTGGGAGATCAAGGCCTGCCGTGGTATGGTCGCCAAAGGCGTGAATAACGCCGCATCGCAACTCCGGATCGGACTCCAGCAAGGTGTGCGCTTTAGCAAGTTCGGACAGCATTTTTGGGGTAAAGCCATTGCGCTTTTCCGGCCTGTCGATTCCCATCATCAGGATCTGGCCGCATCTCTCAACCACGATTTGGCCATCCGGCTCTCGATTCAGGTCGCGCTGTTCAGACATGATTATCCCAATGATACATCGACGTCAGGTTCCGGTGAAGATCGCCTTGCGCTTTTCGCGAAAAGCGTTCACCGCTTCACGATGATCATTGGTCAGCTTCAATATTGGCTGATAGGCTAGCTCGCTCTGAATGGTGGCACTCAGGGATGCTGCGCCGTCGAAGTAAGCAGCCTTGTTGAGAGCAAAGGCAATCGGTGGGATATCGACGAACCGCTTCGCCATTTGGACCGCGACTTCCACCGCCGCACCGGGTTCGCATATCTTGTTTGCAATTCCAATTCGTTCGGCTTCTGCGCCACCCACTTCATCCGTCAGCGTGATCAACTCTTGTGCCTTGCCGGGACCAACCCGGCGGGTCAGCGTCCAGCGCAGCCCCACGTCGGGCAGGATCCCGATCCGCATGAAGACAGCGCAAAATCGAGCGTTGCTCGCGGCGACAACGTAATCACTGGCGCAGGCAAGAGATAGACCAGCGCCAAAGGCCAGACCTTCCACGGCGGCGATCACCGGTTTGGGACCGCGCGTTATCTGGAGAACGATGTCGTGAGAAACCTCCATGAACCGCCGCATTTCAATGATGCTGCGGTCGCGCATCTGCGAAACATCGCCACCCGCAGAGAAATTTCCGCCCGCTCCGGTCAGCACGATTGCGCGACAGTTTGGATCATCCATCAGTTCAGGCAGCAGAGCGATCAGACCCTGTTTGACTTCCATCGAATAGGCATTGCGTCGCTCGGGCTTGTTGAGCGTCACGACGACGATACCGTCTTCATCCTGCTCTGCTAGCACCTGGTCGTTGAGGGTTGTTTTCTTGATACGTTCGCTCATGATCTTCTCCCACCAGGATGACAATTAGCTTACCGATGTTGGATACCGGCGAACGGCGGTCTTGCCAGAGCGGCGCGATATTCCGATTCAAGTCTATTGATGACGTCTGAGACATGGGGGGAACTCTTAATTCCTCCTACTCCCTGCCCTGCGCCCCAGATGTCCTTCCAGGCCTTCGGCCTAAGGTGCTTCTGCCCCATTTTCCATTGCCCGGCTGCATCCAGCGGCAGATTGTCAGGATCCAACCCCGCGCCGCGGATACTTTCTGCAAGGTAATTGGCGGAAACACCGGAGAAAAACGGTGTGTAGATGATATCCGACGCGCTGGAGTCGACAATCATCTGCTTGTACGCATCCGGCGCAGCACTTTCCTTTGTCGCGATGAACACTGTTCCGAGATAGGCCGCGTCGCACCCAAGCAACTCGGCGGCACGGATCTCCGCTCCTCTGGTGATCGTTCCCGCCAGCACCAGAATCCCGTCGTAAAATTCCCGAACTTCACCAGCAAGTGCGAACGGGTTGATCCGACCTGCATGTCCCCCCGCTCCTGCCGCAACCAGAATCAATCCGTCGACACCTGCTTCAATCGCCTTGCGCGCGTGTCGCGTCTGGGTCACGTCATGAAGTACGATGCCTCCATATGCGTGGACGCGCTCGACAACCTTGGTTGGCGAACTGAGCGATGTAATCACTATCGGTACGCGGTGCCTGACGCAGACATCGATGTCAGCTTCAAGGCGCTCGTTGGTGGCTGACAGGATCAGGTTCACCGCATAGGGCGCGACCGCGGCACTGGAATGCGCTTGCCTGTATTTTTCAAGTTCAGATTCGATACGCGTCAACCACCCATCAAGCTCCTCTTGCGGCCTTGCGTTTAACGCTGGAAACGAGCCGATGACTCCAGCCTTGCATTGTTCGACCACAAGTTCGACACCGGAAACGAGGAACATCGGCGACGATATAACGGGAAGACGCAAGCCATTTAGAAGTTTGGCGCGAGGTTGCACTTCTCTCTCCTGGTATCCGGTCAGTCTGGCAATGATAAAAGATTCAAATCGTCAGCGAACAATTCAGGGTCGCGCTCCGACTCGTTAAGACCACCGGCCTCGGAGAGCCGCCCCAAATGATAGTCGCTATCGCCCCAAAGAAATTCAAATAACGTGAGGCGCTTGAAATACCGACCGATGCAGTAGTCTTCCGTCATGCCGATTCCGCCATGAAGCTGAATCGAATGCTGCCCGACGAAACGAGCGGACTTGTTGACGACAGCTTTTGCCGCCGAGACCCCATTGGCCCGCATTTTAGGATCCCTCTGCTGAACCGAGAAGGCAGCGAAAATGGCCATACTTCGCGCCTGCTCAATCGCGATCAGCATCTCGACTGCTCGATGCTGCAGCGCCTGAAACGTTCCGATCGCAACACCAAATTGCTGTCTGGTCTTCAGATAATTGACTGTAATTTCGTGCGCCGCAGACATCGCGCCCACAGCATCGGCACAGAGCGCCGCAGCTGCCTCGTCGGCGATCCGTTCGATCAGCGGCAGCGCGCACCCACGACAATCCAGCCTGGCTTCGGCGACGACTCCGTCAAACCGGATGTCGATCACGGCCCGGTCGTCTTGAGAGGTATAATCCTTCGTTTTGATCCCGCTTTCTGCCGGATCGACGAGGAAGATACCGATCTCCCCTTGAACGTTTTCAATTCGGGCCGACACAAGCCAGCTTTGAGCGTCCTGACCGTGAAAGACATATCGCTTTGAACCCGTCAGGCGCCATCCGGCCGAGGTCTTTTGCGCGATCGCTTCGACGGAACTTAGATCGTATCGCGCGAACGGTTCCGCATGCGCGAACGACACCATCAGCTTTCCCTCAGCAATCTTGGGAAGCAGTCGATCCATCAAAACCCGGTCTTGTGAATGTGCAATCAGGCCTCCGGACACCAAAACCGTCGATAGAAACGGTTCAACCGCAAGATTACGGCCCATCGACTCCATAACCAGCATAGTCTCAAACGGACTGCCGACCATCCCGCCGAATTCAGCATCAAACGGCAGACCGAGCAGACCCATTTCCGCGAATTGGTTCCACAACTCGCGTCGCCAGGTCCAACTGCGTTTGGAAAGCGGCACGTCGGCAAGACTGTGTTGGGAAAGAAGCCGGTCGACGGTATCCTTTAGTAACCGCTGTTCGTCCGATAGTTCGAGATTCATGCCATGAACTCATTTCCCGAGATCAAGAACGCGCTTAGCGACGATGTTCTTCTGAATTTCGGTTGAGCCGCCCGCGATCGTCAGCTCCCGCCAAAAGAAATAGTTTGAAACTGCGCCGGCCGCCCATTCCGGGCCAACCGAATGGTCCTGGTCAACTACCGCCTTGCCGGCGCTGTAGTCGGGCAGAAACGGAATGCCGAGAGGCCCGCAGACCTCCATGTAGATTTCGCTCGTAGCCTGTTGAAGCTCCGATCCTTTGATCTTGAGGATCGAGGAGGCCGGGTCAGGTACATTGCCGACCCCGCTGCTTCGCTGCCGCGTAATAACCCGAAGCTGCGTCAACTCGAGAGCCTTGAGCTCTGCCTCCAGCATCGCGACCTTTTGACGAAAGCGGATATCGTCCCACAATGTCCGGCCCGGACCGGTCGGGACATGCCGCGCCATTAGTTTGGCACGATCCAGCCGTCGTTTGGAAATTCCGACGCGGGCCTGACCTCCGCGTTCGTTCCCGAGCAGATACTTGGCGTAGCGCCAACCCATATTCTCTTCGCCGATCCGGTTCGAAACCGGAACACGAACGTCATCAAAAAATACCTCGTTAAAATGGTGCTGGCCATCAATCGTGATAATCGGACGCCGCGTGATACCCGGCGTCTTCATGTCGATCAGCAGATAGGTGATGCCGTCCTGCTTGCGCGCGGCCCTGGGGTCCGTTCGCACCAGGCAGAACATCCAATCGGCATAATGCGCCTTGGAGGTCCAGATCTTTTGCCCGTTGATAACGTATTCGTCACCTTGGCGTATGGCCCTGGTGTTCAGCGATGCTAGGTCAGAGCCGGCGCCAGGCTCTGAGAATCCCTGACAAAACCAAAAATCGAGATTCGCGATTCTGGGAAGGAAAACGCGTTTTTGCTCTTCCGTACCGAATGCGATGATTACCGGTCCTACCATGTTGACGTTGAACGATAGAACCTCCGGCGCTGCCGCGCGATGTCCCTCCTCGGCGAAGAGATAGCGCTGCATTGGCGTCCAATCGCAACCGCCCCATTGGACTGGCCAGTTTGGCACCGCCCAACCCTTCGCGAACAGGATCTTTTGCCAGCGCTCGATATCGCTGCGATTCCAGCGCTGCTCCATCGCAATTTTTCGCCGGATATCGGCAGGCAGGGAGGTTCTGATAAACGCCCTCACCTCCTCCTGAAACGCACGCTCAACCGGCGTAAGCTCAAGATCCATGACGCGCCTCGTCCACGTTTACGCCTGACACGTCGATATAGGCGTCGAGCGCGACAACGCCCTGGCCGTCGGGCAACACCAGTAGCGGATTGATCTCGATGCCTTTGAATGCCTTGGAATTCTGAGCGGCCAGTTGCGAAAAATCGGCAAGGGCGCGGGCCAGAGCCGCAACATCCGCTTTTGGCTTGCCACGAAAGCCCGAAAGCAGCGGAAACGAACGCACCGACTGTATCATCTCGCGAGCTCCGGCCGCGTCCAGGGGAGCCCGCCGGAACACAACGTCCGAAAGGATCTCAACCATGACACCGCCAACACCGAACATGATGATGGGGCCGAAGACGGGGTCGTCGCTGGCACCAACGATGCACTCCACACCGCCACCGATCATCTCCGACAGAAGATACCCATCGATCCGCGCCGTTGGCGCCAGACGCGCGATGCTAGATTTCATTGCGGCCAGAGCCGCACCGACCTCACCGGCGTCCCTCAGACCAAGCGTGACACCGCCGACTTCAGTCTTATGCGGCAAGTCTGCCGATACGGCTTTAAGCGCCAGAGGATACCCGACCGCATCAGCAATCGCCGCAAGACCTTCGTCCTTGGATAACAATCTCTCGTTCGGAATACGAATACCGCATTTGGCAATGATGGCCTTTGCGTCTACTTCGCTGTATCGCCTCCGCTCGATAACGGGCATATTTCGTGCCGTCAGAACGTCGGCATACTCGTGTGAAAAGCTGCGCGAGAAACCCGCGAGCGCTCCGACTGTGGCGACGGCGCGCGCTGCGTCTTCAAATACCAGACAACCGGCCTCGGCAAACGCTTTCGCTACCGCCGGCTCACAAACCATACTGATGCAGAAACACGCCTCAGAATAGCGGCGTATCGCGTTCTTGAGGGCAACAAGCAGAGGCTCAGCTAGATGCGGTGCTGAGGCTATCACTCCGATGTAGAGGATGACCGACCCGAATTCCGCGGTCGAAAGAGCGATCTCCGCCGCTGTCACAATGCTCTCAACGCCCGAATTGGTTTGCGCTGTCAAATCAATCGGATTCGTCATTGATCCGTTGGGAGCAATGAGTTTGATCTCTTGTTGTGCTGTATCGGCCAGAACAGGCAGCGACAGCCCTGCACGGTGCGAACGATCCGCCATATGGGCGCCGATACCGCCGGATGACGTAATCAGGCAGGTGCGTCCATCTTTCGGAAGGGTCCCGAAGGTAGCGGCGTAAGCGACGTCCAACAGTTCTTCGGTTGTCTGTGCACGATGCACGCCGAATTCGCGAAAAACTGCATCATAGATTGCGTCAGCGCCGGCCAGTGCCGACGTATGTGAGGCAACCGCCGCGGCTCCTTGATCAGTCGTTCCGACCTTAAGGATGACGACTGGCTTCCGATTCGCGCGCGCGATCCTCAAGCCCTGCATGAAGTTTTCGCTCAGACGCAGACCTTCGATATATCCGACGATGACATCGATCGAGGGGTTATCTGCCATCCATTTAATAACTTCTCCAACCTCAACGTCAGCTTCGTTGCCCGTAGCAACGAGATGCGTTACGGACAAACCGCGCTGCTGTGCAAGCTTAAGCACGTTCGTTGCATAGCCGCCGCTCTGGCTCGCGACGCCTACCGAGCGGCGTTCCTGGACGTTCGCCTGAAAATTTCCGGTAAACGTCAAATAGACCTTATCTGTGGTATTGAAAGCGCCGACCGTGTTAGGGCCGAGCAGCCGCATTCCAGACCGGCGGGCAACATATGCTATCTCGGCCTGCAACCGTTTACCTTCTGGTCCCATTTCGGCGAAGCCGGCCGTAAAGACGACGACCGACCGAACCCCTTTTTGTGCGCATTCGCGAACCGCGTCGAGCACTCCTGCCGCCGGGATGGCGATGACTGCCGCATCGATTTGCGCCTCTATCGCCGTGATGGAGGGGTAGGATCGAACCCCCTGAACCAGCGTGTGTGACGGATTGATCGCGTACAGCTCGCCCGGATACTCAGCGGCAAGTAAGTGCTTGAACGGCCTACCGCCGATCCGATCGACATCGGATGACGCCCCGATGACCGCGATGGATTTCGGCCGGAACAGTGTTTCGAGACCTGCGGTTGATTCCTCGTTCGATGACGGCATTGTCTGATTAGGCCACCCGTTGTTGTCGGCGAACATAAGTCGGAAATCTCCTTTCAGGACCTCCAACGTACCTTCAGAAGGCTAAGGTTTGGCGTGCCGTACGTTCTGCCGATCTCTCCGGCCGACCACTACCCTTTGCGAACCGCAGCCAGCGCGTGCGCGAGTTGCTCCTTGTGCGCGTCGGTATCCATAAGAATCGCCATGTGCGACGACACGACATCGAAGTGCGTGCGACGCGTCATTTCAAGACCCTGATACACCGCGCGCTTGAAGTATCGTATCGCCTCTTGCGGCTTTGCAGCGATTGCTTTTGCGATCTCGGCGGTCACGGGACGTAGTTCGTCGTCGGAGACTACGCGATTGACGAGCCCCAGCCGCTCGGCGACGGGCGCATCGATTGAGCCGCTCAGCCAGAACATTTCCAGCGTCCGCGCACAGCCCATCATTCTTGGAAGAAAATAGCTTCCTGCGTCGCCCGCTATCAAACCAAGATCAGCGCGATTCTCTTCTAGTCTTGTCAAGGTTCCGGCGATACGGAGATCGCACATCAGCGCGATGTCTAAGCCGTCTCCGCGTGCAACACCGTTGATCGCTGCTATGATCGGCTTGTCAATGCGCTCAAGCAGAAATCCGATCTTGTGCAGTCCGCGCCAGAAAAAATGCTTTCTACCGGCCGTACTGGATTGATCGATTCGACCAAGCTCCTCGAGATCGAGGCCGATACTAAAATCTGGTCCGGCGCCGGTGATCACGATCGCGTGGACGTTATCATCTCGTCCCGCCACTGCGAGCGCGTTCTCCCATTCGGCGGCCAATGCTGCATCGATGGCGTTTCGCCGACCGGGACGATTAAGCGTGATCGTGGCCACATGGTCTTCGCCAATCGACAGCACTACTGGCGGGTCAGTTTGCATGCCAAATCCCTCGGGACCGCGAAAAATCGCATCCCACCAAACTGATCCCTGGTTAAAGCAGAAAAAGCAAGAGACCGGAAGTAACTCGACACATTCGTATTATCAGGAGCCGGCATTCCTGATACTCGATTGAAACCGCGCCTCTTTAGCACTTAAGACAGTGCTAGCGAACGTTTCCCTCACGGTGCTGAAGCGGATTCTGGTCCGAAGAAAGTCGCGCGACTGTCTGGCGCAGGACGATTGGCGATAACGAGGATTATTTGCCGATGAAACTCGCGAGCTTCGCTTTGCCGCCCAGCGATATTCCATCGAATATAGATGCTTTGCGCAAAGAAGTGCGCGACTTTCTGGCTGATGAACACAACAGAGGCGGCTTTAAACGTACAGCCGAGGGCTGGGACCGCTACGATCCCGAATTCAGTCGCAAGGTCGCACAACGTGGCTGGATCGGAATGACGTGGCCAAAAAAATACGGGGGTCACGAGCAGTCTTTCTTCGAGCGCTATGTCGTGAGCGAGGAATTATTGACCGCAGGGGCACCAGTGCGTGCTCACTGGCTCGCGGACCGGCAAATCGGTCCATTATTGCTGACCGCGGGCACGGAACAGCAAAAACAGACCTTTCTCCCCAAAATTGCAGCCGGCGAATGTTTCTTTTGCGTGGGGCTGAGCGAACCGGACGTCGGGTCCGATCTTGCTTCAATAAGCACGCGCGCTGAAAAGATCGAGGGCGGCTGGCGCATTTCCGGCACAAAGGTCTGGACGAGCTACGCTCATCGGGCGCACTTTATCAATCTTTTCGCGAGGACAGAGAGAAAGAGCGAGACGGATCGGCGCGGCGGCGTAACGCAATTCATCGTCGAACTCAAAGCGCCGGGCATAAAAATCAACCCGATCCTCAATCTCGCCCAGGACCACGATTTTAATGAAGTTGTTTTCGAAGACGTCAT
>Ga0068855_100009349_pt1 | contig 11833 bp, 7 predicted proteins | sample KBSCornC52_FD_66592 | JGI IMG/M metagenome (GOLD analysis project Ga0068855, IMG submission 66592) | Corn rhizosphere microbial communities from Kellogg Biological Station, Michigan, USA - KBS Corn C5-2 | ecosystem: Host-associated > Plants > Roots > Rhizosphere > Soil ...
CCGCACAAGATCACCGAGCGCGGCATTGCCCGCACCTTCCAGAACATCCGCGTGTTCAAGGAAATGACACTGCTGGAGAACGTGGTGGTCGGCATGCACGAGCACCTGAACTATGGCGTGGCCAGCATGCTCTTCAATCTCGGCGGCTTCCGCCGTGCCGAGCAGGAAGCGCGTGAACGTGCGCTGGAACTGCTGTCCTGGGTGCGCCTGGATCACAAGGCGCACATGCTGGCCGACAGTCTTTCCTATGGCGAGCAGCGCAAGCTGGAGTTCGCGCGTGCGCTGGCGACCAAGCCCAAGCTGCTGTTGCTGGACGAGCCGGTGGCCGGCATGAACCCGGCCGAGAAGACCGAGCTGATGAGCGAGATCGTCAACATCAAGGCGCGCGGTTTCACCATCTTCATGATCGAGCATGACATGCGTTTCGTCATGGGCCTGTGCGAGCGCATCGCGGTGCTGAACTTCGGCAAGATCATCGCCGAGGGCACCCCGGACCAGATCAAGAACAACCAGGAAGTGATCGAGGCCTATCTCGGCAAGGAAGAAGCATGAGCGCCAGCGGCAACAAGCAACCCATTCTGCAGGTCGAGGACCTGGCGGTGGCCTATGGCCACATTGAAGCGGTCAAGGGCATCAGCCTGTCCCTGAACGAAGGCGAGATCACCGCGCTGGTCGGTGCAAATGGTGCCGGCAAGAGCACGTCGCTGCTGGCCATTTCCGGCCTGGTGAAGGCGCAGCGTGGCCGTGTGCTGCTCAACGGGCAGGACCTGCTGCAGATGTCGCCGCACCGCATCGTCGAATCCGGCGTGGTGCAGGTGGCCGAAGGCCGTGCGACCTTGACCACACTGACCGTCGAAGAGAACCTGGCCCTGGGCGCTTATACGCGCAAGGACAAGGACGGCGTGGCGCGTGATCTGGAGTGGGTGTATTCCCTCTTCCCGGTCTTGAAGAACCGTGCGGCCGGACTGGCGGGCAATCTCTCGGGTGGTGAGCAGCAGATGCTGGCGATTGGCCGTGCGCTGATGGCCAAGCCCAAGGTCTTGTTGCTGGATGAACCGTCGATGGGGCTGGCCCCGTTGATCATCCAGGAAATCTTCCGCATCGTGCAGGAGATCAACAAGACCGGCATGACGGTGCTGCTGGTGGAACAGAACGTGCGCCAGGCGCTGCGCATTGCGCAACGCGGCTATGTGCTGGAGACGGGCAAGATCGTGCTGGAGGATAGCGGTGCGAATCTGCTGGGCAATCCGAAGGTGGTGGAGGCTTATCTGGGGGGCTGATGCGCTTGATCTGTTGCATGTGGCGGGGATGGAGAAAAAATAATAAAAAATTTCTCAATTAGGTGTTGACCATCAGCCTGATAGGCCTTAATATGCAGCCTCTTTCAAGCACAGCAAGTCACCGCTGATGCCAGAAGGCCCACGTGGCGGAATTGGTAGACGCGCATGGTTCAGGTCCATGTGCCGCGAGGTGTGGGGGTTCGAGTCCCTCCGTGGGCACCAGACATAAAAGGTCGGTTGATGAAAATCAACCGGCCTTTTGCGTTTCTTCGGTCAGAAAATAGTTTAATTTTTTGGTGGGTTTCTTCGAAAGTCACTTCTTCAATTTGTTAGGTTTCAGGGGTCTTCTTCTCTCTTGAGCGTCGATTTTTTTATTAGTTTTTTTAGAATAAAAAACTTTAAAAAATAGGTGACAACTTAAAAGTTGTCGCTTAAAATGCAGCCTCTTTCAAGCAATGCAGTTTGAACGCATTTGCAGAAGGCCCACGTGGCGGAATTGGTAGACGCGCATGGTTCAGGTCCATGTGCCGCGAGGTGTGGGGGTTCGAGTCCCTCCGTGGGCACCAAAACAAAAAAGGTCGGTTGATGAAAATCAACCGGCCTTTTGCGTTTTGGGGCACACGAGCAAAGCGCCTGCGCGCTTTGCGGGAGGGACGAGAAAGTCCGGCCTTGCACGGCCGGACGGGGTCGCGGGACGTGACCGAGGTCCTCCGTGGGCAGCAAAATAGAAAAGGTCGATTGACGAAAGTCAGTCGGCCTTTTGTGTTCTGGGCGCATTCAATACCGGAAGAAGAATGCACCCATCTCTGGCGGATCGCCCGGCTTGCGTTGTACCTTGGTGGTTTTTTTGAGATCCACGCCTGATGGATCATTTAATCCCAGAACGGAAAATACGCGTTGTGCTGCCTTTCCGAAAGGCGTCCATTGAAGCATCAGCATAAAGACAACAAAGGTCCAACCTACTGAAAAACCTATCCATGCGAACCAGAACGGATATTCGAAAAGAATGTCGGTAAACCCCATCGCCCAAAAAAAGGAAAACGTAAATGCCGGAGGAAATATTCCTGCAAGAATAAACCACCAGCGAAACACTATTCCATAGAAAGCGCGTCGTCCTCTTACGCAGTGTGGATACAATGCAATCGTCCGGTCAGCAGGATTGGCAAGTGCGACGAGCTCGAAATATTCCCCTTGCCAAACAACCGCCGCATCGACGACATCGCCCTCTTTGAATGGGCTACGCCATAGCCAGCCTTTGACTTTCTTGCCTTCCAGATCGAATTCCACATAGTCAGCCTCCTCCTGCAGAGTGGCCGCATTTGAGGCAGTCGCAATCGCCTGTCCTCCCATGCCTGCCACAGCGAGAGCGACGGAGACCATGCCCATCCTGGCCTTATCTCTGCGCGTGAGAACAAAGCTCGCCTCGCCGCGCTCGCAGGTGTAGTGCCGAATCGTGCCGCTGATCTTGATCAGCTCGCCGGTCACAACCTGACCGAGCATTATCTGGCATGGGGCATTTGTTTCCATAGAGGGGATTTCAAATTCATTTAATAGCGGAAGAAGAATGCGCCCATCTCTGGCGGATCGCCTTGCTTACGTCGTGCCTTGGTAGTCTTTTTTAGATCCACGCCTGATGGGTCGTTTAACCCCAGCACGGAAAATACACGTTGCGCCGCTTTCCCAAATGGGGTCCATTGCAGCATCAGCATGAAAATAACAAAGGTTGCACTTGCCATCAGACCTCCCGACAAAATCCAAAAAGGAAGTTGAAAAAGATGTCGGCTAAAACGTCCGAAAGAAAAGAAAAGAAAGGCGACAACTGTCGGAAATATGACAGCAAAAATAAACCACCAGCGAAAAACCAACGTATAGAAGGCACGCCGCCCTCGCACGCAGTGCGGATATAGCGCAATCGTTCGATCAGCAGGATTGGCCAGTGCGACCAGCTCGAAATACTCTCCTTGCCAAACAACAGCAGCATCAACGATGTCGCCCTCTTTGAATGGGCTACGCCATAGCCAGCCTCTGACTTTCTTGCCATCCAGATCGAATTCAACGTGATCGGCTTCTTCCTGCAGACTGGCCGCGTTTGATGCAGTCGCGACTGCCTGCGCTCCCATGCCTGCCGCAGCCAGGGCAATGGAGACCATGCCCATCCTGGCTTTGTCTTTGCGCGTGAGAACAAAGCTCGCCTCGCCGCGCTCACAGGTGTAGTGCCGGATCGTGCCGCTGATCTTGATCAGCTCGCCGGTTTCAACCTGGGCAAGCGTTACCTGGCATTGGGCGTGCGTTTCCATAGAGGGCATTTCAAATTCATTTAATAACGAAAGAAGAATGCGCCCATCTCTGGTGGATCGCCCGGCTTACGTTGTGCCTTGGTAGTCTTTTTTAGATCCACGCCTGATGGATCTCTTAATCCCAGTACTGAAAATACGCGTTGCGCCGCTTTACCGAACGGCGTCCATTGCAGCATCAGCATGAAAATAACAAAGGTTGCACTTGCTATCAGACCTCCCCAAACAAGCCAAAAAGGAAGTTGAAAAATATGTCTGGGCAAACGTCCGAATGAAAATGAAAGAAAAGTGGCGGCCGGAGAAAATATACCGGCAAAAATAAACCACCAACGAAAAACCAGCATGTAAAAGGCACGCCTCCCTCGCACGCAGTGCGGATATAACGCAATTGTCCGGTCAACAGGATTGGCAAGTGCGACGAGCTCGAAATAGTCCCCTTGCCAAACAACCACCGCATCGACGACATCGCCCTCTTTGAATGGGCTACGCCATAGCCAGCCTTTGAGTTTTTTTCCGCCCAGATCGAATTCGACGTAGTCGGCTTCCTCCTGCAGACTGGCCGCATTTGAAGCAGTCGCTATCGCCTGTCCTCCCATGCCTGCCGCAGCCAAGGCAACGGAGACCATACCCATTCCTGTCTTGTCTTTCTTGGTCAAGACAAAGCTAGCTTCACCTCTTTCGCTGACATAATTTCTTATTTCACCACTTATCTTTATCAGGCCATTATCTTGGCCTGGCACTTCCAAGTACTGATCCATCATCCGACTCCTACCGCGATCAACGCTTTGCCGAGTTCTTCACGCTGCATAGCCGCATCCTTGTAAGCGGCCTCAGCACCCTTTTTCGTACCAAAAATGCAGAGCGTGCACCAGGTTTCCAAGTCGTCATCGCTCAATGTCCAGATAGCCACCTGCAGAATAAATACCAACACGCCAATCCACATACCTGTTGACATAAAGAGAATGCGGCACGCAATAACCGAAGCCACTCGGGTACCCACCAGGTCCAATGTCTGCGCTGCTGCTGCATGCCCAGTCAATCGCAGAAGAATTGGCGCTGCGTATGTGAAGGTAGAGGCACCGGTCGCCAGAATATTGATCACGCCAAGGATAGTTTTCAGCAAATAGAGCACGAGAATACCGTTCTGCCCTCTACTATCAGCCTTTCCAACATCCTTAATATCAAACACGATGCCTATGATCCCGGCCGCAACGCTTAGACTGGCCCCACCCAACTTCATCACTTGATAGGACGTCGCATTCGCCGTCTGCATTTCCTTGACCGCCACCCCCCAGATATCAATGACGCCGCTAGCGATCGTCATCGCAGAAGCTGCCAGTCCAGCCCGACTCTTGCTATCTCCTTTCTCAATGCAGTCATGCATCATCTTCGCGAAATTCCCGCTCTCGATCAGCAACACCACCAGTGCCATGCGGGCATCTCGCATGGCACTGGCGCTCTTCTCTGAATCGCGGAAGGCGGCCCAGTCACGCTTGAGCGTCCTGGACGACACCGTTTCCTTTTCAGGAACCTCCGGCGAGAGCGGGTTCTTGGATGCCCGCACGCGCTCCAGTATGTCGAGCCGACCGCTCATGGCATAACGGGCCTGCGCATCGGCCAGCGCACCCGCCGCAGCCACTTCCACACCCGCACGCAAACCAAACCAGCTCTGGATGATCTTCTCGCAGGCCATGTCGGCCATCTTGCCGTCGAGTCTGAATTTCTTGAAGATGAAATCACCGAAGGTGGAGGCCGTCTTGTCGATGCCGAACTGCCGGTAGGGCTCAAGCTTCACGTTGAAAGCCACGTTGGTACCGGCCTTTGCCTTTTCGTTGGCGTTATAGACGCCTGCCGCTTTCTTGTATAAATCCGCGATGGCCTTCATCGACTTCTGGATATACGCATACCAGTTCCATACCGTGGCTGCGGTCTGCTCGCTCCTGAACGTCTCGGCCTGGGTCAGGAATTGCGAGACTTCGGTTCGCGCCGCATCCTGGTTCATGCTCAACAGACGGTACATCAGGTTGGATTCCGCGATCTGCAGATCATTGACCCATTCTTCGATCTTGCCGCGACCGCTCTTGGTCGTATTCAACAGGAACGTGACTTCGCTGACATGCGATTCGAAAGCGACGGCATCCTGGATATCGTTGCCGTGGTACTCCCGCAGCCCATCCAGGAAATGCCGGGACTGCATCCACGCGAGCATGTCTGCGGTGCGCTTTTCAATCAGGGCCGTGGCTTCATCCTGCAGGCTTTCGAAATTCTTCTTGAAGGTCTCGTAGGCCTTCATGTCGAGTTTCTCCGCATACGGCGGCCAGGCTTTTTCAACGCGGCCTTTCCTGTAGGCGGCACGCGACGTCACCACCGTATCGGCATCGGCCTTGATCTGGGCATACTCCTTGTCGCGCGCGGCGTCGGGCAGCATCGTGGCGTGCATGATGCGGTTCTCGTAGACGTTGTCCACTTCGACGCCTTTGGACTGCACGTACTCCTGTACCTCGATTGCCTTGAGACGCTTTGCCCTGGCCTCGGCGGGCAGCTTTTGGGCATCGGCCCGTTCCTTGGCAAAGTCATGCTGCTGCGCGCGCTGCCTGGCCAGATCCGCATTGCGATCGACGACGGCACCTGCGTGATTTTCCAGGAGATCCTTCAGACTGCTGATGGTCAGCATGCCATCGATCTGAAACGGAAGCTCGGTGTTGTAGCGATGCATCCACCCCGCCGGTTCATTGCGGAAGTTGTTGAGTTCGACACCAATGCCCAGCGCGTCCCACACGCCCATGATCATGGGCTTGTATTTCTCGCCCTTGCCGTGGGTGCAGATTTCTTCCATCTTGGCCACCAGGGGCTTGGCTTGGTCTTTGCGGCTGAAGGATCGATGAATCGTCGTATTGGCCTCAAGTTTTGCGTGGTCATAGGTGCCGTTCTTACGACCGAATACACCGGTGGCGGTCTTCTCATTGAGCAGGTCGGGCGAATAGGCCGGGTTGTATTCGAGCACCTTCTGCACGTTGCCTTCGGTGGCGACCATGCCGTGACGATAGCCACCCTGACTGACCCACAGCTTGGGGATAAAGGTCTGCATGCGCTGATCGCGCAGTTTGATGTCGTTGGCAAAAGCCTTGAAGGTGGCCTCACTCCATGCATGCTGTGAAAACGCTATCCAGACGCGGCCACACTTGGCAGGTTTCTCGATGTGAATCACTGATGCGGGAATATTGTCACCACTTCGGGAGCACACTGGTTCCGTGGCGACCGGCTCCGGGTAAAGGTGAGAGGGCCGCTTCCACAACGTCCCCTCGGGGGAGACAGCATAGGCCTCCCATTTGATGGTGATGTTGGAGGGGTGGCGCTCATAGAACAAGTAGACGAAACCCGCGCGCAACGTGCGCAACACATACTTGTAGTTCGTCAGCGCGGTGCTGGTGACCTTGTTGCCCAGCGGTGCCGGGATGTCGCCCGGGATGTTGAGCGGGACGACAGCATAACGGACCGGAAGAATCGCCAGTCCATCCTTGTTGCAGTTTCGACAGTCGGGATGTTGAGGGTTGGTGCAAGCCATGACGATCACTCAATCAATTAGATAGCTGGACAGTTGCTCGAAGGGGCGGCCGGACACGGCTTCAATGGCATCGACCAGCGACTCGCCGTTGGCGGTGCGCCGCCAGACCTCGGCCATGCGCACGTGATTGTGAAAGTCGATGCCATAGCGCAAGCCACAGACCAGAAACAGCATCCGGTCGTCCGCCGACGTCACGCCATAAGAAGAAGCAGCGCCCAGGCTATGTCGCAAGGCTTCGGTAACCGGGGTATCACGGCCGACCAGGTCTTCGCCCAGCAGATAGGTCCAGGCGGCGTGCACGGTGGCATAGTCATTCACCTTTTGCCATTGCTGCTCGCTGAGCTGCAACTGTTCATCAGGGCGGTTGGATGCATCCGCACCCAGCCCTGCGACCGGTGTCGAGGCTGCACTGAAGGACTCCAATGCCTGATGCCGGTTCAACGAGAAGACCGCGTTTACCGGGCGCAGCAGCAAGGCGCGCTGCCGGGCGTCGAGGTCCTGCCATAGCATCTCGCGCACGCCGGGATCATGGAAACGCAAAAGGTGGGTCCGTCCATGCACGAAATGCAGATAGCAGTGTCTCGCCCAATACGCGGCAACCTCACGCGCACCCAGGTCACTGACGATCCAGCCACTGATGGGCATTCCTCTGCGGGCCATCAGAAATGGCGTGCTCCATGCCGTCCAAGCGAGTTCGATGCTGGCTGCGAAAACACAATCGTCGCCGAAGCTGTTCAGATTCAATGGCACCAGATAGGGGGCGAAGCGCTGATCGTAATGCGGATGCACGATCGGTACGCCAACGCGCAGGCCGGGGTCGACCTCTCCCAGTTCGGGCTCGCCCTGGGCCGGGTCAACCCAGACGAAACACCGGCCGTCGCCACGCTGATCAATCTCGCGATGCAGTTGCTGCAACACGCCGTCCCATGGCGCTGCCAGTGCGGCGTGGCCATTCATCGGCTCAGTTGAGAGTTGGTCGTTCAAGCTTATCTCCAATACGATATCGGCACACGAGCACGGCGCTTGATGACGGGGCTGGCATGCTGATTACGCGCAGAATATCCATGCAGCAACACTATTGACTTACAGGAACGAAGATATGCCAATGGATGCTTCGGCAAACGTGCCATCCCTGCGAAGGCCGCAGGATTGCGACTGAGTTATCCGACGTGAGGCTTCTTAATTATTTGTTACGTGCCATGGGGAAATGGCGCGTGCGTCTTTGAGAGGGACGGAGGGAACTAGTTCCCGCTTTGCAATAACAGGCGGGGCTGCCTATTTCCGCTTCGCGGGAATCCAACCGGGAGGCGATGGCGGGGGAGGTATATGCGATCCGGCATGCATCAGCGGTTTGCCGGGACCAACTTCGTGAAATGGCTGAAGCAACTTTGTATTCCCAGCTCATCCATAAATCGCTTCCTCATTGGATTGACGTTGGCGTTAGCGATAAAACCCGTCATCCCAGTTTGCGGTAGGCTTGGTCTTCCTCGTTCCCACAAAATTACGGAGACCATGAAAACCATCCTCACCTTGCTGGCCCTCGTCGCTGGCACGGCAGCCACGGGACAGGCGCTCGCCGCCAACTCACCAGCCAGGCCGTCCGGCTACATCGACCAGCTTGAAATCACCCAGACCGCCGATGCCTTCGGTGGCGCAACGCCAGCCGGTGCGGCCGGCCCCTACCAGTTGATCTCGGGCGTCGTGCACGGCAAGCTCAATCCGCTTCACCCGGACAATGCCAGCATCACCGATCTCGACAAGGCACCCAGAGACGCCCATGGCTACGTTTCCTACACGACCGACTTCGTGATCCTGCGTCCGAAGTCGGCGACCCAGGCACGTCGCGTGCTCTTCTATGACGTGGCCAATCGTGGCCGCAAGCTGGCCGAGGAATTCTTCATCGGCGGCAAATCCCTGCGCAACGGCCCGGCTCCCGGCGACACCTACCCTTCCCTGCTGCGCGCCGGCTACACCATCGTCTGGAGTGGATGGCAGGGTGATCTGAAGCAGTCGGGCGCGGCCATCGACGGCGCACTGGGCACACAATTCCCGGTGGTCACGAACAAGGATGGTTCCGCCATCACCGGTCTGAGCCGCGAAGAATACATCCCCGATTTCCATCAGGGACACAACGAATTCAAACTCTCGTACGTACCTGCCTCCCTGCGCGACAAATCGCAAGTGAGTTTCACCGTGCGCCAGACCTGGCGCAATGCGCAGGGCCAGCAGGATTACCAGGCTCCTTCTGCGCCGGTGACCGACTGGCATTACGAACCCAAGGCGGACGGCAGCGTGAACGTGGTCTTCACTCCGCCCGCTGCAGTCCCCGGCCCCGCAGGCGGGACCGTGCCCGCCGACCAGGGCAGCATCTACAGCTTCGTCTATCCCGCCGCCCATTCCAAGGTGATGGCGATCGGCTTTGCCGCGGTCCGCGACCTGGTGAGCTTCCTGCGCGATGCGCCTGCCGATGCCAGCGGCACGGCCAATCCCCTCAACGATATGAAGAACGCCGCCTGCGTCGACCAACAGTCCTGCACGGCGCGCGACAAGCGCAATGTTGACTTGACTATCGGTGAAGGTATTTCACAGTCGGGCCGCTTCATGCGCGACTTCCTCTACATGGGATTCAACAAGAATGCGCAGGGCAACAAGGTCTTCGACGGCATGATGGCCATCATCCCGGGCGGACGCCGCACCTGGATCAATGAACGCTTTTCCCAGCCAGGCCGCTGGTCCAAGGGCCATGAAGAACACTGGATGCCGGGCGACCAGTTTCCCTTCGCCTACAACGTGATGAAAGATCCCGTCAGTGGCGTCACCGATGGCTTGCTCAAGCGATGCACTGCCAGCACGACTTGCCCGAAGATCATGCAGATCGATGGCAGCTTTGAATGGTGGGGAGGACGCGGTGCGCTGGTGGTGACCGACGGCGCGGGCAAGGATCTGGTCTTGCCGGACAACGTGCGCTATTACCTGATCTCAGGCACCCAGCACGCGGGCGGAGCCGGCATCAGGAATGGCGTGGTGAAGCGGAACGGCAAGGACAGCATGTGCCAGTTCCCGGCCAGCCCCGTAACGCAGGCTCCCGTGCTGCGCGCCATGATTCCGGCGATGGAAAACTGGCTGGCGAAAGACCAGTTGCCGCCACCCTCGCGCTACCCCACGGTGGCCAGCGGCACGGCGGTCACGCCGGACCAGGCCTCGATCGGTTTCCCTGCACTGGACAACGTACTGGTACCACTGGCCGACTCCTCAGGGACAGTCACGCCAACCCCACTGCAGTTGGCCTACAGCGGCATCCACAATCCGCTGGCCGTCACCGATTATCGCAACGCCATCCCGGTCGTGGATGTGACGCGGCCCTACCGCATTCTGGTGCCCAAGGTTGATGCCGATGGCAATGAGCTGGGCGGCATCGCCCAGCCGGAAGTGGCAGTACCACTGGCCACTTACACGGGATGGAACCTGCGCGCCGGCGGCCACGCGCAAGGGGAAACCTGTTCTTCGCTGGGCAGCGCAATTCCTTTCGCCGTGAGTGGTGCGAGCAGGAGCAGCAGTGATCCCCGGCCTGCACTCGACCAGCGCTACCATGGCCGGGCAGACTATGCCGCGCAGATCAAGGCCGCTGGCGACAAGTTGGTGCAGGAAGGCTATCTGCTACCACTGGATGCCGAACACCTGTTTGCGGCTCATGCGAAACAGGTGTCGCCGCAATTGATTCCGCAACCCTGAGTGATGTTGCCGGGCCCATGGGCGCAGGCCGGCCCATGGACTGCATGTTCACATATTCAGGTGAGGCAGCTTTCCGGTGGGCCCTAATACCCCAGACCGCGATCAACACCATTCAGCACAGGCTGCCCGCTGCGTACCCGCTGCACGTTGTCCAGAATCTGTCCGACGATCACCTCAGGCTGCGCACTCGACGCCATATGCGGCGTGACCACCACGCGCGGGTGTGACCACAGCGCGTTGGATGCGGGCAATGGCTCCTGCGCAAAGACATCCAGCACGGCCCCGCGCAAATGCTGCCGATCCAGTGCTTCCAGCAGGTCCTCCTCCACCAGATGCTCTCCCCGGCCGCAATGCACCAGCGCTGCACCCGGCTTCATCGCCGCAAATACGTCGCGCCCCAGCAGCTTGCGGGTGGCATCGGTCAGCGGCAGGAGGCAGACCACGATATCGGGTGCCTGCAGAAATGCATGAAGCGCATCGTCACCGGCATAGGTGCTTACCCCATCGATGTGATGCACGGAACGCGACCAGCCACTGACAGTGAAACCCTGGCCTCGCAACACCCCGGCCAGATGGCTCCCCAGAGCACCCAGCCCCATCAGGCCGACATGGGTCTGATGCGCCGGCTTTTGCGGCGGGATCTTCCACACACGCTGTACCTGCTGCTGCAGCGCCTGGTCCAGCGCGCGGTGGTAATACAGCACGGCCCACAAGACGTACTCGGCCATTCCTGCCGCCAGCGCGGGATCAACGATGCGGCACACCGGCACAAGAGGGTGAGCCCGCGCAGCGCCGAGCACATGATCGACTCCGGCTGCAATGGAAGAAATCAGGCGCAGATTGAGCAAGCGCTCGATGACCCCGGCCGGCGGATACCAGCCGGCAACAGCCTCCACATCGTCCGGATCGGGCAGGTCCGGCCACAGCCGCACTTGCAGCTCCGGCATGCGGCGCGCGGCCTC
>Ga0068855_100009350_pt1 | contig 11833 bp, 8 predicted proteins | sample KBSCornC52_FD_66592 | JGI IMG/M metagenome (GOLD analysis project Ga0068855, IMG submission 66592) | Corn rhizosphere microbial communities from Kellogg Biological Station, Michigan, USA - KBS Corn C5-2 | ecosystem: Host-associated > Plants > Roots > Rhizosphere > Soil ...
CGGCCGCGCCGTTTCGGTTCCGCCATCCAGCGCCGCATCGCCACGGTGTTTCCGAAGCTCGGCAAGGTCGCGATCTCGGACGTGTTCGGCGGCGCGGTCGGATTGACCGTGCATGGCATGCCGCAGATCGGGCAGTTGCGCAAAGGGCTGTGGGTGGCCTCGGGCTTCGGCCGTCAGGGGCTCAATACGTCGGCGATGGCGGGACAACTGATCGCGCGCAGCATCCTGTGGGGCGACGAGCGCTGGCGGCTGTTTTCGCCGTTCGAACTGGTCTGGGCAGGCGGTGCGACCGGCCGGGTCGCCGGCCATCTGATCGGGATGTGGGGGCGCGGCAGCGCGGCGGCCGCCGGGGCGCTGGCGCGCTACCGCGAAGGCGCGCGGGCGCGGGAACAAATCCGCGAGGCCCGGCTGGCGGAAGCCAACCGGCAGGCCGGAACCCGTCCGCAGCAACCGCCGCGCCGCCGTCCGCCGCCGGGCGCTCCGCATCCGCCCGGTGCGCAGCATCCGGTGCGGCCGCAACCTCCGGCGCCGGTGGAAATGCAGGACGCAGCGCCGGTGGAGGTTGGCTCGCAGGAAAGTGAGAAAATTCGGGACGGATCGGTGTAACTTCGGCCCCGGCGGGCCGTATTTGTTGGTGAACCACCTCATTCCGCTTCGCACGGAGACCCCTATGATCGACCGCCGTATCCTGCTCGCATCTGTCGCCGGCCTGTTTGGCCTCGCAGCTTTCCGCTGGCTGCGCGCCACGCCGGCGCAGGCCGCCGAAAAATTCGAGATCGAAAAGACCGATGCCGAATGGCGGGCGCAACTGACGCCGCAGCAGTATGAAATCCTGCGCAAGGAAGGCACCGAGCGGCCGGGTTCGAGCCCGCTGCTCAAAGAGCACCGCAAGGGCACCTTCGCCTGCGCCGGCTGCGACCTGCCGCTGTTCTCCTCGGAAACCAAGTTCGAGAGCGGTACCGGCTGGCCGAGTTTCTACCAGCCGCTGGAGAACGCCGTCGGCAAGACCGAGGACCGCACCTTCGGCATGCTGCGCACCGAAATCCACTGCCGCCGCTGCGGCGGCCATCTCGGCCACGTCTTCGACGACGGGCCGAAACCGACCGGTTTGCGCTACTGCATGGACGGTTTTGCGCTGGTGTTCCACCCGGCGGGGCCTACGGCCTCCTGACCAATTTCGCCCGGCAATTGTTGCCCGCCCGGCAATTGTGCCCCGGTCCCTGGACCGGGGCTTTTTATTTAACCGTCTGAAATAAAAGGACTTTCGACTTTGGCATAGCCCTTGCGAATCTCTCCTGCGACTGCGGCCCCAGTTTTGCGCATCGGTTGGCCGCCCGGATCGAATTTGGAGACGATGTCATGGGTATCTTTGACGCACTGAACACTTCCGTCGGCGGCTTGCAGGCGCAGTCCTTCGCGCTCCAGAACATCTCGGGCAACATCGCGAACGCCTCGACCACCGGCTACAAGGGCATCGGCACCAGCTTCGAGGATCTCATTCCGCAGTCGGCAACGCCGGACCGGCAGGTGGCCGGCGGCGTCACCGCCTTCGCGCAGGCGACCATCACGACGCAAGGTACGGTCACCTCGACCACGGTCGCGACCAACATGGCCATCAACGGCCAGGGCTTCTTCAACGTGCAGAAGCCGATCGGCATCACCGACAATCAGCCGGTGTTCGACGGCACCACCGACTACACGCGGCGCGGCGACTTCCAGCTCAACGCCAGCGGCAATCTCGTCAACGGCGCCGGCTACTACCTGATGGGCGTGTCGGTCGATCCGAAGACCGGCAACCCGATCGGTAACGTGCCGACCGTGTTGCAGTTCGCCAACAACTTCATTCCGGCGCAGGCGACGACCTCGATCCAGTACGCCGCCAACCTTCCGACCACGCCATCGACCGCGGCCGCTTCCGGCGCGGCCACCGGTACACTGGTCGCCGCTGGTGGCCTTAACGTGACCGACTTCACCACGGGGCACAACCCGGTGGTGGCCGGCACGCCGGCGCCGGCCTATACCAACTCGTCGTCCGTCGGCGGCGCCGTCGACAACAAGGCCGCCGTTCCGGGACCCATCGCCACCAGCACGCTGCTTAGCGGCGGCGCCAGCACGAATTCGATTTCGGCGAATTTCGTGGCGGGCGACACCATCACCGTCAACGGCAAGACCATTTCGTTCAACAACAGCGGTACGGGCGACACGGGCTCGGCAGCCCTGGGCACCCTCTCCATCGACCTGACCAAGCCCACCGCGACCGTCGGAAACCTTCTGCTGGCGATCGACCAGATCACCGGCACCACAACCCCCTCGACCGTCAGTCCGACCGGCGCCATCTCGATCAGTACCGGCACGAGCTCGGATCTGACGATATCGAGCAACGCGAACGGAACCGCAACGACGCCGGCTACGCCTGCGCCGGGATGGACGGCGCTGGGCTTCAACAACAGCGTGTCGACGCCGCGCGGCGGTGGCGGCACCCCGGGTACGGGCGTCGTGATCGGCGACGACATCTCGGTCTTCACCAAGGAATCGATCAGCGGCGGCGCCGTGACGGCCTACGATTCGACGGGCACGCCGGTGAACCTGCAACTGCGCTGGGCCAAGACCGACAGCGCTGCGCTCGGCTCGCCCCACACCGATACCTGGAACCTGTTCTATCAAACCAATCCGAACGCGACCGGTGCGCAGACCGCTTGGGTCAACGTCGGAACTAACTTCACGTTCGGTTCCAACGGATCGTTGACCAGCCCGACAGGCTCGACCATCACCCTCAACAACGTGTCGGTCGGCAATCAGTCGGTCGGAAACCTGTCGATGAACTTCGGCTCCGGCGGCCTGACGCAATACGCCTCGACCGGCGGCACCGCGACCATCAACCAGATCTCGCAGAACGGCTACGCCGCGGGACAGTTGCAGTCGATCGCGGTCAACAACAACGGCCTCGTGGTCGGCACCTTCTCCAACGGCCAGAACCTCGACCTTGCCGCCGTTTCGATGTCGCACTTCAACGGCACCAACTACCTCAAGGCACTGGATGGCGGCGCCTATGCCGTCACCAACCAGTCGGGCGTGGCGATCGCCGGTGCCACGGGCACCATCTCGGGTTCGTCGCTCGAAGGTTCGAACACCGACATCGCGGACGAATTCACCAAGCTGATCGTGACCCAGCAGGCCTATTCCGCGAACACCAAGGTGATCACCACGGCCAACAGCATGGTCCAGGATCTCCTGAACGTCCTGCGCTGACGATTTCGGCAAGGGTGAGCCTGGTCTGACCTGAGGCGGTAAACATGAGTCTGAGTTCATCACTCGCCACGGCAATGACGGCGCTGCGCGCCAATCAGGCAGCGCTCTCGATCGTATCGTCGAACGTCGGCAACGCGCAGACGCCCGGTTACGTCTCCCGGACCGTCAACCAGATTGCCGAGCCGACCGGCGACGTCGGATCGAGCGTCAGGGTCACCGGCGTCAACCGTTCGCTCGATCAGTTCGTGCAATCGCAACTGCGTTCGGAAACCTCGGGCGGCGCCTATGCCGACCAGATGGCGAGCGTGCTGACCCAGTTGCAATCGGCTTACGGGACGCCCGGCGCTGCCGGCTCGCTCGAAAACGCATTCTCGAATCTCACGACGGCGCTGCAATCGCTGTCGACGACGTCGGGCAGTGCGTCGACGCAGATCTCGGCGGCGCAAGCCGCGCAGTCGATGACGCAGCAGCTCAACGCCACGTCGCAGGGCATCCAGACCTTGCGCTCCAACATGGAGCAGGATCTCAACATTTCGGTCGGGCAGGCCAACACGGCCATGCAACAGATTGCCCAGCTCAACAACCAGCTCCAGAGCTTGAGCCCTAACGATCCCGCCGCCGCGAACCTGATGGATCAGCGCGACAGCGCCATCGATCAGCTTTCGCAACTGATGGACGTTCGCGTTTCCACCGGCAGCGCCAACCAGGTCACGGTCTACACCTCCAACGGCGTCGAACTCGTCGGCCTGCAAGCCTCGCAACTGAGCTTCAATTCGCAGGGCACGCTGAACGCGAACTCGCAATGGAATGCCGATCCGACCAAGTCCTCCGCGGGCACGATCTCGTGCAAGCTGGCGAACGGTGCCTCGATCGACATGATCGCGACCAATTCGTTCAAGTCGGGGCAGATCGCCGCCGACCTGACGCTGCGTGACACCACGCTGGTGCAGGCGCAGACCCAGCTCGACCAGTTGGCCGCATCGATGGCGAGCGCGCTGTCGGACACGACCACGGCCGGCACTGCGGCGCCTTCGACGCTGGCCCCGAAAGCAGGCTTCGACCTCGACGTGTCGAACATGCTGCCGGGCAACAGCATCAATCTCACCTATACCGACACCACGTCCGGCATCCAGCGCCAGGTCTCGCTGGTGCGTGTCGACGATCCCAGCGTGCTGCCGCTGTCGAATCCCACCGGCGCCAATCCGATGCGGATCGGCATCAATTTCTCTGCTGGCATGGGTTCGGTTGTGACGCAATTGAACGCCGCGCTCGGCGGCGCCAGTCTTCAGTTCTCCAATCCATCCGGGTCGACGCTGCGCGTCGTCGACAACGGGGCCGGGGCGACAACCGTCAACGCGGCTTCGGTCACCAAGACGGCGACGTCGCTGGCGAACGGCAGTCCGCAACTGCCGTTGTTCACCGACGGCAACTCGCTCTATAGCGGTTCGATCTCCGCGGCCGGCAACCAGTTTGTCGGACTGGCGGGGCGCATCACGGTGAACTCGGCCGTTCTCAGCGATCCCTCGAAGCTCTCGGTCTACAACACGTCGCCTGCGACCCAGGCCGGCGACACCACGCGTTCCGATTTTCTCTACAACCAGTTGACGTCAGGGACCTTCAGCTACTCTTCCTCGACCGGGCTCGGCACGCCGGCGTCGCCCTTCAAGGGAACGCTGAGCAGCTATATGCAGCAGTTCCTCAGCCAGCAGAGCAACGCGTCCACCACCGCGACCCAGCTTCAGCAGGGCCAGGATGTCGTCGTCAACACGTTGAAGCAGAAGATGCAGGCCACGTCCGGCGTCAACATCGACACCGAGATGGCGAACCTGATCGCGCTGCAGAATTCCTACGCCGCCAATGCCCACGTGATGTCGGTGGTTCAGAGTATGATGAACAGCTTGCTGCAGGCACAGGTATAAGGCGAACGATATGGCAATCAACTCGCTCAGCTACGCCGGCTCCCTGATCCTGAACCAGTCGGTTCAGGCCCTGAAGAACCAGATGACGGTTCTGCAGTCCCAGCTCACGACCGGAAACAAGTCGACGACCTATGCGGGCATGGGCGTCAACGAAGGCTTCGCCATCGCGGCGCGGTCGCAGCTCTCGGGGATTTCCGCGTTCACCGACACGATATCCATCATCAACACCAACATCGGCGTTGCCAACACCGTGCTGCAGGCGATGAACGACATCGGCAAGACGATCCAGAACAGTGCGAACAGTTCCTCGCAGACGCTGAACACCGCCGGCCAGAGCATCGCCCAGCAAACCGCGACTTCGCAGCTTTCCTCAATGCTCGGAATTCTCAATACCCAGGCCGGGGACCGCTTTCTGTTTTCCGGCACGGCCGTCACCACCCCGTCGGTGGCGTCGATGGACGACATCATGAACGGGACGACGACGCAGGCCGGATTGAAGCAGGTGATCGCCGAGCGCGAGCAGGCCGATGTCGGCACCAACGGTCTCGGTCGTCTCGTCATTAATTCTCCGACGGCAACGTCGGTGGAGGTGAACGAAGATGTTGCGGGTTCGCCGTTCGGCCTCAAGTTTGCTTCGGCTTCGTCGTCGCTGACCGGCGGTGGGACCGTGAGCGGGCCGCAAGGTTCGCCCGCGGGTGTTACGATCGACCTCGGCGCCACCAATCCCAGCGACGGCGACAAGGTCAGCTTCACGTTCAACATGCCCGACGGCACGCAGGAATCGATTGCGCTGACGGCTTCCAGCGCGACACCGACGCCGGCCGGAAGTTTCGCCATCGGCGTTGACACCACGGCGACGGCGGCGAACCTCAAAACGGCACTGAATTCGGCGATCGGCACGCTGGCCAATACGTCGCTGGTGGCGGCGTCGGCGATGCAGGCCGGCAATGATTTCTTCAACACCACGGGAACGGCGACGGGCAGCGTCGTCAACAACCATGCGGCGATACCCGCGCCGATCACCGGAGCGACCCTGCTTTCCGGTGCGGCGGGTACCGACTCGCTGGGCACGAGCTTCGCGGCCGGCGATACCATCAGCGTTAATGGCACGCCGATCACCTTTGTCGCGTCGGGTGCCACCGGTAACCAGCTCAACATCACCGACAGCGTCCAGACGCTGCTGACGAAAATCGATTCGATCACGGGTACTTCCACGCCGTCGACCGTCAGTGGCGGCGTGATCTCGCTTCATACCGATAACGCTGCGAGCCTATCGGTCTCCAGTTCGAACACGGCCGCGTTCGCGGCACTCGGCTTCAGTACGACCGCTACCGCGACCGTGCCGCCGTTGCGGGTGGGCGGTTCGCCGCTAGGCTCCGCGACATCGTTGGTCAGCGGCACGCCGGCGAACACGGTCACCTGGTACACCGGCAATCCTGGACCGACCGCGACCGCACGCGCAACGGCGACCGCGCGGGTCGATGCCTCGGTGAAGGTCGAGTACGGAATCCAGGCCAACGAGCAGGCGATTCGTTCGCAGCTGCAGACGCTGGCGGTGTTTTCCGCGGTGACGACCTCGACGACGAATCCGAATGGCGCCGCACAAGTATCGGCGCTGAGCCAGCGGGTCACGCAGGCGCTTACCCCGCAAACGGGCAAGCAGTCGATCCAGGATATCCAGACCGATCTGGCAACGGCGCAGGCGACGATGAGCGACGCCAGCGCGCGGCAAAAGCAGGCCAAGGCGATGTTGCAGAACATCGTCGACCAGACCGAGACGATTTCGCCGGATCAGGTGGCGAGCCAGTTGCTGGCGCTTCAGACCAGTCTGCAGGCCTCCTACCAGACCACGTCGATGCTCTCGCAGATGAGCCTCGTGAAGTATCTGCCGGTTGGGTAGTCCTACGGACCGGGGTGTTAGGTTTTCGTTAACCACGCTTATTTACCGTTAGTTGAGGATTGCGGCATGCGTCCGCCGCTCGGAGCCGTTGATGACCGATCAAGTTCACCTGGTGGTAGCCACGCCCTGCTTCGGCGGACAGGTTTCCAGCATCTACGCCAGTTCGATCTTCCAGTTGCAGCGGGTACTGCGTTCGAAAACCAACATCGATCTCAAGGTCCTGCTCCGCGATGGCGATGCGCTGATCACGCGCGCGCGGGCCAACCTGATGACGATGTTCCTCGACGACCCCGCCGCCACCCATTTCCTGTTCGTGGATGCCGATATCGGGTTTACGCCCGACCAGGTGTTCCGGCTGATCGAATCCGGCGCCGACGTGGTGGCCGGCCTCTACCCCATCAAGCGCATCAACTGGGACAAAGCGAAGCGCATGCTGGAGTCGAACCGGCCGAATGTGGCTTCGTCGGCGCTCGACTATGTGCTGGAGATCGACGATCCCGAACAGGTCGTCGTCGTCAACGGCTTCACGCGCGTGCGTTACGCCGGGACGGGTTTCCTGATGATCAGGCGCCATGTTTTCGAACGGATGTGCGAGCATCCGGCCTACGCGCCGCTGCAGTTCTTCCGCGAACACTCGGTCGATGCGCTGGCGGGAAGTCCCAACCGCTTCGCGCTGTTCGAATGCATGATAGATCCCGCGACCGGGACATACCTCAGCGAGGATTTCGCCTTTTGCAAACGCTGGACCGACATCGGCGGCGAGATCTGGGCGGATCTGGAGAGCCGCCTCGATCACGTCGGTCCATCGGTATTCCGCGGCGATGTCTCGTCGCAATTCGCCGTGCCCGCGAGCGAGGCGGATGCTGCGTGAAAACATGTCGGCACTGAGCGCCTCGCTTCGGTTGCAGGCGGTCGAGGCGCCGATCTCTCAGGATCGATCCCGTTCGGCTGCCGCTATGGCCCGATCTGTTCGGGCCGCTGCACGGCGCATTTGGACGGCTTGAACGTGATGGAGATTCCGCATGCATCCTGATTTTCACGAACCGCTCGCCGTCGCCGAACCGGAATGCGCGGACAGGATCGGTATGGCCAGGCTGGCGAAGCTGGCATTCGACGGCGGGGATTTGCGCCCGATGTGGCGCGAGCTGATCGCGAAACTCATTGACGGCACAGCGGATGCGGGCGAGGGGCTTGACCTGTCGCTGATCGCGCAACTGCTCGGCGACAAGCAGACGGGCCTTGCGATCCAGCAGGACGTGCTCAAATCCCAACGGCTGTTTCGCTCGCCGTGCGTGGCGAAGCAGCCCCGATTGAGGGTTCTTGCGCTCGCCGCAGCCACCGACATGGGCAGCAATACGCCGATCGAATTCCTGCTTGAACAGTCCGGCATCGATCTCATGATCCTGTATGTGATCCCGGAATTCGAACTGCCGGTACCGTTGCCCGATCATGACGTCGCGATTGTGATCGCCTCGGATTCGGAGGATTGCCGGGCCGCGCTGGACCAGATCGATCGGGCCGCGGTGCGCTGGCCGCGGCCGTTGCTCAATATCCCGCGGCAGGTCTGCAATCTGGACCGGGACAAGCTTTACCGTCTGCTTGCCGGTATCGAAGGGCTGGTCATTCCGGAAACGATCGCTGTCACTCGCGGGCAGCTGCAGGAGGTGTCGCGCTCGGCCGGTGTGCTCGCGGGGATCGCAACCGAACTCGCCTTTCCGATCGTTGTCAGGCCGCGTGGCTCGCATGCCGGGGTCGGGCTTGGCAAGATCGACGATGGCGCCGCGTTGGAACGCTATCTTGCGGAGAGGCAGGAGCGGGAATTCTTCATCTCGCGCTTTGTCGATTACTCCGACGAGGACGGCCTGTTTCGGAAATACCGGGTCGTGTTCGTCGATGGTCGCGCTTACGCGTGCCACATGGCGATCGCCGAGCGATGGGACATCTGGTATCTCAACGCGGGAATGACCGCGAGTGCAAGCAAGCGTCTCGAGGAAGAGACATTCATGCACACGTTTGATATCGGATTCGCCCGTCGTCACCAGAGAGTACTTGCCGCACTCGTCGAACGCGTCGGTCTCGAATATTTTATGATCGACTGTGCGGAGACCGCCGATGGATCTCTGCTGATCTTCGAAGCCGACAACACGGCCGTCGTGCACAACATGGATCCGCCGAGCGTCTTTCCGTACAAGGCGCCTCAGATGCACAAGATATTCGATGCATTCGCGGCGATGCTGGAGCGCCGCGCGCGATGTGGCCGGGAGCGGGCGGCGTGACCAAGACGTTGCGCGATCGGAGCCTGCAGTTCGAATCGAGCGAGACGCTCGATCCGAAAAATTGGGACGAAATCCGCGCGCAGGGTCATCGCATGCTCGATGACATGATCGACTATGCCGCCAATATTCGCACGCGGCCGGTCTGGCAGCCGATACCGGATGAGGCTCGCGCCCGGTTTCGCGCCGAGCTTCCGCGCGAATCTTCCGATCTCGGTGACGTCTATCGGGAGTTCGTCGATTTCGTACTTCCCTACACGACGGGCAACGTCCATCCGGGCTTCATGGGGTGGGTGCATGGCGGCGGATCCGCGGTCGGAATGCTGGCGGAGATGCTGGCGGCCGGCTTGAACGCCAATCTTGGCGGGCGCGATCACATGCCGATTGCCGTGGAGCGCCAGATTGTCGAGTGGACGCGGGAGATGTTCGGTTTTCCGGCGGAGGCCAGCGGAGTCTTTGTAACCGGCACGTCGATGGCGAATTTGATGGCGGTGCTGGTGGCGCGAACGGCGACGTTGGGTTCGTCCGTGCGGCAACGGGGGATCGACGATGATGACGCGTCGCTGGTTGCCTATACGTCCGTGGCCGCGCACGGCTGCATCAGCCAGGCGATGGATCTGGCGGGATTTGGCACCGACGCGTTGCGATGTGTCGAAGTCGACAGCGCGCACCGCATCGACGTGGCCGCGTTGCGCATCCGGATCGCGTCGGATCGCGCGGCCGGCTTGAAGCCCTTTCTCGTTGTCGGCTCTGCCGGCACGGTCGATATCGGAGCGATCGACGATTTGGCCGCACTCAGCGGGTTGTGCCGCGAGGAGGGGCTTTGGTTTCACGTGGATGGCGCTTATGGCGCGCTCGGGATTCTCTCATCGACGCTGGCGCCGCGGCTGGCCGGGCTCGAATGCGCCGATTCGATCGCGTTTGATTTCCACAAATGGGGACAGGTGCCCTATGACGCGGGCTTTCTGCTTGTACGCGACGGCGAGCAGCATCGGCAGACGTTCGCCGCTCCAGCGGCGTACCTGCGGCGCGAGACGCGTGGGCTCGCGGCCAACTCGATCTGGCCTTGCGACCTCGGTCCGGATCTGTCGCGGGGCTTCAGGGCCCTCAAGACATGGTTCACCCTGAAGACCTACGGCACCGAGAGACTTGGAGCCGTCATCACCCGAACCTGCGCGCTTGCGGGATATCTGGAAACCCGAATCCTGACGGAGCCGCGGCTCGAGTTGCTTGCTCCGGTGCAGCTCAATATCGTCTGCTTCCGCTATCGATGTGCCGACGCCAGTCGCGTCAATAGCGATATCGTCATGGACATTCAGGAGTCCGGCATCGCGGCTCCGTCGACGACGCTGCTGAACGGCGAACTCGCGATACGTGCGGCGATCGTCAACCATCGCACCGACACCTGCGACATCGACGCCCTGATCCAGGCAGTACTCGAATATGGCGCGAGGCGAACGTCTGGCGGAGACGAGCCGGTGCTCGACATCGTGCCGTCGCCGCCGTTGGCGCTATAGGCGATCGGGAGCCTGGACGGTTGCGCTACCCCGTCAGGCAGGCGCGTCAGGCTGCGTCGCCTGCCTGCAGGCGCTTCGCACGGTCGATCAGTGCCTCTTCGTGGACTATCAGTTTCTTCGCTTCTTTCAGCGCGTGATAGAGATCGCCGTTGAGAATGTAATTATTGATCCCCTCGATGAAGGGCCATGCAGTCGGCATCGCGGTCAGGATGTCGCGCACCAGGCTGAAATAGGTCGGGTGGTGGTTCATCGGGTCAGGCGACAGATACATCAACTGCACGGCGAGATAGACCAGCTTGGCTGGGGTGTCGGCGGTTTCTGGCGTCAGAATATCCTTTTCGCGCAAAATCGGAATCCGGTCGCCGTCGATCAGGAGCCTGGCCCGCTGGTCGGTGTTGGTGACCACGCAGGCGCCGATAATGATTCGCTCATGCGGCTTGAGCTCGACTTTCAAGGCCATGCCTGTTCTCCGTTTGAGGGCTTTTCGCGCGATTGGTCGATGCCCGCCGGCAGAATCGCATCCTTTATGATGATGGTTAACCAATGGTGAATGCACGATTAGTGCTTGTACGGTGCGGCTTGGTCGCATTGCACCGTAGGAATACGGAGGATACGGCGGTTCCGCGCATTAATTGCAAATTCATTCTCTTTCTGAGCGGCTTAATCGCTCGCATTCATTTTTTCTTAGAGACTTGGTTCCAGAGTTAGGTGTCGCCCGATCGAAAGGTCGGGATAGTGGCTCGTCCTTAATTTCACACCAGAAAGGTATGAAACATGTCTGGTATTGTTCTCTCGGCTTCGGTTCGTCAGAACCTTCTCTCCCTGCAGTCCACCGCCGACTTGTTGGCGACCACGCAGAACCGTCTCTCGACCGGCAAGAAGGTCAACACGGCCCTCGACAACCCGACCAACTTCTTCACCGCGTCGAAGCTCGACAACCGCGCCAGCGACATCAACAATCTGCTCGATGGCATC
>Ga0068855_100009354_pt1 | contig 11832 bp, 9 predicted proteins | sample KBSCornC52_FD_66592 | JGI IMG/M metagenome (GOLD analysis project Ga0068855, IMG submission 66592) | Corn rhizosphere microbial communities from Kellogg Biological Station, Michigan, USA - KBS Corn C5-2 | ecosystem: Host-associated > Plants > Roots > Rhizosphere > Soil ...
GGCCGCTGCGCGAGGAACCCGGCCACCCCGGCGATCACCCCGCGCGAGGCGAGCATCCCGGTCTTCGCGGCGTCGACGCCCAGGTCCGAGAAGACGGCCTCGAGCTGCGCGAGGACGAACGCGGGCGGCACGGCGTGCACGGCCGTGACGCCGGTCGTGTTCTGGGCCGTGAGCGCCACGATCGCCGACATGCCGTACGCGCCGGCTGCGGCGAAGGCCTTCAGGTCGGCCTGGATCCCCGCTCCGCCGCCGCTGTCGGAGCCCGCGATCGTCACCACGCGTGGAATCAAGCTGCTCTCCCTTCGCCGGTCCTAACCGGATCAGGTTCGACGGGTGTGATCTCAGCCCCGCGCGGGGCACCCCGGTAGCGCGAGGCTAGCATCGACCGGGTGAGCGTCGACGTCCTGCGCTGGGAAGGCCTGCTGCAGGGCGAGGAGGTGGCGTATCTCGGCGTCGAGCCGGAGCGGGCGGCGCGCTTCGCGCCGCTGCCGGACGCGCTCGACCGACGCGTGCGCGCGGCGATCGGCGTCTCGCAGCTCTACGTGCACCAGCGCACCGCCTGGGACGCGGCGGCGCGCGGCGAGCACGTCCTGACGACGACCGGCACCGCGTCGGGAAAGACGCTCGCGTTCAACCTGCCGGTCCTCGACGCGCTCGCCCGCGATCCCTTCAGCCGCGCGCTCTACCTGTATCCGACGAAGGCGCTCGCACAGGATCAGTTCCGCACGCTCGCCGGCTACCGCGTGCCGCGGCTGAAACCCGCGATCTACGACGGCGACACGCCCACCGAGCAGCGGCGGCAGATCCGCCTCTGGTCGAACGTGATCCTGACCAACCCGGACATGGTGAACGTCGGCATGCTCCCCAACCACGACCGCTTCGGCGACGTGCTCGCAAACCTCCGCTATGTCGTCGTCGACGAGGCGCACGTCTATCGTGGCGTCTTCGGCTCCCACGTCGCGAACGTCCTGCGCCGCCTGCGACGGCTCGCTCGTGTGTACGGGGCCGAGCCGCAGTTCCTGCTCGCGTCGGCGACGATCGCCAATCCGGGCGAGCTCGGTGCGGCCCTGCTCGGCGAGCCGGTGACGGTCGTCGGCGACGATGCGGCGCCGCGGGCCGAGCGGACCGTCGTGCTCTGGAACCCCGAGCTGCTCGACGCCGAGCTCGGCCTCCGCGCATCGGCGCTCGCCGAGGCGGCCAGGCTCCAGGCGCTCTTCGTGGAGCGCGGGCTACGCACGCTCACGTTCGCGAAGAGCCGCAAGGCGGCCGAGCTGATCCATCGCTTCACCGCCGAGCGGCTCGGAGACGACGCACATCTCTCGCCGTACCGCGCGGGCTACACCGCGGGACAGCGGCGAGAGATCGAGCGGCGCCTCGCGGCGGGCGACCTGCTCGGGGTCTCGGCGACGAATGCGCTCGAGCTCGGCATCGACGTGGGCCTGCTCGACGCCGTCATCTCGGTCGGCTTCCCGGGGACGATTGCGTCGCTACGGCAGCAATGGGGGCGGGCCGGCCGCCGTGGAACCGGCCTCGCGGTGCTCGTCGCGAGCGAGGACGGCCTCGACCAGTTCTTCATGCGCGAGCCCGACAAGCTGCTCGGGCGGCGCGTCGAGGCGGCGATCCTCGACCACGCGAATCCCCGCCTGCTGGCCGGTCACGTGCGCGCCGCCGCCTACGAGGCACCGCTGACCGACGCGGACGCGGCGACGCTCGGCCCCGAGGCGCTCGAGGCCGCGCGCGGCGATCCGGAGCTTCGGCCCACGCCGGCGGGGATCGTCTGGGCGGGCAGGGACCACCCGGCCGCGCGGATCGCGCTCCGCTCGTCCGAGCCCGACGCGTTCACGATCGTCGACGGCACGACCGGCGACGTGCTCGGCCTCGTCGAGCGCTCCCGCGCCTATACGACCGTGCACGAAGGCGCCGTCTACCTGCACCTCGGAGAGTCGTTCCTCGTCCGCGAGCTCGACCTGGCGACGCTCCACGCCGTCGTCGAGCCCTTCGGGGGCAACTGGTACACCCAGGCGAAGAAGGAGACGATGACGACGATCGTCGAGCCGCGGCGCGTCGAGTGGCGGCTCGGTCTCGAGCTCGCGTTCGGCGAGATCGAGGTGACCGAGCAGGTCGTCGCGTACGAGCGCAGGACGATCTCCGGGCAGGAGCGGCTGGAGCTCGTCGCGCTCGACCTCCCGGTGACGACGTTCGCGACCGAGGCGGTCTGGTTCCTCCCCGAGGCCGACCAGCTCACCGGGCTCACCGAGATGCCTGCCCTCCTCGGCACCCTGCACGCCGCCGAGCACGCGCTGATCTCGCTCCTCCCGCTCTGGGCGATGTGCGACCGCTGGGACATCGGCGGCCTCTCGACGAACGTCCACCCGCAGACCGGCCGCCCGACCGTCTTCGTCTACGACGGCCACGCGGGCGGGGTCGGCATCACCGAGCGGGGGTTCGACCACTTCGAGGGCTGGGTCCGGGACACGGCGGCCCTCCTACGCGGCTGCCCGTGCTCGAGCGGCTGCCCCTCGTGCGTCCAGAGCCCGAAGTGCGGGAACCTGAACGAGATGCTGGACAAGCACGGCGCGCTCACGTTTCTCGACCGGCTTGTCGATTTCGGCGCCGCCCGTTCGTCGTATCCCGACAAGAGCTCTCGAGAAGGAGGGAACCCGTGAAGTACGCACTGCTCATCTACGGAAACGACACGGAATGGGACGCGCTCCCGCAGGCCGAGAAGGACGCGATCAGCGGCGAGTACTACGCCCTGTCGAGCGAGCGTGGAGTCCTCGGCGGCGAGGAGCTCGCGGGCGCAGACACCGCGACCACCGTGCGCGTGCAGGACGGCCAGACGCTCACGACCGACGGGCCGTTCCTCGAGACGAAAGAGCTGCTCGGGGGGTTCTACCTCTACGAGGCCGACGACCTCGACGCCGCGATCGCGATCGCAGCCCGCATCCCGGCGGCCCGGCGCGGCGGGGCGGTCGAGGTCCGACCGGTGGTGGAACACTGACGGAGCAGGTCTTCCGCGACGAGTGGGGGCGCGTCCTCGCTTCCCTGATCGGCTTCCTCGGCGACTTCGACCTCGCCGAGGAGGCCGCGCAGGAGGCGTTCGCGATCGCCGCCGAGCGCTGGCCGCGCGACGGCCTGCCGCCGAACCCCGGCGCGTGGCTCGTGACGACGGGACGCAACCGGGCGATCGACCGCATCCGCCGCGAGCGCGTGCTCGCCGCGAAGACCAGGCTGCTCGAGCCTCCTCCTCCCATGCCCGCATCGACCTTCGCCGACGAGCGCCTCGAGCTCGTGTTCACGTGCTGCCATCCTGCGCTCGCGCTGGACGCGCAGGTGGCGTTGACCCTGCGGACCCTCGGCGGCCTGACGACGGAGGAGATCGCTCGGGCGTTCCTCGTGCCGGAGGCGACGATGGCGCAGCGGCTCGTGCGGGCGAAGCGGAAGATCAAGACGGCGGGCATCCCCTTCCGCGTTCCCGCCGATCACCTCCTGCCGGATCGGCTCACCGCCGTGCTGGCCGTCGTCTATCTGATCTTCAACGAGGGATACGGCGGCCGGAACGAGCTCGCTGCCGAGGCGATCCGGCTGGGAGACGCGCTCGCCGGCCTGATGCCGGACGAGCCGGAGGCGCATGCGCTCCTCGCCCTGATGCTCCTCCACGACGCGCGCCGCGACGCGCGGTTCCGGGACGGCGAGCTCGTGCTGCTTGCAGACCAGGACCGGTCGCTCTGGGATGCCGGCCGGATCGGCGCAGGCCGGGCGTCGCTCGAGCGGGCACTCGCGCTGCAGGGCCGAGGCCCGTACGTGCTGCAGGCGGCGATCGCGTCGCTCCACACCGAGGACTCGGTCGACTGGCGCGAGATCGCCGCGCTCTACGGCGAGCTCTCGCGCCTGACCGGGTCGCCGGTCGTCGAGCTGAACCGCGCCGTCGCGGTTGCCGAGTCCGACGGGCCCGAGACGGCGCTCCGGATCGTCGACGCGCTCGACCTCGGCGGGTACCGCTATCTCCACTCGACCCGCGGCGAGCTCCTGCAACGGCTGGGGCGAACCGGCGAGGCGCAGGCCGCGTTCAGCCGCGCGCTCGAGCTCGCACAGGCCGAGCCGGAGCGGCGCTTCCTCGAGGCGAAGCTCGCGGCGCTCCTCTAGCTGGTCGAAACCATCCAGGGGTCAGCTCGTCCGCCGGCGCAGCGTCGAGGCGGCGAGCGCGAGAGCGACCACGGTCACCCCGACCACGATCGCGGTGTCGCGCAGCACGATGCCGGCCGCGCCGCCTCGCACTGCGTGGTCGAGCCCGTCGAACGCCCAGGTCAACGGCATGACGGTCGAGGCCCAGTCGAGGGCACCCGCCATGCGACCGCGCGGCACGAGCAGGCCGCAGAGCAGGAGCTGGGGGAAGACGAACGCGGGCAGGAACTGCACCGCCTGGAACTCGGTGCGCGCAAACGCCGAGACGAAAAGGCCGAGCGACATGCCGAGGATCGCGTTCAGGACCGCGAGCCCGATCACCGCGGCCACCGACCCTGCGACGTCGAGGCCGAGCAAGCCGAACGCGACCGCGCTCGTGACCGACGCCTGCACGACCGCGACCGCGGCGAACGCGAGCGCGTACCCGGCGAGCAGATCCGCCTTCGCGAGCGGAAGCGTCATCAACCGCTCGAGCGTGCCCGTCGTCCGCTCTCGCAGCATCGCGATCGACGTGATCACGAACATCATGATGAAGGGGAAGATCCCGACCAGAGGCCCGCCGATCCGGTCGAACGTCTGCGGCTGACCGTCGAACACGTACCGGAAGAGCGCGATCAGGACCGGCGGCACGGCGAAGAGGAGCGCCAGCGTCCGGGGATCGCGGCGCAACTGGAGCAGCACCCGCATCGCCGTTGCGAACGTCACGCGCCCGCTCATCCAGTCGACTCCACGAGCTTCAGGAAGGCAGCGTCGAGGTCGGCGCAGCCCGTGCGGCGCCGCAGCGCGTCCGGGGTGTCGTCCGCGAGCAGCCCGCCGGCGCGGAGGAGCAGGAGGCGGTCGCAGTGTTCCGCCTCGTCCATCACGTGGGACGAGACGAGGAGGGTCACCCCTCGCTCGGCGAGCCGGCGGAAGGTGCGCCACAGGTCGCGACGGAGCAGCGGGTCGAGCCCCACGGTCGGCTCGTCGAGCACGAGGAGCTCCGGCTCGCCCAGGAGCGCAGAGGCGAGGGAGGCACGAGACAGCTGCCCGCCGGAGAGCGTGCCCACGATCTGGTCGCCCTCGTCCTCGAGCCCGGCCGCCTCGAGCGCACGGTCGACCGACACCGCCGGAGCGCCGAGGACGCGCGCGAAGTACCTGAGATTCTCGCGAACGGTCAGGTCCGCATAGACCGAAGGCGCCTGCGTGACGTACCCGACCCGGGAGCGCAGCGACGCCGCGCCGGCCGGCGCACCGAGCACATGGATGCTCCCGGACGCCACGACCTGCACGCCGACGATCGCGCGCAGCAAGGTCGACTTGCCAGAGCCGCTCGGGCCGAGGAGGCCGGTCACCGTCGCCTGCTCGACCTCGAGCGAGATGCCGGGCAGGACGACCTTCGCTCCCCGCACAACGCGCAGGTCTCTGACGTCGATCGCGGCGATACCCGCGAAGATACGCACTCCGATGGTCGAACGCATTCGCGCCTTCCGGCGATCGCTTGCCCACGCCTCCGCGGAGCGGGTCGTACCGACGCAGCACGGGGTGGCGCTTCTCTCCGACTCGATCCCGTCCGTCTACGACGCCAACTACCTGTCGGTGGAGCGCGCCACGGCGCCGGCGGCCGAGCTCGCGGCCGAAGCCGCAACCGCGATGGAGGCGCGACATCATCGCCGCGTGGTCGTCGAGCAGGGCGGCGTCGGCGTCGAGGGTGAATTCGCCGAGCTCGGCTACTCGCTCTCGACGCACCTCGTGCTCGCCCATGTGCGCGACCTCGACCGACGTGTCGACACGTCGATGGTGCGCGAGGTGTCGTTCGAGGAGCTCGTTCCCGCACGGAGGGCCGGGGCGCTCGCCCAGCCGTGGGGCGATGCCGAGATCGCACGCCAGCTGGACGGGGCCAAGCGGCTGATCGCGGGTGCGGTCCCGACCCGGTTCTTCGCCGCATTCGCGGACGGCGAGGTGGCGGCCTACTGCGAGGTGCGGAGCAGCGCCCAGGTTGCGCAGATCGAGGACGTCGAGACGGTCGAGCGCTTCCGCGGCCGCGGCCTCGGGCGCGCGATCGTGCAGCACGCGCTCGAGGACGCGCTCGCTCGACACGAGATCGTGTTCCTGGAGGCGCTCGCGGACGACTGGCCACGCGAGCTCTACCGCAAGCTCGGCTTCGACGTCGTCGACCGGCGGGACTTCTACACGCGGTTCCCGCACCCGCTGTCGCAGCTCCGGCTGCGGACGCCGCGGCTCGAGCTGCGCGTCCCGACGGTCGGCGAGCTTCGCGGGCTCTACGCCGTTGCGGCGGCGGGGATCCACGACCCGGGCCGGATGCCGTTCGCCGTGCCGTGGACCGACGAGCTCGACGAGCCGTCGTTCCTCGCGTTCCACGAGTCGACCCTCTGGAGCAGCCGTCCCGAGCGCTGGGACGTCGTGCTCGCCGCGTTCCTCGACGGCCGGCCGGTCGGTGTCCAGTCGTTGCGCGGGGAGCGCTTCGCGGAGACGCGCCGCGTCGACACGGGCTCGTGGCTCGGCCGCGCCTTCCAGGGGCGCGGGCTCGGCACAGAGATGCGGGCCGCCGTGCTCGTGCTTGCATTCGACGGGCTCGGCGCGGAGGTGGCGACCTCCGGCGCGATCGACGGCAACCCGCAGTCACTCGGCGTCTCGCGGAAGTTCGGCTATGAGCGGGTCGGTTCGCACGTCGTCGCTCCGCGCGGGGAGCCGATCGAGCACGCCGACCTCGAGTTGCGGCGGGACGGGTTCTCCTCGCCGGTCGCGGTCGAGATCGACGGCCTCGAGCGCGTGCTGCCGTTGTTCGGCGTCGACGCATGACGTAGGCTCGGCCGCAACAGTGAACGAAGGAGGGCACGCCATGACGATGCGGCTGCCCCGCCCGCGGCACGGGGATCCTGTCGAGACGACGACCGAGCTACGCGCGCTCGCGGCGTCGATCCTGCGCGAGGACGTCGACACGCTCGCGCGCACCACCGCGTACCTGCGGCGCTCGTACCGCGTCGTCTTCGTCGGCTACGTGGCAATGATGGTGTTCGGCATTGCGGCGACCGTGGCCGCGTTCGTGAAGGGGCTGACCGCGACGAGCGTCGGCGAGGCGGCCGCCGCGATCGGCCTTGCCGGTCTGACGGTCGGGGTCTTCGTCGCGTTCTTCGTGCAGCGACCGTCGGCCGCGCTCGAGCGAAACGCGATCTTCATGCCGTGGGTCTCGATCGTGCTGACCACGTTCTGGACCAGGCTCCTCTACCTCGACGATCCGGAGACGCTCGACGCGAAGCTCGGTCACGCGGCCCGGGAGGCCTCGGACGAGCTGAGCGCGATCGCCCTGCGGTACGCGGTGATCGACGGCAAGGAGCTGACCGTGGCGAAGGAGGCCGCAAGGACGCATCCGGTGAAGCCGGGTTAGGAGCTCAGCGAAAGCGCTTCAGCGCTTTCGCCAGCGACTGCCGCGTCGACAGCACCCCGGCATAGACGTCGCCGCGCTGCCGCACGCGCTCGAGGACGACCGGCATCGTGTAGATCGACGGGTTCAGCCTGTCGGTCACCTCGTCCCAGGCAAGCGGCGTCGACACCGGGGCGTTCGGCCTCGGACGGACCGAGTAGACGGACGCGATCGTCTTTCCCTCGCCGTTCTGGTTCGAGTCGATCAGGACGCCGCGGCGGCGCGCCTTCGACCACTCGGTCGTCGCGAGCCTGGGATGCGCGCGCGCGATCGCCCCCGCGACGACCTCCGCGAACCCGCGCGTGTCCGCGTACGTCGCTCTCCGGTCGACCGGAACCAATACGTGAAACCCCTTGCCGCCGGACGTCTTCGGGAACGACACGAGGTCGAGCGCCTCGAGCGCGTCCTTCAGGATCAGGGCCACCTCGATCGTCTGCGACCACGGCACCTCGGGCGTCGGGTCGAGGTCGAAGAGGACGAAGTCCGGGCGGTCGGGCCGGTCGACCCGCGAATACCACGCATTCATGTCGATGCAGCCCATGTTCACCATCCAGAGCAGCGCGAGCTCGTCGCCGACGACGGGGAACTCGACCCACTTCTTCGCGCGCGAGCTCTCCCGGGTCGAGACGAGCGCGCGATACGTCGGGATCCAGTCCGGCATGTGCGAGGGCGCGTCCTTCTGGAAGAACGCCTTGCCGTAGGCGCCGTCCGGGTAGCGCCGCATCGTGAACGGCCGCCCGCGCAGATGCGGCAGCAGCACGGGCGCGACCGCCTGGTAGTAGCGCAGCAGGTCGCCCTTGGTGATCTGCTCGTCGGGCCAGAACAGCTTGTCGAGGTTCGAGAGGCGGAGCTCCCGCTTCCCCTTGCGGACCACCTCCGCGAGCGGCTCTTCACGGGTCACCTCCGCCGCTTCCTTGTCCTCGCGAATGCCCAGGTAGGCCGGGTGGCGGAGGCGCCCGTCGTGCGTCCACTCGCCGAACCGCACCTGCGCGACGAGCCGCGGCTCCACCCAGCGCACGTCGCCCTTCCGCACGCGCGGCATCTTCGGCGGCTCGGCGAACGGCGGCGTGTCTCGCCGCAGCGGCTCGAGCAGCCCGAGCAGCTTCCGGATCTCGGCGTCGCCGAACCCGGTGCCGACGTTGCCGACGTACCGCAAGCCGGTTCCTTCGTTGACGGCGAGAACGAGCGCTCCGAAGGTCCCTGCGCGGCGGCCCGCTCCCTGCGTATAGCCCGCGACCACGAACTCCTGCACGTTCTCGGTCTTCACCTTCAGCCAGTCGCGCGTCCGCCGCTGCTTGTACGTGCTGCCGCGGCGCTTGGCGATCACCCCCTCGAGCCCCTGCTCGGCCGCGACCGCGAAGAGCGCGTCGCCGTCGTCGAAGCTCTCCGAGAAGCTGACCGTCGTCGTGCGCGCGTCGAGCAGCGCGCGGAGCCGCTCGCGCCGTTCCTCGAGTGGGTCGTCGACGAGGGTCGTCCCGTCGAGCTCGAGCAGGTCGAAGACGTAGTAGACGAGCACCCCGCCTCCCTGCTGCAGCTCCGAGAACGTCGCGCGGCCCGTCTCGGCGTTGACCCGGCAGATCTCGCCGTCGAGCACCGCGTTCGGGCTCTTCGTCGCCTTCGCGACGTCCTTCGCGATGCCGGGGAACCGCTCCGTGAGCGAGTTGCCGTTGCGCGAGACGAGCGTGCACTCGCCGGCGCGGACGTAGGCGAGCGCGCGGAACCCGTCGAACTTCACCTCGTACGTCCACTCCTTCCCGTGCGGCACGGCGTCCGCGAGGGTCGCGAGCATCGGCGCGTACGCGGCCGGAGCGGCGTTCGAGTCCGACCCGTCGTCGTGGCCCTTGATGAGCAGCCAGTTCTGCTCCTTGCCGTCGAGGTGCGCGGGCACGAGCGTGTAGCGGCCGTGCAGGCGCTCGCCGTGCAGGTCGAAGGTGAGCTGGCCGTTCCGCTTCTCCTCGAGCAGCTCGTACGTGCCGCGATCCCAGATCTCGACGCTGCCCGCCCCGTACTGGCCGGCCGGGATCTCGCCGTGGAAGGTGGCGTATTCGAGCGGATGGTCCTCCACGTGCACGGCGAGCGCCTTCGCTCCCGGCTCGACCGGCACCCCTTTCGGCACTGCCCAGGAGGCGAGCGCGCCTGCGCGCTCGAGGCGGAAGTCGTAGTGGAGCCGTCTCGCGTCGTGGCGTTGGACGACGAAGATCGGCGTGGCGCCGGTCGTCCCGCCCGTGAAGGGCTCGGGCGTCTGCTCGGGATCGCGCTTGCGGCGGTACTCGGAGAGGGACACGGCCGAAGCTTGGCGGGTCCGGCGCCCCGGCGTCGGCGCGACCGGCCCGGCGGCGGCCGGTTCTCCACAGGCCTCGAGGGTTTAGGCACGGCCGGCGGGGACAGAACACCCTGGAGCTTTCTCCACCTGACGGGGGGTTAGGCGCTCGAGGCCCGCTTTCGGCGGGCCTCGACGCGTTTCAGCGGGCGTCTCCCCCCGTTGAAAACCCTGTGGATGATGTGGAAATCACCGGAAATTCGTGACATTCGCCACGCGCATCCCCCGCATGAGCGATTGCCGGGCGCCCCCTCGGAAGGTCAGGCGTAGACGCCCATGCCGCGGAACTTCGCGCGGCGGCGGCGGCGGAGCTCCTCGCCGGGAGTGTCCTCGAGCTCCTCGAGCGACTCGACGAGCGCGGCGTGGAGCAGGCGCGCGGCCTCGTCGTGGTCTCGCTGCGCGCCGCCTGCCGGCTCCGGGACGATCCCGTCGATCACGCCGAGCTCGAGGCAGTGGCCCGCGTCGGGCTTGAACGCCGCCGCGGCCTTCTTCGCCTCGCCCGCGTCGCGCCAGAGGATCGCGGCGCAGCCTTCGGGCGTGATCACGGAATAGATGGCGTTCTCCTGCATCAACACGCGGTCGGCGACGGCGATCGCGACGGCGCCGCCCGAACCGCCCTCGCCGATGATGCAGGCGACCGTGGGGACGGTCAGCCGGGCCATCTCGGCCTGCGAGCGGGCGATCGCGCCGCCCTGCCCGTGCTGCTCCGCGGCGACGCCCGGGTAGGCGCCGGGCGTGTCCACGAGCGAGATGACCGGGAAGCCGAACCGCTCGGCGATCTCCATCACGCGAATCGCCTTCACGTACCCCTCGGGGTAGGCCATGCCGAACTGGCGGTCGAGGCGCTCCTTCACGTCACGTCCCTTCTGGTGCCCGATCAGCACGATCGTGCGGCCGTCGAGCCTTCCGAGCCCCGTCACGAGCGCACCGTCGTCCGCCCGCCCGCGATCGCCGTGCAGCTCGACCCAGTCGTCGAGGAGGCGCTCGACGTAGTCCATCGTGTACGGCCGGTCGGCGTGGCGGGCGAGCTCGACGGAGCGCCAGATCGACTCGTCGCTCGTATCGGCCTGCAGCCGCTCGAGCTGGCGCTCGAGGCGCTCCGCCTCGCCGTCGACCCGTGCACCGCGCAGGAGCGGCAGCCGCGAGAGACCCGACAGCCGGCGCCGGAGGTTCTGCTCCTCGTCCTTCCCCGTCACCGAAAGAGCCTCAGGAGCCTCGCGAGATGCCCCCGCTGCTCGGCGCGCGGGACGATCGCGTCGATGTGCCCGAAGCGCAGGTTCTGCTCCGCGAGGCCGAAGTCCTCGGGCAGCTTCTCACGGGTCGTCTGCTGCACGACCCGCGGCCCGGTGAACGCGATCAGCGCGCCGGGCTCGGCAATCGTGACGTCGCCGAGCGAGGCGAACGACGCAAGCACGCCGGCCGTCGTCGGGTGCGCCATCACGGTCAGCATCGGGATGTGCGCGTCATGCAAGTCCTCGACCGCGCACACCGTCTTCGGCAGCTGCATCAGCGACAGGATCCCCTCCTGCATGCGCGCACCGCCGGAGCTCGTCACCGAGACGAGAGGCACGGACCGCTCGATCGCCGAGTCGCACGCGCGCGAGAACTTCTCGCCGACGGCGCTCCCCATCGAGCCGCCCATGAACGTGAAGTCCATCACGGCCAGCTCGACCGGATGTCCGTCGATCGACGCGCGGCCGATCAGCGCAGCCTCGCCGAGGCCGGTGTTCAGCTCGGCCTCCGCAAGCCGCTCCGCGTACGGTCTCAGGTCGAAGAAGTCGAGCGGGTCCTCGGAGCGGATGTCGGCGGCCTCCTCGACGAACGTCCCCTCGTCGGCGTACCAGTCGATCCGCGCGCGGGCGCGCATCGGGAAGTGATGCCCGCAGTGACCGCACACCCAGAGCGC
>Ga0068855_100009358_pt1 | contig 11829 bp, 12 predicted proteins | sample KBSCornC52_FD_66592 | JGI IMG/M metagenome (GOLD analysis project Ga0068855, IMG submission 66592) | Corn rhizosphere microbial communities from Kellogg Biological Station, Michigan, USA - KBS Corn C5-2 | ecosystem: Host-associated > Plants > Roots > Rhizosphere > Soil ...
GTGACGCGCTCAAGGCGCATGCCGACGTCGCCGGCGACGGTCTGGGTGGCGATCAGCGGGCAGCTCGATGCGGTCGCGGCCGTCGTAGGTCCGGTGTTGATCGGCGCGCTCGCCGCGGAGCTGGTCAGCGTCCTCGTACTTGTCGTCACTGAGTCGGTGGGCGGGCGGTTGGTGGAACTCGAGGTGCATGCGGTTGCGGCCAGCGATGCCATGACGATTGCGGGGAGGACGAGTCGGCGCACCCGCCAAGATTAGTTGGACAGACTGAGATCTTTCGGCAGGCAAACCCCCGTGCGGCCGGATGCGAGGATGGCTCAGTGAGTCCCCCGTCCTTCCGGTCCGGTTTCTGCTGTTTTGTCGGCAGGCCGAACGCGGGGAAGTCAACGCTCACCAACGCCCTTGTCGGTAGCAAGATCGTCATCACGAGCGACAAGCCGCAGACCACGCGGCACGCGGTCCGAGGAATCGTTACCCGTGCGGATGGGCAACTCGTCCTCGTCGACACACCTGGTCTGCACCGTCCGCGCACCTTGCTCGGTGAGCGACTCAACGACGTGGTGCGCTCGACACTCGCCGACGTCGATGTCGTCGGGCTCTGCATACCGGCCGACCAGAAGATCGGCCCGGGCGATCGGTTCATCGCCGCAGAGCTGGCGAACGTTCGCGCGACCGTGATCGCGATCGTGACCAAGATCGATGCGGTGCCGAAGCAGCGCGTGGCCGAGCAGTTGGTCGCGGTGTCGCAGCTCGGTGAGTACGCCGAGATCGTGCCCGTGTCGGCCGTCAGCGGCGCACAGGTCGACTTGCTGACGGGGCTTTTGATCTCGCGCATGCCCGAGGGTCCGCAGTTGTATCCCGACGACCTGATCACCGACAACGACGTCGAGGCACGCGTCGGCGAGTTGATTCGCGAGGCTGCGCTGACCGGCGTGCGCGACGAGCTGCCCCACTCGATTGCTGTCACCGTTCAAGAGATGCGCCGGCGCGAGAACGGGCTACAAGAGATCTTCGCGACGATCCATCTTGAGCGCGATAGCCAGAAGGGGATCGTCATCGGGCCACAGGGCGTGCGCTTGCGCGCGATCGGGACGACGGCACGCGCGGGCATCGAGGCACTGCTCGGCGAGCGCGTTCACCTCGACCTGCACGTGGCGGTCGAGCGCGAGTGGCAGCGTGACCCGAAGAAGCTTGATCGGTTGGGGTTCTGACTCGTGCTGCGCAATTACAAGGCAGTGTTCCGCGAGCCGGGTACGGCAAAGTTCTGCATCGCTGCGTTGGTGATGCGGTTCCCCATGGCGATGTATCCGATCGGGCTCGTCCTGATGATCTCGCAGCGCACGGGGCACTACGGCTTTGCCGGAGTCTTGAGTGCGAGCTATGTGATCGGCGGTGCGCCCGGCAATCCGCTGCTCGCGCGGTGGGCCGATCGGTTCGGGCAGAGCCGGGTGCTGCTGCCCGCGTGCGCGCTGCATGCGTTGTCGATCGTCGCTGTCGCGGTACTGCTCGAGTCGAAGGCGCCGATGTGGACGCTGGTCGCACCGACCTTCATCATGGGTTTCTCGTTCATGTCGGTGCCGTCGCTCGTGCGTGCACGGTGGTCCTACGTCCTCGAGGGTCACGCCGAGTTGACCACCGCGTACTCGCTTGAGTCGACCCTCGACGAGGTCGTCTTCGTCGTCGGACCACTCGCCGCAACCCTGATCGCGACGCAGATCGATGCGGTAGGCGTACTCGTGCTCGGCGTCGTGCTGGTGTCGGTCGGCGGGGTGTGGCTGGCGTCCTTGACCACCACCGAGCCGCCCGCGCATCTGCCCGGCGCTGATCGGCAGCCCTCGGCGATCCGATCGCCGGGCATGCCGTTGCTGCTGCTCGCGGCCTGCGGGATGGGTGGCATCTTCGCCGGCGCCGAGGTGTCGATGATCGCGTTCTGCGGTCAGCACATGCACCGATCGGCCAGCGGCATCGTGCTGGCCTGCTTCGCCTTCGGTAGTGGGGTGTCTGGGTTCTTGTACGGCGCGAGGACGTGGCGCTCTGAGCTGCTGTCGCGGTTCCGGCTGAACGCGGCGTTGTTCGGGCTGCTGCCGGTGCTGTTCCTGGCTGCGGTGAACGTGCCGGTGCTCGCAGTGATTGCGTTCGTCGTCGGGGCGGGGATTGCGCCGACTCTCATCACGGCGTTCGGGCTGGTCGAGCGCCTGGTGCCGTCGGGCGCGTTGACTGAGGGCATGGCGTGGCTGACGACGGGGCTGAATGTGGGATACGGCGCGGCCGCCGCCGGGGTCGGCAAGCTCGCTGACGTTGAGGGCGCGAGGACGGCGTTCTCGGTGGCCATCGGCGCCGGAGCCTTGATGGCGATCTGCGCGTTTGTGCTGGCGTGGCGATTGCCGCGTCGTGAGCCCGCGTCGGAACCGGTCGTCGTCGGAGCCTGATGCGACGATGGCGCTGTGCCGCTGTTTCGTGATGAGGCGGTCGTCCTGCGAGTGCACAAGCTCGGTGAGGCCGACCGGATCATCACGCTGCTGACCCGCCGGCACGGGCGCGTGCGAGCGGTTGGCAAAGGTGTGCGGCGGACGACGTCGCGCTTCGGTGCGCAGCTCGAGCCGGGCAGCCATATCGATGTGCAGCTGTATTCGCGGCTTCCTGAAGGGCAGGCCGCACCGGGCGGTCGGCGGGGCCTCGATGTCGTTCAGCAGACCGAGTCGCTCGGCGCCTTCGGCGCGCAGTTGGCGAACGACTACGGGCGATGGACGGCGCTGTCGGCGATCTGCGAGACGGCCGAGCGGCTCACTGAAGAGGGCGAGCCGGTGCTGCGGTTGTACCTGCTTGTGGTCGGCGCGCTGCGCTCGCTGGCGGAGCGGTCGCATGACGGGTCGCTCGTCCTCGATGCGTTTTTCATCCGAGCGATGTCGGCCTCGGGTTGGGAACCTGCGCTGACCGAGTGCGCCAAGTGCGGCGCGCCGGGGCCACATGCGGCGTTCCATGTGGCGGCCGGCGGCGCGGTGTGTGACGCGTGCCGGCCCCCCGGATCGTCGCGTCCTCAGCCGGCGACGATCGCACTGATGGTCGCGCTGCTGTCAGGCGATTGGGCGGTGGCCGACGCGTCGGGGGAGTCGGAGCGGCGCGAGGCGAGTGGTCTGGTCGCGGCACACCTGCAGTGGCATCTGGAGCGAGGGCTGCGCTCACTTCCGCTCGTCGACCGCTGAAGCACTAACCGAGTCGGCGATTGTCCTGTATAAGAACTACGTGAGATCTGACATGCGATCGCGTCGTCGGGTGCGCAGGCGAGCGGGCGCGCTCGCCGCGAGCGTGCTGGCCGTAGCAGTGCTGACCCAATTCGGCGGCGGCTCATCCGCAGCGGCGGCCGCTCCCACGTGCGGCGGTGAAGTGCCGCCCGTCAAGGCCGACGGCACGTCATGGGTCTGCACCTTCAACGACGAGTTCAGCGGCCTCGCGCTCAACTCGGTGTGGACGCGCCAGCAGACCGCCAACAGTGCATTCACGACCGGCCTGCCCCCGTACCGAGCTTGCTACAAGAACACGTCCTCGGTGGCAACGGTGAGCGGCGGGTACCTGAAGCTGTACGTGCGCAAGCAAGCGGCGTTCACGTGCACCGACCCTGGCGGCAACTTCCAAACGCAGTATCTCGCCGGTTCCGTCTCGACGTATGGGAAGTTCACGCAGACGTATGGGCGGTTCGAGGTGCGGGCGAAACTCCCGAACACGACGCAGAAGGGTCTGCAGGAGACGTTGTGGCTCTGGCCGGCGAACGACGTCTACTACGCGGCGTCGGGGCCGAAGGGATGCGAGCCGTCGGGTGAGATCGACTTCGCCGAGATGTACTCGCTCTACACCGACTGGAACATCCCGTACCTGCACTATTGCCTCGATCCCAACGTCGCGCCGAACTGGACGACGAACGCGAACATCTACACGGCCTACCCCGCGCCGAACAACCAGCCCGGCATGATCTGCAACTTCGACCACACCGCGTTCAACACGTTCACGGTGGTCTGGCAGCCGGGCCGCATCACCCTCTACGTCAACGGCCATACCTGCGTGATCGACAACTACGCGGCGATGAATCTCAACAGCCCGGCACCGTTCGATCAGCCGTTCTTCGTCGCCCTGACGCAGGCGCTCGGTATCAACGACAACGGCCCGACATCGAGCACGCCGTTCCCATCGCTGACCGAGGTCGACTATGTGCGGGTGTGGAAGTAGGCCACGCCACCGGTGCGGCTAGGTCCGAGTCAGTTTCAAGACTTTCACGACGCGGATCGCCGGGCAGTTCGCCGTCGGCGGGCCGGTGTCGACGATTCCTCCGGTGAACGAAGCCGGCAGGACTGTGCCCGCCGCCTGAGGCGTCGCAACGCTGTAGGCAAGCGTGCGAGGGACCCTGTTGAGGACGGCGCCCGTCGCGTTGTCGACGCAGGTGCCGAGGAAGTGCGCGACCCCTGCCCAACCGGTCGCCGTTCGGTGCAAGATCACTGACCGGATGCTGCCACCGGTGATCGTCACCGTCAGGGTGCAGCTAGTGCCGGTGCACGCCGGGGTAACCACCCACTTGCGGACGGAGACGTCACCCACGCGTGCATCGGGCTGGCCGGCCGCATGGCCCTGGGTCGACGTCACCGTCTGCCGCACGCTGTACATGCCGCTCAGCGCCTCGGCCGGCGTGAGGGCTGATGGCGACGACGCTGTTGGCGCCGGCGAACTTGAGGACGTCACCGATCCTGGCGGTTCTGTCGATGAGCTCGACGAGGCCGCACCCGACGGCTTGTCTTCGCCGCCTGCCGACACCGCCACCGCGATCGCGGCGCCCACGAGGACGACCGCGGCGATACTGCCGCCGATCAGCAACCGCCTTCTGCCGCCGCGCTGTGCGACGGCGGCTGCCAGCGACACCGCCGGCGGGCTTGCCACAGCATGTGGCTCGGCCGCAAGTTGGGTTGCCGCTGCAGTGTGCCCCGCACCGCTGACGAACGGCGAACCCTCCGCTGCGGCGACGACAACGCCCGCGGTGCTGGTTGCCAGTGCTCCGATGCCGGCCTGAGACCACCACGTCGCGCCGTATCGGCGCTGTGCCGCTTCTTCGAGCGCGGCCAGGAAGGCAGCTGCGTCGGGGTAGCGCTGCGACGGGTCCGTTGACATGGCGACGTCAAGTACCGACTTGATCGGTTCGTCGACACCTCGGGACGACGGTGTCGGATCCATCCGACCGTGCAGCAGGACAGCGAGCACAGCCGCCGCGGAGAAGACATCAGCGGCGGAGGTGATCGGCGCGCCCGACCGCGTCTCCGGCGCTGCGAAGGCTCCGGTGGACGCCCGTGCCTGCTCACCGATGCGCGCTGCCGAGCCGAAGTCGATGATCTTCGACGTACCCGAGCCGTCGATGAGGATGTTCGACGCGGAGACGTCGCCGTGCACGATCCCGGCACGATGAGCCGCGGCGAGCCCGAGCAGCGCACCCCGTATGACGCCGAGCCCTTGCGCGGGAGTCAGACGCCCGGAGCTGCGGAGTACGGCCGCGAGCGTCGCTCCGTCAACCCATTCCTCGACAAGGAAAGAGCGCGGGCCGTCATCGACGACACCGAAGACGCGCACGACGTTCTCGGAGGACAGTGCAGCGAGTGCCGACGCTTCGTGCACGGCGGAGCCAGGCACGACCTCCTTGAGCGCAACGAGCCTGTCGAGCGCGACGTCGCGCGCTTTCCACACGGTGCCGGTCGCTGTCGTGGCGACCCGCCCAAGCACTTCGTATCCGGCCACTGTGGTGCCTCTTCCCCCCGGGGTGGCTCACTATAGGCGGCGCCCACCGCGCCTCGGCGCGTCTGGCACTTCTTCCCTAGCCGCCGGTGAGATCGTGAGGTCATGGTTGATCCGTTCGACTACGCACCGCACCCACATGTGCAGGCTCGTGCGGCGTCAGGACCCCCGACGGTCGCCGCGGCCGTCTCAGCTGTCCATGGCCCCGGCCCGATCGGACGGCTCAACGCCAAGATCGGATTGAAGATCACCGTCATCGTCGGAACGATGTGGGCGGCCTATCTGTTCACCCTCCTCGCGCTGGTTAGCGCCCCGACTGCGTTCAAGTCCGGCAACAAGCTCATCATCGTGGCCTGGATTGCGCAGACGTTCCTCCAGCTGGTGCTCCTGCCGATCATCATCGTCGGCCAGAACGTCCAGGCCGCCGCTGCCGATGCTCGGTCGCAGGCGACCTACGACGACGCGAGCGCAGTGCTCGAAGAAGCAAAACAGATTCAGGAGCACTTGAAGGTCCAGGATGCCGCCATCCAAGAGATCCTGACGCACATCACGGCCCGGCCAGCCGTCTGACGACGGCGCAGCTCGAGCCGAGCAGCCATATCGATGCAGGCCGTTGATCAACTGCGAATTTTGGCTCGACCGCCCTCTAGCTCATGGTCCACACATTGCTGGCTCATGGCTGGTCAATGGGCCGCCGGGCCGCGACACTCTTCTTGTTCAGCGATGACAGGGGGACGCGATGAGCGTGAAGGTCAACGATGTCGGCATTGATTTTTCCGGCGCGGACATCGACCCGCATGACGCGGCGCTGGCAGGCGCGAAGTTCATGCTCCGGTACTCGGCCGGCATGGGGTTCGACGCTCCGAAGTGCCAATTCAAGCTGTGTGGCCATGGCGAGATCGCGGCGGCCGTGAAGGCCGGTCTGGACTTCATTGCGAACAGCGAGTTTTACGAGAGCCGAGTGACCGAAGGCGCCCACGCGGGTGCTGCGGACGGGAACGCGGATCTGCACTTCTGGAAGGCGCGCGGTCTCGCCAAGGGGGCGTCGATCTACGTCAGCTGGGACGCCGCGCCCGTGCACAACCTCTTCAATGGCGTCGCCGAGTACCTCAAGGCGTACAACCATGCGCTCGCCGGTTACTACCACGTCGATCTTTATGCCGGTGACGACGCGCTGCGTGAGATGCGCAAGCGCGGCCTCATCCGTTACGGCTGGCGCCCGAACGCCGGCTCGTGGTCCAACGACCCCCACGGCAACTTCTACCAACCGCCGCACCACGGGCTGCAGCTCGCCGACAAGATCCGCTCGCTGTCGCCTGCGCACATCTGGCAGAACGGCAACTACTGGTTCCACAAGGGTGCCGACGAGAACCTGATCCTCCGCACCCCGGTCGGCTCGCACCTCGAGGCGATCCACGGCATTCCCCAACCTGCCCCAGCGACTGCAGCGCACCCCTCACCGGCACCGCATCCGGCGCCGACCCCGGCAGCGCACCCCGGCCCGGCGCCAATTCCGGCCCCGGTCCCGCATCCGGCACCAGACGGCCATCACCCCGACGTCACGGTCAAACAGGGCGACACCCTGACCGGCATCGCGCTGCGCTACCCGGAGCCGAACATCACGGCGCACTCGATCGCGATGGCGAACCTTGACCGTCACCCCAGCCTGAGCAACAACCCCGACCACATCGAAGTTGGCTGGGTGCTGCGCATCCGGTGACAGCAAGCAGGCCGTGCCGCTAGACGTGGCTTCAGGGCGTGAGCCGTACATCAGCACTGATGCCCACCCGATCCGCGACGCGCAGCGCTCCGAAGAGTGCTCTGTGCGGCGTGATACCAACATTCGACTGCAGCAGCGATGTCTCGATGTGCCATGCCCGGTCATCGGTACTGGTCACATCGAGCGTGACGGGCGTCGATACTCCGCGAATCGTCACGGTGCCATCGAGCGTGCCGCCGTCGTCGTCAACCGGCGTCGCCGACGTGGACGTGAACGCGGCCTGCGGATGCGTAGCTGCGGCGAGCAGGCGCATCGCTGTGGCCGTGATGTCGCGACGGTCGCGGCCGAGCAGCGGCGCAACTCCACCAGAGCCCTTGAGGACGCGGAAGGACTGCACGTCGATTGTCGCCTCGACATGGACGTCCGACATATCCGCGCCGATGACGACCCTTCCGGACCACATATCAAATGTGACAGTGAGGTCATGCCCGACCCGCGACGCGGCACCCTCGCGCGAGGTATGCACAAGCAACGCGCCGGTCTCTGGACCGATTTCGTACGTGCCCGCACGGATCGCCATACCCGAGACGCTAGCGGTGCGGGCGCAGCGCTCTCACCCCGCCGGCTCAGCGGCTTGGAGTCCCGCGAGCGCCTTCCACCCCTCGCGCGCGGAGCTGTAGGTAGGCGCCCATCCGGTGGCTGCCTTGAACTTGGCGTTGCTCACGCGATGCGAGCGCGTGAGCGCCGACGCACGCGAGCCCATCATCCGCGCCGAGCCGCCGGGGCTGCGCACCCAGGCGCGCTTGCCGACGGCGTCCTCGATCGCCTTCGAGTACTCCTTCGATGTCAGCGGCTCGTCGTCGGCCACGTTGTAGACGCCCGGTCGGACATCGAGCGCTGCGACGATCGCGGCAGCGGCGTCGGTCAGATGCAGTGAGGACGTGTACGCGTTCTTCGGTCCGGGCATCGAACCGAGGTGCCACCGCGCCATGGTGAGCATCTGCCGCGACTGTGCGGAGCCCGGTCCGTAGAACAGTGCGAATCGCAGCACGACACCACCGTCATGGCTCAGCGCGTTGCGCTCGGCGGTCAGTGCTGACGTCACCATCGCGTACGCATCGACCGGTACGTCCTCATCGAGCCAGTCGGGACTGCTCGGGTAGGTGAAGGCGATCGACTCCTGAATCAATCGCGGCACACCTGCGGCGCTCGCGGCGGCAGCGACCGCCGCCGATCCGTCGGTGCGGATGCGATCGTTCTCGCGCCATGCCCGCTTGAACGCAAACTTCGACAGTGGCGGGATCTTCGTCGCGATGTTGATGACGGCGTCGTGCGCCGTCATCGCAGCAGTGAGGGCTTCGACGTCGAACATCGACACCTCGACAGGTGATGCGCGATGGGCGAGGACGGCAGCCCGCTTCTCCGCACTGCGCGCGATCACGCGTACCGAGTGCCCGGCGTTCGCCAGTGCATCGAGGGTGTGCAACCCGACTGCGCCCGTGCCACCGATGACGAAGACTCTCATCGCATGCTCCCGTCGTCGCCGCTAGCTGCGAACGTACTACCGTCTGCGGAATGGCTCGGCAGGCGAAGAGGTGGGCGGATCCGCCCCCGCACCCGTCAGGTGCGAAGCCTCCCGCCATACCGGTGGAGTTCGTGCCCAAGCATGTCGCCATCGTGATGGATGGCAACGGCCGTTGGGCCCAGTCGCGCGGCCTACCCCGCATCGAGGGCCATCGCGCCGGCGAGGCGAGCCTGATGGACGTCCTGCACGGAGCCATGGAAATCGGCGTCGGCACGGTGAGCGCCTACGCATTCTCGACAGAGAACTGGCGACGCACGCCGGAGGAAGTCCGTTTCCTCATGGGCTTCAACAAGGACGTGATCCGCCGCCGCCGCGACGAGCTCGCTGCGCTCGGCGTGCGCATCCGCTGGGCGGGGCGCCGTCCTCGGTTGTGGCGCAGCGTCATCGATCAGCTCGAGGACGCCGAGCGGTACACGAAGGACAATGATCGGTTGACCTTGCAGTTCTGCGTCAACTACGGCGGGCGTGCCGAAATCGTCGATGCGGTGCGCGCGATCACGAAGGACGCTCTTGCGGGCAAGATCAACCCCGCGAAGATCGATGAGCGGACGATCGAGGCCTACCTCGATGAGCCCGGCTTGGCGGATGTCGATCTGTTCATCCGGACGAGTGGCGAGCAGCGCACGTCCAACTTCCTGCTCTGGCAGAGCGCGTACGCCGAGCTCGTCTTTGTCGACACACCCTGGCCCGATTTCGATCGCCGCCACCTCTGGCAGGCCTGCCTCGACTTCGCCCAGCGAGATAGGCGTTTCGGCGGAGCCGGACCGATAGATGCCGGCGGGGCGGCAGGCCCGATAGAACCCTCGTCATGATCGCTATCACCCACTTCGACGACGCGCCGGATTTCGAGCAACGCGCGCAGCGCGCACTGGAAGCCCTCGCGCAGCGCCCGGGCTACCTGCGCGGCACGCTCGGCCGCTCGATCGACGACGACGCCTGGGTCCTGCTCACCGAGTGGGAGAACGTCGGCTCATACCGCCGCGCACTCGGCGGATACGACGTGAAGCTGCACGCGACACCGCTGATGGCGACGGCGCGTGACATTCCGAGCGCGTTCGAGCCGCTGCTCGACGTGGCGCCCGGCGGCGCGTCCGTCCTCAAGCAGAGCGATCGGGAACTGCCGTAACGGCACCGATACCCTGAATACCGCGGAATGCCGCTGAATACCTTGAAGCTTCACCCGAACCACTGCTGGAGACTCCGTGCCCGCCGCCAACGCCCGCAACGACGCTGTCGTCAACCTCAGCAAGCGTCGCGGCTTCGTCTTTCCGTCGAGTGAGATCTACGGCGGCTCGCGATCGGCCTGGGACTACGGCCCGCTCGGTGTCGAACTGAAGGAGAACATCCGCCGGCAGTGGTGGCGCGCGATGGTCACCAGCCGCGATGACATCGTCGGCCTCGACTCAGCCGTCATCCTCGCGCCGCAGGTGTGGGAGGCGTCCGGCCATGTCGCGACGTTCAGCGATCCACTGACGGAGTGCACGCACTGTCACCGCCGGTATCGAGCCGACACCCTGGAAGAGGAGTTCGAGGCCCGCAAGGGCCGCGCTCCGGAGGGCGGCTTGAAAGAGATCGCCTGCCCGAATTGCGGCACGCGCGGCGAGTGGACCGAGCCGAAGCAATTCAGCGGAATGCTGCGCACCTTCCTCGGCCCGGTCGAGGACGATTCGGCCCTGCATTACCTGCGCCCGGAGACGGCGCAGGGCATCTTCGTCAACTTCCTCAACGTGATGACGACGGCGCGCAAGAAGCCACCGTTCGGCATTGCGCAGACCGGCAAGAGCTTCCGCAACGAGATCACGCCGGGCAACTTCATCTTCCGCACGCGCGAGTTCGAGCAGATGGAGATGGAGTTCTTCGTCGAGCCGGGTACCGATGAGACGTGGCACGAGTACTGGTTGCAGCAGCGCTGGGATTGGTATGTCGACCTCGGCATCAACGCCGACAACATGCGTTTCTATGAGCACCCGAAAGAGAAGCTGTCGCATTACTCCAAGCGCACGGTCGACATCGAGTACCGCTTCGGTTTCGGTGGCACCGAATTCGCGGAACTCGAAGGCATCGCGAACCGCACGGACTTCGACCTATCGACGCACAAGGAACATTCCGGCGCCGACCTCACCTACTTCGATCAGGAGAAGAACGAGCGCTGGACTCCCTACGTCATCGAACCGGCCGCAGGCCTGACCCGTGCTGTGCTCGCGTTCTTGCTCGACGCGTACACCGAGGACGAGGCTCCGAACGCGAAGGGTGAACTCGAAAAGCGGACGGTGCTGCGTCTCGACCCACGTTTGGCGCCGATCAAGGCCGCCGTTCTTCCGCTTTCGCGTAATGCGGATCTTTCGCCCGTAGCTCGGGATCTGGCGCAGGCATTACGGAAGCATTGGAATATCGAGTTCGATGATGCGCAGGCGATCGGCCGGCGCTACCGTCGCCAGGACGAAATCGGCACGCCATACTGCATCACGGTTGATTTCGACACCCTTGATGATCATGCTGTGACGGTGCGCGAGCGCGATTCGATGAAGCAGGAGCGCGTCGCGCTCGACCAGGTCGAGACGTACCTGTCAGCGCGACTTATCGGGGTGTAACGCCCGGCGGGGGAGGACACGATGACATATCCAGGTGGACCCAGCACACCGGGCGGACAGGGCGGGCCGCCCGACCCGAACAATCCGTATGGGCAGAACCCGCCGCCGTATGGCCAGCCACCTCAGCAGCCGGGCTACGGGCAGAACCCGCCGCCGTATGGCCAGCCACC
>Ga0068855_100009360_pt1 | contig 11828 bp, 11 predicted proteins | sample KBSCornC52_FD_66592 | JGI IMG/M metagenome (GOLD analysis project Ga0068855, IMG submission 66592) | Corn rhizosphere microbial communities from Kellogg Biological Station, Michigan, USA - KBS Corn C5-2 | ecosystem: Host-associated > Plants > Roots > Rhizosphere > Soil ...
CCGGTGAAGCGGCAGCCGCGATGGCTCGGCGCCTCGCCCAGCAGCAGGAATCGCGCGGTGCGCGCGCGCGCCTCGAGATACGCCGCCATGTTCTCGCGGCGCCGCTTCGGCATCTCGCGCTTCGGCGCCCGGTCGCGATCGTCCCAGTCGCGCCAGGGATTGAAGACGCAGGTGCGATCGCGCGGGCCCTCGGCGAGGATGCGCAGGAACTCGTCGATGTCCGTCATGGGCGAGTATCATGGCACGCGCGACCCGCGCACGGAGTCCTTCATGTCCCACGCCGAACGCCTTCCCCTGCACTCGATGAAGGATCGCTGCTCCGCCCTCGAGTGGCAGGCGCGCGTCGACCTCGCCGCGTGCTATCGCCTGGTCGCGCACTACGGCATGTCCGACATGATGGCGAACCACATCTCGGCGCGCGTCCCGGGCGAGGAGGACGCGTTCCTCATCAACGCGTACGGCATGATGTACGAGGAGATCACGGCGTCGAGCCTCATCAAGATCGACGTCGACGGCAACATCGTCGCGCGCCCGGATTTCGGCGACCTCGACTACGGCATCAACAAGGCGGGCTACGTGATCCACGGCGCCATCCACCGCGCGCGCCACGACGTCGCGTGCGTGATCCACACGCATACCTGGTCCGGCATGGCCGTCTCCGCGCTCGAGTGCGGGCTCCTTCCGATCACGCAGACGGCGATGAGGTTCCTCAGGATCGGATACCACGACTATCAGGGCGTGGTACTCGATTCCGCGGAAGAGGCGTCGCTCATTCGCGACCTGGGCGACGGCGAGGCGCTCATCCTGCGCAACCACGGCCTGCTCACCGTCGGCAGGACGGTGGGCGAGGCGTTCAATTGGATGCATCGGCTCGAGCTTTCGTGCCGCGCGCAATTGGCCGCGATGGCGACGGGCGCGAAGCTTTCCGCGGTTCCCCCGGACGTCGCGCAGAAGACCTGGCTCAACTACCAGCCGCAGACGCGCCGTCCCTACGGCGTGATGGAGTGGCCGGCGCTGCTTCGCATGCTCGACCGCATGGATCCGGGATTCCGCTATTGAACGTTTCGCTGCTGAGCGCGACGCCCGACGAATCGCAGCTCGCGCTCGCGCGCGAGCGCATCGTCGCGCTCGACATGCACGCCGAGCGCCACGACGTCGAGCTGCTCGACGGCAAGCGCATGGCGTGGCGGCGCTTCGGCGATGGGCCGCCGCTCGTGCTCATCCACGGCGGGCACGGCAGCTGGCTCCATTGGGTCCGCAACATCGACGCGCTATCGTCCTCGCATTCGCTGTGGCTTCCCGACCTGCCGGGGTACGGGGATTCGGACCCGATCGATTCGAGCGGGATCGACGAGATCCTCGATGCGACGGTGTATTCGATCGATCGGTTGGTGGGCGCCGGCAAGCCCATCGACCTGGGCGGATTCTCGTTCGGCGGGCTGGTCGCTTCGCGCGTGGCGGCCTCGCGTGGGCACGTGCGAAAGCTCGCGGTGATCGGCACCGCGGGCCACGGCCTCAAGTCGCGCTACACGCTCGAGATGCGCAACTGGCGCCTGGCGCGCGAGCCGGCGGCGCTATGGTCGGCGCTGCGCAACAATCTCGCGGCGCTCATGATCCACGACGCGCGCGACATCGACACGCTGGCACTCGAGGTGCATCGCGCGTGCTGCACGGCGACGCGTTTCCGCAGCAAGACGATCTCTCGCTCATCGCTCCTCGCATCGATCCTGGAAGGCGTGGACGCGCCGGTGCTGCTCGTCTGGGGCGAGCACGACGTCACCACGCAACCGGAGGCCGCCGCGCGCTCCATCGCCGCCCAGCGTCCGGGCATCGAGTGGCGCATCGTCCCCGGCGCGGGCCACTGGGCTCAGTACGAGCGCGCCGACGCCGTGAACCGGCTGCTGCTCGACTGGTTCGGGACAGTCCCCTTTTTCTCTTAGGCGGAACGTTCGCTCTTACGGAAAAAGGGGACTGTCCCCTTTCAGTCCTTTCAGTCGGCGGGGATGTGGGCCTCGCGCACGACGCTGGCCCAGCGCGCGAAGTCGTTGCGCGTGAGGTCGGCGAGCTCCTGCTCGGAGCCGCCCGTGGGTGTGAGGCCTTGCTTGCCGAGCACCTCGACCACCTGCGGGTCCTTGAGCAGCGCGTTCACGTCGTGGTTCAGCTTCGCGACGATCGCCGCGGGCGTTCCCGCCGGCGCGTACATCGCGTACCAGATGTCGACGTCGATGTCGGAGACGCCGGACGCTTCCGCGAGCGATGGCACATCGGGCGTCACGGCCGCGCGGCGCGTGCCGCCCGCGGCCAGGAGCCGCAGCTTCCCCGCTTTCACCTGCGGCAGCGCCACGTGGATCGGCAGGAACATCATGTTGACGCGGCCGCCGATGAGGTCCTGCACCGCGCCGCCCGTGCCCTTGTAGGGAACGTGCAGGATGTCCGCGCCGACACGCTGCTTGAAGAGCTCCATCGCGAGGTGGTGCGGCGTGCCGCTCCCCGGCGATGCGTAGGTGAGCTTCCCGGGACTCGCCTTCGCCAATGCGACGAGCTCCTTCACGGAATCCGCCTTCACCGAAGGATTCACCACGAGGCCGAGCCTTCCGATCGCGACGGGCGCGACCGGCGTGAAATCCTTGATCGCGTCGTAGCCGTTCTTCTTGTGCAGGCTCGGCGCGATGACGATCGTGTTCGCGGTCATGAGCAGCGTATAGCCGTCGGGCGGCGACTTGGCGACCACCTCCGTGCCGATGGCGCCGCTCGCGCCGGGCCGGTTCTCGACCACGACACCCTGCTTCCACTCCTCGGCGAGCTTCTGCCCAAGCGTGCGCGCGAGGATGTCGATGCCGGTGCCGGGCGTGAAGGGCACGATGATCTTCACGGGGCGATTGGGCCACGGCTCGTCGGCTTGGGACGAGAACGCGACCAGCGATGCGACGCAGGCGAGCAGCGTAAACAGGTTCTTCATCGTTGGAATTCCTCGTGGCCCCTCGCAACGCAGGGGCAGGAGGGCGGAGCTTAGAGCAGAAGGGGCTTGCGCTTCAAGCGGGGAATCGCGGAGGATCGTGCTCCGAGGAGGAGCCATGGAAGTCATCGTCATCGGCGGCGGCATCGCGGGGCTGGGCTTCGCGCTCGCCATGCACCAGCGCGGGCTCGCGTGCCGGGTCTACGAGTCCGTGCCCGAAGTGAAGGAAATCGGCGTCGGCATCACGCTCCTTCCCCACGCCACGCGCGAGGTGGCGGCGCTCGGGCTCGAAGCTCGCGTCAAGGAAGTCGCGATCGAGAACGCGGAGAGCGTCTTCTTCAACCGCTACGGCCAGTTCATCTACCGCGAGCCGCGCGGCAAGGCGGGCGGCTATCCGTTCGCCGAGTACGGCATCCATCGCGGCAAGCTCCATCGCATCCTCTACGACGCGGCGGTCGAGCGGCTCGGCGCCGATCGCATCCTCACCGATCATCGCTGTGTGCGCCTGGACCAGGACGAGCGCGGCGTCACGGCGCATTTCGTCGAGGCTTCCACCGGGCGCGCGCTTGCGCCGGCGCGCGGCGATATCGCGATCGCATGCGACGGGATCAATTCCGTCGTTCGCAAGCAGTTCTATCCGGACGAGAAGCTCGCGTTCGCCGGCATCAATACATGGCGCGGCGTGACGAGGCATGCGCCGATCCTCGGCGGCCGCACCTACATGCGCGTGGGCTCCATCGAGACCGGCAAGATGGTGATCTATCCGATCGTGAACGACGTCGACGGGCGCGGCTCGCAGCTCGTCAACTGGGTGGCGGAGATCGCGCAGCCCGAAGCCGGCATGAACGACTGGAACCGGCCGGGGAAGCTCGAGGACCTGCTCCCGATCTACGAGAGCTGGCGATTCGACTGGCTCGACGTGGCGCAGTTGATCTCGAAGGCCGGCATGATCCTCGAGTACCCGATGGTGGATCGCGATCCGGTCGAGCGCTGGACCTTCGGGCGCGTGACGTTCATGGGCGACGCGGCGCACCCGATGTATCCGCGCGGATCGAACGGCGCGGCGCAGGCGATCATCGACGGGCGCACGCTCGCGCAGCTGCTGGAGGAAGGCGATCCGGTCGCGGCGCTTTCGGCCTACGAGAAGGCACGCCTCGCGCCCACCGCGCGCATCGTGCGCACCAATCGCGAGCATCCGCCGGATTTCATCAACATCAAGGTCGACCAGCTCACCGGCGGCAAGCCCTTCCGCCACATCGACGACGTGATCAGCCAGGAAGAGCTGCGCCGCATCTCCGACGAGTACAAGAAGATCGCCGGCTTCTCGCTCGACGCGGTGAAATGAAGGGACAGTCCCCTTTTTCCGTAAGAGCGAACGCGCGTTCCGCCTAAGAGAAAAAGGGGACTGTCCCTATTTCGCGCAGCGGTCGTGGCAGAAGCCGCGATCGCTGTTGTCGGCCAGGCAATCCTGCATGCAGTGCTCGTCCACCGCGGCGTTGGGCGGCGGCGGGTTGTCGGAGCTCAGCGGCACCTTGAAGCTGGAATCCTCGGCGCAGCCCGCCAGCACCAGCACGAGTCCAGCGAACAGCAGCTTGGTCTTCATTCGCGCAGTCTACTCCGGAGAAAAAAAAGCGGAGGCCGAAGCCTCCGCAAGTTGTCCGACACGGCCTTGCTCAGAAATCGTAGGTCGCCCCGATCGAGACCGCCTGCACGTGGCCCCCGAAGAAGCACACCCCGTTCTCGTCGTGGCAGTCGGTCGTGATGCCGTGACCGCTCGCGCCCAGGTCGAAGTGCGAGAAGTCGTGGTTCTTCTGCGTGGCGTACACCGCGTAGATCGTGGTCTGCCGGTCGAAGTGGTGCTTCCACCCGATGGCATACAGGTTCGACTCGTTGTCCACCGGCCCGAACTCCGGATCGCCCGGCGTCTTGTTCGCGTGCGCCCAGGACAGGTTGAAGTCGTCCATCGGCGTGAACTTCTGCACCAGCGAGAAGAAGTACGACGTGCGCTTGCGCTCGTTGAAGTTGTCGTTGTTGTCGTTGCGCACCATCCGCTCGTAGATCCCGCTCACCGTCGTACGGGTCGGCAGCTTGTACTGGATGCCCACCTTGTACGCGTACTCGTCTTTCACGCCGATCGCGCCGAGCGGAGCCGGCCCGCCGCCCGCCGCCTCGTCGCCGGTGCGGTTGACGTCCTTGTGCATTTCGTAGGCCCCGATCAGGTACAGCGGGCCCGAGTCGAAGATGCCCGCGATGCTGTAGATGCTGCCGTTCGAGCCGTCGTTGCAGGGCGGCTGGTTGCCGCCGGAGCAATCGGGCTCACCGCTCGCGACGCCGATGTTGTCCGTCGAGCGGTTCTGGCTCGGCGACCAGAGAAAGTTCACGCGAAAGGCGCCGAACTTCGGCGACTCGTACCACAGGGCGTGCGAGAAACGGGTGTCGAACTCCGCCCGGTTGTCGCCGCCGGTGTTGCCGATGATCGCGTTGTAGTCGCCGACCGTCGCCGAGAACGGATCCATCCGGCCGGTGGAGAGCTTGTACGGCGCGTCGCTCTTGCCCGCCTTGATCGCGCCGAACGGACCGGCGAAGCCGAGGTAGCTGTTGCGCGACGCCCACGCGCCCTTGATCGTGTTGTCCGGCACGGTGCTCTCGCCCGGCGTGGCGGACACGTCCACCTGCGTCTCGATCTGGAAGATCGCGCGGAAGCCGGTATCTCCGATGTTGCGTGCCCCACGCACGCCCAGGCGTGACAGGTTGCTCGAAAGATCCGGCTGCCAACCCAGGTGTCCGGCCGCGACGTTGCCGTCCTGCGTCTTGCCGGAGATGCCCTTGTTCGCATCGTCCAGGGACACGTCCAGGTGGCCGTACAGCTCGACGTAGCCGTTGGAGCGCGCCGGCGAGCGGACCGCCTGCGTGCCCGCAGGCGCCGCGGGCGCCGGAGCGGCCTGCTGGTGGTCGAGCGCCGACTTCAACTGGTCGATCTGGCGCTGCAGGGAATCGATCTGCTGCTTGAGCTCTTCGTTCGATTGCGCTGCCGCCGTTCCTGCGAACGCTCCGGCGACGAGCGCGGCAGCCACGGCGTGCGCCACGGTTCGGGAATTGACTCGGTTCATGCGATTTTCTCCTCGGGGCTCTTGTTGCACGGACTTCGAATCCTGTTATGCGCGCATTTGACGGCAGCGCCGCGCGTCGCGCAATTGACCGCAATCAAGATCGCGCACGCGAGCGCAACCTACAACGCGCGTGCTTGCGCGAATCTGAATCGTATCGTTCGACGATATATTTTTCAGCCGCTGCGTTGCGCGCGGCATACACACATTCGCGAAAGCGCTGATATGCCTTCGTTATCCTGTCTAACAGGCGTCGGCTAGCCGAGGAATGCGCCGTCGCGTTCGAGCGCGAGCTGCAGCGCCGCGACGGCGACATCGGAGACCCGCTGCGATTCGGCGAGCGCGAGCGCCGCCGCCGCGCCGGCCGCCTGCCCCATCGCGAAGCACGCGCCGCTCACGCGCGCGGCCGATTGGCCCTCGTGCGTCATCGAGGCGCAGCGCCCCGCGACGAGGAGATTCGCGGCGCCGTTCGACGTGGCGCGCCGCGGAATAAGCATGCGATACGGAAGCTCGTTGTAGCCGCGCGAATCGGGCGGCGGCCATTCCCACTTCACGTCGCCCGCGACGTGGTTCTCGATCGGCCAGCCGTTCACGCCGATCGAATCGTCGAACCGCGCGCACGAGAGCACGTCCTCGCGCGTGAGCATGTATTCGCCGACCAGCCGCCGCGTCTCGCGGATGCCGACCTGCGGCGCGATATCGAGCGCGTACGCCTGCTCGAAGCCGGGCACCTTCGCGCGCAGGAAGCGCAGGTACTCGACGATCTGCCGCCGCCCCTCGAGCTCGGCATCGGAGAGCGACGCGGCGTCGGTGCCGTCGATCGCGCGTCCTTCCACGTCGCGCAACTGCGTCACGTTCACGCGCCACTCGTAGGGATGCTTCTGCGGGCGCACGATCGCGCCGCGACGCGGGAAATGGAATTCGCCGGCGGCTTGCGCCGCATCCATGAGCGCCGGGATCGAGCGCCATGCCTCGCCCGCGCGCCGCGCATCGACGTTGCCGACGCGAAACATCAGCGTGGGATAGAGGAGATGGCCGCGATCGTCGCCCTTCTCCAGCGCCACGCCGGCCCAGTGCGCGAGGTCCGCGTCGCCCGAGCAATCGATGAACATGCGCGCGCGAACCGCGACCCGCCCCGACTTCGTCTCGAGCAGCAGCGCGTCGATCGTCCCGTCGTCGTTGCACCGCACGCCGGCGCCCAGCGCGTGGAAGAGGATCGAGACCCCTGTCGACAGGAGCAGCTCGTCGGCGGCGCACTTGAACGCCGACATGTCGTACGCCTGCGCATGGATGCGGCCGAAGATGAGGTGCGGCTCGGAGAGCCCGTCGAGCGCGCGCATCCGGTCGAGGAGCTCGTCGGCCACGCCATGCACGACCTGGCGGATCTCGCCATGCACGTTCGCGTGCAGCCCGCAGAAGTTCGTCACGCCCGCCGCGGTGCCCATGCCGCCGAGGAAGCCGTAGCGCTCGACGAGGAGCACGTCCGCGCCATGCCGCGCGGCCGATGCCGCGGCGGCGATTCCCGCGGGACCGCCGCCCAGCACCACCACGTCGTGCTCGGCGAAGACCGCAACCGTGCGCGACGGCTCGATCACGCTCGCCACGGCGTCAATCCAGCGTGATGTGGTTCTTCTCGATGATGGGCTTCCAGCGCGCCATGTCCGCGTCGAGCGTCGCGCGCATCTGCGCCGGCGTGTCGGCGACCACGTCCATCGATTGCCCCGCGAGCCTTTCGCGCACGTCGGGCTGCCTGAGGATCGAGGCGATGTCGTCGTGCAGCTTGTCGACGATCGCCTGCGGCGTCTTCGCGGGCACCACGAAGCCCATCCACGCTTCGGCATAGACGTCCTTCAGTCCCGCCTCGGCGAGCGTGGGAAGGTCGGGAAGGATCGACGAGCGCTTGGCGGTCGCGACCGCGAGCGCCTTGAGCTTGCCCACCTTGATCTGCGGGATCACCGCCGCGGCGGGAAGGCAGGCCACCTGCGCATCGCCCGAGAGCAGCGCCAGCACCGCGGGGCCGGAGCCCGAATACGGCACGTGCACGATCTGCGTGCCGCTCCTCGCCGCGAGCGCCTCCATCGCGAGGTGCGAGATGGTGCCCGCGCCCATCGATGCGTAGTTGAGCTTGCCCGGTTCCTTGCGCAGGAGATCGAGGAGCTGCCGGGTGGTGCTCACGCCGAGCTTCGGCGACACTACGAGAACGCTGGGCTGCGTCGCGGCGATGGTGACCGGCGCGAGGTCGTGGCGCGGATCGTAGGCAAGCTTGCGGAAGAGCATCGAGTTCCCGCCGAGGGGGCCGGCGATCGAAATGCCGATCGTCTGCCCGTCGGGTTTGGCGTGCGCGACTTCACCGGTACCGATGTTTCCCGCGGCACCGGTCTTGTTCTCCACGACGACGGGCTTCCCGATCCTGGGCGAGAGCTTCTCGGCGACGACACGCGCGACGAAGTCCGGGGTCGATCCTGGACCGAACGGCACGATGATGTGGACGGGGCCGGTGGGCCACTCGGCGCGGGCGGCGAGCGAGAAGGCGAGAAGAAGAAACGCCGCGAACGCGGCGCGGGTAGAGCGCGTTTTCAAGGTGAAGCCTCTGGCGATTCGGAAACCTCCGATGGTAGCAGCTACGCGAACGAGGAATCCGGCCGCCGGCGCTCCCACCGCGTCATGAAGAAGACCGCGACCACCATCGCGGCGACGATCACCATCGACGAGTCGATCCGGCCGAGCGCGAGCCCGCCCTCCCTGTGCGATTTGGTGAGCGTGTCGCCGAGGGTCGCGCCGAGCGGGCGCGTGAGCACGTACGCGGCCCAGAAGAGCGCCGCGGCCGGAATCCGCCGGGTCCGGAAGTGCAGCACGGCGACCACCGCGATCAGCGCCGAGAAAACCAGGGCGCCGCGCTCGAAGCCGAGACCGGTGGTGGTGGCGACGAAATCGCCGAGCGCCGTGCCGAGCGTGTTGGAGACGAGGATGGTGATCCAGTAGAACGTCTCCTCCCTGCGCGTCTCGATGTTCTCGAAGCGCACCTTGCCGACCGTGCGCTGCCACAGGAAGAGCACCAGCAGCACGGCGCAGAAGAGGAGGATCGACGACTTCACGTAGCCGAGGCCTACGGTGCGGTCCAGCCAATCGGACGTCGTCGTGCCGACCGTGGTGGTCGCGACCACGACCGCCCAGTAGAAGAGCGGGTGGTAGCGCTTCGACGAGACCTGCATCGCGAGCGTCACGGCGAAGAACGCGAGGAAGATGAGCGTCGCGACGGCGTAGCCGAGCTTCAACGTCATCGAGACCGCGTCGCCGCCGGTCTCGCCCACGGTGGTGGCGAGGATCTTCACCACCCAGAACATGAACGCGACGTGCGGCACCTTGCTCGCCGTCTCGGAGCGCGCGAAATCTCCCCGGGCGGAATATTCGTTCACCAGGATGTCTCCTCGCAATCGATGTTGGTGCTTCCGCAAGCCCGATCGGTTCCCGGAGCCGCGCCCGTATGCTGGATGGCGCCGCTTATGCGAGACTTAACGGCTTGCCGAAGGAGTCCTCGCAGCGGGCGCGGGGCGCCCGTAATTGAGCGCGGCGCGCCGCACCACGCCGACGAGCGGCCAGAGAAGCAGCACCAGGGCGAGCGTCGTGATGCATCCGACCAGCGGGTTGGACCAGAAGATCGCGAGGCTGCCCTTGGAGGCGAGCATCGTCTGGCGGAAAGCGTCCTCGGCCTTGTCGCCCAGCACGAGCGAGAGCACCAGCGGGGCGAGCGGGTAGCCCAGCTTCTTGAAGAAGTAGCCCACCGCGCCGAAGAACCCCATCAGCCATACGTCGAACATCGAGTTGTGCACGGTGTAGGCGCCGACCGCGCACACCGCGATGATGAGCGGGGCCACGATCGAGAACGGCACGCGCAGGATCGCCGCGAAGAGCGGCACCGTCGACAGGACCACGAGGAGTCCCGCGATGTTGCCGAGGTACATGCTCGCGATGAGCCCCCACACGAAATCCTTCTGCTGGTCGAAGAGCAGCGGGCCGGGTTCGAGCCCCCAGATCATGAGGCCGCCGAGGAGCACCGCCGCGGTGGCCGATCCCGGAATCCCGAGGACGAGCATGGGCAGCAGCGCGCTCGTTCCCGACGCGTGGGCCGCGGTCTCCGGCGCGAGCACGCCCTCGATCTCGCCGTATCCGAAGCGATCCGATCGCGACGAGAAGCGCTTCGCGATTCCGTACCCCATGAAGGATGCCGCCGTCGCGCCGCCCGGCGTGATGCCCATCCAGCACCCGATGCCACCGCTGCGCAGCAGCGTCGCCCAGTAGCGCGGCAGCTGCTTCCACGTCTGCAGCACGACGCGCGGACTCATCCGCGCGGCCTTTCCCTCGAAATGCAGGCCCTCTTCCATCGTCGCCAGGATCTCGCCGATGCCGAAGAGGCCGATCACCACGACGAGAAAGTCGATGCCCTGCATGAGCTCGGGCCGCCCGAACGTGAGCCGCAGCAGGCCGCTCATCGTGTCCATCCCTACCGCGGCCATCGCGAAGCCGAGCATCATCACGAGGATCGTCTTGTCCGGCGGCTCCTTGCCGATGCCGATGAAGCTGCAGAAGGTGAGCAGGTACACCGCGAAGAACTCGGGCGGGCCGAACTCGAGGGCGAACTTCGCCACCACCGGAGCGAGGAACGTGATGAGCAGGATGCCCAGCAGCGCGCCGAAGAACGATCCGGTGAAGGCGCAGGTGAGCGCCTCGGCCGCGCGGCCCTGCTGCGCGAGCGGATAGCCGTCGAACGTCGTCGCGACCGACGAGGGCTCGCCCGGGATGTTGAAGAGGATCGAGGTGATCGCGCCGCCGAAGAGCGCTCCCCAGTACATGCACGAAAGCATGATCACCGCGGAGGTGGGCGGCATGGTGAACGTGAGCGGCAGCAGGATCGCGACGCCGTTCGGCGCCCCGAGCCCCGGCAGCACGCCGACCAGCACGCCGAGCAGGATCCCCACGAACATCAACCACACGTTGTACCCGGTGAGCGCCACCGAGAAGCCGTGGAAGAGGAGCGCGACCTGGTCCATCAGTAGCCGAGCCAGCCTTCGAGCGGCCCCTTGGGAAGCGGGACCAGGAAGCGGATCTCGAACAGCCAGAAGAGCACGACCGCGGAGACGATTCCAACGGCGAGGCACCGCACCCAGCCGTAGCGCCCGGCCACGCGCATGAATCCCGCGACGAAAAGCGCCGAGGCGACATAGATGCCGAGGTACTGGATGCCCGCGATGTAGGCGATCATCGGGGCGAACACCGCCAGCACGCGCCGGAATCGCGCCCAGGGCACGAACGCCGCGCCGCCCTTCCGGGCGCGCAGCAACGCGCGCACGATCACCACGGCAGCCGTGATGCAGATGATCGCGCCCACGCGGAACGGGAAGTAGCCCGGCTGCGGCGTGCCGCCGGTCCATTCCGCGCCCATGCGCGCGCTGTCGTACATCACGGCGATGCCCGCGACAAGCGCGCCGGCACCGACGATGCCGTCGACGATGCCCGCGTTCATCCAATGCCGCTGCGCCGTCCGCGTTTCGCCCGCGCCTTGCATGCCGTTACCCCAGCACTTCGGGCTCGGTCTTGAGGATCCTGCGCGCGAAGTAGTGGAACGTGGCGCCCACCGCCTTGGGCTTCAGCCGGTAGTCGTGCGCTTCCTTCGCGAGCTCCGGCTTGATCGGCTGGATGGGCCCGATGGCGCGCGCGAAGATCTGCAGCTTCGCCGCGCGCTCCATGAAGACCGCCATCTGCGTCGC
>Ga0068855_100009367_pt1 | contig 11826 bp, 6 predicted proteins | sample KBSCornC52_FD_66592 | JGI IMG/M metagenome (GOLD analysis project Ga0068855, IMG submission 66592) | Corn rhizosphere microbial communities from Kellogg Biological Station, Michigan, USA - KBS Corn C5-2 | ecosystem: Host-associated > Plants > Roots > Rhizosphere > Soil ...
GCTTATTATCGCGCAATAATAGGTACTTCATAATCTATAAAAATGCTCAGTAAAATTGTTTGCAAGCAGCAGTAGTAGTAACAGATTATCCCCTTAAAGTATAATCTTCTTCAGCGGGTATCAGGTTCAGTAGGTTAAACTCGGATATTTGATAGGATACCGGGAAGGTACAATAATGCATACCGCAAGTTAACAGATGACATTTATTGTACCAAAAAGTCATAGCAAAAAGTTATAAACGTTGCGTTAAAATTCAAAACGAAGTCGAAGCACTCGCAATGAAATCCTGACCGTTCTGAGCGAAGTGGAAGGGTTGCAGGACTAAATGATAACCACTAACCCGTTTTAAAACCTCTCTGTAATGACGTTAGAAGCAACGTATAAAGATTGTTTATCACGTGTGATGTTATCATTTTTATGGGCTATCTGGTAAATCCTAACCCAAGCTGAACGCTGAATGCATAAAGCTGAACGCTAAATTTTACAAGTCGTTTGCTATTTGGCATTAAGCATTATGCGTTTGGCATTAAGCATTAAAGTATATGAAAGCAGCCCTACCCGTTAATGAAAGTATAAGACTGGCCGATTTGTATCAGTATAATCTGCTCGATACTCCTGCAGAAGATGAATTTGAAGATCTTGTTAAACTTGCGTCCCGTATTTGTAATGCCCCTGTTTCTTTGATTTCGCTGTTGGATGCCAACCGTCAGTGGTTTAAGGCCCGCATTGGAATGGATGATGCGGAAACACCCCGCGATATTTCTTTTTGCAGCCATGGCATCCTGGGCGATCAGCTGTTTATAGTTCCCGACGCCACCAAAGATGAACGTTTTGCCGATAACCCGATGGTGAAAGGCCATCCCGGCATCCGGTTCTATGCTGGCGTGCCTTTAACATCGCCCGCTGGCAATAACCTGGGTATGTTGTGTGTAAAGGATACCGTTCCCCGCAATTTATCGCCCGAACAACAGGAAGCCCTGATCATGCTCGGCAAACAGGCCGTTAAGCAAATGGAACTCCGGTTAAAGAACCTTGAACTTGAACGGATGACAGAAGCCCAGCGGCGGATCATTTCTATCATAGCCCATGATGTGCGAAGCCCTTTATCGTCGGTTATTAGTTTATTCCGCCTGTACGACAATAACATCATCGGAAAGGAACGGCTCAACGATTTTCTGCAAATAGCCGGCACTCAGCTGAATGGTACCTTGTCATTACTCGAAAATCTTGTTGCCTGGGGTAAAATACAACTGGAACAAACGGCCCTTGTTACTGAGCCGCCTGTACTGAAGGATGAAGTACAAAAGGTATTTACCGAACTGACCGTACAGGCCAATCTGAAAGAGAACCGGCTGATCAATCTGGTGCCCGCATCGATTACAGTTAATATGGATGAGAATATCATCCGGTTTATTATACGAAACCTGATCACCAATGCCAATAAATTCACCCAGAACGGCGAAATAACCGTTGACGCATTTGCCGCCGCGACGAAGTTAACCATCCGTGTAACGGATACCGGTATAGGCATGCCTGCCGCCATGTGCGAAAGGCTGTTTATCAGTAAGGAAAAATTCAGTCGCAACGGCACGCAAAATGAGTCGGGGAGCGGTCTCGGCCTTGTTCTCATCAGGGAATTCATTGAAAAGGCCCGCGGTCATATTTCAGTCGAAAGCACCGAAGGGCAGGGGAGTTGCTTCACGATCAGATTACCCTTATAACACCTGTCTTTATAGCCACCTTTTTCAGGAAAATTTTAACATCTCTTTACATACTGATCATTGCTCAGTATCTGTTGCCGCTTGTCGATGGTCAACTGCCCATTGCTCTTGATTTAATCCACATTCGTGGATAAAAATAAGGGCGAAAAAACCCTTCATATTCACGGGATTTCCCGCTTAAATAGGGTAAATTTGCCCCCCATCCAACTGACCATTAAACGGATGTAAATCATTCTGTAAAACAAGTATGGAAGAGAACTTCACACCACAGGAAACAAACGATCAGAATCGTATTATCCCTGTAAATATCGAAGAGCAAATGAAAACGGCCTATATCGATTATTCGATGTCGGTAATCGTAAGCCGTGCGCTCCCTGATGTACGCGATGGATTGAAACCCGTTCACCGGCGTATTCTGTTTGCCATGAACGAACTTGGTTTGAATTTCAACAGAGCGTATAAAAAATCAGCGCGTGTTGTAGGAGAGGTGCTGGGTAAGTATCACCCGCATGGCGATTCTTCTGTGTACGACGCCATGGTGCGTATGGCCCAGGAATGGAGCATGCGCTATACACTTGTAGATGGCCAGGGTAACTTTGGTAATCAGGATGGCGACGGTCCGGCGGCTATGCGTTATACCGAAGCCAGGCTGGAACGGATGGCCGAATATATGCTGGAAGATATCGACAAAGACACGATCGACTTTCAGCCCAACTTCGACGATTCTGAAAAAGAGCCGTCTATTCTGCCCACACGTATTCCCAATTTGCTGATCAATGGGTCCAGCGGTATTGCGGTTGGTATGGCTACCAACATGATGCCGCATAACCTCGGCGAAGTTATTGATGGCTGTATTGCCTATATCGATAACCGCGAAATTACCATTGATGAGCTGATGCTGCATATTAAAGCCCCCGATTTCCCTACCGGCGGTATCATTTACGGTATGGAAGGCGTAAGGGCCGGCATGCACTTTGGCCGCGGAAGAGTGGTTCTGCGCGGTAAACTGCAGGTTGATACCAAACCCAGCGGCCGTGAAACGATCATCGTTACCGAAGTACCTTACCAGGTTAACCGCGATGCGCTTTGCGATAAGATCGGCCAACTGGTAAATGAAAAGATCATTGAAGGCATTGCACACGTAAACAATGAATCGAACCAAAAAGAAGGCACCCGTATCGTGGTTGACCTTAAACGCGATGCCATTGCCAATGTAGTTATCAACCAGCTGTACAAATTTACCGAGCTTCAAACTTCATACGGTATAAACAATGTGGCTTTGTCGAAGGGCAGGCCCAAAACACTGAACGTAAAAGATATGATCAGTGAGTTTATCGAATTCCGTCATGAAGTAGTGGTACGCCGCGCCCAGTATGAACTGCGCGAAGCTGAAAAGAAAGCTCATATCTTACAGGGTTACCTGATCGCACTGGATCACCTCGATGAAGTAATTGCTTTGATCCGTGCTTCTGCAACACCCGAAATTGCCAGGGAAAGCCTTATTAGTGCAGGATGGGGACTCGATGAAATACAGGCCCGCGCCATTCTCGAACTGCGTCTGCAACGGTTAACCGGCATGGAACGTGAAAAGATAAGAGAAGAATATGATGAGTTGCAAAAGATCATTGCTCACCTGCGCGAACTGTTAAGCAATGAAGGCATGCGGTACGATGTAATTAAAACAGAATTAAACGAGGTAAAAGAGAAATTCGGTGATGCACGTAAGACCGAAATTACTTACCTTGACAACGAAGTACGCATAAAGGACCTGATCAAGGAAGAAGATGTGGTTATCACCATTTCACATCTGGGTTATATCAAACGTACGTCCGCCACCGAATTCCGTGCCCAGCGCAGGGGTGGACGTGGAGCCAAAGGAAGTCGCGCCCGCGAGGAAGATTTCATCGAGCATCTGTTCGTTGCTTCCACTCACCACACCATGTTATTCTTTACTGAAAAAGGCCGCTGCTTCTGGCTGAATGTATACGAAATACCCGAAGGTGATAAAACCAGCCGCGGTCGCGCTATTCAGAATCTGATCCAGTTACCTTCTGATGATAAGATCAGGGCTATTATCGATATTAAAGATCTGGAAGATAAAGACTTTGTAAGCAGCCACAATATTGTACTCTGTACCAAAAAAGGTATCATCAAAAAAACCGCGCTCGAAGACTTCAGCCGGCCACGCCAAACCGGCGTTAATGCCATCACGGTTGTGGAAGGCGATGAATTACTCGTAGCCAGGTTAACAGATGGTACCAGCGATATCATGATGGCCGTTAAAAGCGGTCGCGCCATCCGCTTCAATGAAGAAAAAGTACGCGCAACCGGCCGTGGCGCCATTGGTGTAGGGGGAATTGATGTGGAAGATGTAAATGATGAAGTGATTGGCATGATATGTGTCAGCAAGGATGACAATTCGCGCAGCGTATTGGTAGTGAGCGAAAAAGGATATGGTAAGAGAACACCTTTTGCAGAATATCCCATTACCAACCGCGGTGGAAAAGGCGTAAAAACCATCAACGTTACCGAAAAAACTGGTCCGCTGGTAGGTATGCTCGATGTGGCCGAAAAAGAAGATCTCATGATCACCTGTAAAAGCGGTATGACCATTCGTATGCCGGCTCATGGCATCAGCGAACTGGGCCGTAATACACAGGGCGTAAAACTGATCCGCCTCGACGATGGCGATGAAATTGCAGCTATCACCAAACTCGATGATCAGGATGAAGAAAATGGCGAAAATGGGGAATTGACAGACGATCAGCAGCCATCTGCAGATACAAATGAGGCCATCGAGGCAACCGATGCCGGTTCAATTGCATCTGATGAAAGTACAGATGCACCTGACGACGAAGCAGCAGAACCAGGTGAAAATGGCGTGGAAGAATAAACCGGCAATAATTAATAAGGTAGGCTAAATTAAACAGATGAATTGTGCATCTGGCCAACATACAATTAAAAACATACAGATGAAAAAAATGTTTCTGACAGCCTTGCTCGCTGTATTAGGGTTTCTGTCACAGGCACAAAAGATCGACAAAGCCAAAGATCTGTTGGGCAAGAAAAAGCTAACCGACGCCAAAACAGAAATAGATGGCGTAATGGCCGTTGATAAAAACAAAACCAATTCAGATGCCTGGTATACCAAGGCAAAAATATATGAAGCGATTGCCGCTGATTCTTCCCTCAAATCAACGGTGCCCGGCGCAAGAGATGCTGCTTTCGAAGCTATGAAGCAATACCTTGAATTACAGAATCAGGAAAAAGACGCTTCTAAAAAGAACATTCAGTTAACACTGGATAATAATGCTCCGCTGGTAGAAATGTATTCAGGTTATTCAAAAGATGCTGCTTCTTTTTACAATGCGGGTAATTATAATGATGCTTTTACCGACTTCAAAAAGTCGTTAGAGGTATTCGACTTAATGGCCAGCAGAAACCTGATCAGCGTTAAGCTCGATACAACCACTACATTGTATGCCGGTATTTCTGCTGAAAAAGCGCAGAAGCCCGATGATGCAGCTCCTTATTATGCAAAGATCGCTGAAGCCAAAGCAAAAGGCGAGGGCTTTGCAGAAATCTACAAATGGCTGGCTGACTATTACCGCAGAAAAGATGATGCTGCCAACGCCGCCAAATTCAGCAAGCTGGGTAAAGAAGTATATCCCAACGATCCTTTCTGGACCGGCTTTGATCTTGACCTGGCAAGAGAAAAAGGAAGCAAGGACGATCTGTTTAAAAAATACGAAGAGGTTATTAAAGAAAATCCTGATAACTATCTCTATCTGTTCAACTATGGTGTAGAATTGTATCAAACAGGTTACGATCCGGATGCCAGCAAGCGGCCGGCCAATTCAAAAGAATTGATCGCAAAGGCTACTGAAGTAATGAACAAAACACTGGAAAAAAAGCCTGACTATCCCAATGCCAACATGGTATTAGGACAGATCTACTACAACCAGGGTGTTGAGATCAATAATGAAAATAAAGCCATTAAACCTCAGGGTGGCGTTAAATTAACGCCTGAGCAGTTGAAGAAAAAAGAGGAACTGCGTGGTGAAGTAATTAAGAAGTTCGATCAGGCTACGCCTTATCTTGCTAAAGTTGATGAAGTGCTCGATGCACAGGGCAAACTGAAAATGGAAGACAAGGAAAACCTGAAAAATGCACTGGACCTGCTGATCACAATCAATGAAGAAAAAGCCAGTCAGCTCGAGCAAAAGAAACACGCTGCTGAAGCTAAAAAAAGTGTAGCAGAAGTAAAGCAATACGATGCTGATCTGAAAAAAGTGCAGGACAACATTACAAAGTATACTGATAAGTATAATAACATCGACAGAAAGCACTAATAAGAGTTGTGATTTGCTTTTAATTTATTAAATAGCCTTGCTTCTGGCGGTTATATATAAAGGTGGTCAATAATGGCCACCTTTATTATTTTGGCCATACCAGTCATCAGCTTTCAAGTGCATTCATGTATTATGCGTTCAAAAGCGTGTATTTTAATAGGCTTTTAATTGTATCGATTTAGCTAAATCAACGATGGAGACTATCTTTAGGCATGCGCAGCACAATTGTGCGCATGGGTTTAAGGGTTTAATTTTTCAATCAATTTGACGCAGCCTTTCCAGGCTGCGTTTTTTTGCGCCCTGACATTCGTCAACAACAGGAATGAATAAGTGATTATTATATACCGCAGAATTTCAAACAGCAGGAACTTGCAGCTGTTCTTTTTCTTACCGAAAAAATGGGAGAGAAGGATCAATTTACATATTTTGTACGCTGACCAACTGCTGGTCAGTACGATAAGACTTATAACATGCATTTATTTAGCTCAAAAATCCTGCTCTATCTTTCCTTTAATGTTATTGGGTATGTATTCATGTTTATCAGCATCATGGGTATTCCCGGAAATCCGGATGAGAATAAACCGGGCACAAAATTGCTGACAAAAGTAATGGGCGTTCTGCTGGTTATCGCCTGGAAAGGGATTCCATTTTTACTGTTTGCTTCCGTTGTCGCTTTTTATTTCAAATACTTTCTTGTGGGCAAATTTTGTTCGATTATAAGCCTGTCGCTCGGCCTTGGGAACTTTTTAACGCTGGTAGGGATCTATAGAACGCAATCGGGAAAGAGCTAACCGGGAGTTTCTTTATAAAACCCTACTTAACATAATATTAATTATGGTTTGTTTTTAATATTTAAATCGCTGATTTACGGGCGATGGCTTTAACCGATTTGATTCAGGCTTGTTTGGGCCTCATTGGGTCTTTGTTGGGTATTTGTTGGGTAAATTGGGCTCTTTTCCCAATGAAGACCTAATAAATACCCAACAAATACCCAACAAATCGTAAAAATAAAGCTGTGGGAGATTTACTGCGCCTCGGTAATGCGGTTTTCATTTTTCATTGGCGTTACCTTATACCCTTTTTTGCGCAGCAGATTAATAACGCCCTGATCGCCGGGCAAATGGCCGGCGCCCACAGCAAAAAGAATGCTTTTATCTTTCATAATATCGGGCATTTGGGCTACCCAGTGCCGGTTACGGCTATATAAAAGCAGATCCATATATTCGTCCATACCGGGATCGCTTTTGTGCATCAGCGTATCCATTTTTTCGAGATTTTGCTCGCGGTAAACGTCGATCATTTCAGTGGTAACCTGTTTATAGCTGTCGATGCTGTCGATATAATTTACCAGGTCTTTTGCCTGCTTTTCGTACGGAATGCTGTCGAACACCGAGGCCTGGAATTCGGTCGTTTCAAGCCCCTTAATTTCTTTCTGGTATTGTTTGCTTTCGTTCATGATCAGTTCTTCCATACCATTTTTTTGCGGGCAGTTCATCATGGATTCGCCGATCAAACTTGAAATAAAATATGGCTTAAACCGGTTCATCATAGTCAGCGGCAAAGGAACCGGATTGTGTTTGAAATAATTTTCTACTTTGGCGTAATCTTCGGGCGAAAGCAATTCCGACAACTTTTTGCCGTCATTCATCCGCAGGTATTTCATGGCGCCCAGCATTTCGCTCATATTGTCCATATCCAGTTCAAAATAGATCTGGTCGCACTGTTTAATGATGTGTTTCAGGTTATCGCTCAGCGTGGCATCGTCGGCGCATAAAACGTGCATGGTGCCGAACAGATAGGAAGGCTCTTTCAGCCCGTTTCCGCTAATTTTCCATAATAAGGTGTTATCTAAATGATTAGAAACCGTTTGCCCAAACCCGGCTATAGCCAGCGCCATATAAAAAATTAACATATTTGCTTTTTTTCCGAACATATTCTCATCCTTTAACGCAATCATGATGCGTATGGTTCTTTTTTTTATTATAATTGCATAAATAAACCCTCATGAAACCGAACCAACCCAGTTACCTGAACATTTTCACTCCCATTATACAATTCCAGTTTATTTGTGATACTCAACAAAGCTAAACCGGCCTGTTGATATGAACGAATAAAATTATTGCTATTACAGGAAAGACAGGGATAAACGAATCAGACAACCGTTTATACCATTTTTTTAAAAGCACGCTCATGAAATGCTTTGTTTGTAGCTTGTTGTTGCTTGCTATGGTTAATCTGTGTGCAGCACAAACAACCCTGCCTGAATTCGGAGACATTACACCGGCTGAAAAAACATTAACCGAATGCTCATTCGATAAGGAGGCCGATGCTGTAGTTCTTCTGGATGAGGCTTCTGCGGATCATAACGATCAGCATAACCTCATTACCAATCACCGCGTACGCATTAAAATACTCAAACAAAAAGGTATTCATTACGGTGATATTCAAATTACTTATCAAAGTAAAGACGATGGTGAATATATAGGTGACATTGAAGCCTATACCTGCAATTATAATGGCGATGTGCAGGACATTAAAAAAGTGTCTTCTTCATCTATCTACCGCAAAAAGATCAACGAGATTTACTCAGCCGTAACAATTGCCATGCCTAACGTAAAACCGGGCAGCATTATCGAATACAAATACACTGTTACCGCCAAACATTACGGCTACCTCGACGACTGGTATTTTCAGCAGGCACTCCCTGTAGTGCACAGCCATTTTTCACTGGTGGTTTTACCCAATTATGAATTTGCTTACCGCGTATTTAAAAGCGATCAGTTGCCCATTATTATAAAAAAAGAGAAAGAGTCAGGGCGAATCTATTTTGAAATGGATAGTATCGCCGGTTTGCGCGATGAGCCGTTTATGGATTCAGAAAAAGATTATCTGCAGCACGTAGATTTTCAGCTCTCGGGTTATCAGGGCACTTTTGGCGGCACCACCAAATTTATGACCACATGGGATGAAGTAACGCGCGAACTGATGCAGGAACCGCGTTTTGGCGGACAGTTAAATAAAAACCTTTCAGGCAGCGACGCGTTGCTGACCATTGTAAAAGCGCTTCCTTCTGCTTATGAAAAGATGGCCTCGGTTTATAATTACGTGTATAAAAACATCGGCTGGAACGGTATCGGAGGAAAATATTCACAGGAAGGCGTTAAGGAAGCCTGGGAAAAAAAGAAAGGTAATAGCGGCGACATCAACCTGATGCTGATAAACCTGTTGAAAGATGCGGGCCTTGAAGTGTATCCCCTGCTTGTAAGTGAACGCGGTCATGGAAAAGTGAATGTGGACTACCCTTTTGTAGATCAGTTCAACAGGGTAATGGCCTACGTAATTATAGAAAATCAAAAATATGTACTGGATGCCACAGGCGTTTACACTCCCCCATTCATGATTCCTTTCAGTGTAATCAATACCAAAGCGTTTATTGTAAACCGAAAAAAAGGCGGCATTATTACTTTAACCGAAACAGAGAAAAAAGACAGGAACCTGGTGATTATTCAGGCCCGTGTAGATGAATCGGGCGCCATGAAGGGCGCAGCTTCTATCGAAAGCAATGAATATGCGCGCCTTAACCGCCTGCGCCTTTGGGAACATAATAGAGAACAATTCCGCGAAAGATATATTACTTCCTATCAAACAGGTTTGAGGATAGATAGTCTGGTAATGAAAAATGTCGATAACGACTCCATGGGTTTAACGCAGCAATTTAACTTTACCATACCCCCTACCGCCAGCGGTGATTATAAACTGGTAAACGTAAACCTGTTCAGCGGCATTCCCAAAAATCCCTTTATATCTGCTATCAGATTTACCAATATCGATTATGGCTGTTTACAACAGTACACGGTAGTGGAAGAAATTGATTTGCCTTCAACACTCAAAGTTGAAAGTTTACCTAAGAATGTTCGTATGATCATGCCGGATACCAGCATTTCCCTTTCGCGCATGCTCAGTTTAAAAGACAATGTTCTGTCTGTTCGTTTTGTTATATCAACCCAACGCAGCGTATTCACCGCTGATGAATACGACTACGTAAGGAACTTTTATAAAAAAATGGCCGAGATCATGAATGAACAAATTGTTTTGAAAAAAGAAAATTAGCCCTTTCCAAATAGCTGTTCAATGAAACCCTTAACCCTTATATGCGCCCTGTTTATTACCCTGTTTGCCCATGCACAAAAAAAGAGCGATGTGCCTGATTTTGGCCAGGTAGAAAAGGCCGATCTTGAAATGAAGGAATGCGACTTCGATAAAAAGGCCGAAGCTGTAGTGCTGTTTGAAACAGGTGAACTGTTTGCCAATTTTGCCGCAATAACGCCCGGCATGATGCTCGAAGAGCATGTACGAATTAAAATTCTTAGCGACAAAGGCCTTAATCAGGCTGATATCCATTTAATGTATCAGCATAGCAATGGCAGGGAATCTATCAAAAACCTTGAAGCACAAATCTACAACCTCGATGCATCAGGAAATATAGTAACTACCAAAGTTGACAGGAAATTTATTTTCGATAAAGCGATCGATAAACATTTTCATGAAGAAGTTTTCACTTTCCCCGAAGTAAAAGCAGGTAGTATTATTGAGTATAAATTTACCAAAGCATGGAGTGGCTTTAGCCTGGTTGACTGGTATTTTCAACGGGCAATTCCTGTAAAATACAGCCGTTACAAGGTTGATTTTCCAAGTCAGTTTGAAGTAGACGCCATTCCCATGTGCGTGTTACCGTACGATGCAAAAGAAAAGACCACAGGCGCCCGCAACATTCATATCTTTTCCATGAAGAATATTCCTGCTTTGCGGGATGAACCATATATAAGTTCAGATAAAGATTATAGTCAACGGATTGAATTCAGGTTTAAAGGAATCAATTTACCTGGCGCGGATCACTTAAACATGACAAAAAACTGGGCTCAGGTAATCGGGGACCTTTTGGATGACAGAGATTTTGGCGTGCAGTTAAAAAAGAGCATTCCCCTCACCCCCGACCTCGAAGAACAATTAAATAAGACCAGCGACCCCTACCGTAAAATGACCATCATACATGAATACGTAAGAAAAAATATGGCATGGAACGGGTATGGCAGTTTTTGGGCATTGAACGGCGTACGCGAAGCATGGAATGATAAAAAGGGCACGGCAGGTGAAATCAATATGATACTGGTAAATCTTTTAAAAGATGCCGGTTTAAAAGCTGGTGCAATATTGGCCAGTACACGCGATCACGGAACAGTTGCTGCCAATCTTGTCGACTACCGGCAGTTTAATAAAGTGCTTGCCGGCGTAACAATTGGCAACCGGTTTTACGTGTTGGATGCCACTGAAAAAAATACACCGGCGAATCTGATACCCGAGAACGTTATGTTTACTCTTGGCCTGATGATAGATAATCCTTCAACCGGCGAGTGGGAATGGAAACCACTATGGGACCAACATAAGCTCGATAAGAATTTACTCATTCTTCAGGCAGATATTGATGAAAGCGGGATCATGAAAGGTCAGGCATCACTGAGCAGCTACGATTATGCAAGGTTAAAACGCATTTCCGATACAAAAGACAAAAACAAATTCATTGGAAAATACTTTTCGGCAGACAATCCCGGTGCGGAAGTCGATAGCCTTGAACTGGAGAACCTTGAAAACGATACGCTGCCGCTGCTGCAAAAGTTTCAGTTCAGCAAACCGCTAAGTGCTTCCGGCGACTATAAATATTTTTCGGTTAATATGTTTACCGGGTTAGAGAAAAA
>Ga0068855_100009370_pt1 | contig 11824 bp, 10 predicted proteins | sample KBSCornC52_FD_66592 | JGI IMG/M metagenome (GOLD analysis project Ga0068855, IMG submission 66592) | Corn rhizosphere microbial communities from Kellogg Biological Station, Michigan, USA - KBS Corn C5-2 | ecosystem: Host-associated > Plants > Roots > Rhizosphere > Soil ...
ACCAGCCAGTCGATCGTGTCGTAGGTGTCCGTGCTCTCGTCAGCCTTCTTCCCGGTAACGGGCGCTTCCTCCGGCCGGACTTCCACGAACGTCCCTTCGGACATGTATCGGCCGCGAACATCCTGTTTCACAAAGATGTACCCTTCGCGCGCCATCTCGTCCGGTCCACCCAGATTGATCGTGTCCGCATCATAGGGCCCGGACCCGTAAGGCGTTCGCTGCATCAGTATAGGGTACTTCTGCGACGTGTCCTTCGGCATATAGATCACCGTGTAGAGCCGCACGCCATCTCGCATTGGGATGTAGAATGCAGCCTTCGAATAGGCGGCTTTCGCGTCGAACGGCGCACTCGGATTGGCCGGCTGCGAAAGCCCAGCCTGCCCATAGAACAGGAGTAGTGCGAAGGTACACGCAAGGAACAAGCGAGACATAATTGGGCGCATTACCAGGCTCCGGTTGGCGACGGGACGAGAGCGAGTCGAGAAACCTTACTTCGACCGCGGCGTAGATACTTCCTACCGCTAAATGCTGTACTTCCAATACTTTCCGGTGTCTCTATGGTCGAGCGCAAACGCCCATAAAGTTCGTGCTAGCTTCGCCCCGTGCGGTCCATTAACTGACTCCTGCCATCCGGAAGCGGGCTGGTCTTGACAAGCTCCAGCCACTTATCGATCAGGATTTCGCCGGTCATTTCGCCGAGCGAGGTGCGCGAGACGTATTCATAGCGCGGGAAGCTGTGAAAATCGACCCTGGTGAGGATGTAGCCGAACGCGTCGTTCGTGAGACCGAACAGGAGGTTGTTTGCGCCATGCATCTTGCGCTTGATATAGAATCCGATATTCGGAAGCGCCTCGCCGGGAATGGTGAGGACCTGCGAATCCCCGATGTTTAGCAGATTGATGCGCACGCGCACAGACTGGTCCTTTCCGTGCGGATACTTCAGCGGCGAACTCGTCACGACGGCCCACATCTCTGGCGACTGGACCGGTATTGAGATCGCCATGCTGCGACAATAGAGACCCGGATTCTCCTGAACCCTGGCGTTGGCAACGATCCGCAGCGCCTCGTCCCCCATCGTCTTGCCGATCCGCAGGCACTCGTCCCACGTGCGCGAATCCTCCCAATAACCTCGCTGGGGATCTTTGGGGCGATCCAGGTCGCGATTGTCGGCGGTGACCATGCCTCCCTGAGCGCTGTTCATGAAGATAGCCATGCCTCCCGCCTGCGACTCAACTTGGTCGCAGAGCGGTCCGACCAGGTCCGGGCTGAGGATGCCCACGCCGTTGCCGAGCACTTCCGGGTGGATTGCATAGTTAACAAGCGTTGCGATCGCTTTGCCTTCGGCCGAGACAGCCTGGAGCACGGACATCCTACGATCGTAGAGATCGGGCGCATAGTAGTTGTAGGCGATCTTGCCCTGCGCCTCGCCCGTCGCGATCTTCAGCCGGGCAGGCTTCGCGGCATCGATGGCCTCGTTGATCGCTTCCGCCGCCCGTACGCAGACTCGATCCATAAATGCGAGGTCGCCGGTATGCCCGCCACTGCCATCAGGAAAGGCATAGCAGTCCGGCGCGCTATGGGTATGAGTCGAGCCAATAATGATGTTCTGCGGCGGCACGCGCGGCACGCGAGCGCGCACACGATCGCCAAGTACAGAAGGAAAGCCCAACAAATCGAGCGCAACGATGACGACCGGCACATTATGTCTTTGAAGAAACACAGCGCGAGCTGTCAGCTCCCCGCGCTTCTCCCGCGCAGGCCGCGTCGGCCCCATCCCACCGGACACCGGCAGGAGCGGGTCCGGCGTGATGATGCGTTTCCCGGTCCCGACAACCAGCGCGTCGGCGGGCGCAACACCAGTTGCGCTAGATTGCAGCGCGAGCGCGGAGCCGACCGCCGCCGATGTCTTGAGCCAATCGCGCCGCGTCATACCGCTTGCGTCCGCCATGGTGCTGTGCCCCCTGTTCAGCCTGCGAAAAACTTGGAGATATCGAAAAAGACCACCCGCTCGTCACCCTTATCATTGCGCCACGTGAGGACGTCATAAGGAATTCCGTCGACCTTCGTCAGCGCCTGTGTTCCGGGTTGCAAGCCCGGATACCGGCTGCGCATCCATGAATACTCCTCCGCGACATTGTTAACCATAATCGCCCGTTCCGGCGAAGAACCGTCGCGATCGCCACCACGGCCAAATAGAAAGTCGAAAATGTTCATACCCACCCCCGTACTCACCACGGCCCCTGCGGTCGCTCGACGCTTGCAGCCAAACAAAACCGGCTGCGACCGTGTGCATACACTATCACTATTGTAGCCAGGATCACGAGGGGTGTCAACCGGTCGGGCAGGAGCGTCGGGATTACGATAGTTGGAAATGCGGCTTACCAGCTGGCGACTTCGCGCCGGCTCGAACGTAGTAACATGGTCAGGTATCGGTGCATGCGCGCTCAGCCATAGACAGTTACGAGGAGACATAATGTCCAATTCTAATTCAATCGATCCAGGCGCTCGTATCGGGCATGCGCACCTAAAGGTATCCGATCTGGAGCGCTCATTGTCATTCTACTGTGGGGTGCTGGGATTCGACCTGATGCAGCGAATGGGATCTCAGGCAGCCTTCCTTTCCGCTGGCGGCTACCACCACCACATCGGGTTGAACACGTGGGAGAGTGAGGGCGGGCCTCCTCCTGCACTCGGCGCCACGGGGCTCTACCATGTGGCCATTCTCTATCCCACTCGCAAAGCCCTCGGCAATGCTCTGCACAGGCTGATCGATGCGGGTGTCACCCTGGACGGAGCCAGCGACCACGGCGTGAGCGAGGCCCTCTATCTGCACGACCCGGATGGCAACGGCCTGGAGCTCTACTGGGACCGACCGCAGGAACAGTGGCCGCGCACTTCGGACGGGCAGCTGGCGATGTACTCGCAGCGCCTGAACCTGCACGATCTGCTCGCCGCAGCCTCACTGCCGGACGAGCCCATCGCTGAGAACGGGACGCCTCCCAAAGATCTGTGAATTGCAGCGGGTTACTTAAGCGTTGTTCGTAAACAACGCGGATTAATAGCTATGGACACGTTGAGTAGAGAGCAACAAGCTCAGATTCGACAAGCACAGCGGCGCTCACGCCGCACGATCCGATCCATCAATTGTTACTTCATTCTCTGTTTCCTCGGGATTTGTTGTGCAGGGCCGTTGATGATCGTGCGCTGGCAGTTGGGCGCAGCAGTTTTTGCAGGTTCGATCGTTTGCATGGGCTTCCTCGTAAGATGCAGCCTTCGCTGGCGACAAGCCGTTCTTGAGCGATCTACGAGATCTGATCCTGCTGCACTTGGTGTATTTCTCGATGCCTACGGGCTCAGCATGTTGGGCGCACGCGCTCGATACGGAGCACAGGACCTCGAGCTCCGAGCGAAGCTGCTTCGCATGCTGCCAACGGTTCAGGCACGCGACGCGCATTCGATTGAGCAACGTCATCGGAATTGCCTGCAACGAATACTACACGAGGACGATGACCTGTTGGTGCTTGCAGCCCTTTCGGCCTTACAGCACCTTGGCGATGTAAGCACAATCTCCTATGTCGAAAAACTTGTGACCGATCATGGAGCCTCTCAGGCAAACGCATCGATCAGGGATGCCGCACGTACCTGCCTGGGAGTTCTAATGGAGCGCACACGCAAAGAAACCAGCAGTCAAATCCTCGTGCGGGCGTTCGGGAGACCAACAAGCAGTTCAGACAGCTTAATGCGTCCTGCGACAGCCCCTTCTGAAACCAATATAGACCAACTGTTACGGGCAATCAAGCCTGACTGATGCGGAAGATATTTCCTTAACATGATGATCCGATTCAATCAATGTGGTTCCGGCCTCGACCCACTGAAAGGAATTTCACTGCTTAGCCTGGATCCGTGGAACGGCAAGCAGGTTATCTATTGCTGCGCCTGACGCCAGCCAGAATAAAAACGCAACCAAATGATTGCACAATAACGATTCTAATGATATAATAGCAACCAGATGGTTGCGGAAGGTAGTAGACAAGTGCGTCACAAAGTGATAAATCCATTTGAGGGAGGATTGCGGAATGGGAACCACGGGCACAGATCGAATTGAGAAGCAGATCACGCTGCGGGCCGCGAGGTCGAGAGTCTGGAGAGCCATTTCGGACGCGGAAGAGTTCGGCAGCTGGTTTGGAATGAAACTAAACGGCGCGTTCACGGAGGGAGCAGCCGCCACGGGCAACATCACTATTCCCGGATATGAGCACCTCAAAGTTGAAATGCATGTGGTTCGCATGGAGCCAGACAGTTATTTCTCGTATCGCTGGCATCCCTACGCCATCGACCCAGAGGTTGACTACTCCGGGGAGCCGATGACGCTCGTCGAATTCCGCCTGGCGGACGACAATGACGGAACACTGCTTACAATCACAGAGTCCGGATTCGATCAGGTGCCGGAAGCGCGACGCGCAGAAGCCTACAGGATGAACGACGCCGGCTGGACGGCGCAGATCAAGAGCATCGACGAGTATGTTACCCAACCTTAGTGGTCCTGCGGTGCAAATCCCGGATGCCGCGCCCATCTTCGCTGCCCTGGGCGATCCAACGCGGCTGAGAGTACTTTCGCGACTGTGCTCGGAGGGGCCGCTCTCCATTACGAGTCTGAGTGCAGGCACTACCGTTACCCGTCAGGCGATCACAAAGCACCTCCAGGTCCTCGCTCACGCGGGTCTCGTGCGCGATCACCGGCACGGACGGGAACGGATCTGGGAACCTGAGCCTGCCCGGTTGGCAATCGCGCAGCAATACCTGGACCACGTTTCACAGCAATGGGACACCGCACTTGGAAGGTTGAGGGCGTTCGTAGAGGAGTGACCTCATTTCGCGGATTACGACCATGGGCTGTCTGGCAGTGGAGCGGTGAAGTCGATCTCCTCCGCGAACCTGCCAGACTTGTATACCTGCTTGAAGACCGCTTGAATGTCGATCAGTACATCGTCGTCGTCTGGCATGAGCGGCACTCGTACCTCCGGGAGCGCCTCGGAGAGCCGGTTGAGCCAATAGGCGAAGTGATAACGATCGGTCCATTTGTGCAATGAGATGATGTAATCCCAACTCTTCTTGGAGGGAAGCCCTTGTAGAGGCGTCGCAACGGTATGCGTCCCGAACCTTAGGAGATCGATCTCCATGAGATGCGCATCGCTCTGAAGCAGCTCCTGCTGCTTGTTCAGATACTCTCGTCGGCCGGTGCTGCCAGGAGCCTTATTTGACGGACTAAGCAACTCGATGACTGTGATGACGCGCTTTTCTCTGCGGCCGCCCGTGCGAATCTCGATGTACCGTTCGTAAACTTCGGTGGTTAATGCGGCGACGATGCCATCTGGCGCACCTCGCTCAAGCACCGCTGATCCGGATCGACCTGTCACCGAAATTCCAATCGGAGATTCTACCAGCACGATGTCCGCTATGCGAAGCTGATCGTCCGGCAGAATTGCTAGACGTTGTTCAACCGCCGCGATGTACCCGCTGGGCAGGACCTCATTGAGAACGGCCGAAAGATGCACCATAAACGCGGTGTGGAATCGATGCCAGAAATACAAATCCTCCAGGTAAGGAATCATGGCCTGGTACTCATCAGACATTTGATTCTCCACTCATTGAAATATGGGTCGCAGCAACCTTATAGTATCTGATAGTACCTGCGGTCCAGGGCAATAGTTACCTACCATGCTACGACATGAATAAGCCCTTCGCAAGAAGGGCTTATTCATGTCTCGGTTGAGACGTACTTGCTTGAATGCCGCGGACGTCGCTGCAGAGTTGCGACACTCGGTCCGCGCGTCCAATGCATTGGCTCTACTTCCCGACAGCCAGAATTGAGAACGACCCCGGCACCAGTTGACCACGGCGGCCGCCGGCGGGCGGAGGGCCGTATTCGGCCGCGATGAGCAGGATTCTGCCAGACTTGCTGTCGAGTGTCAGGGTCTTGGCGCTCGGCTGTGTCTTAACCGTTTGCTCGACAACGAACTCAGTCGGGCTGTTCTCCTTGATCACAGTGAGAGTGCCATCGCCTTGCGAGCTGAAGCATTCCATCGTTTTGGGATTGAACACTGCCCCGTCGCAGCCACGGCCGATTGGAAGATCGGCGAGGTACTTCCCGTCTTTGGCGTCCAGCATCACCATCACCTGGGGATTGCGGCAAGCCACAAAGAGAACACCGTTCTTTGCATCCAGGGCCAAACCGGCGTTGCCGCCGCCCTTTCCATTCAAACCGTAGGTCGATGTGACTTTCATGGTCTTGGCATCCACGACCGCGACACCATCTTTGTCCTCGAGATCAACGTAGAGGCGGCCCTTTCCGTCTGCCGCCGCTTGCTCGGGTGCGCCGCCAAGATCGATCGTCCCGAGTACCTTGCCGTCCTCCGCGTCGATCACGGTGACATTGGGAGCGCTGTGGCTGAAGATGTAGATGTGGTGGTTATAGCTGTCCGCCAGGATGCCATCGGGCCTGCCATCGACCGGTATTGTCTTAATGAGCGTCATGGTCTTCGAATCCCACATCGCCACGGGACTGCTGGAGGCGAATCCATGATGCGACTTCGAGTCTACGGCAGCGCCACGCGCGTTGGTCATGGGGATTTCGCCCGCGGGCGCCAGGCTGTCTAGATCGAAGACAGAGACTCGAGCCGAAGGGCCGGAGCGGGCAACGTAAAGCCGCCTTCCGTCCGAGTCCGCATACACGTAGTCGAAGCCGCCTTCTCCACCCACTTTCGCCGTCTTCGTGACCTTGTACGGGCCGTCCTCATAGCGCCCGGCCGACCCGATGGCAGGCAGAATGGCAAGTCCGAGCGTAATTGCCAGGAATTTGAGTCGCATATTGGCACCTCCCAGGGCGAGCACATTGAATCGATCTGGAATCTGCGCGTCCGGAGACGCGTTATTTCACAGTATACCGCGCGGCCAGAAGCGGATTCTGAGAGATTGGTAAGGGCCGGCCTTGCGTTGTAAGTACGGCCCTCAGCCGAGCTTGACTGCCGGCCGTCTCAACGGATCGCGCCCGTTCATTCGCTAGCAGACCTGGCCGGAAAAACGGCGCGACCCGGTTAGACTCTTCACCTGTAAATTGACTGGGTAAACGTCCGATAAGATAATTGTGGGCGACTATGAAAAGCTTGTGGATGAGATTGCGCGCATTGACGAAGCTGCGTCGCCGCGCGCAATCTTGATGTGGTCAACCGTTGAGGGTCCAGCCCTTCCGGTAGGTTCGGCGGAGGAACTCGTTGGCTTCAGGGGCGTTTGTGACTTTGCCGGCGACGGCGTCGTATTCTATCTTCTTACCCGCTCGATAGGCCACCAACCCGAGCAGCATCTGCTCGATCATGTCGGCGCTATAGCCGAAGTTGCACGCGGTCTGGCGGCTGGGGTCCTTGCAGGCATCCAGCCACTGCTTCTGGAACTCGCCGAGGTTTGGCAGCACGGCCTCCTTTTCGCGCGGCTTGTAGTAGGTCATGTCGGACTTGTCGCCGAACGGAATGATCATGCGCGATCCGAAGTCCGCGATCAGCGTACCTTGCGTTCCTTCGAGCATGATTCCGTGATCGATCCTTCTTAGATCCACGAAAGGCTTTGGAGATTCCGGCATTGCGCCGCCCTGGTACCAGCTCACCTTGATCGGTCCGCGCCAGGCATTGGCAGGATGCTCAAAGGTCGACGTGCATTCGACCGGTGTGACATCCGGATTGTACTTCTCGCCCTTCGACTCGGCGGAGGTTGGCAGGCGGGCATCTACCGCGTTCCATAGCAGGTCCATCGTGTGCGAGCCCATGTCGCCGATCTGGCCCGCCCCGAAGTCCCAGTACATGTTCCAGGAGAGGCAGTTCATTCCAGGACCGCCCTCGAAGTAGCTCGGGCTGTACGGATGCTCGGGAGATGGTCCAAGCCACTGATCCCAGTGGAAGTCTGACGGTGGGCTGCCCTCGGCTTTCGGATAGCCGGGTCGGCGGATCTGTCGATTGCCCCAAGCGGAGGCCACCTCGAGGTTCCCGATCGCGCCGTCCCGCACGAGCTCGCGCACTCGATTGAAGTTTGGGATCGCATGACGCTGCATGCCTACCTGAGTGGCAAGCTTGTCCTTCTTCTTCATCCAGTTGGCGCGCACTACGCGGGCCTCTTCGACACTAATCGCCAGCGGCTTCTCGCAGTAGACATGGAGATTCCGGTTCAACGCCCAGTTGGCAACGAACGCGTGGTGGTGATCGGCGGTGCAGATGACGACAGCGTCCAGTCCCTTGTGATCCAGGCACTTCCGCCAGTCCACGTAAGTCTTGGCGCCGGGGAAACGCTTCAGCGCCTCCTCGAATCGGGATTCCCGCACGTCGCAGAGCGCAACTACGTTCTCGCCGCCAATGGCATCATAATGCGCCAGACCGCGACCCCAGACACCAATCAACGCGATGTTCAGTTTGTTCGCAGCAGACGTCCGGGCCGCGCGGACGGCCTTCGGCGCGACCGCCAGCCCGGCGGTCGCCGCTCCTGCCGCAATAAACTCTCGACGGTTCATGATAGGTTCTCCTGTGTCAAACGTTGCAAATATGTGATGCATCGGTAGTCTGATTAAGGCATGATGAGGGCTATTCGCCAACTGTCCGCACGAAACCTTTTGAATTGCGCAAACTGGTCGGTAAAACAATCATAGAAAAGTGAATGCCCCTGACAAACTGGCGGTTCTCATCAGTTACTCAGATGCAGGCCCGCGCCAGACACTGCCGCCGAAGGTTGTCACGTAGATCATATCGGGATCGGACGGATCGAAGGCGACCCGCATGGCGTTGCTGAACGGCAGGCCATTCATGGGGGTCCACGTTGTGCCGTCATCCTTGCTCAGCCAGAGGCCAGCTCCCGGCGCGCCTTCGGTCAGCGTCATGTAGATCCAGCCTGGTCGACCCGGGTGCAGGTAGGCGCCGAAGTGTTCCGGCCCTTTTTGCGCAAGCCGTACCCAACTGGCGCCGCCATCCTTCGTTCGATAGAGTCCGCCCTCGGGCCGGATGTTCGTATTGCAGCCGCTCAGGTAGATCACCCTGCTGTCCTTAGGATCAACCGTGAAGTCTTTCGGCCAGAGCAAAGGATTGCTCCGATTTATGTGTGCCCAGTGGCCGCCGCCGTCTGACGACTTGTAGAGGCCGACTCCCTCCTGACCGAACTGGCCGTTTCGCCGCATTGCCGTGATCAGGGCGAACACCGTACCGTCCGGATGGATTTGCACTCGACAGACGCGCATATTCGAAGAAGAGCCCAGCCCTTCGTTACATGCTGACCAGGTATGCCCATCGTCCACGGATTTGTACACACCGTGATTGAACACACCTGCGTACAATGTTCTGTTCCCCACTCTGCTTTTCGGATCGACGACGACGGACGTAACGGCCGCGGCAGGCAGTCCGGCATTCGATTTTGACCAGGTCTCGGCGCTGTCCGTGCTAACGCAAACTCCGCCCGGGTAGCTGTCGCGATGGTTGCCATAAATAATGTTGCCATTGGGAATGTCGTGCACATTTGAGAAGGCGCCCCAGACCTTACCGGGCACTTGTGGATCGAATGCAAGCTCGTAACAGGTATTGTTCCAGGGCGCCCGACCCTTTTGCGACCACCACTGCCATGTTTTTCCTCGGTCCTGCGATCGCGCAAATCCGATGTCGGTGTAACAAATGTAATGTCGATCGGGCTTATTTGGGTCGATGTAGTAGTTCCAGGTGGTCGTGACGACGAGCCCGTTACAGAGCCAGGACGCGCCTGGAACGGGCTTTTGCCCAGGAGCAAGCGTCGCGTGACCGCACTGCCAGGTCTTGCCTCCGTCGGCGGTCGTGTGGCACCCGCCGGTATCTACGAGCACCAGACGGTCGGGATCGCGCGAGTCGATCGCGACGGAAGGCACGTCCTGGTAGTATTGGCCGTCTTCGCAGACCGTATAGTCCGGCTCGACATTGCACCCCGGAAATCGCGGGTCCGCCTGATACGTCGCTCGCCATGTTGCGCCCGCATCGTCAGACCGAAAGACGGTCGCCTGATGCGGAGGTGGAATTCCAGTGTTGGAATTGAACGCGTAGACCGTATCTGGTCTGGCATCGGAAGTGACAATGTGCTTGTATTGCGCGATCGGTCCCATAGCCCAAGGATCGAAGGGCTTCGTCTCCCGGTTGAGTCCCCGGCCCTCGACAGGCTGCCAGTGATCGCCCCCATCCTTCGATCGGAAGATGCCGCCCGTCAGCTTACCATCCTCCAACACGGATGGAACTGTGCAATACAGGATCGTCTGCCCGCCGACAGCCGAGCCGCAGGCAAAGTCAAGAATAGCCGCTGCGCCAGGCAGCCCGTTGCGCTTCCCAGCCCACGTCTCGCCGCCATCATCGGATCGCCAGATCCCACCGCCTGTCGCAGCAAACATCGCGTGGCGCCCGGACTTCGAATTCCGGTCGAAAAAGTAGGCAACTGCGTCTCCCTGCAGTCCGGGGCACTTGGTCCAGGTCGCTCCGGCGTCTTCCGAGCGGTAAGTGTCCGATCCCGCGCCTGCCAGCATCGTCGCGGGCTTCCCGGGATCGATCGCGATCATGCCGTGCAGGTTCACCGGCAAATTACCGATTTTGACCCAATGAACGCCGCCGTCGTGTGATACTTTCAACCCGGCGCCGCCATCCGCGGCGAAGACTGTGTTCGGGTCGGTCGGATGAAACGCAGGCTTGCAGCGCGTGCTCGCGTGGAGTTGATCGTGCGCGATCATTCGCCAGCTCTTGCCACTATCCACACTCGTATAGGCCGCGCTCATATCGCAATTCAGCATCATGCGCCGCGGATCGGCGGGCGAGATCGCGGGCGTAAACATTGCTCCTCCGCCCGAGAGTCCGATCGGCTCCCAGGTCCGGACTGGGGACTTCTGGCCGGAGGTCACATTGGCCGGCGCGAGCGCAAGTAAGGATGATAACGCGCAGAGTGCGGCCAGGCGTCGTATCAACATATGAGATCCCTTTCCGATCAGTCTATTGCTGAGTGTGCTCATCCGAAGTATCATTTCATATGCGACTTCGACGATTTCCTCCTTAGTCGGGCGTGCGTCAAGGTCTCCATGCGCGGTAAACTGGAAGGCAGCGGACGGCTATTTATGACCCTATAAGGCTATTCAATGAGCAGAAGTGTTTGCGTAAAGGCGGAGGCGCGCCAGCCCACGCCATATCAGAAACGGAAGGCTCGGGCGACGCTTGCGACACTCCGGGCACATTACCCCGACGCGGAGTGCGAGCTGACGCCGCGCGAGCCGTGGCAATTGCTATGCGCCGTAATATTGAGCGCGCAGTGTACCGACGTGCGGGTGAACGCCGTCCTACCGCGTCTCTTTGCAAAGTATCCGGATGCTCCCAGCCTCGCCGCGGCCGAACCGGCCGAGGTGGAGGAGATCGTGCTCCCCACGGGCTTTTTCCGCGAGAAGACAAAGAGCCTGATCGCGATGAGCCGCGAGGTGGTTGAGCGATATTGCGGGCAGGTGCCGAGGACGCTTGAGGGGCTGACGACGCTCCGGGGCGTTGGGCGCAAGACAGCGAATGTGATCATCGGCACGGCCTTCGGCGGACAGGGTGTCGTAGTCGATACACACGTCGGCCGGATCAGCAACCGGCTCGGGTGGACGTCAGAATCCGACCCGGTCAAGATCGAGCGCGACCTGATGGCCCTCTTCCCCCGCAGTAACTGGACCCAGCTCGGCCATACGCTTATTTTTCATGGCCGGCGCTGCTGCACCGCTCGCTCGCCAAAGTGTGCCGAATGTCCGGTATTAAGAGACTGTCCG
>Ga0068855_100009371_pt1 | contig 11823 bp, 10 predicted proteins | sample KBSCornC52_FD_66592 | JGI IMG/M metagenome (GOLD analysis project Ga0068855, IMG submission 66592) | Corn rhizosphere microbial communities from Kellogg Biological Station, Michigan, USA - KBS Corn C5-2 | ecosystem: Host-associated > Plants > Roots > Rhizosphere > Soil ...
GCCCGCACGACGGTGGTGACGCCCAACGCGCGCCTCGCGAGGGCGCTCGAGGCCGAGGTCGACCGCCGCCAGCTCGCCGCCGGGCGCCGGTCCTGGGAAGCGCCGGACATCCTCACCTTCGCCGACTTCGTGCAGCGCTGCCACGAGGATGCCCTCTACGGCGACGCCGGCGGCGCGCTCCCCGCGCTCCTCTCGCCGGACGAGGCGCAGATCCTCTGGGAAGACGCGCTCCAGGCCCTCGGGTGGCGGGAGCGCGTCCTTTCGGTGCCGGCCACGGCGGCACTCGCCCGCGACGCCTGGGACCTCGCCCACGCCTGGCGGATCGAGGGCGCGATCGAGGGCGCCCAGGAAAGCGAGGAGGCTCGGGCCTTCGCCGCCTGGTGCGCGCACTATCGCCGGCGCACGCGCCGCGAGAACCTCATCGATTCCGCCCGCCTCCCGGCGGCCGTCGCGGCGGGATTCGCGAGCGGCGCCGCCCGGCCGCCGGGCACCCTCGTGATCCATGCCTTCGACCTCCTCACGCCGCAGCAGGAGGACTTCCTCGCCGCATGCGCGCGCGCGGGCTCGCGCCTCGAGCGCTCGGCCCCGGAGCGGGTGCGCGGCGAGGTCCGCCGTGCCGTGCTCGATTCGCCGCGCGCGGAGCTCGAGCTCGCCGCGCGCTGGGCGCGCGCGCGCCTCGAAAGCGCCGCCGGCGCCCCGGCGCCGCGCATCGCGGTGGTCGTCCCGCAGCTCGCCGCCCGGCGCGCCGAGGTGGCCCGCGTCTTCGCGCGCGTGCTCGAGCCGGCCGGAGCCGCGCCGGGCGGCCCGCGCTTCAACATCTCGCTCGGGACGCCGCTCGCGGGCTACCCGCTCGTCGACGCCGCGCTCGACGTGCTCGAGCTCTGTGCCGCGCCCCTTTCTTTCGCGCGGGTGAGCCGCCTGCTCCGTTCGCCGTTCGTCGCGGGGGGCGAGGCGGAGAGGGGAGCGCGCGCACGGCTGGACGCGGCGCTGCGGCGGATCGCGCCCGCGACGCTCTCCCTCCATCGCCTGCGGGCGATCGTGCCGGAGGCGGCGGCGCGCCGGGGTGCGCCATGCCCCGCGTGGCTCGCGATGCTCGACCGGCTGGCGCTCGCATGCCGGGAAGACGGGCGCGCGAGCGCGCCGGAATGGGCGCGCCGGTTCACCGCGCTCCTCGACGCGGCGGGCTTCCCCGGCGATCGGGCGCTCGACTCCACGGAATTCCAGGCCCTCGCGAAGTGGCGCGAAACCCTCGCCGCGTTCGGCGCGCTGGGCTCCGTGTCGCCCGGGTGGACCGCGAGCGAAGCTCGCGTGCGCCTGCAGCGGCTCTGCCTCGATGCCACGTTCCAGCCCGCCTCGGGCGAGGCACCGGTCCAGGTGCTGGGCGTGCTCGAGTCGGCCGGCCTCGCCTTCGACCACCTGTGGGTGAGCGGGCTCACCGAGGAGGCGTGGCCGCTCGCAGCGCGGCCGCATCCCTTCCTCCCGCCGGCGCTCCAGCGCAGGGCGGGCATTCCGGGAGCGAGCGCGGAGCGCTCGCTCGAGATCGACGCGGCGCTCACGCAGGCGTGGCGCTCCGCCGCCCCGGAAGTGGTGCTCACGAGCGCACGGGCCGACGGCGAGCGCGAGCTCCTGCCGAGCCCGCTCGTGGCCGGCATCGCGGAGACGGAGGTTGCGGCGCTCGGGATCCCGCCCTATCCCACGCGGCGCGGCGCGCTCTTCGCGGTCGGACGCTCGCCCGGTGCGGCCGGCACGCGGGCCGACACGCTCGCTCCCGCCCTCGGGGCCGCGGCGAGCCTCGGCGGGACCGCCGTGCTCGCGGACCAGGCCGCGTGCCCGTTCCGCGCCTTCGCGCATTTCCGGTTGGACGCCCGCGCCCTCGACACGCCGGAGGCGGGACTCGACCCGCCGGAACGCGGAGAGCTGCTGCACGCCATGATGGCGCGCCTCTGGGGCACGCTCGCCGACCAGGCGACGCTCAAGGCGACCGACGATGCACGGCTCGCGGCCGTCATCGACGAGGCCGCGGCGCACGCGGTGGCGCAGCTTCGGGGCAAGCGCCCGGGGCGGCTCGAGGGGCGCTTCGCGCAGCTCGAGCGGGAGCGCCTCGCCCGCGTCGCGCGCGAATGGCTCGAGATCGAGAAGAGGCGGGCGCCCTTCGAGGTGCTCGCGCGGGAGGCGCCGATGGTCCTGGGCGCGGGGAACCTCCGGCTTTCGGGACGCGTGGACCGCATGGACCGCCTCGAAGGCGGCGGCCTCGCGGTGATCGACTACAAGTCCGGCCGCGCGAGCGTGTCGGACTGGCTGGGGGCGCGGCCGGACGACCCGCAGCTTCCGCTCTACGCGCTCGCGGTGGGCGAGGAGGAGATCCGCGCCGTCGCCTTCGCGCGGTTGAAGGCGGGGCAGATGGGCTTCGCGGGCCTCGCCCGCGACAACGCGGCGCTTCCGGGCGCCCTCACGGTCGACAAGCATCGCGGGGCGAAGGCGGAGCGCTCGTGGCCCCAGCTCCTCGCGCGCTGGCGCGAAGAGGTCGACGCGCTGGGCGAGGACTTCGCGAGCGGCGACGCGCGCATCGATCCCAAGCGCGCGCTCGCCACCTGCCGGCGCTGCGATCTCCACGCGCTCTGCCGCGTGCACGAGCGCCTGGGCGCCCTCGCCGAGGGCGACGGCGAGGAGGACGAATGAACGCGCGCGACGTGGCCGATTCCGCGGACCGCGCCGCCGCGCTCGACGCGACCCGCTCGTGCATCGTGCAGGCGCCGGCGGGCTCGGGGAAGACGGGCCTCCTCATCCAGCGCGTGCTGCGGCTGCTCGCGGGCGTCGGGCGGCCGGAGGAGATCCTCGCGATCACATTCACGCGCAAGGCCGCGGCGGAGATGCGCCGCCGCGTGCTCGAGGCGCTGCACGCCGCTGCGCGGGGCGTCCCCCCGCCCGGGGAGCCGCACGGGCAGCTCACGCTCGACCTCGCCCGCGCGGCGCTCGCGCGCGACCGCGAGCGCGGCTGGCGCCTCCTCGAGAACCCGGCGCGCCTTCGCGTGCAGACCATCGATTCGCTCTGCGCGTCGCTCGCGCGCCAGATGCCGGTGCTCTCCGGCATGGGCGCCGCGCCCGCGATCGTGGAGGACGCGCGGGCGCTCCATCGCGAGGCGGCCGATCGCACGCTCGCGCGGGTCGAGGGCGGCGATGCCGCCGCCGCCGCCGTGGCCCGCCTCCTCGCGCACCTGGACGGGGACTGGGCCGCGGCCCGGACGCTCCTCGAGGCGATGCTCGCGAGGCGCGACCAGTGGATCGGCCGCGTCGTGGGCTTCCAGGCGGACGACTCGGCCCGCCGCGCGCTGGAGGATGCGTTCCGCGCGGAGCGCGCGCGGATCCTGGCGCGGCTGCGTGCGCTCATGCCGGAAGGCGAGGAAGCGCGGCTCGCGCGGCTCGCGCGCCACGCGGCCGCGAACCTCGCGCGCGGCGGATCGGCATCGCCCGTCGCGGGCCTGGTGGAGGCCGCGGGCTATCCCGTGCCCCGGGAGGAGGGCGCGGACGCGTGGCGCGCGATCGCGGAGCTCCTCCTCAAGACCGGCAAGCCGCAGATGCTCCAGAGGGTCAACAAGCGGCACGGCTTCCCGTCGGGGCTGCCGGCGGAGAAGGCCCTGCGCGACGACATGGTGGATCTCCTCGCGCGCCTGGACGCCGTGAACGTGGCGGGCGGTCGTCGCCGTGCTCCCGATCGCGGCGGGCGAGCTCTCGGTCGTCTTCGCCGAGCGCGGCGAGATCGACTTCACCGGCATCGCGCAGGCGGCGGTCGCGGCGCTCGGCACCGAGGAAGATCCCACCGACCTCCTCCTCGCGCTCGACGTGCGGCTGCAGCACATCCTCGTCGACGAGTTCCAGGACACCTCCGGGAGCCAGTGGGAGCTCCTCAAGCGGCTCACGGCGGGCTGGACCGGGGAGGACGGCCGCACCGTCTTCCTCGTGGGCGACCCGATGCAGTCGATCTACCGCTTCCGCGAGGCGGACGTGGCGCTCTTCCTGCGGGCGCGCGAGGCGGGACTGCCGAACGTGGCGCTCGCGCCCGTGCGGCTCGCGACCAACTTCCGCTCGCACGCGGGCGTGGTCGAGTGGGTGAACCTCGCGTTCGGCCGGGTGTTTCCCGCGGCGGAGGACGCGGACGCGGGGGCGGTCCCCCACTCGCCCTCGGTCGCGCACCATCCGGCGCGTCTCGGGATGCCGGTGCAATGGCACGCGTTCGTCGGCACGGACGTCGCGGCGGCCCGCGTCGCGGAGGGCGAGAAGGTGGCGGCGATCGCGCGCGACACGCTCGCCTCCGGGCTCACCGAGACGGTCGCGATCCTCGTGCGCAACCGCTCGCACCTCGATCGCATCGTGCCCGCGCTCAAGAAGGCCGGCGTGCCGTTCCGCGCGGTCGACATCGAGCCGCTCGCCGCGCGGCCGGTGATCCAGGACCTCCTCGCCATCACGCGCGCGCTTTCGCACCCGGCCGATCGCGTGGCGTGGCTGGCGCTCCTGCGCGCGCCGTGGTGCGGGCTCACCGTGGCGGAGCTCCACGCGCTCGCGGGGTCGCTCCCGGACGGCGACGACGGGAGGGCCACCGTGTGGGAGCTCCTGGGCGACGAGGCGCGCCTCGCCCGGATCGGCGTCGCGGAGCGCGCGCGGGTCGAGCGCCTGAAGCGCGTCCTCGCGCCCTTCGTGCAGGGCGGCTCGCGCGGGACCGCGCGCGCGCGCGTGGAGGCGGCGTGGCTCGCCCTGGGCGGCCCCGCCTGCCTCGCGCACGAGAGCGATCTCGAGGATGCCGAGACCTATTTCGACCAGCTGGACGCCCTGGAGCGCGCGGGAGACGTCGCGGACCCGGCGGCGCTCGAGGAAAAGATGCAGGAGCTGCACGCGGCCCCGGACGCGCCGGCGGACACGCGCGTGCAGGTGATGACGATCCACAAGGCGAAGGGCCTCGAGTTCGGCACGGTGATCCTGCCGGGCCTCGACCGGCCCCCACGCGCCGCGGAACGGCCCCTCTTCGCGTGGAAGGCGCGCGCGGACGGCACGCTCATGATGGCGCCCATGCGCGCGGCCGGGACGGCGGAGGACGCCGCGTACGACTACCTCGTGGGCCTGGACGAGGCGGCGTCGCGCCACGAGCTGGAGAGACTCCTCTACGTGGCGGCCACGCGCGCCGCCGGAAGCCTGCACCTCCTCGGGTTCGCGAAGCGCGGCCTGAGGGACGGCCATCCGGCGGTCCTCGCGCCGCGCGCGGGATCGTTGCTCGCGACCGCGTGGAGCGTCGCGCGCGACAAGTTCGAGAAGGCGCTCGCCGAGTCGCCGGATGTTGCCGCGGCGCCCGCGCGGCGCGCGCCGCCGGACGAGCTGCGCACGGTCGCGGTGTCCGCGCTCGACGCCACGGTGGCGGAGCCGCCGCGGGCGGACGCGCCGGCGGTTTCCGAGGCGCCGCCCTCGATCGAGTTCTCGTGGGTGGGCGAGACCGCGCGCCAGGTGGGGATCGTCACGCACCGGTGGCTGCAACGCATCGCCGCGGACGGGGTCGAGGGATGGGACGCGGCGCGCGTGGCCGCCTTGCGCGACGTGGTCGCGCGCGACCTCGCGCGGCGGGGCATCCCCGCGGCGGAGCGCGAAGCGGCCCGCCGGCGCGTGCTGCAGGCGCTCGAGGGGGCGGTCACGGACGCGCGGGGCCGCTGGCTCCTCGCCGCGCGCGAGGGCGCGGTCGCCGAATACCGCCTGCGCGTGGCGTCGCCGGACGGCGTGAAGCTCATCGTGATCGACCGCAGCTTCGTCGACGCGGACGGGCGGCGCTGGATCGTCGACTACAAGACGAGCGCGCACGAGGGAAGCGAGCCGGAGCGCTTCCTCGACCGGGAGCTCGAGCGCTACCGCGCGCAGCTCGCCGGCTATGCCGCGGCTTTCCCGGGGGAGGCCGTGGCGCTGGGTCTCTACTTTCCGCTGATGAAGGCCTGGCGCGAGCTCGCCTGACGGCTCAGCGGCCGGCCCCGAGCTGTGCGGCGAGGCGCGAGACCGTCTCGCGGAGGTCCGTCAATTCCCGCTGGAGCTGGTCGATCTGCGAGCGCATCGCGGCGATCTCGCCCATGGAGAGCGCGTCGCCCACGGGCTGCGCGGCGGGCGCGGCGGTCTCCGCCACGGCCGGCTCGCCGGAGAGGAGGTGCACCCAGCGCGCCTCGCGCGCGCCGGGCGCCTTCGGGAGCTCGCGCACGAACGGGCGCTCCGCCAGCTCCTCGAGGAAGGCCTGCACGGCGAGCAGATCGCCGAAGCGGTGCAGCCGATCGCTGTTGATGCGCAGCTCGCCCGGCGTCTGGGGCCCGCGCAGGAAGAGCACCGCGAGGAGCGCTACCGATTGCGGCGGGAGGCCCAGCGCCTTCCCCGCGTTCTGGGCGTAGCGCATGACGCGCCCGCCGCTCGATTCGACCACGAGCGAGAGCGACTTCAGGCGGTCCAGGGCCGCCTGGACCTCCGCGTCCGCCGCCTCGATCACCGGGTCGCGGCTCGTCTTCTGGTTGCAGCCGGACACGAGCGCGTTCAACGTGAGCGGATAGCTGTCCGGGACGGTGTGCTCCTTCTCCACGAGCACGCCGAGGACGCGCGTCTCGAGGAGCGAGAGGACGGGAGGCGCCGCGCTCAGAGCCGCGTCCCGAAGAGCCCGATCACGCCGATCACGATGAGGTAGATCGCGACGATGTAGTTGAGGAGGCGCGGTATCACGAGGATGAGGATGCCGGCGAGGAGCGAGATGATCGGGGCGAGCGCGACGTGGATGTTCATGTTTTTCTCCAGTGGGTGGGACTGCGGGATTTGCGGGTCAGGCAGCGAGCCAATCGCGCAGGAGCCCGGTCACGGCGTCCGGGCGCTCGAGCGTGGAGAGGTGGCCGCACTCCTCGATCACCTCGAGGCGTGCGCCGGGGATGCCGCGCGCGAGCTCTTCCAGCAGCTCCACGGGCATGATGCCGTCCAGCCGGCCGGCGACGACAAGCGCCGGGCAACGGATCGCGGCAAGGTGCGGGCGGCTGTCGATGCGGCCGATGATTGCGCGCTCCTGGCGCAGGAACGCTTCCTTGCCGGTCGCGAGCGCCATCTCGGTCACCTTGCCGCTGATGGCCGCGTCCTCGCGGTGGGCGGGCGCGACCAGCTTCGGAAAGAGCTCCGCGCTCACGGCGGCGAAGTCGCGCTCCGCGAGCGCCATGAGGCGGCGGCGGTTCTCGGTGGCTTCGGCGGAATCCGGCCGCGCGTGCGTGTTGAGGAAGGCCACGCGGTCGACCCGCTCCGGGGCGCGGCGCAGGATCTCCAGCGCGACATAGCCGCCCATGGAATGGCCGGCCAGCGCGAAGCGCTCCGCGGGCGCCTGCGCGAGCGCGTCGGCGGCGAGCGCCGCGATGCTATCCGAGCGGGTGAGGTCTGCGACCGCGCAGCGCGCGGCGCCGGTGAGGTCCTTCACCGGCTGCTCGAAGACGTCGGCGTCCTCGAGCAGGCCGGGAAGCAGCAGGAAGGGGGTGGCGGGCATGCGCCTTGGGCAGTCCGGCGCCTAGGAAAGTTGCGAGACGCCATGCTGCCACGGGCGCTGCCCGCGCGCGGGACTTTCGGGGCTAGCGCGGGACGGAGCGGCGCAGGAACGCGTCGGCCTCGATCGCGCGCTTGTCCAGCTCGACGTCGTAGGCGCGGCCCATGACCTCGCCCAGGCGCTTGAGCGACCGGGCGAGCGCCACGCCGCCTTCGGCGATGAGCTGGCCCACGTATGCGGCGCGCTGCAGGTTGGCGTTCCGGATGTGCTCCTCGATGCTGGTGAAATCCGATGGGATCTCGATGCGGCTCATGCTTCTCTCCTCGTGGGAAATAGCCGGCGGTCGGTAGCGTTGCTACTTGTCCTCGGCCGGTCGGAACAAATATAGTGTTCATGCTGCACTGCAACAAACGATTTGTTTTCCCCCGATAAATGAGAAAAATTGCGGTATGGCCCGGCTCCCGGAACGACTCCCGCCTCTGAACGCGCTTCGCGCGTTCGAGGCCTCGGCACGGCTCCTCAGCTTCAAGCGGGCGGCCGAGGAGTTGCACGTCACGCCGGGTGCGGTAAGCCATCAAATCAAGCTGTTGGAGGAGTATCTGGGGGTCGCGCTCTTCCGCCGGCTCACCCGGGCGCTCCAGCTCACCGCGGAGGCGAAGGCGATGCTTCCCAAGGTCCAGGAGGGGCTGGAGAACCTGGGGCACGCGGTGGATCGGGTCCGTGCCCGGCAAGCGGTGTATGCGCTCACTGTCATGGCGCCCCCCAACTTCGCCGCCCGCTGGCTGGTCCCGCGGCTGGGCCGGTTCACGCGCTCCCACCCCAGCCTGGAGCTTCACGTGGCGAGCCGGCCGGCGATGATCGACGGGCGCGAGAACGGCGTGAACGCCGCCGTGCCGGACGCGCCGGAGGACACGCCGGTCGTGATGATCCGGTTCGGCGGCGGCCGCTATCCGGGCGGCCACGTGGACGAGCTCTTCTCCGCGGTCTACGTCCCGGTGTGCAGCCCGGCGCTCCTGCGGGGCGCGCACGCGCTGCGCAAGCCCGCGGACCTCGCCTTCCACACGCTGCTGCACGACGACACCGTGGTCGAGGAGGGCGTGCGCCCGAACTGGAACGACTGGCTGGAAGCGGTCGGCGTCGAGGGCGTGGACGCCTCGCGCGGCCCGCACTTCAGCGACGCGTCGCTGGCACTCGAGGCGGCGATCGAGGGGATGGGCGTGACCCTCGCCATGAAGCCGCTCGTGCGAAGCGAGATCGAGGCGGGCCGCCTCGTGATGCCCTTCGACATCACCGCGCCCGCGGCCTTCTCGTACTACCTCGTGACGCCGGAGGCGGACGGTGCCGGTCCCGGCGTCGCGGCCTTCCGCGAGTGGCTCCTCGCCGAGGTGGCTCCGGAGCGGGACGGCGGCATCCGGCCCTAGAGCCAGCCCACGCGCCGGAAGCGCCGGTAGAGAATCCAGTCGATGAAGACCATGAGAACGAGCGACGCCGGGTAGCCGAGGAGCCACTCGAGCTCCGGCATGTGCTTGAAGTTCATGCCCCAGATCCCCGCGATGAGGGTCGGCACGGCGATGAGCGCCGCGTACGAGGCGAGCTTCTTCGTCACCTCGTTCTCGGCCAACGTGATCATCGAGAGGTTCACCGACATCGCGGTCGAGACCATGTCGCGCAGCCCGTCCACGGCCTGGCTCACGCGCAGCAGGTGGTCGTGGACGTCGCGGAAGTAGTCCTGCGTCCCCATGCAGACCTGCGGCACGCGCCCGCCGTAGAGCCGGTGCGTCACCTCGATCAGCGGCTCGACGGCGTGGCGGAGCACCATGAGCTTGTGCTTGAGGTCGTAGAGCTCCTGGATGTTCGCCTTGGGCGTGTCCTCCGAGAAGATCCGCCCCTCGAGGCTCTCCAGCTCCGTCTCGAGCGCGTCGACCACCGGGAAATACCGGTCCACGACGTTGTCCATGAGCGCGTAGAGCACGAAGCCCGAGCCGTGGCGCAGGAGCTCCGGCTCGCGCTCGGCGCGGTCGCGCACCGCGACGAAGCCGTGCTCGGTGCCCTTCCGCACGGAGAGCACGTAGTTCGGCCCCGCGAAGACGCTCAGCTCCGCCACGTCCACGTCGTCCGCGCGCAGCTCCACGATGTGGAAGACCGCGAAGACGGAGTCGCCGTACTCGTCGATCTTCGGGCGCTGGTGGCCGTGGCTCGCGTCCTCGACCGCGAGCGGATGGAGACCGAACTCGACGCGCATGGTCTCCAGCTCGGCGTTGTCCGGATCCTTGAGGGCGACCCAGACGAAGCATCCGGGGCGCTTCAGGTACTCGCTGATCTCCTCCACGCGGATGTCGGCGAGCTTCCGCCCGTCCTGGTAGGCGACGCAGTTGACGATCATCGATACCCCATTTTGTTATATTTCGCGAGCCGCTCCATGCGCTCCCCCATCCTTCCCTGCCTCGCCGCCGCGGCGCTCCTCGCCGCTCCCGCCGCCGCGCGCGCGGCGCTGCCGGACGAGATCCAGGTCTATACCAGCGACATCGACAAGCCGGGCGAGTTCGGCCTGGAGCTCCACCTGAACACCACGCCTTCCGGCCGCTCCACGTCGGACTTCCCCGGCGAGATCCCGCCCGCGCACGGCTGGCGCTTCACGCCGGAATTCTCGTACGGCGTCACGCGCACGCTCGAAGCGGGACTGTACCTTCCCTTCGTCCGCGGCGCCGGCGGACGCGACCGCTTCGCGGGGCCGAAGCTCCGCGCGAAGTGGATGCCCGTGCAGCCGGACGAGCAGGGGCGCGGCCCCTTCGCCGGCGTGAACGTGGAGTACGCGTGGGTCTCCAGCGCGCTCGAGGAGGCCACGCGCGCGATGGAGGTGCGCCCCATCCTCGGGTGGCAGGACGAGCGCTGGCTCCTCGCCGTGAACCCGATCCTGGGCTTCGATTTCAGCGGCCCGGAGAAGGGCGCCCGGCCGACGTTCAGCCCGTCGATCAAGGTCGCGCGCCGGGTGGCCGAGGGCATCTCGATCGGCCCCGAGTACTACACCGAGCTGGGAAAGGTGGGACGCTTCCTCCCGCGCGCGGGGCAGTCCCGCTCGCTCTATCTCGCGGTCGACGTGGACCGCGCGCCGTGGGTCTTCAACTTCGGCGTGGGGCGGGGCCTGGACGGGGCGACCGACCGCTGGACCGTCAAGGCGATCTTCGAGATTCCTTTCTAGGCGGACCACTCGGCCGTCGCGTCCATCGTGATCGCGCCCTGCGCGTCGCGGGTCCACAGCCGCGCGCTGCGCTTCGTCTCGTCCGGCAGGCCGCAGGTCTCGAAGGGCGCCGTATCGAAGAGGGGGCGCGACGCGCGGAAGGCGTAGCGCACGATCCGCTCGCGCGGGCGCTCGCGGCGGAAGAGGTCCACGAGGAGCGTCGCGATGAGCGGCCCGTGCACCACGAGTCCCGGGTAGCCCTCGACCCGCGTGGCGTAGGGATGGTCGTAGTGGATGCGGTGGCTGTTGAAGGTCACGGCCGAATAGCGGAAGAGGAGGACGGGGTCCGGGCGGATCTCGCGGCGCCACGCCTCGCCCGACGGGGCCGCGACCGGCGCGGCGGCAAGCGCGGCCTCGCCGCGGTAGACGATGTCGTGCTCGTCGGAGAGGACGAGGCCGCCCGCGTCGGACACCTCGTGGCGCACGGTGACGAAGACGAGCGCGCCGCTGCGGCCTTCCTTCACGGCGACGTCCCGGATCGTGGACGTGCGCAGGACCTCCGAGCCCACGACGAGCGGCCGCACGAACTCGAGGCGGCTCCCCGCCCACATCCGGCGGGGAAGGGGCACCGGCGGCAGGAAGCCGCCTTTCGTCGCGTGCCCATCCGGCCCCGCGTCGGATTCGCGATACACCGGAAGGAAGTAGAGCCAGTGCCCGAGCGGGGGCGCGGCGTCGCCCGCGCGCGGCGGCGGATCGTCGCGGTCGAGGAGCGCCGCGAGCGCCGCGAGGGGAGCGGCGGTGACCGTGTCGCGGCGCGTCTCCGAGCGGCCGATCCAGCCGCGGAGCGCCTCCGCCTCGACGGTCACGTCGCCGGCTCCCACGTGCCGCCCAGGGCACGGATCAACGCGACGTCCGCCGCGAGCCGCCGCTGCAGGATCGAGACGGAGGAGCGCTCCTCGGAGAGCTGCGTGGACTGCACCTGCACGACGTTCAGGTAGCTCACCGTGCCCGCCTTGTACTGGTTCAGCGTCAACGCCACGCTCTCGCGCGCCGCGCGCGCGGCGTCCTGCTGCACGGCCGCCTCCTCGGAGAGCCAGCGCAGCGCCGCGAGGTCGTCCTCGAC
>Ga0068855_100009375_pt1 | contig 11821 bp, 10 predicted proteins | sample KBSCornC52_FD_66592 | JGI IMG/M metagenome (GOLD analysis project Ga0068855, IMG submission 66592) | Corn rhizosphere microbial communities from Kellogg Biological Station, Michigan, USA - KBS Corn C5-2 | ecosystem: Host-associated > Plants > Roots > Rhizosphere > Soil ...
AAGTGGGAACGCGCAGGAGCGCATCCCTCCGGGTTGCGTCGCCGCCCGCGGCGCCTAAGATACAGCGCCCATGAGCCGAATCCTCAGCGCCGCCGGAGCCCTCGTGGACCGGATCAAAATCAATGCCGTCTGGCGGGAATGCCGGGACGGTCGTGCGCTGTGGATCAAGCAACGGCGCTGGACGGCGCGGCCGATCATGGCGTGCGCCAATCGCTTTTTTCGACTGGCGGGCAATCCCATCCAGGCGCTCGACCAAATGGCGCTGTGGCAGCGCTGGGAGGTGGAGTGTTTTCTGCAATTGCATGGCGGCGAATTCCGCGCCTTTGCCGAGGGCGTGTCGGCGGTGGCCGCGGAGGAAGTTCCGGGGAAAAATCTTTCGTATCACCTCAATCACGGAACGCTGACCGCGCGCATGCTGGAAGCCGCGGCGCGTGAATTGCGCCGGGCCCACGCGGCCGAGTGCGCGACCTTCCGCGGTCCGTGGTCGCACGGCGATCCGCACGCCGGGAATTTCGTCTACGACGACGCGACCGACCGCGCGCGGCTGATTGATTTCGAGGTCATGCATCACCCGACGATTTGCGCCGATGAGCGGCACGCGGATGATCTGCTGATCTTCCTCCAAGACATGGTCGGGCGGATCGCCGCCGAGCAATGGCTGCCGAGCGCACAAACGTTTCTCGAGGGATACGGACGCCCGGAGATCGTGGCGCGGTTGCGCAAGAAACTCGTGGTGCCGCATGGCTTGCCACGGGTGTGGTGGGCCGTGCGGACGACCTATCTCAACTCGAAGGAGCTGCGACGACGGGTCGGCGCTTTGCGAGAGCGGATATAGGAGGAATAGGAGAGATAGGAATAATAGGAGCTATGGGACCGGCGCTATTCCCATACTTCCTATCCCTCCTATTCTCCGCCGCAGTGAAAATCGTTTCGCGCGACGAGCCATTCGGCGACCGGCTTTCCCCCAAGGAGATGCTCTTGCAGGATGCGCTCGAAACGCTCCTGCGTGATGGCGCCGTACCACGTCCCCTCGGGATAAACTACCAGCCATGGGCCACCGGAGCAGATGCGGAAACAACCCGCCTTCGTACGCATGGCTTTGAGGCCGGTTTCGCGGACGCGCTGCTTCACATACTCCCACACGCGTTCGCCCTCGGCGGGCACGCAGCAGTCCGGGCCGATGCACAAAAAGAGATGGCGCTCGGCGGTGGCGACGCCGGCTTTGGCGAGTCCGGCCTGGATGGCTTCGTTCATGGTGGACGTGGCGTTATTGGGGCCGCGGGACAGTTTCCGCGAGACGGGTAATCATCCGCGCTTCCCACTGCGGTTGCAATTGCACGTAGATTTCATGGTCGACGAAATGATCGTAGAGCCATTCGGCATCGCGCTGGCGGCCTTCGTGGACGAAACCGAGCCGTGGTGGAATGGCGCGGCTGCGCGCATTGCCCGTGGCGCAGGCGATGACGAGGCGGTGGAGATTGAGCGCGGCGAAGGCGTGATCGACGAGCGCCTGGCAACTCGCGGTGACGAGGCCCTGGCCCTCCTGCGGCGCGGCGATCCAATATCCGAGAGCGGTATTGCGGTTTTGCCAGTCGATGCGGTGATAGCTCGCTACACCGACGATGCGGCCATCGAGAAGGATGGCGGCGTGAATGTTGTGATTGGCCTCCGCTTGTTGCACGACTTCGGTGAGAAACTGGCGGGAGTCCGCGACCGATCTCGTGCGGTCAAGCCAGGGCAGCCAGTAGCGCAGATGGGTGCGGCTGGCATCGAGGACGGAGAAAAGCTCCTCGGCATCGCGCACGGAAAGCTGGCGAAGACTGTGCCGGTCGTTGATGCGATGGAAATACATGGAAGGGGTAACCCGCGCGGGATGACCGCGGCGTGCGAAACAATAAGTAAATCCTTATGAAAACCCTGTTTCTTATCTTGTTCGCGGCCAGCGCGTTGGTTTTCGCGTCGGGCTGCTCATCACATACGACCGTCGGCACGACGCACCATCACGTGAGTGTGGGTGGCGATGTGCACTGATTAGTTGAGAGTTGATGGTTGAGGGTTGAGAGCCGCCGTTGGTTTGCGGAGAGAGTTTCTGTCTGTGGGAATTCTCTCAAAAAATCCCCGGCGGCTCCTGCTCGTTTATGTGGTGAGCGGGTCGCGGGTCAGCTTGCCGTTCACGAGACGCATGAGGCCGCGAGGATTGGGGTCGGCAAGTTCGGGCGGGAGCGCGCTGCCGGGGAAGGCCTGGTAGCAGACCGGGCGGGCGAAACGCTGGATGGCTGCGGTGCCGACGCTGGTGAAACGTTCATCGGACGTTGCCGGATATGGGCCGCCGTGATTCATCGCGGGCGATACTTCCACCCCGGTGGGGAAGCCATTGATGATCAGGCGTCCGGCTTTGCGCTCGAGGATCGCGAGCAGGTCGGCGGCATTGGCGAGATCTTCCGCCGTGCCATGGATCGTCGCGGTGAGTTGACCTTCGAGATGATGTGCGATGCGTTGCAGATCGTTGTAGGTGCGCGCATCGACGAGCAACGTGTAGGGACCGAAGACTTCCTCGTGCAGCCCGGGATGCTTCAGGAAATTTTCCGCGTCCGTGGCGAAGACGGTCGGCTCGCCTTGGGTGCGCTTGGGCTCGGCATCGGTATCGCTTTCCGCGAGCACGACCACGCCGGGGACTTTGTGCATGGCGTCGAGGCCTTCGTGGAAGGATTTGCAGATGCCGGGGTGTAGCATCGTCGCTGGGACGGCGGCACGAATGGCGGTGGCGAATTTCTCGGCGAAGCCTTCGAACTCCGCACCGCCGAGGCCGAAGACGAGACCCGGCTTGGTGCAGAACTGGCCGACGCCGAGCGTCACGGAATTCTTCAATCCCTCGACGAGTTGGGCGCCGCGTTCGCGCAGGGCGCCGGGCAGGATGAAGAGCGGATTCAGGCTGCTCATCTCGGCGAAAACGGGGATGGGATCGGGGCGACCGGCGGCGGCGTTGAAGAGCGCGCGGCCGGCAAAACGCGAACCGGTGAAGCCGGCGGCGCGGGTGAAAGGATGCTTTACCAGCGCGATGCCGACTTCCGAGCCGGCGCCGTGCAACATGCCGAAGACGCCGGGCGGGAGGCCGGACTTTTCCACGGCGCGCACGATGGCGCCGGCGACGAGTTCGCTCGTGCCGGGGTGGGCGCGATGCGCTTTGACCACCACGGGATTGCCGGCGGCGAGGGCGCTCGCGGTGTCGCCACCGGCCACGGAGAAGGCGAGAGGGAAATTGCTGGAACCGAAAACGACGACCGGGCCGAGCGGACGTAGCATGCGGCGCAGATCGGGGCGCGGCAGCGGCTTGCGATCGGGCAACGCGGGATCGATGCGGGCGTCGACCCATGAGCCTTCGCGGATGACCTCGGCGAAAAGGCGGAGTTGGCCGACCGTGCGTCCCCGCTCGCCGGTGAGGCGATCGACCGGGAGACCGGTCTCGAGATGGGCGCGCTGGATCAGGTCATCGCCGATGGCGAGGATTTCCTCGGCGATGCGCTCGAGAAAAGCGGCCCGCTCTTCGGCGCTGATTTTTTTGTAAATCGGGAAGGCTTCCTCGGCGTGAGTGAGGGCGCGGTTGACGTCCTCGGCCACGCATTCATGAAAGGCGGGTTCGAGTTCGCTGCTGTCGAGCGGGCTGATGGCGCGAAAACTCCGCGCACTGGTTTCGGCCGGGACGCCGGCGATGAGGCTTTTTCCGTGAAGAGTCATAGGGATGAAGGAGGTGAGAATAACCCGCGAATTACGCGAATGACACGAATTGATGTGAGTGCATTCGTGTGTTTCGGGTGACTCGCCGGCTTTTTAGGCGACGATATTTTCCAAGGTGCCGAGGCCGGCAACGCTAATGCGAATCGTATCGCCGGGGAGGAGGGTGAATTCACCGGGCGGAATGATGCCGGTACCGGTGAGGAGATACGCACCTTGAGGGAAGGTGTTGTCGCGGTAGAGATAATCGGCGAGTTCTTCGAAGTGGCGCTTCATCTGGTTGAGCGCGGTCGAGCCGCTGAAGACGGCTTTGCCGCTGCGGAGAATTTCGAGGTCGATGCTCGTTTCGCGCGGGAGCGGTTCGCGGACGACCAGGCCCGGTCCGAGGGCACAGCAGGCCGCGTAGACTTTAGCCTGCGGGAGATAGAGCGGATTTTCGCCTTCGATATCCCGCGAGCTCATGTCGTTGCCGATGGTGTAGCCGAAGATGCGGCCCTCGTGGTTGATCGCCAGGGCGACTTCGGGTTCGGGCACGTTCCATTTGGAATCGCTGCGGATGCGGACCTTCGCGCCCTGCCCGACCACGCGCTGTGGTGTCGCCTTGAAGAAAATCTCCGGACGCGGCGCATCGTAGACACGGTCGTAGAAAGTGCCGCCGCCGGCGTCCTTGGATTCATCCATGCGGGCGTCCCGACTGCGCAGATAGGTGACGCCGGCCGCCCACACTTCCTGAGTGCCAATGGGCGCGAGAAGCGTGGCCGGGCGCACGACTGGCTCGGCGCGGCTGAGTTGATCCTGCAGCCAGCGGGCCGGCTCAGGTTGGGTGAAAAGGGTATCGAGCTGCTGCTCCGCGAGGCGGAAGCAATCTTCGCCCCGCTGGGCGAGGAGGTGTTCCGCGGAACGATAGAGAGTGACAGGCGGGAGGGTCATGGGTCGAGAATGGGAGATTGTGGGAAACTGGGAAGCCAATTTCGGCGGAACAAACCACTGTTTCCGAAAGGGACAAAAAGTGGCAGGAGAATGAGAAGCCAAGGACGTGTCATAGAGCCGCCTTTTTCAGGAGACGGTGAAAAGTTTCTGCGAGTTGGTTGGAAAGGAACCAAATTTGAAACCGCGAATGGACGCGAATGAGCGCGAATGGGTGGAGACAAAATTCCGGAGTTCCTCTTATTCGCGTTCATTTGCGTCCATTCGTGGTTTGAGAATTCTAAGATTCCCGGGGGCGTGTGCGTCTTTAGGAGAATGGCCGCGGAATGGGGGATTCTGGTTGTCGAAATGTCACCAGGTCGCCCTTGCTCTCCGCATTTTCTCGCACAATCTTTTCCGCTTCAAAGAAATTAACCCCTGCCGTAGTCATCTCGGCGCACCTTCCCTATGAATCCCAAGTTTTTGAGCCTGATCGCTGTGATTTTGTGTGGCGCCCGCATGGCGATGGCGCAGGATGCCCCGGCCAAACCCGGGAATCAGACGGAGGAGAAAAAAGAGGAACCCAAGGTCTTCACGCTGACCGATGAAGAGCGCGCGGCCGGCTGGCGGATTCTCTTCGATGGACGCAACAACTACGGTCTGCGTGGCCTGACCTTCAATGACTGGATCAACCGCGGCTGGCGCATCGACCGCGGCTCGATCTTCTGCGTGAAGGAGATCAAGGACATGGGACTCATGACCGGCGGCCACCTCATCACGCTCGATCAATATATGGACTTCGAGTTTCACTTCGAATGGAAGCTCTCGGTCTCCGGCAAATCCGGGATCATGTATTTTGCCACCGGCACGGCGAAAGAGCCGAAGGGCTTCATCTATACGATCATGGACGACGTCCATAATCCGGATGGCCTCAAGGGCGGCCCGATCCGCCGCACCGGCGCGCTTTACAACATCATCCCGCCGGCGGCGGACAAGAAGCTGAACGGCCCGGATTCGTGGAATGAAGGCAGCATCCTGGTGCAGGGCAATCATGTCGAACACTGGCTCAATGGCGGCAAGGTCGTGGAATACGATCTCGGCTCGCCGCAATTCCTCCAGCAGGTGAAGGCGAGCGGGGTAAAGCAGTGGCCGGGCTTTGGGACGAAGTTCAAGACGGCGCTCCTGATCCTGGACGACGGCGAAGAAGTGGAATTCCGCAACCTGCGCATCCGCCCGATCTGGAATGCGGGAGCCCCGGGAGCCCCCGGAGCTCCGGCGACCCCACCCGCGGCCACGGGCGCGCGGTAAGGAGAGGATTTTCCCTAGGGGACAACCGACGGCGCGGTTGACGTGGTGCCCGTTTTCGGGTGCTCTTCATTTCCCACCCACTCTCCCCTTTATGATCCAGTTTCGCTTCCTTCCCCTTGTCGCCAGTCTCTCGATCCTCGCCGTTGCGGCCTTTGCCGAGGATCACAATACCCTTACGGCCAAGGAAAAGGCCGACGGCTGGAAACTGCTTTTCGACGGCAAGGACACCGATGGTTGGGTGGCGATCGGCAAGACCGCTTTCCCGGAAAAGGGGTGGTCGGTGCAGGACGGCGTGCTCGTCCACGCCGAAGCGGGTGGCGGCGGCGATGTCGTGACCAAGGATCGGTTTGAAAACTTCGAGCTGACGTTCGATTGGATCATCGGTCCGGCCGCGAACAGCGGGGTGAAATACAATCTACCCAATCCGGACAAAAATGTCGGCTTCGAGTATCAGTTGCTCGACGACGAGCATCATCCGGACGGCATCAAGGGCGGGCGTCTGCACCAGACGGGCAGCCTCTACGACCTCATTGAGCCGCCGGCTGACAAGAAGATCAATCCGGTGGGCGAGTGGAATTCCAGCCGCATCGTGGTCAAGGGCAACCATTGCGAAGAATGGCTGAACGGCGTGAAGACCGTGGAATTTGAACTCGGCAGCGACGACATGAAGGCGCGCATCGCCAAGAGCAAATTTGCCAAGGTGGCGCACTTCGGGGAAAAGGTTTCCTCGCCGATCCTGCTGCAGGATCACGGCGGTTTGGTGAAGTTCCGCGACATCAAGATTCGCACGCTCGACGCGAAGTAAGCGGCGCGCCCGCGTCAAAAGTCTGCGCATCCCCATGGCCAGCGACGAAGAGGATCAGCGGCTTCGCGACTGGATGGCGGCGGACTTTGCCGATATCGCGACGACATATATGCCCTTCGGCAAGTTCGGCCCCGCGCATTTTCCACCGCGCGGGGTGCCGCTCTACGATTTGCCGGTGGAGTACCTCGCGTGGTTCGCGCGCAAAGGAGGATTTCCCAAGGGGCGTCTGGGAGAGTTGCTGCGCATCGTGCACCAGATGAAGGTGGATGGGCTGGATGAGGTCTTCGACGAACTGCGCCGCAAAGCCGGTGGGAAGACGCCGCTACGCCAACCGAACCGGAGGGGAAATATTCACTTTGAGTGACGGGTTGTCGTTACGGCGCTCCGTCGCTGTTGGGAAAGAGCGCCAGTCGAGTGGTCCCCACATTCCGGCGGAGCGGCGCGGCTACTACGCGGCGCGTTTCATGCGCTGAAGACCGCGCTTTTGCCTAGTGGCCTTTGCCCATGTTGATCCCGCCGGCGCCGTCGATTTTCCAACTGCCTTTCTCCTTCACCAGGCGGAAATGGACGGTCGTGAAGTCTTTTGCTTCGGCTGAGACCATGGCTTTGTCCGCACTCACGTTGCCGACGACGAATTTGTAATGTTCCGGAAAGTCTTGTCCGCCGGTCACCGGGTCCGTCTCCAGTCCTTCCTTACCCGCCTTCTTTAAAATCGCCTGGAGAGCACTCTTGGCGGCAGCGGTGATCACCGGGGATTTGAGGAGATAGCCGTCCGGGTTCTTGCTCGTGGTATAGCCTTTGAGGAAGTTTTCGCTGATCTGCTTCACCGTCGCGGCGTCCCCGCTCTCCGCCGCGATGGCGCGAGGCGCGGAGAGATCGGCGAGCGAAAGGAATGTGAGGAGGATGGCGAGGAAGGGACGGAAAATAGCATCCCGTTAACGGAGGTTCACCGCCGAGGCGAGCAGGAAAACGTCCTCTGCGCTTAATTCAGCTGCCTCATTCACCAGCGCCCAACGCTTCGCTCATCTTGGTGAGCTGGGCGTGCTTTTCGGCCCAATCGGTCTCGCGCTGGCGATGCTCGTCGAGCACCTTGGCGGGGACTTTGCCGGCGAAGTTTGGGTCGGCGAGCTTGGCCCGCACCTTGGTGAGTTCCTGCTCCACCTTGGCGATTTCCTTGGCCAGGCGTTCGCGCTCGGCGGCCACGTCGATGAGGCCTTCCAGTGGGAGCAACAACTCGCCCAACGGGGTGAGCGCGACCGGCGTGCCTTTCGGCGCGGCGTAATCGGCGAGCACATCGAGTGGCTCGGCGTTGAGCAGAATGCGCAGCACTTCGATGTCGTGCGGGGTGAGCTCGCCATTCGGACGCAGCACGAAACGCACCCGCTTGCTCGAGGCGATGTTGAAGTCGCGACGCAGCCCGCGGCCGAGGTTCACCACTTCGTACTTGGCGTTGGCAAATTTCTCCGACGTCTCGTCAATGCCGAAGTAGGAACGCTCGTCGTCGGCGAACGGCTTGGGCCACGGCGCGGTCATGATGGTCTTGCCCCCTTGGTCTTCGGGCAGGTCGCTATTGAAGCCGAGGCTGTTCCAAAGCTCCTCGGTGATGAACGGCAGGAACGGATGGAAAATGCGCAGGGTGTGTGCGAGCACGAAGTCGATCACCGCCAGGGTATTCGCCTTGCGCGTTTCGTCGCTGCTGTGGAAGAAGACCGCTTTGCACGTCTCGAGATACCAGTCGCAGAACTCGTTCCAGAAGAAGCGGTAGAGTGTGGCGGTGGCGTCGCTGAAACGGTATTCGTCGAGCGAACTCGAAACTTCGCCGATGGCGTCGCTGAGGCGCGCGAGGATCCAGCGGTCATCGCTATTGAGCAGGTCGGGACGGATCTCGCCTTCGCTGGCGCCGCCTTGCATCTGGCGGAAGCGCGTGGCGTTCCAGAGCTTCGTGCAGAAATTGCGGCCGAGCTCCACGTTCTTCTCGTCGAAAAGAATATCCGCGCCGAGCGGAGCGCTGCGCATCACGCCGAAGCGCAGGGCATCGGCGCCATACTTGGCGATGAGGTCGAGCGGGTCGGGCGAATTGCCGAGCGACTTCGACATCTTGCGACCCTGTTTGTCGCGGATGATGCCGGTGAAATAGACGTTCTTGAACGGCAGATCGCCCATCCACTCGTAGCCGGCCATGATCATGCGGGCCACCCAGAAGAAGATGATATCCGGGCCGGTCACCAAGTCGGTGGTTGGGTAGAATTTCGCGAGTGTCTCGGTCTTGTCCGGCCAGCCCATCGTGGCGAAGGGCCACAGCCAGGAGCTGAACCAGGTGTCGAGCACGTCGGGGTCCTGGGCGTAACCTTGAGCGTCGAGCTGTGCGATCACTGCAGGATCGATCGTGCTAACGGTTGTGACTATCTCCCGGATTTCGGAATCTGAGTCCTGAAGCTGGACTCCAATCTTGAGCAATTCTCCTGCGTCTGCTATCACTGATTTTCCATCGATGGTAACCGCCACCGTTGGCGAGTCAGTTCCGATGAATTTCTGAGTGCCTGCGGAAAGCGACAGCAAATCCGACACGTCGACGAAAACGGAACCAAGCGAGAACGAGTCATGTGTCTTTCGCCACACCGGCACGCGATGCCCCCACCAAAGCTGGCGGCTGATGCACCAATCCTGGATACCTTCCAGCCAGTGATCGTAGACCTTGGCCCAGCGCTCAGGGAAAAACTTCATCCGGCCGTCGGCCACGCAGGCTTTCGCCTCGGCCACGCTCGGATATTTCAGGAACCACTGTTCGCTGAGGCGCGGTTCGATTGGCACGCCGGCGCGCTCGGAGAAGCCCACGTTGTTTTGATACGGCTCCTCCTTTTCCAGCACTTCCAGCTCGCGCAATTTCTCTGCGGCCACCTTGCGGGCTTCGAAACGGTCGAGGCCCACCAGCGATTCGCCGGCCAGCGCGTTCATCGTTCCGTCGGGGTTCATCACGTCCACCACCGGCAGCTTGTGCCGCAGGCCGATGTCGAAGTCCGCCTTGTCATGGGCAGGCGTCACCTTCAGCACGCCGGTGCCGAATTCGAAATCCACGTGATCATCGGCCACGATCGGGATGAGCTTTTGCTCGTCCGGAATCTGCACGGGCAATGGACGGCGCACGTGCTTGCCAATGAGATGGGTGTAGCGCGGGTCCTTCGGATTCACCGCCACGGCGGTATCGCCAGGGATGGTCTCGGGACGTGTCGTGGCAATGGTCAGCCAGGTGCCGGGCGCTTCGGCCACCTCCACCTTGAAATGATACATGATGCCGTTCTGCGGCTTCATCTCCACTTCCTCGTCGGAGAGCGCGGTGAGCGAGGCCGGACACCAGTTCACCATGCGCTTGCCGCGATAGATCAGGCCCTTCTTGTAAAGGTCCACGAACACGCGCGACACGCACTTCGAATACTCCGGGTCCATGGTGAAACGCTCGCGCGACCAATCGCACGAGGCGCCCAGCTTCTTGAGCTGCTGGATGATGATTCCGCCGTATTTTTCCTTCCACTCCCAGATCCTGGCCACCAGCGCCTCGCGGCCGAGGTCGTCGCGATGCTTCATCGCGCCTTCCTTGCGCAGGGTCTTTTCCACCACATTTTGCGTGGCGATGCCGGCGTGATCGGTTCCGGGAAGCCAGAGCACCTCCTTGCCGAGCATGCGGGCACGGCGGGAAAGGATGTCCTGGATCGTATTGTTCAGCACGTGGCCGAGCGTGAGGACGCCGGTCACATTGGGCGGCGGGATGACGATGGAATAGGCGGGCCGTTGGGCCGAGACGCGCGAAGGATCGGCCGTAAAGCAGCCGTGCTGCAGCCAATAATCATACCACTTCGCCTCCACGGCGCTGGGTTCATAGGTCTTCGCGAGTTCGGACATAAAATAAGGGGCGTGGAATGTGCAGTAGCGCGCGGCCTTTGGCAAACCCGGAGGTGGGGCGGCTTCGCCGCAAACATCCAACGGGAGGGAAAAGGCAAAACATCCAACACCCAACATCCAACATCCAATCAAAGAGCCGCCCGGAGAGCCCGCCCGCGCAAACGCTTGCGTCATTGGATGTTGGGTGTTGGGCGTTGGATGTTGGATGTTGGGTGTTTGCGGCGAAGCCGCCTTCGTTTCCGCCGTAAAATCACTTGCGATTGAAGCGTCCTCCGCTAGGTTGCGCGCCCATGCCACGGGCTTTGCTCCTGGGGATCGCACTGCTGTTGTGGATCACCGCTTCCAGTCACGCTCAATGGACGCTGTATAAAATCAGCGGACGCGACTACGTGCCCTTGGAGAACGTGGCCAATTTCTACGGTTTGGGCCATGCCGCACGGGTGGGCAATTCCATGGTGATGGAACTCGGTGCGCGCAGCCTCAAAGGCAGCGTTGGGTCCGTGGAGTTCTTCATCAACCGGTTGAAATTCAACCTCAGCTATCCGATTACCGAATACGGCGGCGTCCCGGTGATCTCGCGCATGGACCTGACGAAAGTCATCGAACCGGTCCTGCGGCCGCAGAAAATCAAGAACGCCGAATTGGTGAACACCATCGTGCTCGATGCCGGCCACGGCGGCCATGACAACGGTGCGACCTCACTCTACGGCAACGAAAAATCCTTTACCCTGGATGTCGCGAACCGCGCGCGCATGCTGCTCATGCAGGCCGGTTATCGGGTGGTGATGACCCGAAGCAACGACACCTTCATTCCGCTGGAGGATCGCTGCCGCATCGCCAACCAGTATGCGAACGCGCTTTTCATCAGCATCCACTTCAATTCCGGTGGCGCCGGCACTGGACTGGAAACCTACACTCTGGCTCCGCGGGGTGTGCCTTCGATGATGGCCGACGGCCCGCGTATTTCCGATTTCGAGCCCTGCGCCGGGAATATCAACGACTCGGAAAATATCGCCCTGGCCACGGCCACGCATGCCTCGCTGGTTGTCCGCTCGCGGATGTATGACCGCGGGATCAAGCGCGCGCGCTTTGTGGTCATCCGCGACATTACGATTCCCGGGGTGCTGATCGAAGGCGGTTTCCTGAGCAACGATTACGACGCGCGGCTCATCG
>Ga0068855_100009380_pt1 | contig 11819 bp, 6 predicted proteins | sample KBSCornC52_FD_66592 | JGI IMG/M metagenome (GOLD analysis project Ga0068855, IMG submission 66592) | Corn rhizosphere microbial communities from Kellogg Biological Station, Michigan, USA - KBS Corn C5-2 | ecosystem: Host-associated > Plants > Roots > Rhizosphere > Soil ...
GCCGCCGACGGGCCGACGCCCGTGTTCATCGTGGGCATGCCGCGATCGGGCACGTCGCTGCTGGAGCAGGTGCTGGCGACGCTGCCGACCGTGCACGGCGCGGGCGAGCTGACCTGGCTTCCGGAAACCCTGCACGTCGACGAGGCGCAGGGCCCGGAGGGTTTTCCGCAAATCCTGGCGGGGTATTCGACGGACGAGTATCTGCAGCTCGGCCGGCGCTATGTCGAACGCATCCGCGAACTCGCGCCGGACGCCACGCACGTGGTCGACAAGCTGCCGGACAATTTCCAGCACCTGGGCCTGATCCACCTGATGTTTCCGGGCGCGCGCATCATCCATTCGATGCGCGACCCGATGGATTCCTGTTTCTCGTGCTTCTCGCGCCTGTTCATCGGCGACAACCTCGGCTATGCGTATGACCTGGAGACGACCGGACGATACTGGGTCACGTATCACGAATTGATGCGGCACTGGCACGAGACCTTGCCCGACGACCGCATCCTGGACGTGTCCTACGAAACCATGGTGTCCGACTTCGAGAATCAGGCGCGCCGGCTCGTCGAGTATCTCGGACTGCCGTGGGACGCGCGCTGCCTGGGTTTCCACGAGAACCGCCGCATCGTGCGCACGGCCAGCGTCGCGCAGGTGCGCAAGCCGATCTACCGGACGTCGGTGGCGCGCTGGAAGCACTACGAGCGCCACCTCGGCGCGTTGCTGGAGATCGTGCGCGACTACCGCTGAGACCGCGTCCCGGCGCGCCAGCCGCGCAGGATCGTGACGTCGCCGGCCTCCTCGGCAGAGCGCGGGTCGCGGCAGATCTGCTCGAAGTGCCCGCGATCGCGCGGCGGCCGCGCCGCCTCGACGCCGGCCCAGCGGTTGCGCCCGTCCTGCTTGGCGAGATACAGGGCCTGGTCGGCGATGCGCGTCACCTCCGACCACGTCGCCAGCCGCGGCCGCGCGTCGCAGAACGGGAAGCTGGCGAAGCCGATGGAGCAGGTGACGGGCAGCGCGTTGCCGTCGCCGATCTCGAAGGCCTGCTCCGCCACGGCGGCGCGCAGGCGTTCGGCCAGCACGGCGCCTTCGCCGGCGTGCGTCGCGCGCGCCACCAGCAGGAACTCCTCGCCGCCCCAGCGGATGAGGAAGTCGGATTCGCGGATCGCCCCGCGCAGCCGGCGCGCCGCCTCCACCAGCACCGCGTCGCCCGCGGCATGGCCATGCTGGTCGTTGACCGACTTGAAGAAGTCGATGTCCAGCATGTAGAAGACGAGGTCGTGGTCGAGTGGCGGGTCGGTGGACGGCTGGCGCTGCGCATGTTCGAAGCGGCGCAGCGTCAGCGCGATCTCGTCCTCGATGTGCGCCATGAGGAAGCGCCGGTTGCGCAGCTGCGTCAGCGGGTCGGTGAAGCTGGCCTCCTGCTGCTGCAGGTACGCCTGTTCGAGCAGCGCATTCTTGCGCGCGAGCTCCTCCTGCGCCTGCTGCAGCTCGCCGAGGGTGGCGCCCAGCAGCTTGTAGGCGCGCGAGTTGTGCAGGCCGATGGCGCCGTAGGCGCACAGCGTGCGGAAGATCAGCCGCTCGCGCTCGCCGTAGGCGTCGGCCTGCGGCGACTGGATCGACATCACGCCCAGCAGGCTGTCGCCCACCACCAGCGGGGCGTACAGCGCGCTGGCCGAACGCAGCGTGCCTGGGATGTGGTTCGGGTTGAAGCCGGCGGGCGCCTCGCGCCGCAGGATCTCGCCGCGCGTGCGCGCGCAGCGCGCGACGTTGGACTGCTGGCTGTCCATCGCGACGCGGCGTCCCGGCTGCATGGGCTGGCCCTCGTCGATGCCGAACGCCAGCTCGATGCCGGCGCCGTCGGCGGCGACCGTCCAGATCGACATGTGCGTCGCATCCAGCAGCTCGTGCACGTGCGCGCGCAGGATGTCGAACACGGCGCGCTCGTCGAGGTGGCGCGTGATCTCCTGGCCGATCGCGCCGAGCGTCTCCAACGTCGCCGTCGTCTGCTGCAGCGTGCTCGCGAGCGAGCGCTGGAGCTCGGCATCCGCGCGGGCGCGCTCGGTCTGGAAGCCGATCTGCATCGCGATCGACCGGTTCAACGCGGCCGTGCTCGTGGTGGCCTCGCGAGCGGCGGCGGCCTGGCGTGACACCTCGTAGGCGACGGCGTGCTCGCCGGCATGCGCGTGCTCGCGCGCGAGGGCGTCGTACAGGTCGCCCGAGATCTGGTAGCCCTCCATCGAGTTGCAGATCGCCACCGCCTCGCGCAGGCAGGCCAGTGCGGCCGCGTGGTCGTCCGCGCCCGCGGGCGGCTCGCCGGCGGGCACCGTGGTGTGCAGGCGCGCAAGCTCCATGAGCACGCGGATCTCGATCGTGCGGCGGTTGAAGGCGCGGCAGTCGGCCAGCGCGTCGCGCGCGAGGGCGAGCGCCTGCGCGCGCCGGCCCAGGCCCGCGTGCGCGACCGCGCGCGCGAGGCGCACCTCCATCAGCATGTCGGTCTGCCGCAGCGTGCTCGAGCGCTCCTCGAGTTCCGCCAGCACCTCGAGCGCTTCGGCGTGCTTGCCCTGCAGGTTCAGCACCTCGCCGAGGTAGTGCAGGGCGATCACGAGATTGCGTGATTTCGGCGCGATCGCCAGCGTGCCGCGCGCCTCCTGCAGCAGCTCGATGGCCGCATCGTGGCGGCCCAGCGGCGCCAGGATGCCGCCCAGCTGGACCAGCGCGCCGGCGATCGCCATCGGCCAGCCGAGGCGGCGCGCCTCGTCGAGGCCGCGCTGCATCCAGGCGAGGCTGCTCTCGTGGTCGTTCAGGTTGGAGAAGCACGCGCCGATGTTGGTCAGCGCGATCACCGCGCGCTGCAGTTGCCCGGTCGCGACCGCGTCCTCGTGCACGCGGATGCGCTGCAGGATGGCCGGGCCGTTGTCGCCGTCGGAGAACGCGAGGTTGCCGAAGAAGTCGCGCACCCAGGTCGTGACGCCGGGCGGCCACGGCGCGCTGCCGTCGCCGAACGCGTCGCCCCAGCGCTCGCGGGCGAGGTGCGGATCTCCGAACACCGCCCAGCGCGCGATGCAGGCTTGCGCCATCAGCGTGCGCTGCGCGTCGTCCAGCCGGCGCGCGAGCGTCTCGCAGGCCTGCAGCGACGCGTCGCGCAGCTCGGTATCGCCCAGGTCGCTGGCCAGGTTGGCGGCCAGCCAGTGCGCGTCGGCCGCCGCGGCGGTGTCGGCCAGGTCGCGCGCGTCGCGCGTCGACGCGATGACGCCGTCCACCAGGTGTTGCGCGCCGACGTAGTCGGCCTGGCACCAGCGGACTTCCGCATCGACCAGCGCCAGCCGCAGGCCGGCGCTGCGGATCGAGGCCGCGCCGAGCGCCAGTCGGGCCGCCAGCGCGCGCGCTTCGGCGGCGATCTCGGTGGCCCGCCGGCCGTTGCGCTGGCGCAGGTGCCACGCCAGCGCGACGAGTCCGTCCAGGCGCGCTTCGCCCGACGCGGCCAGGGCGCGCTCCTGCTGCTCCAGCGCCGGCTCGTCGACGACGAAGGGCAGGGTCACGGCAGCCACGCTGCAGGGGTGGAAGTCTGCATTTTCTGACTGTAGCGCAGTCGTGCGGCACGGCGCACATGGCGGGCAGGCGTCGCCGCGCCTGGCCGCCCCGCCGCCTCAATACAGGAGCGCCAGTCCGTCCCGGATGGCCGGCGGCACGTTGGGCTCGGCGGCGATGTGGCCAAGGAAGGCGGGGTCGTCGGCGACGGTCAGCGGGTCGAGCTCGATCGCCCCGAGCAGGGCCGACAAGGGCGGGGCCGACGCCTTCGGCACGGCGCTGCCCGGCCCGGTGAAATCGGACGGGCCGCCGTAGGGCAGGCGAGGGCGCATGTCGATGCCGTCGTCGCGGATCTCGTCGAGCGCGAGCGTCCAGGTGGGACGGCGCGCCGCGTCCAGCAGCAGCCGGGCGGCGTGCGGCGCGTGCGGCGTCTCGAGCGCCCGCGCCAGCTCGGGCAGGCTGCGCAGCGCCTTCGCGAGCGCGCCGGCCGCGCTGGCGAGCGACACGGCCTCGACATCCGGGTCCCCGTCGGCATCCTTCAGGAACAGCACCCGCGCCTGTCCGCCGACGGCCGTCGTCTCGCCGTCCGCGTGCAGCGCGTGCATCAGCGCGGGCTCGCCGAAGCGGGCGACGCCCTCGATCATCACGAGGCGGATCGCCGTCTCGGGGGCATGGATCAGGGCCTCGTACGGGTCGCCCTCCGCGCCGTCGACGACGCACAGGTCGGCGTGCTTGCCCGCCTCGAGCGTGCCGAGGGCCGGCTGCCACTTGAGGATGGCGGCGGCATCGCGCGTGACCATCGCGACGATGTCGCGCGGGCTGAACAGGTCGTGCAGCAGGTGGTGCGAATACAGCCAGGCGACCTTCATCTCGCCCAGCAGGTTCTTGCTGCCCGAGGGCGACCAGTCGCTGCCCAGGCCGATCGGCACGTGCGCCGCCCGGGCGGCATCGACGCGCGCGGTGTCGCCGTACAGCAGCAGGTTGCTCAGCGGCGACCACACCATCGAGCCGCCGTGATCGTGCAGCACGGTGAAGTCCTCCGCCAGCAGGCCGGCGGCGTGGATGCCCGCGAAGGTGTCGTTGATCGCCCATTCGGCGGGTGCCACCTCGAGGGCCAGGAAATGCTTGCGGGCCGTCGACGTCGACTGTCCCGCACGCGTGATGCCTTCGCTCAGGTGCAGCAGGAAGCAGCTGTGCTCCTTGCCGAGCCGCGCCAGGAACCGGCGGGCGTCCTTGGCGTCGACGTCCGCGATGCGCGCGTCCGCATCCGAGAGATCGGCCTGGTCGGTGTTCTCGACGTTGCGCAGGATGCCGCGGAAGAAGCGCTGCACGCCGGCGTTGCTGTTGAGCATGATGCCCTGGCTCGTGGTGCAGCCGCCCATCAGGCACTTGCACTCCACGTAGCGCACCAGCGGGGCGAGGAGGGCGGGGCGGTCCGAGTCATCGCGGTACTCGCCGATGACCGTCATCGGGCCGCTGATCAGGCGGCGGTAGTCGGGGTGCGTCGGCCACTGGCCGCGGTCCTGGTACAGCCTGGGCACCGGGCTCCACAGCGGCAGCGCGTTGTACGCCAGGTGGTTGTGCAGCTCGATGAAGCCGGGAAACAGCGTGCCGCCGGTCGGCGTCACCGGCGTCGCCTCGAATCCTGGCGGCGGTGGCGACGCGCGCGGCAGCGCCGCGACGATGCGGCCCCGGGCGATGTAGAGGACGGCGTCGGGCAGCACCTGGAAGGCGTCGTCCATCGTGACGACGCGGCCGGCCAGCGCGATCGTCGGCCCCGACAGCGGGTCGACGGGCGTCGTGCGCCGGCCGACCAGCGGGGCCGCCCCCAAGGGGCCCGCCGCCTGATCGCCCGTCAGCGGGAACCAGCGGCGCACGGGCGTGGTCACGCGACGATCCCGGACGGCACTGTGATCGTGATGTCGCGCCGCTTGGCCAGCTCGCTGGCGCCGACGCGCACGGCCCAGCCGTCGCGCTCGTGCATCCACGCCGGCAGGCCGGCGGGCAGGTCGGATTCCGGAATGGCGACGCGGTCCCTGTCCGCCCAGGTGCTGCCGTAGGCCACCGGGGAGATCGGCACGTCGGGACGCGTGACGGCCGGCCACAGCACGTCGAGCGCGGCGTTCCAGTTCTGCAGCAGCTTGGCCGTCGCCGCGGCGAGCCTGGCCTTGTCGCCCTTGGACGAGCTCTCGGGCTGCGTCGGGTGGGTGACGGCCGCGTAGGCGACCTGCGCTGCCTGGCCGGCGGCCGTGGCCCGCCAGGTCGTCCACGCCTTGTCGGCCGCCTGTCCGAGCGCGATGACGGCCTGCACCTGGCCTCCCACCAGCAAGGCGTCGAGCCAGCGATTGCGATAGTCATTGAGCGCCGCCGAATGCTGCGTCTCCGACTTGACGTCGCCATAGACGCTGTACAGCCAGGTGTTGATGCAGACGTAGCTGCGCGTGACACCCAGCTTGGCCAGCAGTCCCTGCAATCGGCGACCGGCTTCGCCGACCAGGATGCGTCGCACGATGGTCTCGTGCTGCGCCGGGTCCTGGCCGATGACCAGCACCCGCGCGGAGCCGTCGAGCCGGCCGCGATGGAACACCGGGCCCCATTCGATGCGGAACTGGTCCGCGGGATAGACGTCGGCTTCGGGATAGTCCGCGCACAAGCTCAGGAACGGCTCGGCGATGTAGCCCGGATCGAAGGCATGGGTCATGGGCCTGTCCGTGGAGATGGCGCCGGAGGCAGCGTCGCGCCGATATTGCGCCTGGAGCGCGGAGGCCGGTAGGCGGCTTCTAGGGGTCGGGCGTGATCTCGAGGGGGGCGCTGACCAGGGCGAGAGGGGTGGCCTCCGCGACCAGGATGCGGTAGCGTCAGGCGTCGTATCCGCCGCCACCGCCCATGCCCCTCGCCGCACTCGCCTCCGAATGGCCGGTCCTCAACGCCTTGCTGGACGAGGCATTGGCCCTGCCGGCGGATGAACGCCAGGCATGGCTGCGCTCGCTGGAGCAGCGCGCGCCCGACCGGCACGCCACCGTACGGCATCTGCTCGAGCTCCACGATCGCGTGGGGGAAGGTTTCCTGGCAGCGCTTCCGCCGCTTCTGCACGACGCGTTGGCCGAACCGGACGCCGCCGCCGGGACGCGCGTCGGACCCTACCGGCTCGTCCAGGAGATCGGCCAGGGCGGCATGAGCACGGTCTGGCGCGCCCGGCACGTCGACGACGGTGCGCGACGCGAGGTCGCGCTGAAGCTTCCACGCCTGACCTGGGGCGGCCGCTTCGTCGAACGGCTGGAACGAGAACGCTCGATCGTCGCGGGGCTGGCCCATCCGAACATCGCGCGCTTCGTCGACGCGGGCCTGGACGACGCGGGGCGGCCATGGCTTGCCACGGAACTGGTCGACGGCGAACCGATCGATCTCCATTGCACGCAGCGCGCATTGCCGCTGCGCGCGCGCCTGGACCTGCTGCTCCAGGTGTGCGATGCGGTGGCCCATGCGCATTCGAGGCTGGTGATCCACCGCGACCTCAAGCCCGCCAATATCCTGGTCTCGCCGCACGGCGAGGTGAAGCTCCTGGATTTCGGGATCGCCAAGTTGCTCGAGGACGGCCAGGCACACGAAACGGCGCTCACGCAGGCGGCGGGCCGCGCCCTCACGCCGCAATTCGCGAGTCCGGAGCAGATCCGGGGCGAGTCGCTGGGCACCGCCTGCGATGTCTATGCCATCGGCGTGATCGCCTTCCTGCTGCTGACGGGCGACTATCCCTACCGGCTGCGGCGGGGCACCGCTGCCGAGCTGGAGGACGCCATCGCCCATGCCCCGCCGCGGCTGGGCAGCGAGGTGGCCCGCGAACCGCTGCTGCGCCGCCAACTCCGTGGCGACCTCGACGCGATCCTGGCCAAGGCCCTGAGCAGGGAAGTCGCCGGCCGCTATCCCGGCGCCGACATGCTCGCACTGGACCTGCGGCGGCACATTGCAGGCTTGCCGATCGAGGCTCGGCCGCACAGCCGCCTCTACGTCGCGCAGCGTTTCGTGCACCGCCACCGCGCCGCGGTGGGAACGCTGGCGGCGGTCGTCGTCGCGCTCGGCACGGGATTGGGCGTGGCCGCATGGCAGGCTTCCGTCGCGACGCAGCAGCGTCTCGCGACGGAGCAGGCGCTGGAACGCGAGCGCGCCGTCAAGGACATGCTGGTGGAGATCCTTTCGGTCGCGGTCACGGCCGATCCGGCGCGCTTGCGGGAGCCCGACGGGTTCGGCGTGCTGCTGCAGGAGAAGTTCGACCAGCTCGAACACCGGTTCCAGGGGCGCCCCGCCGAGTGGCTGGATCTGCTGGAAGTCATATCGACACGTCTTCCCGACTATGGCGACTACATCTGCTCGTATGTGGTCGGGCAGCGCTACCTGAAGCTGTTGCAGGCCACGCATGCGGATCCACTGCGCATCGGGCGTGCCAGGCTCACGAGCGCCCGCGCGCTCATGCACCTGGGCTACGGGCCCAAGGCCCGCGCGATCCTTGGCAGCGCGATCCACGACTTGCCTGCGACACCTGCCGCGGCCCCGCTGCGTACCGAGATCACCGCCGAACTCGCGAAGCTGCCGGCCTAGGACGCTGCTCGCCGCAGCAGGAGCACGCCCATCGCGCACGGCAGCATCCACGGGACGGCGGGGATTCCCGCGATGAAGCCGGGGATCGAATACCAATGCGAGAACGCGGCGTCCAGCCCCGGGTAGGCGAAGCCACGCGCGACCAGGAAGGCGCCCCCGACGACGCTCGTCGCCACGAGGGTGCCCGCCGTGCGGCGCCCGATCCATCCGGCATTGCCCAGGGCGGCCGCGAACAGGGCGGTCGCCAGATAGGTGAGCAGGCCGCCCAGGAACAGCGCCGACATCGACAGCGCATCCAGCGGCGTGAGTTCATGCAAGATCCCGTTGACCGCCGTGCTCCAGCTCCATCCGCTCATCTGCGCGACGAGATCGATGCGCTGGATGAGCGCGAACGCGACGTACAGCGGGGTTGCCCATGTTGCGGCGGCGGCTCCCAGCGTCGCCCAGAACGTCTCGCCCGTCGAGGCGAGTGCCTGCCGCAGCGCGAGCAATCCACTGCCCGTGGACAGGGCGCCCACGGCCAGGACGAGAAAGCGCAAGGCGTTGTCGGCGGGCGGCTGATCGTGCGGCGGGCCGATGCCGGCCAGCAGCGAGAAGAGCGCGAACGGGGCGACCAGCAACGCGCCCGAGGCCGCCTGCAGGCGTCGGGGCGGCTCCGCGGAGACGATGGCGCGCGCCCCGCCGAACCAGGCCGCAACCACCGTGCCACCCAGCAACAGGGCGGCGAGTGCCGAGCGCGCGGCGGGCGCATAGTCGGCGGTGCGGACGAAAAGCACGAACGTGCAGACGAGCAGCACGATCAGCGGCGCGGCATGGGAACGACGGGAGGCAGGGGGCGCGGTCACGGTGATCTCCTCGAGTGGTGGGGAAGATCGTCTCGGATGCGACCTCCCATCCATGAGTACGCTGGCCCACATCGAATCCGGACATCGGATGTCGAGCGGCGTCGGAAAACTTGCGGCCTGGCCACGCGTTCGCCGGTGAGTCCCGTTGGCGAGCGCCATCAGAGCGTGCGCAGGAACGCGTAGATCCGTTCCTGCTCCGCAGGGTCGAGTTCGAAGAACCGCTCCCGGACGATGGCCGCTCGCCGCCATGATCGAAGACGGCGGCGCGCAGACTGGTCGCGCGGCCATCGTGAAGAAAGCGGGAATGGGTCGACAGTCCGACGAGCGGCGTCGTGCGCCAGTCGGAGCCGGCGGCGTCGCCCTGGACGATCTTGTCGTCGAGGGCCGGGCCCATGTCGTGCAGCAGCAGGTCGGAGTACAGCACGACATCGCCATGCCGGCCGCGGAGCGCGGGGACGTGGCACTTGCCGCAGCCCACGTCGTCGAACAGGCGCGCGCCGGGGCCGGCTGCGGGCACGCTCGCGGACGTGGGGCGCGCGCCTTGCCTGTCCGCCGCGACGGCCATGCGGCTGGTCAGCGCCACCAGCCCGTAGGCGATGCCTGCGGACAGGACCAGGGCGACGGCGCCCGTGGCGATCAACCTCCAGTCGCGCAATGCATCGACACGAGTGCACAGGCCCAGGGCCACCATGGTCATCATGAACATGAACTGGCTCGATCCGAGCAGCGCCGCGCGCACCTGCGGATGCACGGGAATGGCGGAGTTGACCATCGCGACGGCGATGAAGCCGATGACGAACCAGGGTACCTGCATGCGTGCCGGCCCGTTGCCGGCCCCGCCATCGTCCCGGCCGCGCCATCCGGCGACGAGCAGCAGCGGCACCAGCATGAGGACCTTGCTGAGCTTGACCAACGTGGCTACGCCGAGCGCGCCTTCGGAGACGCTCGCCGAGGCGCCGTACACCTGGGCCAGCTCGAAGATGCTGGCGCCGACCGTGACACCGAAGCCGTGCTCGTCGAGCCCTGGCAGCCAGCCGGCGAGATACAGCACGGGGTAGGCCAGCAGCGCCAGGGTTCCCGCCAGCGTGATGAGCGTGACCGCCGTCGCGGCGTGCCGCTCGCGCCCGCGCGACAGGGCGGCGAAAGACAGGATCGCCGCCGCGCCGCAGACTGCCGAGCCGACGGCCACCAGCAGCGCAAGCTGGGCGTCCAGATGCAGGACTCGCCGTGCGACCCAGCGCACGACCAGGAGCACGACCAGCAGTTCCGTGGCTGCGACGACGATGGGCACGATGCCGAGCACCCCCAGCAGCGCCACCGTGATGCGCAGTCCCAGGAGTGCGACCCCCAGGCGCAGCAGGGTGCGGCGCGTGAAGTCCAGGCCGGGTCGCAGCGCTTGCGGACAGCCGAACAGCGCGTTGACCAGCAGCCCGCACAGCATGGCCACGAGGACCGGATTGCGGGAGAGCGGATCCCCCAGGCCTCCCGCGATCCACCCGGAGGCCAGGGCGAGCGCGCCAGCCGCCGCAAGACCCGGCAGCCGTCCCTGGATGGCCGCCAGGGGCGCCCTCGGCACGGCCGCGCTCATTGCCCCCGCTCCTGCCCGGCGCCTGCCGCGGCCGCCTGCGGCGGCGTGGCCGCCGTCCCCGCGCGCAGGAACGATGCCACTGCGCGCGCCATCCTGCCATCGTCCACGAAGGGCGGCCGCGGACGCGGCGCGAGCGCACTCGACAGCCCCATTTCGTCGGAGAAGGCGGCCGCGACCATGGCGTCCAGCGTGGGGACATCGGCTTTCCAGCCGTACCGGCCGACCCGGGAGCGGCCGTCGCTGCCGACGACCCGGTGCACGCGGCCATGGATGCCGTCGCCCTTGGCAACGGCCTGCGCCTCGATGATCGCATCGTCGATGTCGTCGATCCTCGTCGCCGCCGCCAGTGCCAGCGGCATGCGCAGCGAGACGACGTTGGCCTCGCGCGGCGGCGGCAGCGGCGCGTCCCCCGCGGTCGTGCGGCGGGGCGCCACCATGCTGTCGCCGCCCGCCATCGCGAGCACGCGTCCGCTGGCCGGGTCGAGGTGCGCCACCCGCCGCGCGAAGTGCGCTTCGTCCGCGCTCGCACCGCGGCCGCCCGGGTGGCAGGCGATGCACGCGTCGGCATTGAACGAGGGGCCGAGGCCCGTGGCGGACGTGAACTTCTGCGAGAAGAGCTGCGCCCCGTCGATGGCATGGCCGTCCACGGCCCCGGCTGCCGGGTTCACCGGCCGCTCGCCGGCATAGGGGCCGTGGGCGTCGAATGCGCTGGCTTCCAGCAGTTCGTCGTCTGGTCCGTTCGGACGCCGGGCCACGATCCAGAAGCGCTGCGCGTCGGAGGACACGGCGATCGAACGAAGCTCGCCGGGGCCGATCTCGCTTCCGTCCGGGCGTCGCAGCCGCGCGCGCGCGATCGCGCGCCCGTCGCGTGCCAGGCGAAGTATCGAGCCGTCACCCCGGTTGGCCACCATCAGGTCGGCCTCGGCGGCCAGGGTCGTGCCGCTGGCGACGCGGGGGTTCGCGACCTCGGGCATCGCGGGCGCGACGTCCACCGGCTCGCGCAGCCAGCGCGAACGCAGGTGTCCGACGCCCTGAAGGACGAACTGATGGCCGTCGTCGCCCAGTTGCAGCACGGCGACGCCGTCGCGCCTGGCGTCGGTCACGAAGAGCACGCGGGCAGGCGTCCAGGCGAAGGCGACACCGATGACGCCGGGGTCTGCATGGCCGGGGTCGACCGTTCCCGGCGGGGCAAGGCCATCGACGCCTTCGCGCACATGCACTTGCGCGACGGAGCCGTCGCCGTTGACGGACGCGAACACCGCGAAGCCACT
>Ga0068855_100009381_pt1 | contig 11819 bp, 7 predicted proteins | sample KBSCornC52_FD_66592 | JGI IMG/M metagenome (GOLD analysis project Ga0068855, IMG submission 66592) | Corn rhizosphere microbial communities from Kellogg Biological Station, Michigan, USA - KBS Corn C5-2 | ecosystem: Host-associated > Plants > Roots > Rhizosphere > Soil ...
CCCAATCGTATGAAAACATTTTTTACTGGTTTTCTCTTACTGATCACGATGGGACTTGCCGCCCAGTCTTACAATAACGAGTGGATCGACTTTAGTAAGACATACTTTAAGTTCAAGGTGGGCAGCGATGGTCTCTACCGTATACCGCAGTCCGTGCTGGCAAGTGCGGGACTTGGCGCCGTGCCTGTTCAAAACTTCCAGCTTTTCCGTAATGGACAGGAGGTTCCTGTTTATACATCCGTTGCCAGCGGAACATTAGGCGCCAGCGACTATATAGAATTCTGGGGAAGAAGGAACGATGGAGCGCCGGATCAGGTATTGTACCGCAGCCCTACCTATCAGCATACGAAACATTGGAGCCTGGAGACGGATACGGCCGTGTACTTTCTCACCGTGAACAACACCGGGGCTACCTTTCATTTTAACAACACCACCAACGATACTACGGGCACTCCCCTTACGGCAGAGCCTTATTTTATGTACAAGGCGGGGACCTATTTCAAGCAAAGTATTAACCCTGGCTTCGCACAGATAGTGGGCGAATATATTTATTCCTCCTCCTATGATCTGGGAGAGTTCTGGGCAACGAACCTGATATACCCTGGTAGCCCCGTGTCCGACGCTCAGAACAACTTATCCGTGTACACCGGCGGCCCTGATGCGACGATAAGCTTTGGGGCGATGGGATGTGCGGACTACAACCGCACCATGCGGGTGACATTGAACGGCACTACCATGATCGATACGGCCGTGGTTAGCTTCAACGACATGAATGTCACCAAACCCGTGCCCATAGGCCTGCTGAGCGGCAACACCGCCAGCGTACAGTTTGTCAATACCAGCGCAACGCTGAATGACAGGATCGTGGCTTCCTATTACGAGCTGAATTATCCTCGTCAGTTCGATTTCGGCGGTCGGCCTAATTTTTATTTCGAGCTGCCGGCAAAGGCGGCGGGCTATTTTCTAAAAATAAACAATCTGGCTGTGGCAGGCGGCAATACGCCGGTGTTGTATGATCTTACCAACGGACTGCGTTACTCCGCCATTGTAGGCCCCGGCACCACGCTGTCATTCTTATTGGCTGGTTCTGCCACCGCGCGCAGGCTGGTTCTCGTGAATGAAGACCCTTCTACTGTGAATACGGTGACTTCGCTTACCCAAAGAACCTTTACCAATTATGCCCTCGCTGCCAACCAGGGTAATTATATCATCATCAGTCATTCGTCCTTATTTACCGGAAGCCATGGCAATAATCCCGTAGCGGATTATGCCGCGTACCGCAACTCTCCGGCAGGAGGCAGCTTCAATACCCATATTTATGACATCGATGAGCTGCAGGACCAGTTTGCATTCGGGATCAAGAAGCATCCGCTGTCTATCATGAATTTTCTCCGCTATGCCCGGGCAACCTTTGCGAGCAAGCCTCAGTTTGTGCTATTGATCGGGCATGGGATGACGTATGTAGATTATAACTATTACGCCGACCAGGTGCATGATCCGCTGGCGGATAAATTGAACCTCATACCCACCTTTGGCTATCCGGCGTCGGATAACAAGCTGGCTGCTGCCAATGTGCTGGACGCCGTTCCTGTCACGCCCATCGGAAGGCTGTCCGTGGTGACGGGGTCCGAGATCGAAACTTACCTGGCAAAGGTTAAAGAATATGAGCTGACACAGGCGACTGCCCCCAATACGATAGACGGGCGTCTTTGGATGAAGAATGTGCTGCATCTGACTGGGGTGAGCGAGCCTTTTTTGGGGACGATCATCTGTAATTATATGTATTCTTACAGGGATATCATTAATGGCAGTTTGTTTGGGGCCAAGGTATCTACATTGTGTGATGGGAATGTGGGCTCTGTGAACCAGGTTCCCCTGGGGTTGATCTCCGGACTTTTTAGTTCTGGTTTTAGCATGCTGAACTATTTCGGACATTCTACGAATACAACCCTGGGATATAACCTGGACGATCCGAAGGATTACGATAATCAGGGAAAATATCCTGTGTTTTTTGTCAACGGGTGTGATGCCGGTGACTTTTTCGTATATGATGCGCAACGATTCAGCACGAGCTCGACTTTATCAGAGATTTATGTACTGGCAAAAGAAAGAGGCTCGATCGCTTTTATCGCCAGTACGCATTTCGGTATCGTAAACTATCTCAACCTGCTGTTATACAACTTGTATACTTACATTGACAATACCGATTATGGTAAGCCGCTAGGTATCATTCAGAAAGATGCCTTGCAGGCATTGATCAATGTGGCGCCAGGGGATTATTTTGCCCGCCTGCATGCTGAAGAGATGACAACGCATGGCGACCCGTATATCAAGCTGAATCAGAGCAGCCTGCCTGATTACGATATTGAAGCGTCACAGGTAATTACAAATCCAACATTTGTCTCCATATCCAATGCTAATTTTACAGTGAAGGCGCGGTTTTATAACCTTGGCAAGGTAGTTCCTGACAGTATAACGGTCCTTGTCAGTCGCAAGTACCCGGATGGGAGCAGCACTCAGCTGATAAGGAAACGGATACCCGGCATCGTCTATGCTGACTCGCTGACACTGGTAGTACCTATTGTTGAGATCCGGGATAAAGGCCAAAACTATATCACTGTTTCTCTCAATGTGGATAATGATGTGACAGAGACGACACTTTCCAACAATACTGTGACAACGAGCGTATATGTGTATGAAGAGGGGGCTAGCCCCGTCTATCCTTTCAACTATGGGATTATCAATATCAGCACACAGAAATTATATGCATCCACGGCCAATCCGTTCAGCACAACGAAGAAGTATGCTTTTCAGATAGATACAACATTTCTTTTTAATTCTACACTGAAAGTGTCAGGGAATGTGACTTCAGCGGGAGGGGTAATGGAATTCGATCCACATATGACATTTATGGATAGTACGGTGTACTATTGGAGAGTAGCGGCAGTGCCTCCATCTCCTGACAGTCCATATATTTGGAATACGTTCTCGTTCATCTATATCGATTCGGCCACCAGTCCGGGAGGCGGATACAACCAATCCCATTACTACCAGCATACGGCATCCACAACAGACAGCATGTATATCGATTCGACCAGCAGGACCTGGAAGTTTGTGTTGCTGCCTGATAATATTTACGTGCGGAACACCACCTATCCTACGGGATCGGGGAATCAGAAGTCTTATACCGTGGCGCTCAACAGCAACGCATACATCGGACCTGGCTGTAATACGAACGAGCTGATCATCAATGTCATCGACCCTGTAACATTTAAGCCGTGGAAGAATGATTATTCAGGTGCTACAGGCTTATATGGCAGTGAAAAGGCCACGTGCGGCACCCAGCGTGAATACAATTTCGACTATTTGTATACGGATGCAGCCAATAGGAAACTGGCAATGGATTTCCTGAATAATGTTGTTCCGGACGGGTATTTCGTGGTGATCAGGAATAACGACAGTCCTGATTCGCTTACCAACGTATATATAGATAAATGGAAGGCTGATACGGCCTTGTATGGTTCCGGTAATAGCTTGTACAATGTATTGTTGAATGCGGGCATATTATGCATCGACTCCTTTACCAGACCCAGGGCATGGGGCGCGGTGTATCAGAAGGCTAATCCATCCTTTGGAGCAAAGTACCAGATTACCAAAGATATTTATGATGCAGTGGCATTATCAGTGGATTGTCAAACCCCCTCCCTGAATGGCAATATCCAATCGCCCGTGTTTGGGCCTGCCAAAGCCTGGAAAAAATTGCAGTGGAGGGGATCGAGCCAGGAATCTCCTTCGGTGGATTATGCATCATTGAACCTATATGGGATTGACACCACCGGGAATATAGCCCTTTTGTATGGCGGTCTGGGGTTTGCAAGCCAGGATTTTGATATCAGCAGCGTAGACGCAAAAAAATATCCCTATCTACAGATGACGATGGAATTGCAGGATACGTCAAAGGGAACGCCCTATCAGTTGAAATACTGGAGATTGACCGATGACCCGGCGCCTGAGGGTGCATTGGCTGCCAACATTTATCTGACAGGGAAGGACACTTTGAAGTTAGGGGAGACGCTGAATTTTGGCATTGCGTTTAAGAATGTCAGTTCCACAGCGTTCGACAGCATGGTGATAAAGGTAAATATCATCGACAAGAACAATGTGACGCATACACTGATACTGCCTAAAAAGAAGCCGCTGATTAGCGGGGACACTTTGACCGCATCTTTCCAATTGGATACGAAAAAGTATCCTGGAGCGAACACCATTTACCTGGATGTAAATCCTGACAACAACCAGCCGGAACAGTATCATTTCAATAATTTCCTTTATAAGAATTTCTTTGTGGTAGCGGATGACCGAAAGCCGACGCTGGATGTCACTTTCGACAACGTACACATCCTGAATGACGACATTGTGTCGGCAAAGCCTCATATCCAGGTCAAGCTAAAGAGCCTGTCGAGTTATCTCCTGCTGACGGATACTTCTCTGATAACGCTGCAGATGAAGTATCCCGATGGGGTTACACGGACCATCGGGTTAAACAATGACTCGGTACGCTTTACACCGGCCACAAGCGGCACCGACAATACGGCCACTGTCGATTTTACTCCGAACCTTATCAACCAGATCAATGCTTCGGGCGACACTTATCAGCTGATCGTATCCGGTAAGGACGAAGTAGGTAATACGGCGGGTACGGCCGCTTACCGTATCAGCTTCAAGGTTATTGCAAAGCCGATGATCTCGAATTTGCTGAATTATCCCAATCCATTCACCACATCCACCGCATTTGTATTTACCATCACGGGGTCAGAGGTGCCGCAGAACATGAAGATACAGATCATGACCATTACGGGGAAGATCGTGCGGGAGATCACAAAGGATGAGCTTGGCCCATTACATATTGGGCGCAATATTACGGAGTTCAAATGGAACGGTACCGACATGTACGGGCAGCGGCTTGCGAATGGCGTATACTTGTATCATGTCGTCACTAACCTGAATGGGCATTCACTGGATAAATACAAGCCAGCAGGAGATAACACAGATAAGTATTTCAACAACGGCTATGGGAAGATGTACCTGATGAGGTAGTTCGAAGACATTCAGGGAGAGGGCGGCGCCGGTTCGAATCCCTGGCGGATAGAAACGCCAACAGGCCGGAAACTGGAGAATCCATAGGAAGAGCAATCGGAGTACAGGTTTCGGTCGGAGATGATCGTATCACGCAGCAGGTCTACTTTGGTGTCTTCGCAACCGATGGGCACGTATGCTTCATGTGCTATTCCACTGGGAAGAATGAGATTGGAAGAAGTCATAAAATGGGTTATTCGATACACGGAGTATGCGCTGATGGCGATTATGAAACATAGTGTTGCCAGATAGATCAAACGGGATCGTACGGCAGGCAACTTTGACCATGGGATGGGTGACCAGAGGAAGTAGGCAAGAGGGACAAGGAATCCTGTCCCGAATCTTGGGTCGGGAGCGCTGAACACCCAAAAGGCGCCGCCGGCCAGGACAACGAGTAAAGGGAATTTATACCGGCCTGGCAGCATCGAACTGTCATGTTTTACGATCATAAGCCCGAGCCATACCAATATCCCCGCCGCGATTGTTATGAGAAGAAGATGATTGGAAAGGTCGATATACCCCCACCATTGCCTGATCTTTTGTGCAAATGTAAACGTTTTGGCCATGACCGGGTCGGCGTGGGGAGTGGTAGCGCAAAAGCTGATATAGCCTGTGAGATGCTGCATTTTCATCAGAGGAACCTTCCATCGGACGTGGAAGAGATCCGGCCAGGACGAAGGGTATAGCACGTATCCGGATGCAATCAGGTTCTTCACGCCCAAGATAGCGAATGTCACAAGGGACCAGATTATGAGTCTCCAGGTCTTTGCAAGCCTGCCGGTGACTACAGGTATCGCAAGGAGCAATATCATCATGCCGGACACTTTGGTAAGTACAGTGCCTACGCAAAATATTATGGTGAGAGAGAGACGGCTGTTTCTGTTGGCCGGATCATTGTCGAGGAATGTCAGGATTGCTGCCCAGCAATAGAGGCTGACGATGAAATCCGGACTGGGTGATGCCGCCGTGTTGCGAACCTGCGTCCAGGAGACCAGCACATAAGCCAGAAGAAGCAAGCCCGTCCATGACCGGCGCAGTGTATTTACAAGGAAAATAAGGAACCATGAGAGGACAGCGCCATTGAGGAAGACAATGTTGTATAGCTGGCGTATAGGATTCATGAGTGCGAGTGCCGCGAACCAGCCGCTTTGAAATCCCAACTGGGCACGTAGATTGGCGATGCCTGTTATGGGTGGATACCGCTGAAATAGAAGAATGGATTTAGCATGATAGGTCAGGGTATCGGGGTGAATTGTCGTATGGATGCTGATGAGGAGAATCATGGCGATGCAGGCAGCCAGCAATCCAAATTGAAGCAGGGAATAGTTTTCGAAAAAACGGCAAAGCAGCATCCATATGTCCCTCCTGGTCTCTTTTCTTAGCAGCCAAAGCAGGGCACATATCAAAAAGAGCATATGAACAGTTAGGTCGAGAGGTGTTACCAGTGACAGTCCGAGCGATATCGATGTGATGGCAGTCAGCCCTGCGAAGCAAACCAGGCACGGGTGAAGCCGGGCGGTATTGCTTTTTTCCGATGGCGACATAATGAGATGCAGGAATAGGTGCCCCCATATCAGGCAGAGGGCAGTAAGATAGGTCCAGGCGAAGAGACTAATTAGCATGGTTAATGACGAATTTCGACGTTAAATTCTCCCCTTATCGGCTCTTTCATATTGCCCGTCTCCATTTTAAACCCATCGCTGATATGCCGGCCTCTGGCGTGGAGGAATGGACTAATGGTGTACAGGCACGGAAGGGGAAGATCGAAGCATCGTGGATTCCAGTTGTTCAGCACCTTTTCCGGTATCCTCATTTCTATGCCATCGACAGTGACCAATTGTGCAGCAGGAACAGGCAGCGGATGAGGGAGCGTCCAGTTGTGATAGTCCTGGTTGTTAACGATCTTGATTAATGTATAAACCAGGATCCCGGAGGTTAAAAAAGTTACTCCGGTGACGACTGTGCGCCTCCCGATGGGCAGGGCCGGCATGGTCATAACAAGAATATAGATACCGGCCAGCAGCACGCCGTAAATGAACCTGGGGTCCGGGGCGACCAAAAACCATGTCACAAGCACGAGAAACAAGGTAAGGACGATGATCCTGTACTGTGCTGAAAAGACTGTTGCCAGCTTTTTCCACCGGAAGGCAATCGCTATCCAGCAGAGAAGGGCCAGGTCGGTGAGCACTTTATCGTAGATAAAAAGATGCGAGTGCCATACGGGGATCCAGTTCGGGAAGGGGGTATCCTTAACTAAATTGAAGTCGCCGTTGGATCTGTTAAAGTATTCCACGAAATCCATTAATTCGACGACCAGGGAGTGGGGGACCTTCCAATCGAAAGCAAAGAGGTCCAATTGGTACAGGGGGTATAGAATATAGCCCGACAAGATGAGGTTGCGAAGAAAAAATGGGATGAGGATCAAAGAGATGGCAGCGATATAGGCATATAGGGACCGGCGGTTGTAATACATTATCAGGGATACCAGGCTGCCTGCCAGCATTACCACATTGACCAGCTTGACTGTGGACAAAAAAAGAGGCCAGACTATCCATTCGGGGGAAAAAGCAGGCCGGCGTGTCAGACCTGTCTCCATAAAAAGAATAATGATGATGCAGGTACTGATGAAGTCATAGTTGGCGGTGGTGGCATTACCTCTTATCATAGGCCATGCGAAGAGGCCGAATAGCAATACTATCAATGCACCGGACACGAAGTTCCCGTTTGAAGCAGTACGGCCTGAATAGGGTGGGATCAGCACTTTTTCGAGCAGATAATGGCAGAGCCAGATTGAAATAAGGCCGTTAAGCGTTATATAGTGATCGATGCCCGCCGTCGGAGGGACCAATAAGGCGATGGCGATAAACCAGGATGAATTGAAGCCAAACCGCAGATGGAGATTGGCGATGCCAGGCACTGTGCCATACTCCTGCGCCCATTTTACCATTTGGATATGGTAGCTCTCCGTATCGTCCATTATCGTAGGGCCGCTGTTCAGGACAAGGATCATTATTATAAAGGCGCCGATGCAGGAGATGAAAAAAGGAGATGCCTGCTGTGCGGATCGCATGGTTTTGATGGCAGCCCCCAGGCGGCGTTTGAGGAGGAAGGAGAGGATCGTGAGGAGAGGAAGGATAAAGACCAGGAGGAACCAGGCATTCAACGGAAATACGAGTACGAACCATTCGCCCAATGCCGTAAGCAGTATTATCCCGCTGAAAAAATAGCTGGCGAGCGGCCTTCTGTAAGAAGGATCAGCGTCCCCGAGACCAGGGAAGAGGCTATAGAAAATCAGCCCAGACCATACACATATACAAGAGATGAGCACATAGAAGAATGCCTGATATAACATTCATGAGAATTTAAATTCCGGACGGGATTATTTGGACCGCCAAACGAAAATATCTAATTTTCGCGATCTTTTCCGACAATTTTTCACATATATGTCCATACGGGGAATGAAGATCATAAGGAATTTGCTTTGGCTTATTGTTTTGTTATTGGCGTTGCAGGTGATAAAGGTGGTTTTATCGAGGCAAACGCTTTCATGGACTTTTTTGGGTGTCATTGTCTGTGGCTGCATCCAATTTTTTTTGCTAGTGTCGTCCATCTGTGTGTGGGCATGTTCCACAATTTTGAGAAGATTTTTTTCGGTGAGAAGGCCAGTAGCTATGGCTCTTTATATCGTCGGCATATGGATAGTGGTCATGGAAGCGCTGTTCGCCTGGTGGATGTATCACCCGGTCCGTCTGCCTGTATTTCTCCGTCCGTCATTTGCCTATTATTATGATTATTTTCAGGAAGACCTGCTGCAATTCGATGCGCGGTATGCAACATATAATAAGGACTTTTTCTATACGTTGGACCCGGAGAGTCATTTTTCATTCGGGAACATCGAGTTCAACAATACATACAGCACCAATAATCTGGGATTACGGGGAGTGAACAGTACGCTGATCGCGCCGGAAGTAGCGTGTGTGGGGGATTCTTATACCATGGGCTGGGGAGTGGAACAAGACCAGTCTTTCCCTTCAAGGCTGGCGGCTTTATCCGGGCTCAAGGTTGCCAATATGGGTATGGCGTCTTATGGGACAGCCAGAGAGATCAAGGAATTGGGAAGAATAGACACTTCGCATTTGCGATGGCTCATCATCCAATATTGCTGCAATGACCAGGATGAGAATCGCACCTCTGTGGAGCATGGATATAAACTGCCTATTTCTTCCAGAGATACTTATGAACGACTCGTGCGGGCTGCTAAAAGTTCGCGGATATATTTCCCGGGTAAGTATTTTCTTATTATTGGGAATTATTTTATAAAGAGCCGGATCAATCTTATTTATCGGTTGTTCTCCCTGCGATGGGATAGAAAAGACTGGGGCAAGGATCAGGAAGGGCAGGCCAGAACATTTCTGAATATACTTTATAATTCTCCGATAGACTTCGACAAGATGAGGGTGGTCATAACGATCATGGATGACGCCGACAATATGAGGGGACCGTTTTTAAACATCGTGCGGCGACTGTCAACCGCGCCGCCATACTGCACAAAGTTCAAGACAGCGTTGTTATTCCTGGATGCGGGGGCATTGCTGACATCCGATGACCGATACATATTGGATGTACATTTGAAGGCTTCAGGTCATGAAAAGATCGCGCAGGCGCTGTTGGATATGATGAAAAAAGAGGCGCCGCGCGAATGATGCAGGGATCAGCCGGGTCGGCTTTTGAGCCTGAGCGCTTTCTTTTCTATTGCGTACCAGGAGACGATGGCCAGGGGTAGGGTAGCAGTCATGGAGAGAAGAAAGAATGACAGCCAGTTAGAGGGGTGGATATAATTGGCGATGACCTGCTGAACGGGGAATGCGAATATATAAATGCCGTAGGAAAGATCCGCCCGCGGCGTTATCTTTTGCAAAAATGTTACGGCGAAGCCACCGAACAGGATCACCGTCGACGGGATGAGCAGGTAGGCCGTATAAAAGAATATGTTCAACCGCAAGCTCACCATGAACAGGATGGGCATAACGAACAGAAGAATGGGTCTCACGACAATCCTGTCTTTATATAGGTAGCATAAGACTCCGGAAAGGAACTGGACCCCGTAAGTAAACCACGGCCTGAGGCCAGCGGGGATCGAGTCAAGTTCCTGACCATAGAACCATATGGCGAAGATTATCAGGAAAAGAAGCGCCTGCCTGGCTGCTGGAAATTTTCTTATGGCATATCCGGTGAGGACCAGCATCAGATAAAGTTTCAGCTCCATGGATATTGTCCACAAAGAAGAGTTGACCGATGAGGTGCCGATCACTGAGTGCTCAAATACGCCAGGCAGATGTAGGTTAGTATGCACCAGAGAGAGCGAGATCAGGAAGCTATATAATTGGCTTGAAAGGAAATAGGATTTCAGAGGCAAGGTAGAGACGGCCGGACCCAGTATGAAAGCTGTTGTCAGCAAGGAGAACCAGGCCCCAGGGTATATCCGCAGGAATCTTTTCCAAAGGAAGGTTTTCCAGGATGTGCTTTGATGCAAGCTTTGGGTGACGAGGAGGCCGCTGAGGAAAAAGAAGGATGGCAAGCCAAGGAAGCTGAAATGAAACTGCTGTTGGAAGTAGGCCGTACTGCTGTTGTCATATAGGAGAATATGAGAATGGGTCTCCACTACCATGGTGGCAGCGATAAGTCGAAGAAGAGAGAAATTATTCTGTCCTGAGGATACGAGAATCTCCTGCAACGGCCGGCCCGGGATATTAAGTGCCGATTTGAATGTTTGGCCGATTGGGTTCATAAAGTGGTTTGGTTAAAGCTTTAACCTGGCAACATACTTGCCTATCACATCGAACTCCAGGTTTACAAGGCTGCCCGATTGAATGGACTGGATATTCGTATGTTCATAAGTATAAGGGATGATAGCGACGTCAAACCGGGATTTTTTCACATTGAAGATAGTGAGACTGATACCGTTTAGGCTGATGGAACCTTTCTCGATGACCAGGTGGCTGAATTTTTTGGGAAATTCGAAACGGAACTCCCAGCTGCCATTGAGCTCGATGCGGTGAGCGCAGACCGCGGTGGTATCGACATGGCCCTGGACGATGTGACCGTCAAGGCGGCCATTCATCGGCAGACATCTTTCCAGGTTGATGAGATGGCCGGGCTGCCAGCTTTCGAGATTGGTCTTTTCAAGAGTCTCTTCGATGGCGGTGACCCGGTGGGCGCCATCAGCTACTTCTTCCACCGTGAGACAGACTCCATTGTGGGAAATGCTTTGGTCGACCCTTAGCTCGGAGGAGATGGGAGACTCTATCCAGTACCTGCGGTTAGTGCCTTGAGATTCAGCCTTTTTGACTTTTCCTAGCGATTCGATGATTCCTGTAAACATGGGTACGAATTTCGCATTTTTTAGCCTAAAATTTTCTTTTTTGCAGTTTTGTAGTATATTTGCGGTTCGAAAATAAGTAAATAATATGTTGATTATCGATTCCAAAGATTGCGAAAACATAGACAAAGCGCTCAAGAAGTACAAGAAGAAGTTTGAGAAGGCAAAGATCCTGATTCAATTGAGGGAGCGTCAGTCTTATACCAAGCCCTCTGTAAGGCGCAGGGGTCAGGTGTTGAAAGCTGTCTACAAGCAGCAGGTTGCTGCCGGCAAGGTTGATCTTTAAGATTGTAATCTATAAATG
>Ga0068855_100009384_pt1 | contig 11818 bp, 11 predicted proteins | sample KBSCornC52_FD_66592 | JGI IMG/M metagenome (GOLD analysis project Ga0068855, IMG submission 66592) | Corn rhizosphere microbial communities from Kellogg Biological Station, Michigan, USA - KBS Corn C5-2 | ecosystem: Host-associated > Plants > Roots > Rhizosphere > Soil ...
GACGTTCGCCTGACAGCAGCCGGAAAACGCGCCGAGCTGCTGATTCGCGACGATGGCGAAGGATTCGATGTTGCCCGCGAGCAGTTCGGGCATTTTGGTGTCGCGGGCATGCGCGAGCGCGCTGGAGAAATCGGCGCGCGTCTGACCATCGAGAGCGCGCCGGGGCAGGGAAGCCGCGTGTGCGTCTCGTTCCCTTTGCCGCAACAGGAGAAAGTTTTGGAACGTCAAACGGGATAGAGTAACTGTATTGGAGCCAGAACACCGCATTCGTATTCTTTCGGTCGACGATCATGACTTGGTGCGCAAGGGTATCGCGGCCATTTTGTCTACCGAACCGGATCTCGACTTGGTCGCAGAAGCCAATACTTCCGAAGAAGCTGTTTGGCTTCATCGCCAGCATCATCCCGACGTGACTTTGATGGATCTACGTCTGCCCGACAAGAGCGGAATCGAAACCACTCGTCTGATCCAGGAGGAATTTCCGGGCGCGAAAATCATCGCCCTGACCTCTTACGATGGCGATCAGGATATCTATCGTGCCCTGGAAGCTGGTGTTCGAGGCTACCTGCTAAAGGAGATGGTTCACACTGAAGTCATTCGTGCGATCCGCACTGTCCATGCCGGCAGGCGATTCATCCCCCTCGAAGTGACTCAACAGTTGCATGGATTTTTTCCGGAGGTCGCGCTCACGCCTCGTGAGGTGGAAGTTCTGACCCTCGTAGCGCGTGGTCTCGGTAATCGCGAGGTGGCGCACATGCTCGGCACTGCGCCGGGTACGGTGAAGGCGCATGTACAGAGCATTCTCAGTAAGTTAGATGCAAAAGACCGCACCCATGCAGTCACCATTGCGCTGCGGCGCGGAATTATTCACCTGCACTCCTCCGATCTCGCGTCTTCGATCCTGGAGGGCTGAGAGAGTTTCGGTCGGTCAAGCTGCAATCGATCGCGGCCGAATTACAGCTTGACGCAATCCACTAAGCGCCGACCATCGCCTCTTCCGGTACCCCGGCTTCCTTGCGTTTCTTGAGAAACGGCATCATGGCCCGCAGTTCCGCACCGACCTTTTCAATCGGCTGCTCTTTTGAAGCTTCGCGCATCGCCAGGAATTTCTTGCGGCCATCGCGATTCTCTTTAAGCCAGGTTCGCGCGAACTCGCCGGATTGAATCTCACTCAGGATCTTCTTCATTTCCGCACGAGTCTCGGCCGTGACAATGCGTGGCCCGCGTGTATAGTCGCCGTATTCCGCCGTATCTGAAATCGAATACCGCATGTACCCCAAGCCGCCTTCATAGATCAAATCCACGATCAGCTTCAGCTCATGCAGGCATTCAAAATAGGCGATTTCCGGTGCATACCCGGCTTCGGTAAGCGTCTCGAACCCGGCACGGATCAGCTCGCTGACGCCGCCGCATAACACCGACTGCTCTCCAAAAAGATCGCTTTCCGTTTCTTCCTTAAAGGTCGTCTCGATCACCCCCGCCTTCAGACAGCCGAGCCCATACGCATAGGCGAGTGCATTTTCGAGCGCCTTACCGGAGGCATCCTGCGCAATGGCCACCAGCGCTGGAACTCCCACGCCCTCGACGAACAACTCGCGCACTCGATGGCCGGGCGCTTTGGGCGCAATCATGGAAACATCGACATCGGCCGGCGGCTTGATCTCATCGAAATGAATATTGAAGCCGTGCGCGAACATGAGTGTCTTGCCTTTGGTCATGTGCGGTGCGATATCGGTGCGATAGGTGTCGCCCTGTATATGGTCCGGCACCAGAATCATAGTGACGTCCGCAGCCTTCGCTGCCTCCGCTACGCTCATGACCTTCAGGCCGGCCGCTTTCACTTTCGCTGCGCTCTTGCTTGCGCCGTGCAAACCGACCACTACATTCAAGCCCGAATCCCGTAGATTCAGAGCATGCGCATGTCCCTGGCTGCCGTATCCAATGATGGCAATCGTCTTTCCTTGAAGCGCTGCTAGGCTTCCGTCCTTCTCATAAAATCGTCTTGGCATTTCTTTCCTTTATTATTCCGCGCCTTGTAATTCCAATACTTCTTCCGGGGCCGCCCCGCGGGGTACCGGCGGCGACAGGCGAAGCTTCTTGTTGTCGAGTGAAACCGAAACAATTCCGGATCGCGTCGCTTCGATTTCCCCGTAACTGCGCATCACGTCGATAAATTCATCGAGCTTTTCCGGATCGCCGGTAGCTTCCAGGCAAAATCCTTCCGTCGTCGAATCCACTACGCGGGCGCCGAAAATCTCAGCTTCCTTAAGGACCGCCGTCCGTGTCTGCTGATTAATCCGGACTCGCACCAGCACCAGCTCGCGATTCACCGCCGGACCATCGGTGACATCGGCCGCCTGCAGGACGTTAATCAGCTTGTTCATCTGCTTAATCACCTGCGCCCGCACGTTCTGCTCCACGTCCACCGTGATCGTCATACGCGATAGAGTGGGATCGAGCGTTCTCGAAACCGTTAAGCTTTCGATGTTGTATCCGCGTTGGCTGAACAATCCCGTTACCCGCATCAGCGCGCCCGGCTTGTTTTCCATCAGTAGAGAAACAATTTGCTGCATGGAATTCGTCCTTTACACTTCCACCGGCTGCGGCGGTCGCAGCACCATTTCGTTGATCGCTCCACCCGCCGGCACCATTGGATAGACATTTTCGAACGGCGTAACTTTCACGTTGAGCAAATAGGGCCCAGGCTCGTTTACAGCCGCACGTAAGGCGTCGGGCATTTCCTTTACCGAATCCACGGTGCGCCCTTTGAAACCATAGGCCCCGGCCAGTTTCTCAACATCTGGGAACGAACTTAACGTCACTTCGCTCAGCCGGTTGTTGTAGAACAATTCCTGCCATTGGCGAACCATTCCGAGATAGCCATTGTTCATGACCACGATTTTGATTGGCAGTGAATGATTCACGATGGTCGCGAGTTCCGGAATCGACATCTGGAATCCGCCATCGCCGACGATCGCAAACACCAGCTTGTCGGGCCGAGCAAATTGCGCGCCGATAGCAGCCGGCAGTCCGAAGCCCATAGAACCGAGGCCGCCTGAATTAATCCACAAACGCGGTTCGTTGAAGCGAATCAACTGCGCCGCCCACATCTGATGCTGGCCCACGTCGCTCGCCACAATCGCACGTCCCCCCGATAGGCGGTCGATCTCCGCCATCAAATGCTGCGGCTTGATCTCGTTCGGGGAAGTTTCGGCGGTGAGCGGATGCTCTTCCTTCCAGGCCCGAATCTGTTTCCACCAGGCCGCGCGCGATCCGGCGTTCTTCGCCTTCATCGACGGCGCGAGACCTTCCAATTCCGCGACAAGCTTCGGCAGTACGCGCTTCACGTTGCCCACTATGGGGAGATCCGGCTGCCGGTTTTTGCCTACTTCCGCCGGATCAATATCCACATGAATCACCTTGGCGTGCGGAGCAAAAGCCGCGAGCCGCCCGGTCACCCGGTCGTCGAAGCGAACCCCGAGCGCAATCAACAGATCTGCGTGCGACATTCCCATGTTGGCGGCATAACTGCCATGCATTCCCGGCATGCTTATGAAGTTGCGATGTTCGGCGGGAAGTGCGCCCAAGCCCATAAGCGTGCAAACCGCGGGAGCGTCCAGCGCCTCAGTCAGCGCTCTCAATTCGTCACTCGCGTTGGCGGCGATGATTCCTCCACCCGCGTAAATGTACGGCCTCTCCGCTTCCCACATCATTTGCGCAGCGCGTCGGATCTGTCCGCCGTGGCCTTCAGTGAAAACCCGGTAGCCGGGCAGATGAATTTCTTTCACCGGGGTATAGTGCGCTTGGCCTTGAAACGCATCTTTCGTCACGTCGACCAGGACCGGTCCCGGTCGGCCCGACGCCGCTATATAGAACGCCTCATGAATTACCTGCGGCAGTTCGGCGATGTTCTTCACCAGGAAGTTATGCTTAGTTGCCGAGCGTGTGATACCAAAGGTGTCGGCTTCCTGAAACGCGTCGCTCCCCATGAGCTTGCTCGACACTTGCCCGGTTAGTGCCACGATCGGAATCGAGTCCATCATGGCGTCCACCAGTCCCGTAACCAGATTTGTCGCACCCGGCCCGGAGGTGGCACAACAGACGCCTACCTTGCCGGTTGCGCGCGCATAGCCTTGCGCGGCAAATGCGGCATTCTGTTCGTGCCGCACGAGGATGTGCTTCACGGGGTCGTCGTACATCGCGTCATATAAAGGAAGCGTCACGCCACCCGGATATCCAAAAATGCAATCGACGTTCTCAGCCGCCAGACAATTCAAAAGGATTTTTGCGCCAGATAATAAGTTCGACATAGGCTTCTTTGCGTGCTAAATGAAAAGGGCCACTTGGCTGATTCGGTCATCCGCCAAGTGGCCCTCGATTTTGTACTCGTGAGGCGCCTAGGCGGTGCTGGTAACCACCAGTCCGACGAGCGCGACGACCAGGAAAAGCCGATTCATATCACGGTTGGGGTAGCAGCCTTCATCCGGTCAGACTTTTGGCTGGCGACCTTGTACCAAACCAGGGTAGCCTAGAAGGAATTTTTATGCAACAGAATACAAATATAAAAAATGCGAATGAAGGCGCCTTATCTTTTCGTGCCTTCAGTCTCCAGTAAATCCTCCGCGACCAATGGCATACCAGGCTCCATTCCGGCCCGAGAATTTACGTTGTAACGCGCCCTTGCGGCAAACAGTTTCTCCACTTCTTCGCGTGGCAGCGCACGGGCGCCGCCCGCAAGTTCAGCGACCAGAGTAATTCGGGCGAAATGCTCGACCATTTCCATGCGGAAGAACGCCTGCCAGATATCGCTTCCGTACGAGGTGCAACCATGATTTTCCAGCAGGAGCGCGTCATAGTTGGGAATGAAGGGCAGCATCCCGTCGCTCAGGGCCGGCGTGCCAGGTAGTCCATAGGCGGCCAGCGGTACTGCACCGAGTTGAATAACCACTTCCGGAAGCAGGGCTTTATCGAGAGCGCGTCCGGCCGCGGCAAATCCAGTCGCTACCGGCGGGTGAGCGTGCACGACCGCCCGCACGTCGGGACGCAGGCCGTAGATCGTCATATGCATCGCGATTTCGCTCGTGCACTCGCGCTTGCCGGCAATTTTGTTCCCGGTCAGGTCGCACAGAATAACGTCCTCGAACTCGACCATTCCCTTGCTGATAGCCGTCGGAGTGCAAAGGACACGGTCGTCATCCAACTTGATGCTGAGGTTGCCGTCGTTCATCGCCACCCAGCCCTTTTCGTGCACCATCCGGCAAACGCGCACGAGATCTTCGCGGTGTTGTTGCTCGGTTTTGCTCATGCGAATTCGATTTTAGCAAGGGAACGCTTGGGGCGGCGGCTACAATTAAGACCGTGGAAAAAAGGCGTATGTGCCCGAACTGCCGGGCCTTCATCACCATCAGCGATAGGGTGTGCCCCTATTGCGACATGCAAGTGGGGCCGCGCGCGGTCGATATGCGAGCCAGCCAGCTCGCAGCGTCCTTTCTTCCGCGAGCTAATCTTACTAGCGTTATCGTGCTGGTAATAAATGTCGCTTTCTTTCTGGCGCAGCTTGCGCTGAACTACCACTTGACGAATAGTTTCAATCTGGATACCCGCGTGCTAGTGATGTCGGGCGCCGAATATAGTCCGTTTGTCGCGCACGGCCAGTGGTGGCGCCTGATCACGGCCGGCTTTCTCCACGGTGGCTTTCTTCACATCGCTTTGAACTCGTGGTCGCTGTTCATTCTGGTCACCGAAGTCGAGCAGTTTTATGGCACCAGCCGGTTCATCGTTGCATACGTGGTCTCGACGCTTACAGGTTTCCTGTTCGCGGCCTTTTTTTCATCCGGCGCTCCGGCTATTGGGGCGTCGGCCGCCGCGTTCGGCTTGATGGGCATCATGTTGGCAATGGGATTGCGTGATCGCACCGATCCTCTGAGCCAGGCGGTTCGATCCCACTACGGGCAGTGGCTGGTCTTCGGCCTCGTGATGAGCTTCGGTGGCGGCATCAGCATGAGCGCCCACATCGGCGGCTTAATTGGCGGCTTCGTCGTCGGTATGATCGCCGGCAGACCGGGGTTACCCGGTTCCCCGCGTGAGACGTTCTGGAAAGCGGCCGCAGTGGCCGCAGTCGTGCTTACGCTTTATGCTTGGGCCAAGAATTTTATCTATCTCTCGGCGCTGCTGGGCAGCCGCGGCACGCTGTAGAACCTGCGCGAACGCGCGGGTCAGCGGGCGACATTCAATATCCTGCGGATCTAGAGACTGCCCGCGTAGTATTCAGATCATCGAGCTCCCTTAAAACACGATTCCATTCCTCGGGATGCCTTTTCGTATCGATCGCCGCGCCGGGATTCCTGTAATAACGGGTCAATTCCTCCGCGATGGCGGGCGTGATCGTAGCGAACTTTTTCTTCGCAAGCGAGTCGAGCCAATAGGCTTCTACATCATCAGCAAGGCGGTAGGTCCCAGGCGTTGTAATCGATCCCGTATCGTAGTTCATATCTTCGAGTTTTAGCTTTTGGTTGCTCGCCTTTTCGAGTGCGGCCTGGTACTGTCGGGCGCAACGAGCGAAGCTGTTCATAAAGAGTTTCTCCACTTCGGGCGTTGGCATTTTGAATTGCAATGCTCGCAGCGGTCCAATCGGGGGCAGCAGTTTCAATAGAAAAGCCAGTACCCGCTCTCCCGCAGTGGGTCGATCGTATTGTTTGCCCCAGTCCCGTTCATAGCTCGATCTGCTCATAACATAGATAAAGTTCTTCCGCGTTTTGCCCGGCAGAGAATTTTGAATTTCGTCGTGCTTCTGTGCCCACGCAATGCGGGTTGCCTTAGGAATCGTGTTGCTTACGGCGCGTCTGTACGACCCGACGGTGCGATCAAAATCGTGAAAAAGGTCCTGCAGTTCCAATCCATATGTATCGTGGAAAGCTCGCGTCAGCACGGGGGTTGCGACGTCGAAGCCGATGAAATCGTGATACGCTTCGGCGGCGAAGTTGCCTTTGGCGACTTCCAGGACATCAAATCCAAATTCGGTCTTCAGATGTCCCGCAGGATCGTCTTCATACGTCATCACATGTCCATACTTCCGTCCTAATTTCGGGTAGAGTAGAGGCACGCCGAGATTCGTGGCGAAGCGGTGCACTTCGATGTCGGAGACGTAGTGGGACATCGCCCCGAGGGCAAATGCGAGCTCATCGAGGTTTTGCGATTCCGAAAGGAGCGCGAGAACAAAATCGCCCGTACGTACGTAGTGCGTCAGATCGCTGAACGTTTTGTTGCCGTGCGGATAATAGCCGAGATCTTGAATGATGGCGCCGCCATAGGCATATCCGTGCGCCCGCTTTAATTCCGCCTCCGTTGCCGTTGGGAAACGGCTGAGTAGAACGGACTTCAGCTTCACGTCCCACAAAGCGTCTATGACGGCTTCATGCGAAAGGACTGAGCAGCCGAGCGACGATTTGATCAGAAACAACGGGAGCAAACCTGCCGCCAGCACTCGCATACCTGCGATCATCGGCTGAAAGCGTTGAAAACTATACCCTCGAGTGCTGAGGCAAATGCAGCCTAGCGGTAGGGGCTCAGACTGTCGAGAAATGTATAGCGGTTTTGACAGTCGTCCGGCGATGCCTTGGAGTCTTCAGCGAAGTGCATCACTTCGAATGTGCCGTTGCTGTTGTACGCTGGCCAATTGGGTAAGCCGGAGCCGTTCGGGTCTCCGGTTTTGGCAAAATTCGCCCAATAGGTCGACATTAATTCAGCTATCTTGTGATCCTCCGCTGGCCAAGGTTCGGCCCGGTGCGGAAGAACGTTGAACACATACTCGATCTCTGCGGAATGGTAGGCGCGCGGTCCTGGGTCGGGTCCCGTGGCGCCAGGTGGTCGCGGTCGTTTGCGATCGAATTGGTACCGGTATGTGATCACCTGCGCCGTGTCTCTTTGCAACTTAAGCCATTTCCACATCGCGTAGCCCACGCCCCGATCTCTCGATAGTTCTTCCGCGGCGTGTTTGGCTTGCTCATTCGTACTGGCCGGATAGAGTTTAACGGCCTCATCTGCATGGTCTGGAAACAACTTGTGGAGTTCTGCGGCCAGGTTCGAGGGCGTCGGCTCCGCTTCGCCGAAAATCGCGCGTGCACTGCCTTCATCAGCATTCCATCCGGCGAGCAGCGGTACGTGCGATTGTTTTCCTGCCGAGTAGATGGCGAAAGGGCTCTCAGGCAGAAAATATCCGTCGACAATCATCGAGAACCGCGCATTTTTATATTCCAGGGTTGCCTTCAACAAATCCGTGGCTGGTTTGGCGCGAAGGGCGGCAAGGGACGACGTTCCCAAAGCATCCTGGGCGAACTGGACATCCGTTTTTTCGGCTTTCGCACGCGTCCGGAATTCGCGGCTGGCATTGAAGACCGAACCACTCTCTCCAATTGCCCTCTGAAACATGCCCTTTGCGAGGGGAGACGCCACCAGTGCGCTGACTGAGGAAGCGCCGGCCGATTCGCCGAAAATAGTCACGTTATTCGGATCGCCCCCAAATGCCGCGATGTTGTCATGCACCCAGCGAAGCGCCGCGACCTGATCGAGCAAGCCATAATTTCCGGAGGCATTGTGTCCTGATTCTTTCGTCAAATCCGGATGGGAGAAGAATCCGAAGATGCCGAGCCGGTAGTTCATGCTGACCACCATCACACCTTGCTTCGACAGATTGCCGCCATCCTGGCGCGGTTCGGAAGTAGAACCGGCCGCAAAGCCTCCACCAAAAATCCAGACCATCACTGGCAAATGCGTTGTGGCGGGATGCGCGGGCATCCATAGATTGAGATATAGGCAGTCCTCGTTGGGACCATTGTCATGAAAGATCATGTCCGAGTAGATCGCGCCTTGCATGCAGCGGGCGCCATACTCGGAAGCGCGTCGAACACCCGCCCAGGTCGCAGCAGGCTGTGGCTCTTTCCATCGCAACGGTCCGACCGGCGGAGCCGCAAACGGAACTCCTTTGAACGTGCGAACCTTGTCGTCCGCGCTGATGACGCCTTCCAGGACGCCGTCTCCTATGTGGACTTGCGACGTCTTTAGTGCAGGACCCCCTAGCCCGTGTAACGTGAAGAGAAATAATCCCAGGACGGTATAGCGTTTGCCATTAGACGCTTTCATATCGTCGTCCTAGTCTTTCAGTTCCACGGCTACGACCTCGAACGGCCGGTCGCTCAGATTTGTTTCCGTGTGTGTGATCGGCGTTCCCCAAATAGCCTCGCCCGCCTTATGTTTGGAAGTGGCGGCCTTCCCGGTGGAATCCTTGGTGCTGAAATCCTGGTCCGTGAGAAAGACCGTTACTCGATTCAGTGAATGTTCGTGCATGGGGGCGACCCCATGCCCCTCGATCTTGACTCGCAACACCCGAACCTGATTGTTCTCGAACTCAACCTTGTAGTGCTTGGGATCGACCTTGATCGGATCGAGTTTGCTGGCGATCGCCTTTCCTGTTCCAGGCTTCTTCAGCTCCACTTCAAGAATGTTGAAAGGATTTTCAGTAAGCACTTCCGGCGAATGCATGCCGTCCGCGGGGCTCCACTCTACTTGCCCTTCCTTCCAATTGAAAAGCATCGGTTTTCTGCCGTCCTGATATTCGAAGCGCTGTTGGCCGGGTTGAAGGTAGATCATCACCCGGTTCATCTTATGTTCGTGGAACTTGCCTTTAACATGGGCTTTCTCGAGGGCTCGCACTACCTTTACTTCATCATTTTCAAGTACCGGGCCCGCGGGCTCGACTGTGATCGCTCCGAGCGTGGCGCAGCAGACAAGCGCTCCGAGTGTTACCTGGATTTTCATAACCTCCAGATACTATCGCAAGGCATTTTGGAGATTTACAAAACTGGAATATTGGTTAGCGCAGTTCAGCAATCATAGCCTTCCAGGATCCTTCATCCTGGCCAATGCTGAGCCGATTCGCTGCTCGAACCAGGGGCAGCCGTAGCAGCTTAGGATCGTGCTCGATTCGGCCTAGCAATTCGGCATCGGAGACCTTCAGATACTTGAGTCCGGCATCGAGATAGGCTTTCCCCTCGCTATCGAGCAATCGCGCCAGCCCAAAACGCTCGATGAATCTCCGTATCTCGCCAGGGGACATCGGCTTCTGCTTCAAATCAATCGAGTGAACTGTCACGCCGCGCTCTTTGAAGAACCGCTCCGCCGCCCGCGTGGCGTGGGAATTTTTCAAGCCGAAAATCTGGACATTCAGCATGTAATTGTTTTTTCAATTATTGCTGGTCTATCGGGATGAGATAGGCTGTCAATCGGACGTTCCGAACTGGAAAGCAACCATTGAACCTTTTACCCAAAGACGAAAAATTCTTCGAGTACTTTCACCAGCAGTCGGCAATCATTTGCGAGGCATCAAACCTTCTTCTCTCGGGACTGCGGGGGGGATATGCCGGGATGACTCAAGTGTCTAAGCGCATGGAAGAGCTCGAACGCAGTGGCGATGTGGTCGTCCACAAGCTTTTCGATGGTCTGCGCAAGACCTTCATCACGCCATTCGATCCTGAAGATATGCAGGCTTTGGCAAGCACATTGGACGATGTTCTGGATACGATGGAGGACGCGACATTCCGCATTGTCGCTTTTCGAATCGACCCTATTCCGGATGCCGCCGTGGAACTGGGCGAGATGATCGCTAAGTCCTGCCGCTCCCTGGACAAGGCGCTGTGTGCCCTGGAAGCCAAGAAGTCCGTCATGGAAGACTGCATTGAGGTAAACCGGCTCGAAGGGCAAGCCGACTTTGTGGAAAGGACCATGCTGGGGGATCTATTCAACTCAGATACAGATGCGATCACGCTGATGAAGCTGAAAGAGCTCTACGAACTTCTCGAAAGCACGACGGATCGCTGCGAAGATGTCGCCGACGTGATTCAGAACATCGCTGTGAAGAACCTGTAGGCGATGTCAAGTTTCTGGCTCATCGCCTTCATCGTTTTCGTCGCGCTCACCTTCGATTTCGTCAATGGCTTCCACGATGCGGCAAACTCGCTCGCGACAGTTGTCGCGACCCGTGTGCTCAGCCCAACGAAAGCGGTTATCCTCGCCGCGGCATTTAATTTCATTGCAGCGTTTTTTTTGGGTACAGGTGTGGCCGCTACCATCGGCCGCGGGTTCGTGAACACGGAAATTGTTACGCCGCAGGTAATCCTGGCGGGTCTGATAGGCGCGATCGCCTGGAATCTTACAACCTGGTATCTGAAATTGCCGGTAAGTTCCTCACATGCCCTCATCGGCGGATTTGCGGGAGCAGCGGTAGCGAAAGCGGGCCTCGGCGGGTTGGTCGTCGGAAAATGGCCCAGCACTCTGGTGTTTATCGTGATCGCGCCAATCATCGGACTCGTGCTCGGCTACACGCTGATGGTCGCTGTCTATTGGGGGTTTCGGCGATTTTCTCCCGCACGGATGGATCGCTGGTTTCGGCGCCTGCAGATCCTGTCGGCATCCCTGCTCAGTTGCGCCCATGGCACCAATGATGCACAAAAATCCATGGGCATTATTGCTGCGGTACTGTTTGCGGCTGGGTTTGAGGACAGCTTTCATGTTCCTGGATGGGTGATATTCGCGTGCGCCGCCGCCATGGGACTCGGAACGTTAAGCGGCGGCTGGCGCGTTGTACACACCATGGGTGCTCGCCTTACGCGACTCAAGCCCCGCAGCGGTTTTTGCGCGGAAACTGGAGCGGCCGTCTCGATTCTCTTCGCAACCTGGCTTGGCTTGCCGGTCTCAACCACACACGTGGTTACTGGCGCCATTGCCGGCGTTGGCTCTATTCAGCGGGTTCGGGCAGTCCGCTGGG
>Ga0068855_100009386_pt1 | contig 11817 bp, 8 predicted proteins | sample KBSCornC52_FD_66592 | JGI IMG/M metagenome (GOLD analysis project Ga0068855, IMG submission 66592) | Corn rhizosphere microbial communities from Kellogg Biological Station, Michigan, USA - KBS Corn C5-2 | ecosystem: Host-associated > Plants > Roots > Rhizosphere > Soil ...
GATGGTTTCTTGAAGGCGCTCAAGCTTTGCGAGTAGGTCCTCGGCTTTGGCGCTGTCCTGCCATGCTTCGGACCGGTCGTCATGGTAGTTGTGCATCTCATCGACGACCGCGCAGAGCAGTGTCTGCGCCTGTTGGATCATCGCGCTCCAGCGCGTGTTGCCCGGCAGAGTTGGGATAGCCGGCAACGGCGGCAGTCCCTTTTTGGCGAGGAGTTCCCGCTGGGAGAGCGCCATTCGTTTCCGGTAGGCTGCCTGCTGCTCGGCGCGCGTCTGGTATTTACGCGGTTGCGGCATCTGCGTCTCCTGAACCCTCACGTGACGGTTCAGCAGGACTGACCGGCGGGTTGATCCAGACCTCTGGCCGCAGCGCTTCGGGCCGGGGTGGCTTGTTGACAAAGCGCTGGGGATGAGAGGCATAGGCCGCCTCCAGCACCTTGGCGCGCGCTGTGATGGCTGCTTCCCCCTTGCCGGAGTGAACCGTTGCCGGGGTAAGAAGCGCCAGAGCGCTGTGCCTGTGCTGGTGGTTGTACCAGCAGAACAGATCGCGGAAGAGGGCGCGCGCCTCCTCGACACTTTCGAAGCGGTCCGGCACCTGTGGCCGATACTTCATCGTTTTGAAGTGGCTCTCCGAGAACGGGTTGTCGTTGCTGGTGTGCGGGCGGGAGTGGCTCTTGATCACTCCGAGATCGATGAGCAATTCCGCAACCGTTGTGCTTGTCATCGCGCTGCCGCGATCGGCATGGAGGGTAAGTTTGCCTGGCTGGATGTTTTCGCGCAACAGGGTCTCCTGGATCATCGCTTCAGCGATCGCTGCGTTCTCGCGCTCGGCAATGCACCAGCCCACCACATAGCGGCTGAAGACATCCAGGATCACGTAGAGGTAGTAATAGCTCCACTTACGTGGTCCTTTGAGCTTGGTGATATCCCAGCTCCAGACCTGGTTGGGACCGGTGGCAAGCAGTTCTGGTCGCTTGGCCTGCGAGCGAGAACGCAGCCTGCGCCGCTCCACCACCTCGCCTTGCTTTCTCAGCAGGCGATACATCGTGGAGATGGAGCACAGATAGTCGCCTTCATCGATCAGCTTTGCATAGACCTGTGGAGGAGCCAGGTCCATGAAGCGATCGGAGTGAAGCTCAGAGAGGACGTGCTCTTGCTCGATGACCGAAAGCCCACGGCCGGGCACACGACAGGGCTGAAGTGCCGTGCTCCCTGCAACCGGCGCGGCTTCCTTTCTTCGATAGAAGGTGGCTCGTGATAGCGACAGCGCCTGACAGGCCGCGGCAATGGAGATGCCGGAACGTGCGGTTTCGGCCGCGCAGATGAGATCTCTCATGGCTGATCCTGAGGTTCTAGCGAGAGACCCATCAACTCGGATACTTTTTTTTGGAGGTCCAAAAGCGCCTTGGCTTTCTCCAGCTCGCGGCGCAGTCTTCGGTTTTCGCGCTCCGAAGCAGCCAGATCCTTAAGCGCCTGTGCGTCGGGCACAGCCGATTGCGTTTTCTTAGTGGCGGCAGGGTTTGCTCCTAGATCCCCACGCGCCTTTTGCTTGCGGAAATCCTGAAGCGTCGAGAAGTAAATGCCCTCGCGGCGCAGAAGCATCGCCAGAGCGCCAGGCAATGTGCAAGCATCTGCTTGCTCGATCATGCGTAGCTTGAAAGCAATGGTGTAGCGTCGCCTCTTCGGTGGAAGCGTCTCCTCTGCGGAGACGACAGGAACGAACTTATCGGCGCTCACCTCTTGAGAATCGGACACAGGTCGTGCCTTTCTCGCCCTGTAATGAACTGGTTTCTACCGTAGTGCGTTGTCTCATCCTATATTGACACACAGGGATCGACGTGCGATTAACTCACGAAAATAGCACAAAAAAAGCCAGCGGTTACGTCCCATTTTGCGATTTTGATTCGGTATATGGGTGAGGGGTAGAGCAGTCGTACATAAATGGATGGCCGCGCTCCAAATGTGTCTTGCTCAGCTTCGGCCAGCGAACCCCGGTATTGCGATCCCTTCCGAAATTCCAACCACGATGTGACTGCAAGTATGCAGACCAGGATAGAAAGCGGCCGCCATTGAACTGGCAACCGTACGCTCACCTGGGGAAAGGAATGACATGAACGTATTACCAGTTGCTACGCGCCCGCACGGGCGTCGTAGAACATGCGAATGGAACCTTCGATGCCTCGTTGTAGGCTTATTCGCCATCGCCACGATCGTTGCAGCGCAAGCATCTCAAGCGCAGCATGGCCATTGGACGATTGAAGATTACGATATCGAAATAGATGAGGCAACAATCACACCTGCAAATTCCTCTTTGGGATCCGGCGGATTCTGTTACAGGACAGTAGTCAGTGGGTGCCCAGCTCTGTTTTCCCTCACAAATGCAACCGGTGTTGGGGCATATTATACGTTTGCAGCTGACAAATCAACTGAATGGGTGCCCGATGTGGGCAACCCATATGAGGATCCATCGACTTTGTACGGCGGGCTGCAGCTAGGATCGTACTCGGGTACCGACATTGCTGCAACCTTCGAATCGGGTGCTGATGCGAGTTCGTTCATGGACGCAAATTGTTCCGGTAGCCTTGAAGGAACCAGTCGTACTCTCAGCGTTGGGGGAATTAACGCGGAATCCGACTACCCGGACGGCTACGACGATCCTGACCAGTCTCCGGCTCTATATGAGGACTACGACGTCCTCAATCCTGACCCAGGCGGGGATGCGCAGTCGTATACCGGGCACATCTTCCTTCAGACGGACTCGTCAGGGGTCGGCGCTTACTCATCCTGCTCCGGAAATGTCGGGTTTGGCTCTATCTATATGGCTAGCCTTCCACTACCGGACAATCATTCACAGATGCTTGGCAGCCTTAGCAAGACTGGGATGCTTGCCCCGAAGCGCGCTCAAGCTGCGGCCACCGCTAGAAGGCACAAGAAGACACATGCAGACGCACTGGGCGACGGAAGGTTGCGCGTAAAATGAGGGCGTATCCATGCTGGCCGTGAATGCAACCTTCCGGCCAGCGTGGACGCATCCAAAATGCGACCTCTTAGACAAATTTGATTACTTCACTTTCCTCTTGGGAAGCGGAACAAGGTGAGCTACAATGTCGCAAGTAATCGAAGTGATCCGGTCGATATCTGGCGTTCTAGTTACTCTTGCCGTTCTGTCGATTTGCTCGCAATGTTCGCTTGCAGATCCGCCGGTTTCTCCACTTAATTCGTTGGAGAAGCAACAGATTAGTATCGCTCTTCGCAAACGGACGCCCGCCCAAGTTATAGAGGCGCTATCGCTGCAAGTTGACCGCCCAATTCTTGTAGACTCCGATCCAAAAGTGAAGGAAGTTGACCTAGAATTCGCCGGCTCTGCCAAGCAAGGGCTAGACAGGTGCGCCGCGTTATTAGGCTGCACTTGGACAATTAATAAGCGGGGGGTCATCCTATTACAAAAGCAATTTCGCGACACCGAGGACCTGCCACAGATACATTTGAAGGAGATGCGGAAGATGGCACAGGATCTCCTCGCAATTTGGCCGGCAAACACCTCCACAGAGCGTAATTGGTACTATCCGTTTGAATACATACGGATTTGGCCGGCCAAAGCTCTCTACAATTCATTAACAATTGACCAACGTCAAGCGATCCGTGCTGGTCAGGTACTACCCTATGATGCGCTCTCGCAGGATCAGCAGTCACTCCTACGTTTGGGGATTTACAACAAGGTTGTTCACAATTCTCGCGACATCTGGCAGAAGCTGAGCGACCGCATCAGTGGACTTAGTGACAAAGGATACATGATCTGGAGAGCCGCGAATCCTCAAAGGCCCGTGGCTGGCTTGAGTCGCCTGGACTACGTTTGGGCACCGTTTTCTCCGACCACCCTCGAACCCTACGGACGGTCGTTTGTGAAGATCGCAGGCAGCCAACAGCTCGACGAGAATCAGAAGAAGGAGAACAAGTGATGCAAAATGCCTGCAGCAATTATGCGATACGCCTTGCAACATGCTTTACTACCTTGGCTGTTCTCACTCTCGCGTGTCTTGGCGCTGGATCGGCCCAAGAATTGAAATTCGAATCGACGGCAGTGGCACTATCGACACCTGTACGTCTCCGGTTAGGAGCCACCACGCTTAGGAAAACGTTACAATCCATCTCGGACCAGTGCGCGGTCAGAATTCAGTCCGCGGATTACCTAGAAGAACGCGTTATGATCGTTCAACTTGACAAGCTGAGCGCGCGAGCGGCGCTGGACTCGCTAGCAGAGTGCCACGATTGGGTGTGGCGTGAGACAGAGAAGGGTGTCATCGTCGTGGAACGCCCCCACATCCCCGTTCCGTCAAGTCTGCTCGACGTATCGGGGGCTTCCGCCAGGGCGATTCCGCTTGACATGCGACGATTTATTGGAATCGGTCCCCAAGGTTCCTTGCGCGCCGATTACGTATCACAGCATCGGGACACGCCTCGAAACGCTATCGATGCGCTGCCATCATCGATCATGCTGGTACAGCGACTTGCGCCTCACAAAGCAAAAATCCAAGAATCGTTCATCGCGTCTATAACTCCTCGATTTTGTACTGGAAAGAAGGTCCCGTACAATGACTGGGCGCCGGAGCAAAAGCAGGACCTGCTCGATATGTTCGTGCTGGATGCGTTTTGTGATATCTGCAGTAGTACAAAGGGTGCACCACTCTTAATCTGCGGACAATTGTCACCGGAAAGACTTGATGCAAACAGAATGGTCGTCTACTCCAACGGTGGTGACGATCTGATTGTAGCTACTGGAAGGCATTCAGGCGTTTTGGCCTTTGGTGAGACCATCGGACTTTCTAAAGGCGATACGGATCCCCTTGCGGGCATAAGGCATCGATGACAACCGGAAGCAATTATCGATATAAGCACTCTGCGGTCGCCCATTTCAGCTAGCGTATATCAATCGGGTCAGTATCGGATTATGGAATATCAAGTGGACAGCTCTTCTCCACTGCTCGCCCAGATACATTTAGGAGTATTGGCTGTCGCAAGGCAGGGCATTCGCAAAGCAACCAAGAGTGATCACGTGCGGCTTTGTTTCCAATCCAACGAATAGGGTCTACGTAGTGATAGATCGCGCCCCGCGAGTATGAGGCGCCAAGCGGAGGCCGCTTGGCGCCTCGCCCACAAATCATAGTGCGTAGCGGAAAGCACTGAGTCTACATACGGCAGCATGCCGATGGAGGAGATTTAGCCGCGACTAGGGAAGCACTGTACCTATGCCGATCAAAACCGAATAAGGAGCGTTGATGCTTGCTATGTCCTTCCCATTGCTCATAGTGGTAACGACCGTGTTTGGAACATACGCACTCGCCCAGACCAAGGCCTTCACCGACCCTGCGCCGCCAGTCTTACAGAAGCTGGCGGAGATGGCCGCGCCGGAGGCGAAGGCGCAGTCGGGACTGAAGTTCCATGCGGCGCCGAAGCCGCTGGCGGTGGGCGCGGTGACGCACGAGTGGCGGACCTTTTTGGGGCCGACGCACAATGGCATCTCCACCGAGACGCCGCTGCTCAGCAAGTTCCCGGCGGGCGGGCCGCCGATCGTCTGGGAAGCGCCGAAGGGCGAGGGCTATGCCGCGCCTGCCGTGATCGGCGATCGGGTGGTGATCTTCCACCGCATCGAGCAGGAGGAGATCGTCGAGTGCCTGGAGGCCGAAACGGGCAAGCGGTACTGGCAATACAAATATCCGACCATGTTCCGCGACCCCTACGGCTGGAGCGGCGGGCCGCGCTGCCCGCCGATCAGCGACGGCGAGCGCGTGTACACGCTGGGCGCGGAGGGCAAGCTGAGCTGTCTGAAGCTGACCACCGGGCAGGTGGTCTGGAATCGCGACCTCGTAAAGGAGTTTACGCGGGACGAGGAGTTCTTCGGCGTCGGCGCGACGCCGCTGCTCGAGGGCGACAAGCTGATCGTGAACGTCGGCGCGGGCGGCGGGCCGTGCGTGGCGGCGTTCGACAAGCTGACCGGCAAAATGGTCTGGGGCGCGGGCAGCGAGTGGGGCGCTAGCTATGCGTCCCCCATTCCGGCGGACGTGAACGGTAAGCGGCGCGTGTTCGTCTTCGCGGGCGGAAAGAGCAGGCCGCCGACCGGTGGGCTGATCTGCCTCGACCCGGCGAATGGCAAGGTGGACTTCGCCTACCCGTGGCGGTCCCGAACCTATGAATCCGTCAACGCCTCGTCGCCGCTGATCGTCGGCAACCAGGTGTTCATCTCCGAGTGCTATGGCAAGGGCGCGCTTCTGCTGGACGTGAAGCCGGACGGCACGGCGAAAGAGGTCTGGACAAACCAGGCTCTCCAGACCCATTTCATGACGGCGATCTGCAAGGACGGCTATCTCTACGGCATCGACGGACACGGACCGCAGAACGCGCCGATTGTGTGCATCGAGCTTAAGACCGGCAAGGAGATGTGGCGCACCGAGCCGGAGTGGGAGGACTCGGTTAAGACCGCCGAGGGCGTCCGCAAGTTTAAGCTGTCGCAGGGGCTCGCCTCGATGATGCTGGTCGATGGCCGCTGCCTTCTGTTGAGCGAGTATGGCCACCTGGTCTGGCTGGATCTGAACCCTAAAGCGTACAAAGAGCTGGACCGCACGCTCCTTTTCCTCGCCCGCGAGACGTGGGGAATGCCCGCCCTCAGCCGCGGCCTCCTGTATGTCAACCAGAACAACCGCGGCATGGACGACTCAGAATCGCGCATCATTTGTTATGATCTTCGTGGCGAGAAGAAGTAAGTTCGAGCCAAGGACACCACTTCATGGCTAAGAAGGGCGACCAAATCGGGCCGTATATTCTGGAGCAAAGGCTCGGTGCGGGTGCGTTCAAGGAAGTATGGCTGGCATCTAAGACGAACAAGTTCGGCACCAGTTACGTAGCTCTTGGCGTTCTGCGGGGAGATGTGGATGAGGCGGCGCTGATCAAGGAAGCCGAAATATGGCGGTCCATTCCCAGTCACCCGAACGTGAACAAACTAATCGACGTCGAGGATTTCGGCGGACAAGTGGTTATCCTTAGCGACTACGTCGAGGGCGGTACTCTCGCAAAGTATCTTGACGAGCGAGCCGGTGCGCCGGTCGAAGAGAAAAATGCACTGTCGCTCATCCGCAGCATTCTGCTGGGCTTGCACCATCTCCACACCAACAATCCACCCATCGTTCACCGCGACTTGAAGCCCGGCAACGTGCTGATGCGCGGTGATTCTCCGGTTCTTACCGACTTTGGTCTCGCTCGCTGGACAGATGACTCGATGACTCTGAATGTTGCGGGGACGCCGGCGTACATGGCGCCGGAGATGTTCGATCGGCAGTATTCAGCGCAGTCGGACATCTGGGCCGTGGGTGTTATGCTGCACAGGATAGTGTCCGGAGAGATACCGTTCGGCAATGCTTCGATGAGCTTTGTCGCTCTCGCCGATCGCATCCGGGCCGATAGCCCAAAGCCGCTGCCATCAACGGTTTCCGCGGCGACGCAGCGGATCGTAACTCACGCACTGGAAAAGGTCCCGGCAAACCGATACGCATCTGCGCAAGAGATGCTGAATGCGGTTGAGGGTGCTTTGCATCGCGCCGCGCCGGCAGGTACGATTACGACCCTATTCACGGACATCGTTGGCTCGACAGAAATGAAGAGAGGTATGCTCGCCCAGGCACAGGCGCAGCGTGACAGTCTCTACAATTCGCGAATTAAGCAGCCGCACGATCGGCTCGTGTGCGCGCTTGTCGATCGGTACGAGGGTTTCGTTGCGAAGGACACAGGCGACGGATTTCTCATCACTTTCACGAATGTTGAGAGCGCAATTCTGTGCGCGGTCGCCATCAACAACGCCATCTCGGAGGCACGGATCGAGACGCCGTCCGGCGCCCTTCAGATCCGGATGGGCTTGAACACGGGGCATGTCGAGTACCGGAATGGGGACTACATAGGGGCCGTGGTGGACAAAGCGGCTCGCGTTCAAGCGAACGCTCAGCCAGGACAAGTAGCGGTATCTCGCGAAACTTACGAGCTGGTTTCCGGGAAGCTGAATGGGATCGATTTTGCGAGGTCGGAGGCGATCCAGCTGAAGGGTGTCGGACTTGACACCGTGTACATTGCCTCCACGCGCAAAGAAGTCGTCTCACGCCCAGTTGTTGAGCCGGTCCGCCCTACCGTGACAATGAACCCAGTCAAGAAGGCGCGATTGTTCGTTGCCGCCATTCTCATTGTCACCTTGATTATCGCCTTTGGCGTGGTCCAAGTATGTGTCTGGATCGAAAACCGCAAGAAGGAACCGATTGTCAAGGGCGAATCCCTTGCACCGAACCATACTGCCGCGGCTCCGCCAAATTCAGTTAGCGGCATGGCAATCCCAATGGACACAAGGTTGAAATCGAGCCCTCCAGGCAATTCGACAGACAGCGCAGCGGCCAAATCAGATGCGGACGACACGCATCTCAAACCGACGGTACAGTCGCCACTAACCAAAGATTCACCCGACTCGCCGGGCAGTGGGCCTTAATCTGTAAGGGGCGTGTCTCTTGCTGGTAGACGAGCATTGCGCGGTCCCAAGGATGCGCCCGGCTGACTGGCCGCAGCAGAATATGCTCCCGTAGAATAGCCAGACTCACATCAACTGCAACCTTCTCTGTGAGCCGTTAGGTACGAGGGAGCTCGCATCCAGAGCACCCGCATACCCGAACCCCTGAACACCCGTTCTTTACGCTGCAACTACTTTGTGCCGCCGCCGTTCACGTCGTAGCACCAGAGCGTGCCGAGGTCGCGGATGTAGAGCCTGCCGTTGGCTACGACCGGGTAGGCCCACGCTCGCTCCTGGCGCTTGGTCGGCGGGTTGGTCGGGGTAAAGTGGCCTTTCTCGTGGAAGCCGTCCGGAGTTGCCTCAACCAGCGCGACTTCGTTGTTCTCGCCGTGCAGATAGAGCCGGCCGTCGGCGAAGCAGATCGAGCCGGGCCCGACGCAGCGCTCCTCCCACTTCACCGTGCCCGTTTTCAGCTCGACGCAGTTCAGAGTCTGGCTGCCGGTGCCGTAGAGGTAGTCGCCGACCGGCACGACGCCGCCGATGGCGCTGGGCATCTTCTTGCCGAAGTAGACCGACTCCGCGCTGAACGTGCCGCCTCCTGCCGTGATCTTCGCCAGCCCGCCGCCGGTGAGGCCGGAAGCGCTGTAGACATACTCGTGGTAGGCGACCGGAGTGGGGATGTTGCCGCCCATTTTCGTCTCCGCCGTTTTGTCGAATCTCCAGAGGAACTTACCGCTTTTCGCATCGACGCCGACCACGCCGACTTTCAGGAACTGGATGTACTGCTTGATGCCGTCAATCTCCATGATGGTAGGGGAAGCGTAACAGGCCTGGTCAACGCCCGGTATCGCGGACTTCCAGATCGTCTCGCCGGTCTTCTTGTTCAGTTTTACCAGCGCCGCCTCGCTTCCGCCTGGCGTGACGATCACTGCGTCGCCATCGATCAGCGGCGACTCAGAGTAGGCCCAGATGCCAGGCTTGCCGCCGAAGTCGGCCTTCAGACTCTTGTGCCAGCGGACGGTTCCGCTCGCGGTCTCCATGCAGAGGAGGTCGCCGTCGGAGCTGAGCGCGTAAAGCAGATTGCCGTCCACCGTGGGGGTAGATCGCGCGCCGGGATAGTTCGGCTGCTGCTCCGGACTGCCGACCTTCCCGAGCTTCGTGGACCAGATCGCGGTACCGTCTTTCACCTTCAGCGCCTGCACATACTCGTTGTCCAGCCCCTTGTTGGAGATGACATAAAGCCGATCGCCTACCACTGCGGGGGTGGAGAACCCATAGCCGACATCGTTCACCTGCCAGAGCAGCTTCGGGCCGGCGGCCGGCCACTCCTTCAGCAGACCCTTCTCCGCTGAGGTACCGTTACGATGCGGGCCGCGCCACTGCGCGAAATCGTCGGCTCGTGCGGTGCCGACTGACGCGCCGAAGGATGCAGTCGCTGCAACGAAGCAAGCGAAGGACCGTGCGAGGCTCGCGGCACGGGTTGTAAGTAGGATGAATCTGAATGGATGACGCATGCTGACCTCTCCTGGAGACGAGCCTCGGACACTTACCGCGCTCGCGACTACTATTGGACCTGAATAACAGACATCTTACCCCAGACTCAACAGGCGTACGATGTATTTCCCATGCGCCCACTCACTCCGCATTGTTGTCAGCTCGGGATTAACCACGGAAAACGCAGAATACGCAGAAAGTAAATGCAGAACATAGCATAGGCACGCTTCCTCGTTCAGCATTGATTTCTGAGTAGTCTGCGTCTTCCGTGGTTCCCCTCCGCGTCCGTGACCGCCAAGCGACCGAGGTCAGCCCCGAATTGATCCGGCGGGCCGCTGGGAAGGTCGCGCATATGGCAGGGATCGGAACGGAGAGCATTGAACTATACGCCATCGAATACGAACGATCGACTGGAGAGTAAGATGCTGAACCCTGCCCGCCTGACATTCGCTGTACTCGCGCTCTCAATAATCCTGTTTGTTCGGCCCGCGCTCGCAGAAGAACCCCGGTATGAGCCAAGCTGGGCTTCGCTCGACCAGCGGCCGCTTCCCGCGTGGTACAAGGATGCCAAGTTCGGCGTGTTCATCCACTGGGGTGTCTATTCCGTGCCGAGCTGGGGCAAGGTGGGCGAGTACGCCGAGTGGTATTGGAACCATATCAGCGACAAGAAGCCGGACAACGTCTGGTGGCAGTTTCATAAGAAGAATTACGGCGAGAACTTCGACTACATGGACTTCGCGCCGAAGTTCACAGCCGAGCTGTTTGACGCGAAGCAGTGGGCCGACGTGTTTGCCCGCGCCGGAGTGAAGTATGTGGTGCCGACCTCCAAGCACCACGAAGGGTTCTGTCTCTGGCCCAGTGCGGAGGCGAGCCGGGATTGGGGACGGCCGTGGAACGCAATGGAGATCGGCCCGAAGCGCGACCTGCTGGGCGAGCTATCCGAGGCGACACGCGCGCGAGGCCTGAAATTCGGCTTCTACTATTCGCTTTACGAATGGTACAACCCGCTCTGGAAGACGGATCGCGCCCGGTATGTCACCGAGCATATGATGCCGCAGTTCAAGGATGTGGTCACCCGATACAAGCCGTCGATCATCTTCAGCGACGGTGAGTGGGACCTGTCCTCCAAGGACTGGCATAGCGAGGAGCTGCTGGCGTGGCTGTTCAACGATTCCCCGTGCAGAGACGACGTGGTGGTAAACGATCGCTGGGGCAAGGAGACGCGCCACAAGCACGGCAGCTACTGGACGACGGAGTACGCCGCGGGCATGCAGGATGACTCCCACCCGTGGGAAGAGAATCGCGGCATGGCGTACTCGTACGGTCTGAACCGCGCCGAGCGCGCCACCGACTACAAGACGTCCCGCGAATTCGTCATGGTGCTGGTGGATCTGGTCAGCCGAGGCGGAAACTTCCTTCTGGACATCGGGCCCGCTGCGGACGGCACGATCCCGCCTCTCATGGAGCAGCGGCTGCTGGATATCGGCGACTGGCTGAAGGTCAACGGCGAGGCGATCTACGGCACCCGATTCGCGGGCCGCTCCTGCCAGTGGTCGGCAGGTACGCTCCCGAAGCAGGAGTACGGCCAGTTCATGGTCAAGTACAACCTCATGGACCAGATCGGCCAGTCGCCGAAGAACGGTCTCGCGGTCAAGCAGGCCTTCTTCACCAAAAAGCCGGACGCGCTTTACGCCATTACCGCGGGCTGGCCCGGCAAAACGCTCACCCTCCGCGACATCAAAGCGCCCGCCGACGCCACGGTCACCATGCTCGGCGTCCCCGGCACACTG